>Ga0187818_10000789_pt1 | contig 12003 bp, 6 predicted proteins | sample NC_wetland_sal_i_14_FD_130581 | JGI IMG/M metagenome (GOLD analysis project Ga0187818, IMG submission 130581) | Wetland sediment microbial communities from Neuse River Estuary, North Carolina, USA - SO4_3 | ecosystem: Environmental > Aquatic > Freshwater > Wetlands > Sediment | place: USA: North... | reverse complement strand
CCACTGGAGCCAGCGAGTGTAAAGCTCCGGCTCGACCGGTCCGGGGAGATGGCCGCCGATGTCGTGGCTCCAGTAACCATAGCCGACGTTCGCGGCGGTGGCGGTGAATTGCGGCTGGAAGGCGAGCGAAGACCAGTCGGAGATGACGTCACCGGAAAAACCGATCTGGTAGCGATGATTGCCGAGGCCACCCCAGCGATGGAAGATAAGCGGGCGCTTGCCTTCGCGCTCCATGTCGGTGAAATGGACATAGTTAAGCCACCAGGTGGGATTGAGGCCGGGGAGGTTCGTGGTCGGCTCCTGCTGCCAATCGAGCCAGAAGAAATCCACGCCCTGCTTCTCGAGAGGGTGGTGGAGGATGTCCATGTAATTTATTGCGAATTTCTTGTTGGCGATGTCGAAGGGGATGTATTGCTTCGTGGCGGGATCAATGCCCATGGCGCGGGCCATTTCTGGATAAGCCTGCTCGAACGGCTGCACGCCGGAAGCGGGGTGCATGTTGAGAGTGACTTTGAGGCCCTGGTTGTGCGCCCAGCGTAGGAATTCGGGCGGGTCGGGAAAATAGAGATTGTTCCAAGTGTAGCCGGTCCAGCCGAGCGTGTGGCCGGAAGCGTCGCGCTGGTAGGGCATCCAACCAACACCAAAGGTGAGATGCCAATCCATATCAATGACGAGAACGTCGAGCGGGACGGTATGGTCGTGGAACTGGCGGACGAGTTCCTGCGCCTCTTCGGCTGTATAAGCCCAGTAGCGCGACCACCAGATGCCGAAGGCGAAGCGCGGGGGAAGCGGGATGCGTCCTGCGACTTCGGTGAAATCGCGGAGCGCCGCGCGATAGTCATGGCCGTAGGCGAAGAGATACCAGTCGAGACGCGGGTTTGCGGGATCCGCAGCGGGCGGACGCGGCATGGCCCAGGGCCAGTCGGAGTTGTCGAAGAGAGGGCGCGCGGAGTCGTCCACGAGGACCCAGCCGTCGCGGGAGAGAAGGCCGGGGTCGAGCGGGCGCGGGCCGCGGGCGCCGTCGAGAGTGCGGATGGTGCCGCCGAGATTGCCGGTGTCGGCGAGGCCGGGATGCCAGGTGAAATTGGCGGCGCCGATGGAGAAGGCAACCTGGAGATTATCGGCGGTGAAGGGGCCGGACTTTTGTTTGTAGCGCAAAACGAGCTTGCCGGTGTCAATCGTGAGCCAACCCTTTTTAATAGTTTGCTTGAAGGGCGGCACGGGCATGAGGCGGTTGATAAAGACGAGCGAGGCGTGGTCTTCAAATTTGGAGTCGCTGTCCCATTCCATGCGGATGAGTTGCGGCGTGAGGATGGTGAAGCGGGCCTGGCCGGCGACGACGACGGTGCGAGTGTCGGCGACGGGATTGGGCGCGGAATTCGCAGGGGTTTGGGCTGCGGCGGTGAATGTTAATGCTGAGCCAAGGAGAATTGAGATTGCGAGAATGCGAATGGGTGCGGGGCGGAAAGTGAATAAGTGCATCTCTGGGTGGCGCGTAGAAGAGTCAGACGCGCAGAGAGAATCTACACCAATAGAGGATGGAATTCAGCCACGGCGATGGGCGATGCGGTCGAAGAGTTCACAAGAGTTGCAAGCGCGGGTTTTGGCCCTTCGAAAGGGCTCGGGGTACAGTGGCCCGCCATCACGGACAGGCCCGGGCGACAAGCTGCACTCGCTCAAAACGTGAGCGGGTTATACTCCGCCGGACGAAGAAGATGACAGCAGCGGCTGATATGACGGATCTCAAGCAGGCGTTTGAGAGGCGCTTTGGCGCGCGGCCACGGATTTTTCGCGCGCCGGGGCGAACCAACCTGATTGGCGAGCACACCGACTACAACGAAGGGTACGTCCTGCCCGTGGCGATTGACCGCGCGACGTGGGCGGCGATTGCGGCGCGCAGCGACCGCGAGTTACACGTTCATTCGGAATACTTTTCAGAAACGGTGGGGTTCAGTTTGGATGACGCGTCGCCCGCGGCGCGGCAGCACTGGAGCGATTACTTACGCGGTGTGGCATTGATGATGGGGCGCGCGGGATGCCGGGTGATTGGGGCGGATCTGCTTATCCGGAGCGACGTGCCGCTGGGGGCGGGAGTGAGTTCGTCGGCGTCGCTGGAAGTGGCGACGGCGATGGCGCTGGTAGCCATTTCGGGCTGCGAGATTCCGCGACTAGAGCTTGCGAAGCTGTGCCAGCGGGCGGAGAACGAGTTTGTGGGCGCGCGGTGCGGGATCATGGACCAGTTTGTGGCGTGCTTTGGGCGCGAAGGGCACGCCGTGTTTCTCGATTGCCGGACGCTCGAACATTCGATTGTGGCGCTGCCCGGTGACTTGCGGCTGGTGCTATGCAACACGATGGTGAAGCATGAGAACGCGGGCGGGGAGTACAACAGACGGCGTGCGGAATGCGAGGAGGCTGTGCGGCGGCTGGCGCGCGCGATTCCGGGCGTGCGGGCTCTGCGAGACGTAACGCGGGAGCAGGTCGAAGAGCATCGGGAACTTTTGCCGGGCGCGATTTACAAGCGTGCGCGGCATGTGACGACGGAAAACGTCCGCGTGCTGGCCGCGCGGGAAGCGCTGGAGCGCGGAGACCTGAGGGCGGTGGGCAGATTGATGGCGGAGTCGCACGCGAGTTTGCGCGACGATTACGAGGTGAGCTGCCAGGAACTGGATGTGATGGTTGAGCTTGCGAACGGCTCTGACGGGTGTTACGGCGCGCGGATGACGGGCGGCGGATTTGGAGGGTGCACGATCAATCTGGTGAAAGCGGAGAAGGCCGCAGGGTTCGTGACTCATATGCGTGGTGCATATCACCGCACGACGAGCATCACGCCGGAGGTGTACGTTTGCAATGCCGCGGGCGGCGCGAGCGAGGCGGCGTGAGGAAATCGCGCGTAAAGATCGCGGGCGATGTAGGATAATCGAACTGAGTGGGGCCCGTAGCTCAGCGGTTAGAGCAGCGGACTCATAATCCGTCGGTCCCAGGTTCGAATCCTGGCGGGCCCACCAATCGTTTCTTAAGGCCTGTGAATTCGGCATAGTCCGGTCGGCGTACCACTTTCCGCAGGCCACTCTCATGGAGATAAGATGAAGACAGTGTTGCGGGTGGGCAGTTGACGCTCGGTTTTTCGCGTGTGCGTTGCATTGCATGAGAGTCGTGATCACAGGCGCGAACGGACTGCTGGGGCGCGGGATGGCGCGCGTGTTCAGTGGACGGCACGACGTCATCCGGCTTACGCGAGCCGAGTGCGATATCACGAATGCGAGTGCCGTGCGCGATGTGCTTGCAAGAGTGCGTCCCGACGCGGTGATTCACACGGCGGCGATCCGGGACCTGGACGTTTGCGAAGCGGACCCGGATCTTGCGAATCGAGTGAACGTGGAAGGGACACAAAACGTTGCGGCGGCGGCGAAAGAGGCGCGAGCGGCGATTGCTTATATTTCAACGGACGCAGTGTTCGACGGGCTGAAACAGAGTCCGTACACCGAAGCCGACGCCCCCAATCCGGAAACGGTATATGGAAAGACCAAGGTTCTCGGCGAAGGAATTGCACGTGGCGCAAAAGAAAGTTGGGTTTTTCGCATTCCCGTGCTTTACGGCCCCGGGAAAGAGAATTTCATAAGTAAGGGACTAAGCAGACTTGCCAGGGGCGAGGAATATGCGGTGGCGGCGGACCAAGTGGGCGGGGCGCTCTACACGTTGGATGGGGCAGCAAAGATCATGGAGGTGATGGAGGCGTGGCGGTACGGAACATTTCATCTGACGAACACCGGGATTTGCAGCCGGCTGGAGTTGGCGCAACGAGCGGCAGAGCTCGCCGGCATGGATGCAAGAAAGATTATCGGCAAACCTTCCGATGAGATGGGACAAAAAGCGAAAAGGCTGAAGTATGCAGTTATGGAGATGACTGGTTTGAAGGCCGCCGGATTCGCGCTGCCGCGTCCGTGGCAAGAAGCTCTTGAAGATTACGTCCATACTTGGCGGCAAGCGCAATAATAGATAGAGGCGAAGTTGATCCGCGGCCTCATTTGTGTCCTGAGGCTGCCAAGTCAATCGTTTCAGTGTGTTAAAGGCCGCCTGGCATTGACGAGAAATCGCGGCCCACAGACATTCCAGCGAAATTCCGAAATTATGATAAACAGTGTCATTCCTGGAAGCCGGTTTCTGTCTCCGGGAGAGGGGTGCGGCACGAAATCATGCGACAACTCCAACTCAGCTCGATGAGCACCGATGGGCTTGGCGAAAAGCTCTGACATAAGCGGGCAGGTTCGATAGAATCGCGCTGCGCGACGGCTTTTGTCGGGGAATTGGAGGCAGAGGCAATGCGGAAGCGGAAAGCGCAAAGAACGCTGCTTGCCTTGTTGGCAGCGGCCGCCATTCCATGCGGAACAGCCGAAGCCCGCACGGATTTCGCGAAGCAAGCGCAAAGGGAATCCGCGCAAAAACCGGCCGCAATTGTTTTCTGGGAGGATGGATTCCCGGCGGCGGACACGGCGCAGCCTTCGCGCGGCCAGTTGAGCTCGATGCTACCGGGCGCGGCGTTTACAAATGCGGATCATTTGGAAAAAGCGCTGAGCGCGGAAGGAACAACTTTGCTCGTGCTGCCGTTTGGGTCGGCGTTTCCGGAAGAGGCGTGGCCGGCGATTCACGGTTATCTCGAGCGGGGCGGAAATTTGCTCGTGCTTGGCGGGCGTCCGTTTACGCGGGCGGCCTACAAAGAAAAAACGGGAGACAAAGAGACATGGAAGCTGCGGCCGCCGATTCAGGCGTTCGCGAGGAGCCTGTTCTTGAACGACTATCAAGAGACACCGGGCTCGGATGTGGCAGAGTTCCATGCGAATGAAGATTTCGCATTCCTTGGGCTGCCGACGTTCGCGTGGAAACGGGCATGGAGCGCGACGATCCGCTTGACGGATGAGGATCTCTATCATCGCGAGGGCTCGGCGGGGTCGCTCGACGCGCGGCTCGACACCCTTGCTTGGGGAGTAGCGAGGGGGCGGCGGCTCGCGGCGCCGGTCATTGAGATTGATCATCTGCAGAACCGGTTCGCGGGCGGACGGTGGATTCTGGTCACATGTGAGTTGGGCGATGGATTCTATGCAAGCGCGGCGGCAAAAGATCTTGTGGGGAAATTAGCGAGACGCGCGGCGGACAGCGCGGAGAGTTTTGAGGTGCAGCCGTCATGGCCCCTGTTTTTGCCGGGAGAGCCGCTGACGTTTACGGTGCATTGGCAGCGGTACGGTAGTAAGCCCACGGCTATAACCCTTGAGAGAGGTTTTACCCAACTTCGAACGACCGACGCGCGGGTGGAACTGACACTAGAATCCGATGGCGCTGGTCCCGAGACGAAAAAATTCGATCCCGGCACCGACACTTTTCCTTTCTCAAGGCAGATAACGATGCCGCCTTCCACGGGACATGGACTTCACACCGTGACGGCACGCCTCTACCTTCACGATGAGTTGTGCGAAATCTTCAGGACGGGCTTCTGGTTGCGTGACACGGAATCCCTGCGGTCGGGCCCCACTCTCAGTAAGTCAGGCGACTACTTCACGCTGGACGGAAAGCCGGCAATGATCGCGGGAACGACCTACATGGCGAGCGACGTACAGCGCGAATTTTTTATGCGGCCGAATCCGTGGTTGTGGGACCGCGACATGGCCCAAATCCACGCGGCGGGAATGAACACGCTACGGACGGGTTGGTGGACGGCGTGGGATCAAGTGATGAAGCAAAGCGGCGTGTTCCACGAAGAGATGTTGCGCGCGCTGGAGGCGTATCTGCTCTGCGCGCGGAAAAACGGGCTGGCGGTGCAGTTCACATTTTTCGCATTCACGCCGGAGGTGCTCGGCGGCGACAACCCCTACCTCGACCCCGAAGCGATCCGGCGGCAGAAAGAGTTGATCGGCGCCTTCACTGAACGGTTCCATGACGTCCCCTATCTGGCGTGGGATCTGATCAACGAGCCGAGTTTTTCCAATCCTGAACGGTTGTGGCAAACGCGCCCGAACGGCGACACCCATGAGCTGGCGGCGTGGAATGATTGGCTGGCGAAGCATTACGCGGATCATGGAGCGACTGCGGAAGCCTGGCGCAGTGTCCCGGTCTCTGCGGGCGCGTTGATTCCGCTCCCAGCCGAGCCGGAATTTTCGTCGCGCGCAGCCTATGAAGCATGGCCGAGCAGCAATTCGCTGCGCGCAATGGACTACGAACATTTTGCGCAGGACGCGTTCCGCGACTGGGTCGCCGGGATAGCAAGCGCAATCCACGGCACAGGGAGCGGGCAGCTCATAACCGTCGGGCAGGACGAAGGCGGTGGCGGCGACCGCCCTTCCCCCGCGTTTTTCGGGAATGCTGTGGACTTCACGACCACGCACACCTGGTGGGCGAGCGATGCGCTGCTGTGGGACTCGCTCGTTGCCAAGCTGCCCGGCGAACCGATGCTCGTTCAGGAGACCGGGATCAGCCACGAACTGCGGCTGGATGGCGAAGCGCATCGCAGCCTGGCCGACGAAACCGCGCTCTTCGAGCGGAAGCTGGCAATGGCCGCGGGAACGAGCGCGGGCGCGATCGAGTGGCTGTGGAACGTGAACGCGTACCAGCGGGACGATCGCGAGGCAACGATTGGGGCGATCCGTGCGGATGGAACAGAGAAGCCGGAAGCGGAATTGATGCGGCGCTTCGCAGAATTTGCAGCGGCCGCAGGGCCGCACTTGGCCGGCGCGGCGCTGCCGGATGTAGCGATCGTGACTTCTCAGGCGCTGCAATATTCGCCGCTGCAGAATCTTGCGGCGGAGGCGCAGCAAAAATCAGTACGGGCTCTGCATTATTTGTGCAACGTGCCGGGATACGTAATCACGGAAAATCAGGCGGCGCGGCTTGCGCAGCTCAAGCCGAAGCTGGCGATTCTGCCCGCGCCGCAGGCGCTCGGGGACGAAGCGTGGAAGTCGCTGCTGGATTACGTTTCCCGTGGCGGAACGTTGCTCGTCACCGGATCCATGGAACGCGACGCGCACTGGCGCGCGACGCAGCGGTTGGCGGCGCTGGGCGCGCCGGCCGCCCCGGAAGCAATCTTGCTGCGAGGGGCATTGCAACGCATAGGCGGCCAGGACGTGACACTCAACTTTGGATTCGATAAGCAGCAGGCCGCGGAGATGTTGCGTTTCGCCGATGGAGAAACACTTCACACGATCGCTCACGGCAATGGACACATTCTGATTGCGAGCGAGCCAGTCGAATTTGCCGAAGGGCTGAGACCGATGGGACAGCTTTATGCGTGGGCGCTCGCGCAGGCGAGCGTGCAATCGCCTTATGAAGGCAAAGCGCCGGAAGCGGTGCTCGTGCGTCCGGTCGTGCTCGCGGACAGCGTGCTTTACTTGATTGTGTCGGAGTCGGCGAATGAAGAAGAGATCGCTGTGCGCGATCGTTTGACCGGGGCGGAGATCAAGACAAAGCTCGCGCCGGGCCGCGCCCAACTCTGGCTGATCAGCAGAAGCGGCGGGCAGGTTCTCGCGAAGTTCGGTGGTTGACCAATAACAGGTTCTGTTGATTTAGCCTTTGGGGCCGAGGGCGGCAAGCTTGGCGTCAATTGCAGCGAGCGCGTGCGTCAATTGTTCGCGGTAACGGGGATTTTCAGAGGCGTCGAATTTTTGCTGGATATTTGTCCGCGTGAGACGTAGAAGTTCGCGCTCACGTTCGCGGGCCTGTTCATCTGGATTTTTTCGCAAGTGCGTGGAAGCGGGGGCATCCTCGCGGGCGGATTCGATCTGGTTTTCTACTGACTTACTTTCCCATCCCCGTGCCACGAGTCCATTATACAACTTCGCTCAGAATTCGGCGGCAGAATCAGCAGCCTGAAGAAGCCGGCTGGAATGCGAGCGGGCCGGGGGACGCGCCTGCACCGCCGGTTTGCCGCGAGCCACCGCGCAGGCAGTGACTTTCAGATTGTCAGTGAATCGCCTGCTCGAGTGCCGCGGCGGCGGCGTCAATCGCGGCGGCTTCTCTTTCAAGCACTCCGGCGACGCGCACGATTTGCGCATCCGCGAGGCTCCACTGCTTCTGCTCGATAGCCTCGCGAACGGCGGGAATCGTCTTCACACCATAGCCCGTGTAAAACCCCGGCGCATAAAGCATGTGCTTGAACCACGGACGGTTCGGAAGCCCTTGAGGATCGGTAAGCGCGCGCTCGCACTGGAAAACCATCTGATTCACCCGCGTGAGCGAGGCCGAAGCGAGCTTTGACCCGCCGCCTTGCATGGCGCTGGCGTGCGCCCGGGCATAATGTTCAGACGCGCGCGCGAGTTGGTCGAGCGAATTGCGCAGCGGCGCGAAGTTCAGGTACGGCGGTACATCCTCGCGGGGAGGCGCAACAATTGGATCCTTCGGATCGCTGATTGCGTCGAAAACATGGTCGTCAATCTGGCGATTCCGTTCGATGGTCTGGTCGCGTTCGGTTTGCGCTAGCGTCTCGAGTTCGGTTTCGTAGCGGCGGACGGTGTTCGTCATCGCGGTGAAATCGAAAGGCACCAAATCAGCATCGGCCATGCGCATCACAACCGTGCCGATGGTCTGCGAGAGTGCGCGGCCGTAGGAAAAGTCCGTGTCGCCGAAGTGAGTAACCCAGTAAAAGTCATCGTAAACCGAATGGTAGACGCCGGCGCTATTGGCCTCGCCGCCGAAGCGAAGATCCATCGAGGCGATGCCGAGGAAATCGAGATATACCGTGTAGTCCGAGCCGGAACCGAGCGCGCCGATAGTGAAGCCTCCGCCGCCCTGGCCCTGAGCAGTATCCGCGGCAGGTCCACCGCGCCCACCTCGCCCGCCGCCGGGACCACCCGCCGCGCCGCCCCCTCCGCCCCGGCGCAACAGATCCCTCTGTAAAATCGTCATGTTGGGCTTTTCCGGGTCCGTGATGCTGCGAGCGACGTCACGAATGAACGGCTCGAGCACGTGGGAGCCGGAAGCGTTCAAGAAGCCGCGGCTGTTGTTGTCCGAATTGACGTAAATGACGGCGTGCTGGCGGAGTTCGTCGGCGTGAGTTTCCGCCCATTCGGTCGAGCCGAGAAGGCCCGGCTCTTCCCCGTCCCACGCGCAGTAGATGATGGTGCGCTTGGGCTTCCAGCCTTGCTTGACGAGCTCGCCCATCGCGCGGGCCTCTTCGAGCAACGCAACCTGCCCAGAGATCGGGTCGTCGGCGCCGTTGACCCAGCCATCGTGGTGATTGCCGCGAATAACCCACGCGTCGGGCTCGCTCGAGCCTTGCAGCTTGGCGATGACGTCATTCACCGGCTTCAGATCCCAATTCGATTTCACCTTTAGATGGACTTTCGCGGGGCCGGGGCCGATGCGATAGGTGATGGCGAGCGCGCCGCGCCAGGCCGGCGGGGCCACGGGGCCGCGAATCGCTTCGAGCAGGGGCTGCGCATCGGCGTAGGAAATCGGCAGAACCGGAATTTTCGTGATCGTCTTAGCATCGCTGAGGTTGAATGGCCCGGGCTGCTGTGGCGAGCCGACACCGGGCGTCAGCGGATCGCCGGGATAGAGCGGCATGTCCGCGACGCTGCCTCGCTGCACTCCGTCTTTCGGCCGGTAAGGCCCCTCGGGGAAAACAGGGCCTTCAAAATAGCCGTCATCGCGCGGGTCGGAATAGATGATGCAGCCGATGGCGCCGTGCTCCGCGGCGACCTTGGGCTTGATGCCGCGCCATGTTTGGCCGTAGCGTGCAATCACGATGGCGCCCTTGACGGAAATTCCGCGGCGGTCGAGCTCTTCGTAATCAGCCGGAGCTCCGTAATTGACGTAAACGAGCGGGCCAATCACGTCTCCATCAATCGAATAAGCGTTATAGCTCGGGAGTTGCTCGCTGGTCTGCGCGGCGGTGGCCGTGGGGTCGCCGGGGACGGGCGGCTCCTGCAGCTTCGCGACGAAATGCGTCGGCTCGAGAAGCTCGACGGCGCGCTCCTTGGGCGTCGGAAACAAAACGTAGAAGGTTTCGATGTGGGCGTCCCAGCCGTATGACTTGAACTGCTGGAGGAGCCAATCGGCGTTTTCTTTGTCGTAGGGCGAGCCGACGTGGTGTGGATGCGCAGTCAAGCGCTGCATATCGGCACGCATGTTGTCCGGGGAAGGAATAGCCTTAAACTTCTGCTCCCATTGTGATTCGACGCGCGCGGATTCGGCGGAGAAGCCGTCAAGTGCGGGCGGGCGCTCCTGCGTAAGCGCCGGAATTGCGAACGCCGCCACAACAATGATTCCCAATGTAAGAAGTCGCTTCATCATGCCCTCCATGGATTTCTGCGCCTGGTTCGCGAATCGTCGAAGCCCATCGAATCGGCCGGGGCGATGCCAGCAAGCCCGCCGATTATACCGATGACGGATTGCCAATGGGACTTTCTCTTTTGCCGGAGGGGGAAATTGCCTTCGGCCGCTGCGAATGATAGAAGTGCGGCAAGAAAGGACCTGCCATGTTCAAACCAAAAGGGCCGTATTGCCAGAGCTGCGGGATGCCTATTTCAAAGGATGAGAAGGGCGGAGGGACGGAGGCGAATGGCGCGAAATCGGCGGACTATTGCAGCCGTTGCTATACCGGCGGAAAATTCACGGAGCCGAATTTGACCGCGGAGGAAATGGTTGAGAAGGTCCGCGCCAAAATGAAGGAGATGCACATCCCCGGATTTCTCGCGAAGGGTCTCACGAAGGACATTCCCACACTGAAGCGTTGGGCGGCTCGGTAGGACGGGCGCGGCACAGTACAATCCCCTGTAATAGACGATTCACTTTTTCGGAGATGTCCGTGTCTGTTAGCATGGCGTGTCTCTCAAAGCGGCTGATAGGTTTGTCCAGGAGGCAAAAATGCGAAAGATCCGTGGCACGGCGATTGCATCGGTGATGGGAGTAGCGCTGCTTGGCGTACTGATTGCGGCGCAACCTTTAGTGCCGCGGCTGAGCGCGCAAACGCCGCCTTCCGGCGGAGACTGGCGATTCACGTTCTCCGGCGACTCACGCAACTGTGGCGACGTCGTGATGCCAACGATTGCCGCGGACGTGCTGAAACATCACCCCGCCTTTTACTGGCACCTGGGAGATTTTCGCGCAACGTACACTTTCGATGAAGACATTACCCATCAGCCCGAGCACATTGCCAGGCCACTGACCGTCTCCGATTATCTGAATATCGAGTGGCAGGATTTTCTCGATAACCAGATTGCGGCGTTCGGCGACCTGCCGGTTTTCCTCGGCATCGGCAACCATGAACTTGTCTATCCGAAGACGCGCGAGGATTACATCGCGCAATTTGCAGACTGGCTGGACACGCCCGCGCTGCGTGCGCAGCGCCTGAAAGACAATCCGCGCGATCACAAACTGCACACCTATTACCATTGGCGCCAGGGAAACGTGGATTTCATCACCGCGGACAACGCCTCCGAGGACCAGTTTGACGCGGCACAACTGCGCTGGATCGAGCGGGTCTTGCAGCGGGATATGGCCGACCCGGAAGTCGCGACGGTTGTGATTGGGATGCACGAGGCGCTGCCGGACAGCATCTCGGACGACCACAGCATGAGCCAGTCAGCAAACGGCGTGGAAAGCGGGCGGCGCGTTTATCAGGATTTGTTGAAGGTGCAACGAGACGGCCACAAGCACGTTTACATCCTGGCCAGCCACTCGCATTTTTATATGGCGAACATTTTCAATACGGATTACGTGAGCGCGCATGGCGGCGTGTTGCCGGGATGGATTGTTGGAACGGCGGGAGCGCAGCGCTACGCGTTGCCGCCCAAGGCGAAGGATGCAAGCGCCGCGCAGACCAACGTTTATGGCTACATGCTCGCGACCGTCCACGCCGATGGGACAATAGATTTTCAGTATCAGAAGCTGGAGGAAACGGACGTCCCCGCGGCGATCGTGAACCGTTACAAGCAGGAATTCGTGCACTGGTGCTGGGTGGAAAACACGCAGGCGAAGTAAGGAAGCCGCCGAAAAAATCGGATGGATGAGAAATTCATG
>Ga0187818_10000787_pt1 | contig 12007 bp, 11 predicted proteins | sample NC_wetland_sal_i_14_FD_130581 | JGI IMG/M metagenome (GOLD analysis project Ga0187818, IMG submission 130581) | Wetland sediment microbial communities from Neuse River Estuary, North Carolina, USA - SO4_3 | ecosystem: Environmental > Aquatic > Freshwater > Wetlands > Sediment | place: USA... | reverse complement strand
GGCGTTGGGACCGAGCCACGAACGGGTGAGGGAGGCGCTGGCGGTGGGATGGAGCTACGAGCGGGAGGCGGAGACGGTAGTGGCGGGGCTCCGCCGCGAGATGGCGAGGGGGGCGGGGGAGGTAGGTTCGGGGCCGAAACCGGGGAAGGGGTTGACGACGGTGAAGCGGGAGCGCTCGCTGTTGAGGCAGGCGACAGTGATGGGGCGGAGCCGGCGGGCGGAGCGGGTGCCGGCGGTGGTGCCGAGCCGAACGCCGGTGGTCGAGGGGGAGCCGGCGGAGGCGGGCGAACGACCGGTGGTGCGACCCGCGCCATCGGCGGCGTTGGTTTCGGGGCCTCTGCCACGGGGAGTTCGGGCCCGGGCGGGACGGGCTCGGGGAGCGCCGCCGTAGCGGCCGCCGGCATCGAGCGGGCAGGAAGGGTTTGCGGGACCGGTGGCTCGAGCACCGGGGCAGGACGGGATTCGACCTCGGAACGGATCGCTAATGGAGGGAGGCTGGCCGCCGGGGGTGCCAGGGGTGCCGGCTCGGGTTCGGGAGGCGTTGGGGTTGGCCGGATCAGGGAGAGGACCCGCTCGAGTTGGAGCTCGAGTACCTTCGGTGGGGGCAGCCGGGTCGGTGGAACGCCAGCTCGCACGGCTTCTCCGCGCTGGGCGATCCGCTGGTACGCTTCTCCGACTTCGGGCGTGCGGGGTCCCGATCCGCTCTTCGAGTCTCGAAAGGAGTCGGATAGGCCGAACGCGAGCGCGGTAGCGCGAGAGAGGTGGCCGTGAGCTTGATCGGTGCGCCCCGCCTCCACGGCGGCGAGCGCGGCCTCGATCTCCGCCTTCATTGGCGCGAGGTCCGCTCCGACGAGCACGAGGTCCCGGACGACCTCGGCCAGCGGGTCGATGGGAGAAGTCGATTCCTCGAGGAGGACCGGCGTCGGCATCGCCTCGGCCGGCCACCGGGATTGGATGATCTCGCGCGTGTCGCGCGAGATCGTGACCTTGAGGTTGATGTCGATCCCTTTCGGCCCGATCCGGTACGGGTGGAGCCGCACGTCGTGCGGGCTCCCTCGGAACTTTTCGACCCCGATCGCCCGGACCGTCTGGCCCTCGAGCTCCCAGCGGAACAGCCGGATCTCCCCGCGGGCGAGCGCCCGCTCCGGCGTCTCAACGTCCTCGAGCGGGGACTCGACCGTGAGCACGGTGGTGACCCGAAGGTCCGACAGGAACCTCAGAAACGTCTGGGCGCCCGCCACCGTGTCGAACCCCTTCATGCAAAAGTACTGCAACGCGGTGAGCGAATCGATGACGAGCCGGGTGTAGCCCCGCCGGTTGACCTCGGTGCGGAGCATCTGTTCGAGGCCGGTCATCGTGACCTCCACCGCCGAGAGCTCCGGAGATCGCCGCATGACCAGGGGCACATCCTTGAAGGCGACGGAGGAGCGCACCGAGGCGATATCCTTGAACGGAACGCGCTCGTACCGCATGATGTCCGGTATCGCGTCGAAGACGAGGACGTGGCTGAGCTCGGGTTCCAAGCCTCGATGGTTGATCCGCGCTTCGTTCGGAGGCTCCTCGATGGTCACGAGCAGCACTTTCTCCCCGCGGCGGATCCCTTCGCAGAGGAACTGGATCGCGAGGGTGGTCTTTCCGGTCCCGGACGGCCCGACGATGAGATACGGACGGCGGGGAACCAGACCTCCCTCGAGCATCGTATCGAGCCCGGCGCTCCCGGTCGATACGCGCCCGTCCGCCGGCGGGGCGGGGACGGTTTCCTCGGGCACGGTGGATTCCCCAATGCGGGCATCCTCAAGGAATGCTCGCTCGAACCGAACGATGGGGTTGCCGGGCTCTTGAGGTTTCCCCGAACGCGATGCGGACTCCCGTAAGGGCTAAGTTCTCCCTCCGAACCGGCCGGCCCATGCCCCCTCGTTCCTCCGACGGTGCCCTCCGGATGAAGGCCCTGGCGGCGAGCCTTCCCACCGCGCTCCGCGAGGGGTTCGATTCAGGGAGAGAGCTCGCTCGGCCCGCCACAGGATCGCCCATGATCCTCGTGGTCGGAATGGGCGGCTCCGGCATCGCTGGCGAACTCGCGCGCGGCGTGGTCGAGTCCGAATGCCCGGTCACGCTCTCGGTCGTCCGCTCGCCCGACCTCCCTCGCGTGCTCGACCGTCGCGCGCATGTCATCTTGGTGAGCTACTCGGGCAACACCTGGGAGACCCTGACGGCGTACGACGTCGCGGGTCGAGCGGGAGCGCACCGGACGGTCGTCTCCTCCGGAGGCCGGTTGGCCGAACGCGCGGTCGAGGACGGGGTTCCGGTTCTCACCGTGCCGTCCGGAATGCCTCCGCGCTCGGCGGTCGGTCACCTGCTCGGAGGACTTCTGGGATTGCTCGACCCATGGTTCCCGGAGTCGAACGAAGAGCGCGTGGGTCGAGCCGCGGACCGGGTGCGGGCTCAGATCCGTACGTTGGCCCTCCCCCGCGGACCCGCCGCGGCCCTCGCGGAGAAAATCGGAGAGCGGCTCCCGTTCGTCTACGCGGAGTCGTCGTTCCTCGGTCTGGCGCGTCGCTGGAAGACCCAGATCGAGGAGAACGCGAAGCGGCTGGCGGTCTTCGACGAGGTACCGGAACTCCTTCACAACGCGATCGTCGGCTGGGATGCCTGTCCAAGGTCGGAGGCCGCGCGATACGCGGTGATGCTGCTCGAATGGGTCGGTGAGTCGGCCACTTCGCGCAAAGGCGTTCGGTACCTCGAGCGCCTCGTAGCTCGTAAGGGCGCACGCGTGCTGCATGTGCCCCTCGCCGCGGAAGACCGGCTCGAGGCCCTCTTCAGCGGAATCGCCCTCGGCGATCACGTGAGCCTCGCGCTGGCGGAGCGCCGGGGCGTCGACCCGTACCCGTTCGACGCTATCACACGTCTGAAGGCCGAGCTCGGTACCCCCCGGAAGTAGAACGTTTAAACCGGGGTGCTCATCGCGCAGCGGGTGCTGAGGTAGCCTAGCTCGGCCAAGGCGCCAGATTCGAGATCTGGTGATGCGTATGCATCGCGGGAGTTCAAAGGACGCTCGGCAATCTGACCGAGCGACGGAAACTCTCCCCCTCAGCGCCTCTTCCCGGACGTCCGTGGCGGTCGTTCTCGAGGTTACTCGGGGGGGCTCGGTCGAGCGGCGGCAGGTGACCGTGACTCGCGGAACGCCGGTTCGCGCGGTGCTTCGGTCGATCGGGCACGCGGCGGAGGGCAGCGCCGTCCTCCTCGATGGGACGTCCATCCCTCTCGACACTCCGGTCGAACGACCGCTGCGACTGGTCGTGGTGTCGACGTTCTCGGGGGGCTGATGGCACCGAGCCTAGGGCCGGCGGCCGGTCGACACGCTACGAGGAAAGGCGTTAAGGGAAGAGGCACCGTCTTGGGAGTTGACTAGGACTCTACCGTGCCTTCCAGTTGCCCCATCTGCGAACAGCCCATCGGGTCCACCGCCATCCACTGCTCGGTTTGCGGCTTTCCCACGGGGCTCGCCATCGAGGGGTTGCGCGCGGTCGACGCAGACTACGGCTCGGCGCAACCTTCCGGGGTACACTCCGGTCCAACTCCCTCCACCGTACCTCCGACCCCTGCGCCGGTCTCTCCGGAGGAGGAGCTCAACAGTGCCATCAGTCGCGACCTCCGAGCAAAGATGGACCTCGTTCGGGAGCTGGGCTCCGGCCCCGACGTCACCGCGGAGATGTGCGAGGCCGCCCTGGTGGAGGCCGAGGGCCGGGTCGCGGAAGCGCTCGATATCCTGCGCTCCGCGCAGAGCCGCCTCGAGACCCAGACCGACGAGCTTCTGCGCGAGCGCGTTCGCCTCCTCCAGGAGCGACGCGAATTCCTCGGGAGGACCGGGGTGCGGTTCGACTTTGCGACCGATTTCGATCGGTTGTCCCACGCCATCGAGAACGCGGAACGCGAGGACGCGACCGCGCTCCTGGTCGCGGCGGAGCAGCACGTCTCCGAAGTCGAATCCGACTGGAAGGGGCTCCAGGGGCTCCTCTCCCAGATCGAAGGGCTGCGCAACGAGGCGGCCGAGCTCGGGATCCCCCTCGGCGAGATCTCGAGCGAGATCGAGGGCATCCGCTACCGACTGACCGGACCGGAGGTGACGGAGGAAACGCTCGACACCCTGGCGCAGGATGCGGCCCAGACCCTGATGCTGTTGCACGAGGCGATCCCCGCGTCGCTCGAGGGGGAGCTCGCGCGCCACGAGGCGACCCTGAACCGGTTCCCCGAAGACCACCCGCCGAGCACGGTCGCCCGTCGACTGCACCTCGAAGCGGGACGCCACCTCAAGAAGGGTCGACTTTCCGATGCGGTCCGCAGCGTCCGGGAGCTTCGCCACGAGCTCTCCGAGCTCGAAAAACGCCCGAGCGTCGCGGCCGAACCGGTGGCTCCCCTCACCGAGTCGGAGGACCAGATGCTCGACCGTCTGCTGAAGAAGGCCCGGGCTCTGGCCGGCCGCGTTCGCACCTTGCCGCCGGACAGTGAGACCGCGCGCGAGGCCGCGGTCCAGATCCGCGAAGCGACCGAGCTTCTCCGAGCCCGGGAGCTGAAGGAGGCGGACCAAACGCTCAGCCGGCTCATGCGGATGCTCTCCACGGAGGTACCGCCCAGCTAGGCGATGACGCCCGACTCGGAGACTTCCCGTCCATTGCGCCAGCGGATGGCGGCCGTGGTCCAGGAAGGCCAGTCGCTGGAGGCCGAGGGCCTGCCGTTCCCCACCGAGCAGCTCCGAAAGGCGTACGAGGCCGCGGCCTCGAAGGGCGACCTGGCCCAAACGACCTCGATCGTGAAGCGCGGAGAGGCGCTGCTCGCTCGAGTCCGGTCCAACTGGTCGTGGGTCAAGGAGCTCCTGCGGCGAGCGGACGAGCTGCGCACGGTCGCTGAGAGCATCGGCGTGGATGTCGCTCACCTCGACCACCGGGTCGGGAATCCCCGCGAGCGGCTGAAGAGCGAGCCGCTGAGCTCGGGGTCGCTCGAGAAGGCGGCTGCGAGCGCCTCGCTCTCCCTCGCGGTCCTCAACGACACTGTTCCTAAGTTCGTCATCCAAGAAGCCCAGCAGCTCGGCGCCTCGATCCGGCGGGCCCGGGACCGGGGGGAGGACGTCCGCGAGGTCGCGACGGCGTTCTCCCGACTGCTCCAGGCGGTTCAGGACCAGAATCTCCCAACCGCCGCGCAACGCCTGGTCGAAGCCCGGCGTGCCGTCGGTCGGATCCCCCGCGCGCCCGCACTGCCCGCGATCTCCCCGCGCGAAGAAGAAGAGATCCTGCTGGAAGCGCGCAACCTCGCCCGTCGACTCCAGCGGATCCGAGGGAAGGCTCAGAACGCACAGAGCGCGGCGCGTCTCATGGCCCAGGTGAGAGCGGCGATCAGCGAGGAGCGCCGGTACGGGACCCCCGAGGAGGAGATCGAGGCCCTCTGGGCCGAAGTGGACCGTCTGACCCAACAGCGAAAGCTTGCCTCCGAGGGGTCCTCCCTCTCGGCCCCTGAGCTTCCCGAGGGTCCGGGAGGCCCGCGGGAGGAACGAGGCGACGAACCGGTTCTCGCCCCCAAGGACGGCGAGGAGCCCGGGGCCGAAGCGTTCTCCGAGGAGGAGCCGGCCCCGGTGGAGGTCCCCAACCCCCGGCCGCTCAGCCCTTCGTACTACGTACCCTACATCCCTCCCGAGACCTCGGAGGAGGCAGAGCCCGACCCGAACGCTCCGGCCGAACCCGGCCGGGGGCGCGTGCGCCCCCGTCCACGAGCGTAACGCTTTAATACCTATCGCAAGTCGTTTATACTCCTTGACGCGCGGCGGAGTGCGTCCCGCAGTGAAGGACGTCGGTACGATTCTGGCGATTACGCCGACGGGTCATCTCACCGTGCGCTCCGCGGGGAGCGACGTGGTCCCCGAAGGAACCTTGGTGCGGGATTCTCGTGGGATCCTGCACGGCAAGGTCGTTCGGGTGTTCGGCCCGGTAGCGCACCCCTACCTCAGCGTCCGGCCTCGGCGAACTCCCTCCCCCGCGGAGGGGCTCGCCCTGCTCGGCACATCGCTTCTTCGAGAGTAGCGGAGAAGCCATCGATGCAAGACGAACAGGCCCCCTCGAACGCGGAGAAAGTCGCGGCCCGACCCGAAGACCTCGCGGTGCCCACGCGCTGCACGAGCTGCGGGTCGACGCATCTGACCCGGGATTACGAGCGCGGCGAGCTGGTCTGCGACGAGTGTGGCCTGGTACTCGAGGAGTCAATGATCGACCAGGGCCCGGACTGGCGGGCGTTCGACGCCGAGCAGGGAGAGAAGCGGGCCCGCACCGGCGCGCCGACCACGCTCACGATCCACGACAAGGGACTTTCGACCGAGATCGGGTGGAAGAACCGGGACCCGTATGGGAAATCGATCCCGACCCGCAACCGTGCGCAGCTCTACCGGCTGCGGAAGTGGCAGCGACGCATTCGCGTCTCGAACGCGACCGAACGGAACCTCGCGTTCGCGCTGGCCGAGCTCGACCGGATCGCGTCAGGGATGGCGCTGCCGAGGAACGTTCGAGAGACCGCGGCGATGATCTACCGCAAGGCGGTCAATCGGAACCTGATCCGGGGACGGTCCATCGAGGGCGTTGTCGCCGCGTCGCTGTACGGCAGCTGCCGGCAGTGCAACGTGCCGCGGACGCTCGACGAGATCGCGTCCAAGTCGCGCATCGGTCGAAAGGAGATCGGGCGGACCTACCGGTTCATGACGCGGGAGCTGCACCTACGACTCATGCCGACCCGACCGCAGGATTACATTCAGCGGTTCTGCTCGGAGCTGAAGCTCAAAGGAGAGATCCAGACCCGGGCCAACGAGATCCTGAAGGAGGCCACCGAGCGCGAGCTGACGAGCGGCCGTGGCCCGACCGGGGTCGCCGCGGCCGCGATCTACATCGCGAGCGTGCAGTGCGGGGAGCGCCGCACCCAGCGCGAGGTCGCCGAGGTCGCGGGCGTCACCGAAGTGACGATCCGCAATCGCTACAAAGAGCTCACCGAGAAGCTCAACCTGCGCGTCATGCTCTGAACCGGGGGCTCCCGGATTTCGCGCCGCCGGGGCGCCCTCGCACTCCGTCTCACGAACGGTCGCGCGAGACCACCGCGAAGGCGAACCCATCGTACCCTTTGCGACCCACGGTCTGGATCACGGTGGACTGGACCCGCGGCTCGCGCGCCATCCGCTCGAGGAACCGGCGGATGCCCCGAACGTTCGGGTCGAGGTCGGCCGGGTCCGCTACCGCGCCTCTTCGAACGACATTGTCAACGACGATGACGCTGCCCGGGTGCGACAGCCGTACGGCCCAGTCGAAGTACTCTGCGGTGCTGGGTTTGTCCGCGTCGATGAACGTGAGGTCGAACGGTCCCGCCCCTTCGGTAGCGAGACGCGGGAGCGTCTCCAGCGCTCGACCGAGGCGGATCTCGACCCGGCCGGCGACCCCGGCGCGGCGAAGGTTCGCCCGAGCGACCTCGGCATGCTTCGGGTCGACCTCGAGCGTGACGAGGCGGCCGTCCGGCGGGAGCGCGCGGGCCAGCCAGATCGTGCTGTAGCCACCGAGCGTTCCGATCTCCAGGATCGAGCGGGCTTCGATGAGACTTGCGAGGAGGTGGAGCCACTTCCCCTGGCTCGGAGAGACCTGGATCGCGGGGAGGCCCGCGGCTGCGCTCGCCTCTAACGCGGCCTCGAGCGCTGCGTCCGGGGGGTTGAAGAGGGCGTCCACCCACTCGTCGACCTCGCGCCAACGCCCCTCGGCCACGGGACCCCGAACGTTGGGTGAGAGCGCCCCCTTCTTGACCGTTCGGTCCCTACGTCCGCCGGCCGCCCTACGCGGGAGCTTATCAGACCGAGGTCGCTTCCCCGCGCTTCGAGGGAATCGGCGTGGAAGACCTCCTACGCACCGCGCTCTCCTCGGCCCTGACGTCGGGCGTCCGGTACGCAGACGTGCGGGTCGTGGCCCCCCAGCGGGCGCTGCACCTCGCCGTGCGGGACGGAGGCGCGAGCGCGCTGACGGACGCCCGCTCTCAGGGGGTCGGCGTCCGGGTCCGGACCGACCGGGCGTGGGGATTCGCCACCAGCTCCGATCTCTCGAAGGTCTCGGCCCGGTCGACCGCGAGACTGGCGGTCCGTCTCGCTCGGGCCTCGGGGCGAACGGCTCCCGAACGACTGCGAGTGACCGACGACGCGGGGCCGAGCGACGGGCGGTACGCCTCGGTCGTTCAGCGGGACCCGTTCGAGGTCCCTCGAGAGGAGATCGTCGCGCTGCTCTCGGAGGCGGAATCGCGTCTTCACGCCGGGCCCGAGGTGAAGAGCGGGCTTGCGTCCTTCCAGGCGTGGGAAGAGACGAAATGGTTCGCCTCATCGGACGGGGCGTCGTTCCGATCTCGTATCGTCCAGGTGGGCGCGGGCCTCAGCGCGACCGCGGTGCGGGGCTCCTTGGTCCAGCGGCGGAGCGCCCCGTCCTCGTTCGGCGGGGACTTTCGCCAGGCAGGGTTCGAATTCATTCCGTCGCTCGGCCTGGTGGAGCGGGCCGAAGCGGTCGGGAAAGAAGCCGTCCAGCTGCTCGATGCCCCCGCGTGTCCGACCGGAACGACCACGCTCGTGCTCGGGTCGGACCAGCTCGCCCTGCAGGTCCACGAGAGCGTCGGGCACGCGGTCGAACTCGACCGGATCTTCGGAACGGAGGCCGGCTTCGCCGGAACGAGCTGGGTCGAGTCGGAGAAGGTCGGCCAGCTTCGCTACGGCAGCGACGCGATGAACGTCGTCGCCGACGCGACCGAACCCGGAGGGCTCGGAACGTTCGGATGGGACGACGAGGGCGTGTCGGCGCAGCTCACCCCGATCGTCAAGAACGGGACGCTCGTCGGAGTGCTCTCTTCCCGAGAGTCGGCCGCCCGCCTTGGGCTCGCCCGTTCGGGCGGAACCGCGCGTGCCGACGGGGCGGGCTTTTCCCCGCTCGTCCGCATGACGAACATTGACCTCCTCCCGGGAAACCGGTCGTTCGACGAGCTGTTGGAGGGTGTGGCGAACGGGGTGTACGTCGAGACGAACCGCTCCTGGTCGATCGACGACAAGCGGCTCAATTTCCAATTCGGTACCGAGGTCGGCCACCGGATCGTTCGTGGTGAGATCGGCGAACTCGTCCGCAACCCGATCTACTCGGGCATGGGGCCGGAGTTCTGGAGCTCGATGGACGCGGTGGGCAACGCCTCGACCTGGCATCTCTGGGGGCTTCCGAACTGCGGCAAGGGTCAGCCCGTGCAACTGGCGCGGGTCAGCCACGGGGCGCCCGCGGCCCGCTTCCGAAACGTCGCCGTCCGAGGAGGCTGACGATGGGACCCCGGCGACGGTCGGCGCGGGACCCCGTCGGCGCGTCGGTGCGCGACCTTCCTCCCGGCACGAGCGCCGACCTGAGGGTCACGAACGCGGCGTGGACCACGATCCGGTTCGCGAACGGTCGGATCCACCAGCCGCACCTCGAGCGGTCGACCCACGTTTCGTTCCGTGTGGCGGAGGGCCTGCGTCTCGGCACTGCCACGACGGGGGACGCATCGGCCGAAGGGCTTTCGACCGTACGGGACGCCGCGCGAACGCTCGCGGGCGTCGCGCCGGTCGAACCGAAGTTCCCCGGGTTCTCCGCCGGTGGGGGTCCGTCGCGCCCTCCGGTCGCGTTCTCCCGTGCGACGGGGACCATCTCTCCCGAGGCCGCCACCCGCATCGCCGAACGGATCCTGGCGGCCGCTGAGGACGCCGCTCCGGGAGGCCGGATCGCCGGCGTCGTCAACGTGGGCGGCGAGACCCTTCGAGTCGTCAATTCCGCCGGCCTCGACCGAACCGACGTCCGTTCGGTCGCGCAAGCGAGCGTGCTCGTGGACCGGCCCGAGCTCGACCCCCCGGTCTCGGGCTGGTCCGAGGGCGGTCACTGGGACGCCGCCGAGCTCGACCCGGATCGATTGGGGCGGGAGGCCGCGGAGCGGGTGGCCCGCACGGCCCCAGCCTCCGTGCCGCCCGGAAGCTATCGGGTCGTCTTCCGCGGCCCCGCCCTGGCGGAGGCCCTCCAGTTCCTGGGCTCGCTCGGCTTCTCGGGGCACGCGGAAGCAGAAGGATGGAGCTGCTTACGACGGGCTCGAGGGAAGCGGATCGCCCCGGAATCGGTGAACCTCGTCGACGACCCCCGCTCGAGGGTCACGATCCCTCAAGCGATTGACTACGAGGGGACCTTCACGCGTCGGGTCGCGCTCGTCGACCACGGCATCGCGGGCGACGCCGTGACGGACCTCGTCACCAGTGGGAGGCTGAGCCGACCCCTGACCGGCCACGCCTTCCCGCCGGAGGCGCCGTGGGGCGAGTACGGGCCCGACGCATCGCACCTCGTTCTGTCGCCGGGAGACGCGAGCGAGGAGGAGCTCATCCGAGAGACCCGCCGCGGGCTCCTCGTCACCCGGTTCCACTACGTGCGGGTCGTCGACCCGGGCCGCGGCGTCATTACGGGCATGACGCGGGACGGCACCTACCGGATTGAGAAGGGCGAGGTGGTCGGCCCCGCGCGGAACCTTCGGTTCACGGACAGCGTGCTGACGCTATTGAAGGGCATCGAACTCCTCGGCCGAGAGCGTCGAATCTACGCGGGCGAGCGCGGAATGTCGTGCTACACGACCCCCGCCGCGTCCGTCCGATCGTTCCGGTTCACCTCCGCCACGCTCTTCTAATCCCGACCGGTCGGAAGACCGTGACCCGCCTGCTCCCGATCGCCGTGCTCGTCTCGGGGGAAGGGACGACCATGGATGCGCTCGCCGAGCTTGCGCTCGGGGAGCACCTCCCGGTCCGGATCGCGCTGGTCGTCGCGGACCGGCCCCACGCTCCGGCGATCGAGAGGGCCCGTCGCCGGGGCCTCCCGACCCTGATCCTGCCCTCGCGCGGGACCGATCTCGACGTCTGGGGACGACGACTCACCGTCGAGCTCGAGGGTCAGGGCGTGGAGCTGGTCGTCCTCGCGGGGTTCCTGACGATCCTGCCCGCCTCGTGGGTCGAACGGTGGCGCGGCCGGGCGATCAATCTTCACCCGGCCCTCCTTCCCCGCCACGGAGGCCCGGGGATGTACGGCCCGCGCGTTCATCGGGCCGTGCTGGAAGCGAAGGAGACCGAAACCGGCGCGACCGTGCATCTCGTCACCGGCGAGGTCGACGCCGGACCGACCATCGCTCAGGAACGGCTTCCCGTACTGCCCGGGGATACCCCGGACTCGCTGCGCGCGCGCCTTCACCCCGTCGAGGTCGCGCTCCTAGCGGAAACGATCCGACGGTTCGCCGAGGGAGGGCTGCCGCTACCCTATCCAGAGCGGGAGACGCCGGCACCGGGTCGGTCCGATGGCTCGGACGCGACGCTCTGACGCCCGCCGCGGCGTCGCGTCATGAGCTCCGAGAGCGGCGTGGGCCGGGGCTCGAGGGCGACCCGGACCCGGTGGCGCGTGGTCTTGGGCGGAAAGAGCCGACCGGTCCGAGCCCGTCGGAGGACCTCGGTCTTCGCGATCGGGAGACCGGGTCGCCACGGTTCGATCGACACGAGGTCGGTCTCGTAGTCGAGGAGCCAGACGGGGACCCGCGCCGCATGGAGGCGGCGCAGCGCTTCCACCCGGTGGTGGCCGTTCAGGATGACGAGCGAGTCGCGGGCGACCCAGATCGGGTCGGCGAAGACCTTCGTGCGTGCGAGCTCCTCGAGCAGCTCGGTGACGTTCTCCTCTTCCACCTCCTCGTGGGCGAGGAGCTTCCCGAGCGGCACGAGGGCGAATTCGGGAGGTCGGGTCATCCCGCAGACCCCTCCCGGGCCTCAGTGAGCGCCCGCCGGACGTAGACGGCGACCATCCGCCGACGATAGTCGGGGAGGAGGAAGGTGTTGTGGACCGGTCGGACCCGGCGCGCGACCTCCTCGCCGAGGGCGCGCACCCGTTCGTCCGTGAGGCGCGACCCCGTGAGGGCGTCGGTCAGTTCG
>Ga0187818_10000785_pt1 | contig 12017 bp, 7 predicted proteins | sample NC_wetland_sal_i_14_FD_130581 | JGI IMG/M metagenome (GOLD analysis project Ga0187818, IMG submission 130581) | Wetland sediment microbial communities from Neuse River Estuary, North Carolina, USA - SO4_3 | ecosystem: Environmental > Aquatic > Freshwater > Wetlands > Sediment | place: USA: North... | reverse complement strand
TGTCGTTCAAAATCCCTCCGCACTTTAGGAAAACTCTGATTAAGCCTCTGGCGTCCTCTGTGCACCCCAGAGTTCGCGCCCATGTCCCGAGGACTTCACCCCTCCTGTGGAAGACGGGCGTCCCCGCCCGTCCGCTGCCCCGCACTACTGCATCCACACCGTCTTGGCGTTCACGAACTCGCGAATGCCCTGCACCGAGAGTTCCCGCCCGTGTCCCGACGACTTCACCCCGCCAAAGGGCACACGCGGGTCCGACGCCACCATCTTGTTGAGGAAGACCATCCCCGCCTCCAGTTCATTGATGAATCTCTCGCTCTCGCCCGGATCCTTGGTCCACGCGCTCGCGCCCAATCCGAAGCGGCTATCGTTGGCAATCGCGATCGCCTGGTCAATATCCTTCACCCGGAACAGCGAAGCCACCGGCCCGAACAGCTCCTCCTTGTAGGCCGGCGAATCCTTCGGAATATTCGTCAGCACGGTGGGGGCATAGAAGCACCCAGGACGCTTCAGAGGATGTCCGCCGGTAAGCACGCGAGCGCCGGCCGCCACGGTCTTCTTCACGTCGGCATCAAGTGAAGTCACGGCCTCGGCATTGGCCAGCGGACCGAGCTGGGTACTTTCGTCGAACGGATCGCCGACGCGCAGCGACTGCATGCGGCTGACGAACTTGCGCTCGAATTCGTCGGCAATTCTCTCCGCGACGATAAAGCGCTTGGCCGCGATGCACGACTGGCCGTTGTTCTGAACGCGCGCTTCGACCGCGGTCGCCACCGCAGCATCGAGATCGGCGCTGGGCATCACAATGAAGGGATCGCTTCCGCCCAGCTCCAGCACGACTTTCTTGATGCGTTTGGCGGCCGAGACCCCAACCTGAATGCCCGCCTGCTCGCTGCCCGTGAGCGTGGCGGCGACGATTCGCGGATCGTTCAAAATGCCGTCCACTGGCCCCGAGCCGATCAGCAGGGTCTGGAAAACGCCTTCGGCAAAACCGGCGCGGCGAAGAATGTCTTCAATCTTCAGCGCGCACTGGGGAACGTTCGAAGCATGCTTGAGCAAGCCGACATTGCCCGCCATCAGCGCCGGCGCGGCGAAACGGAACACCTGCCAGAACGGGAAATTCCACGGCATCACCGCGAGGATTGGGCCGATCGGCAGATAGCGTATGAAGCTGCGCTTGGCGCCGGTTGCAATGACCTCATCGGCCAGAAATCTTTCCGCGTTCTCGGCGTAGTACCGGCAGCCCGTCGCGCACTTGAGCGCTTCCCCAACCGCGGCCTTCAGAGGCTTGCCCATTTCCAGGGTCATCAATCGGGCGCACTCGTCTTTTTCTTTTTCCAGGATCTCAGCGGCCCGCATCATCTTTGTAGAGCGGTCGGCAAACGAAGTCCGCCGGTGGGTCAGAAATGCGGCGCTTGCCAGCCGCAGCTTGTCTTCAATTTGTGCCGGGGTAAGAGGTTCAAACGTCTTCAGTACTTCGCCCGTCGCTGGATTGGTGGTTGCAATCGCCATAAGAATGATTCCTCCGCCTGACAGTCTAGCCGTTTTAGGTCCGACCCCCAGTCACTTCCGAGTCCGCCCCAGTCACTTCGGAATCCGACCCCCAGCCACTTCTGAATCCGACCCCCAGTCACCTCTGAGTCTGACTTTCCATGTCACGCAGCTAAGCAAGCTGTCTTGCGGTCGGACCACAATACTACTTGACGGGTAGGCCACGTCAAGTTAATCTTTCGCTCATCCTTATTTTGAGCCCCTCGTGCTTGGTGGGACCAAAAACCGTTGCATTTTCCTTGGAGGTCGAATGCCTTCTCGCATGAAAGCCGTTCAGGCTCTTGCCCTGGCCTGCCTGCTGTTCGCCATTTCGGCGCCACTGTTTTCCCAAACTACCACCGGCCGCATTATTGGCAACGTTCACGACCAGACCGGCGCCGCCGTGGCTGGGGCCACGCTCACCATCACCGATGTCCAGCGCGGCACAGTGCGCAGCGCCAACACCGATGGTTCGGGAGGCTACGTAGTATCCAACCTTCAACCTGGGCTGTATTCCGTGCGCGCCGAGGCCAAAGGCTTCAAAACCGTCGAGCGTCGCGGCATCCAGGTGGAAGTCGCCACCGACCTGACGGTCGAGATCGAGCTTCCGCCCGGCGATGTCAAAGAGACAGTCGTGGTCACAAGCGAAGCGCCGCTGGTCAACACCACGTCGTCCGTGCTGGGCGGAACCCTCAGCAACAAGGAGATCAACGATCTCCCGCTCAACGGGCGGAACTACGAGAATCTTCTCCAGTTGCGGCCCGGCGTCATGCGCTACCCTGGCGGAGGATTCTCCACCACCAGCGCCAACGGCCTGCGCGCCGAGGACAACGCCTATCTTGTAGACGGCCTCTTCAACAGCGAACCTTTCTCCGGCCAGAGCATCATCAACGGCGCCGGCATCGCCGGAGACTCGGCGACCATTCTGCCCGTTGACTCCATTCAGGAGTTCAACGTGCAGCAGAACGCGCCTGCAGAATACGGGTGGAAGCCCGGCGCCATCATGAACGTGGGATTGAAGTCCGGCACGAACAGCATCCACGGCACAGCCTACGCCTTTGGCCGCGACACGCCGCTCGATGCCCGCAACTTCTTCAATACCGTCTCCGGGGGCCCGAAAAACCCGCGCGAACTGGAACAGTTCGGCGGCACACTCGGCGGCGCCATCATCAAAGACAAGCTTTTCTACTTTGGTGGATACGAGGCGCAGCGTTACACAGTGGGCAACTCCGGCAACCTCAATACCCCCGCCACCGTCTCGCTCGGTGGCGATCCCAACAACAGCGTCGTGGATGCCATCGTTGCCCTGCAAAATGCCAGTCCTGCCATACCCATCAGTCCCGCCAGCCTGAAGATCGCGGGTTGCACGCTCGGTCCTCCAGTCTCTTGCGACGGTTCCGGGTTCCCCTCGAACAACGGCAACAGTCCGCTTGGCCCAACCACGATTCCCTTTGGCCTACCCAATACCGTTACTGAGGACAACGCTGTGGGCAAGGTGGATTACCACCTGACCGATCGCAATACGCTGACCAGCATGTACTTTTTCGGTAACAACAACGGCACTGTTTCCGATGCCAACCAGCTGCAGATAAAGTGGCTCACCCAGATTCACACCCGCGCTCAGGTCTTTGGCCAGAGCTGGACCTACGTGCCCAACGCTCGCTGGGTGAACGAAGCTCGCTTTGGATATAACCGGCTCTACCAGCCCACCTTCGTCAACGACCACAACACAAACATCCAGACAGCGTACGGACTCGATACGGGCGTTACCAACCCGCTTTATGGCGGCCTGCCGCGTATCAATGTCTTCCCCTTCTACGTTTTCCCCCAGGAACTGGGAGGCTTTAACTGGCCCAAGGTGCAAGGTCCCGACACGCGTTTCCAATTTATTGACCACATCTCGTACGTGTTGGGCCGGCACGCCATCAAGTTTGGTGGAGAGTTGCACCGCGACGCCTTCAGTGGCGGCGCCTACGGCGGATCCCGCGGTCGTGTCAAGTTCATCGGAGGGGCGCTCTTCGACGGTACTTCCAGTGGGCTGGAGGACTTCTTTGCAGGCCAGCCAACCAACGGCACACTGCTGATCGGCGATCCTACCCGCAACATTCACAACTGGGGCTATGCCGGATTCGTTCAGGACGATTTCCGCGTGACCAGGAATCTGACGTTGAATTTCGGCCTGCGCTATGAGGTGAATACCGTTGTCAAGGAGGACCACAACCTCCTAGGCAACTTCGATATCAATAAGGGGTTGATCCAGGTTGGAGTCAATGGCGTCAGCGGTCCCTATAACCCCGACCGCAAGAATTTCGCGCCCCGCTTCGGCTTCGCCTGGGACATCTTCGGTCAGGGGCGTACTGTGCTCCGCGGCGGTGGCGGTATCATGTACGAAACCGTCAACTGGGAATCGTTCCTCGCCTTGAATAACTCATTGGGACTGGCGACAGTTCCAACCGGCGCCCCGATTGATTCCAGCGGCACCACTTCCGGCGGCAACATCGCAACTTCCGTTCAGTCCTTTCCAGGGTCAAGTTTGAACTGGTTCGGAACCGTTTTCGGCAGCAATCCGGTCAATTGTTTTGCTTCGCCGTGCACCATCATGGGCGTAGACCCCAACATCAAGACTCCCTATGTCTCCACCTGGACGCTGAACATGGAGCACTCTTTCACACCGAACCTGGTGTTGGAATTGGCGTATGTGGGCAACCACGGATCCAGGCTGGTGGGTATTCGCGACATCAACCAGGTAAATCCGGCGCTGGATAATGGCTCCGAGCAGTTTGGCAGGCCGTTCACTTACAACTGCCCTACTCCGGTTGGGGCGGGCGTGGGCGGGCCATGCTTTCCCTATCTCGCCCAGGTTTTCCAGATGGGCAACATCTACCGTTCCAACTACCACGCACTGCAAACCACGCTGACCTCGCGGAACTACCACGGGCTCTCAATGGTGGCCGGCTATACCTGGTCGCACGCGCTCGACCAGGTCGGCGCCAACTGGGACTTCGGCGCCGGGCTGGGTCTTCCCAGCGACAGCACGCATTACAATCGCGAATATGCCAGCAGCGACTTCGACATGCGTCACCGCTTGACGCTGTCGCTCACTTACCTCTTTCCCGGAAAGAAGAGTTTCGCGCAGATGCTGGAGGGCTGGCAGATCAACTCGATTGTCACTCTGCAGAGTGGACAGCCTTTCGGTGTGATGGACGCGGGCACCGATATAAGCAAAACCGGTGAGCTGAACGATCGCTGGAACTTCTACGGCAACCCAGATGACTTCAAGTCCACGCCGGTGGGAATCCCTTACTTTATCGGAAGTGGCGATCCCAACAACCCGACGTTGAATGCGTCTTGCAACAACCAGGCCAAGGCCCTCGACGGCGGCACTCCCGGACCTACGAGCGGGGCACTGGCCACCTTTGGCTGCTATGCGAATGGCAGCTCCTTTATGATTCCTCCCACTCCTGGCACCTTCGGCACCATGGGCCGCAACATCTTCCGCGACACCGGATTCCGCAACGTGGATTTCTCCCTGGCCAAGAACTGGAAATTTGGCGAGCGTCTGACGGCTCAATTCCGCGGCGAGTTCTTCAACATCTTCAACCATCCCAATTTTGCCAATCCCTTCGGAGGACAAAACGGCTGGGCGCACAACGATCCCTCGACGCAGTCGTTCGGGTGCTCCTGTGCCACGCCAGACGTATCGGCCGCGAATCCGGTCATCGGCTCCGGGGGCAGTCGCGCGGTGCAACTGGGGCTGAAATTCACGTTCTAGCAAACGCAGCCTACAAGGGCGGGGCCGGTCTCTCATCCGGCCCCGTTTCGTTGAAAGGAAGCCTTCCCTGTGATCACAACAGCACATCGTCTCCGTACACTGTTCCGTCTGGCCTTGTCTTCATGTCTGCTCGCACTATTGACCGCTTCGTCGTCCGCGCAGGAGAAAGACCGCCCCGAGCGCACCCTCGACGAGATTAAGACCGAGGCCATCCATCGCGCCGAATACGGAATGTATCCGCTAATCGGCCTCGATCCCGGCGACGTGAAGGAAGCCTTCGTGTCCATCCACACTAAGGACAAAGACGAGTGGGCCGCCGCATTCATGGGCGTCGCCGACCGCTACATGAACGAAGCGAAATCGCTGGAGAAGACCGATCCCACGAAAGCCAATGCCGATTACATCCGCGCCTGGCGCCTGTATTCCTTTGGCCGTTGGCCGATTCCTGCCTCTCCCGGCAAGCAGCGCTCTTACGAGAAGGCGATTGAGGCCTTCCTGGCCCATGCAAAATTCTGGGATCCGCCGCTCGAAATCGTGAAGATTCCCTTCGAAGGCAAAGAGATCATCGGCTATCTGCGTCTGCCCAAGAACGCGTCCGGCCCTGTTCCGCTCGTGCTTGCCGTCAACGGACTCGACAGCCGCAAAGAGGATCTCTCCGAGAGCTTCAGCGCGATTCTGCCCTACGGCGTCGGTTTTCTTGCCGTGGACGGCCCCGGCACCGGCCAGAGTCCCATCAAGGTCAGCGAGAATTCCGAGCGCATGCTTTCACGTGTGCTCGATTACATCGCGACCCGCCCCGAGATTGATAAGAACCGGGTCGCCATGCACGGCGTAAGCTGGGGCGCCTATTGGGCGACGAAAATGGCGATTGTCGAGCACGCCCGCCTCCGGGGCGCAAGCGCGCAGTCTCCGCCGACCGACAAGTTCTTCCAGAAAGACTTCCTGATGAACAACCTGCTCGGCAATCGCGAATATCTGTTCGACCAGGTCCCGGCGCTGATGGCGATTTTCGACAACGTCAAAACGGTAGACGAAATGGCGGAAATCCTGCCCAAGATGTCGCTGGTCAAGCAAGGCCTGCTCGGCAAGCCCATGGCCCCCATGCTGGTTCTAGCCGGCGTGCTCGACACGCAAGTGCCGATCTCCGACATTTACCTGCTGCTCGACAAAGGCGACACGCCCAAGATGGCGTGGATCAACCCCGAGGGCGGCCACTTGGGACGGCAAGTCAAAGTCTGGCCCGATCCCCGCATCTTCAAGGAAGTCATCATCCCGTGGCTGGTGCGTACGCTGGGATCGGAACCCGCGCCCGCAAAGGAAAGCCATTAGCTCTCGGGGCGTAGCGCCGGCACCCTGCCGGCGGTTCCGGGGGCGACTCGCCCCCGGTGCAGCAAGCGTCACTACCCTCGCGATTCGGCGGAATATCGTCGGCCAGAGAGTTGCAGTGAGTACTCGCCTGATCCCCGCCGCCGGGGCCGCGACAAACACGGTTGCAAACCCCGCCTGCCCGCACTACAGTACGTCAGAGCACTTAAACGCCCTTGCAGAGGATACGAGATGAAAATCTCGCAAAAAGGACTCTACGCGCTGGAAGCGCTCATGACGCTGGGTCAACGCTACGGCAGCGGGACGGTCAAAATCCGCGACATCGCCACCGACAACAATCTGCCGGAAAAATTTCTCGAACTCATTCTCATCGAACTGAAAAATGCTCGCATTGTCGAAAGCGTTCGTGGCGCCAAAGGTGGCTACCAGTTGCGCCGGCCGCCAGCGGAGATTCATCTGGGCGAGATCGTCCGGCTCATCGACGGTCCCCTCGCTCCCTTTGGCGATGCTGAGCAATTGCGGCGGCTGATTGAGTCCGATCCCCAGCACCGCCCCCTTTATGAGGTCTTCCTGCGCGTCCGCGATGAGGCTGCCAAGATCCTGGAGAACACGACCGTCGGCGATTTGGTGAACCGCTCTCCCCAGCCCAAACGGACCAAGCCGAAGAAACGTCATAACGGCGGCGCGCCGCTCTCCATTGTTGACGAGGAAGTAACCAGCAGCTAGTGTTCTGACCGCATGAATATTACCGACGTTGCACGGAACGTAGCGCCGGCATCGTGTCGGCGGTTCCGAGAGCCTGCCCTGAGCTTGCCGAAGGGGCGCCCCGCCCTCGGCCACCGCGACTGAAAAAAGAAACGAAATCCCGTGGTCACAAATCTGGGTGCATGACTTAGTACGCTAGGGCTGGCTCGACCCAGCTCGCTCCCGGCCCCCCTCCGGTCGGGATGACAACTAGTTCAGGATGCTAGAGTTCCGCCAATTCCTTCTCAGCCCGCTTTAAGTCCTCCCGGCGTCCCACATCGCGCCAGTAATAATCGTCGGCGCGGAAAGCTAGAATTTTTTCTCCCTGGGCGGCCAGACGCAGATAAGAAGTAATGATGGAGAAGGCGCCCTGTTCGGTGAGCTTCGGCAGAAGGCGCGACGAAACAATGTGGATGCCAGCGAAGGCGAGAGCTTGCCGGTGGCGGGACCTGCGGACGATCTCTGCGGTCGCGTCGCGGCCGATGCGGCGGCCGCAAAGCACGTGGTGCTCGTCGAAGATCAGGTGGCGCGAGGTCTCACGCTCCTGCACGGCTAGAGTTGCTAGCGCATCGCTGGCGGTGTGAACTTGCGCCATCCGCCCCAGATCAATCGTGCTGATGACGTCTACGTTGTGCAGGACGATCGGGTCGCTGGAATGAGAAGCGGAATAAGAATTAGCAACGCGGGAAGTGCCACCGCCTGCATCGGCGAGAAAAAAATGCGCGGCCTTTTTCAGTCCGCCACCGGTATCGAGCAGCACCTCCTCGCGCGAGATTTCGATCCGCATGCCGAAGTTATCGTGCCTTTCCAGATACTCGATGAGCTGTTCGGCGAAGTGATGCGCGTTGATGACCACATCGCGAATCCCGAAGTCGCGCAGCCGGGCGAGCGTAATTTCAACCAATGTGCGTCCGCCGATCTCGACCAGCGCTTTCGGGCGGTCGTTGGTCAACGGACGCAAACGGGTACCGAGGCCGGCGGCAAAGACCATCGCCTTCATAACTTCGCTTTCTCCAACTCGCGATGATGCACAATCACCTCTACGCCATTGGTTCCGCGCAGATGTTTGGCTAGCTGCTCGGAGAGATAGACGGAGCGGTGCTGGCCACCCGTGCAGCCAAACGCAACCATCAGGTTTTTGAAACCGCGGCTCTGGTAGTTGGCCACGCTCGACTCCACCAGCGCGATGACGTTGGCCAGAAACTGCTGCACACTCTCCTGCTGGTCAAGATACTCGACGACCGGTTCGTCTTGACCGCTCAGAGCCTGGAAGCGCTCTTCGCGACCGGGATTGGGCAGGCTGCGGCCGTCGAAAATGAAGCCGCCGCCATTGCCGGTTTCATCCTGAGGCAGCCCCCGATGAAATGAAAAACTGAAAACGCGCACAGTGAGTTGGCCCGATGCGGACGCCACGCCCTGCAGCTTCTCGGAGCCTACCATGTTCCGGAAGGCTTCGGTCAGCGTGGGAAGCGCCACCGGCAATTCCACGTTGTGCAGAAGCCAGCGAATGTTCCGCAGGGCGTAAGGGACGCTTTGCAGGAAGTGAGTCTTACGTTCGTAGAAGCCGCGGAAGCCGTATGCTCCCAGCGCCTGCAGGATGCGTACGTACACGTAAGCGTAGTAATAGTGCATGAAGGCAGCGTGATCGAGCGCAATGAATGTGCTCAAGCTGCCGAGATATTGGTCGAGTAAGTGCTGCCGCAAGTCCGGCGGCAAGTCGGCCTTGGCATCGTAGAGAAGGGAAGCGATGTCGTACTGCAGCGCGCCTTTGCGCCCTCCCTGGTAATCGAGAAAAAAGGGATTGCCGTCGCAGAGCATGACGTTGCGCGACTGGAAATCGCGATAGAGGAAGTAGTCCCGCTCGGCGCTCAGCAGGAATTTTGTGAGCCGCGAAAAATCGTGCTCCAAAGCCTGCTCATTGAAGGGAATTCCGGCCAGACGGAGAAAGTAGTACTTGAAGTAATTAAGGTCCCAGGCGATGGATTGGCGGTCGAAACTGGCGCGGGGATAGCAGACTTTGTAATTCAGGTCGCGCGCGGCTTCCACCTGAAAGCGCGGCAGCGCAGCGACTACTTGGCGGTAGGCTTCGACGGCGGTGGGCGCGATCGCGGCTCCGGTGCGATGCCGGGAAAGAAAGTCAAATAGAGTGGTGTCGCCCAGGTCTTGTTCGAGATAAGCGCCGTGGTTCAAGTCCTCCGCATAAATTTCAGGGACGGGGAGACCGTGGCGGCGAAAGTGGCGGGAGAACTCGAGGAATGCGACGTTCTCTTCGCGCACGTCGTAGAGAATCCCGATGGAGCTGATTTTTCCACTGCTCAGGCGGATGATCTTGCGCCCCGACCCGCTGAGTTGGCCTTGCAGCGGTTGAACTCGTTCCGCCCGGACGCGGAAGTGCTGCTCAAAGAGATTTTGAAGAGCGTCCATGAATGGTTCAGGCGATTCAGTTTAGACGAAACCGGCCGCGACGCGCACGCTTCAGCGCTGCGGTCCAGATGCCGTGAGGGAATAAGCAGTTCCCGGATCGCAGCATGAATCAAGCTGCTCGCGGGGCGTAAAGAATTGTGCAGGCTATTTCTTGGACTTGCCCTTTACGCTCTGAAGAACAGTTGCCGGAAGACGCAGGACCCGGCCTTCCGGGCTCCTTCTGCTTTTGGCGCGAACTGCGATTCCGTTGGCTTCGGGAAATGGGTCGGAAACCACCTCAAATTCCTCGCCATAAAGCCGGACCCGGCCCGCTGTCTTGTATCCCAGGTGCTTGACCCGGGCGCAGATATCAGAAATTGTCGGAGTCTCAACGTTAGTCATCTTTCGTTATTATACTCCCGGAAAGGGGGCGACGCGAGCGCTCCATTGTTACGGCTCTCTTCGCAGAAGTCGGCGAAAAACGTTTTAACTGCGGAATCGCCAGTTCAAGAAGTTCCTTGCATCCTCCGATTCTTTCCCATTTTATCTTGTGACCGAAAATTCGTCGGGTCGCTGGTCAAATCAAGGCAGTGTCCTAATCTGAGCTTTTTCACCACCGAGTCGCGTCGACACAGAGAAACCCAAATAGTCAGCAAAGCCCTCGCCCTTCTGGTTTTATAGGTTCAAGGGTTTCTCCGTGACTCTGTGACTCGGTGGTGAAAAAAGGGTGAATTATGACACGACCCAAACCAATTTTTCATCATAGCTCTATGAACGGTGTGGTATAGTCAGCCGCCATGCCCCCGCGCCGCAGCATCGTCCTTTTCGCTCTCGTTGTCTTCGCCGTCTCCGTAGCCGCTCTCGCTGCCGACGACGGGGTCCCCATCACGCACGGTTTCGGGGTCCCCATGGCGCCCGCTTTTGGCGCCATGGGGTGGTTGAGCGTGATGGGGTCGGAAGAAGGCCAACCCGCTCCCCGCTTCCACGCCAAAACGCTAACCGGGGAGACTTTCACCAACGACTCCGTCAAAGGCAAAGTCGTTTTGCTCCAGTTCTGGACCACCTGGTGTCCGTACTGCAAAGAGGAGCAGGAGGTGGTTGACTCGATTGACAAAGAACTCGCGCCGAAAGGCGTGGTCGTGCTCGCCATCAACGTCGCCGAATCGAAAAAGAAAGTCAGACAGTATCTGCAGGAGAACCCGCGCTCCTGCCGCATCGTGCTCACCGAAGACACCAACTTGGCCGCCATGTACCAGGCCAATTCCTATCCCATCTACGTAGTCATCGACCGCGAAGGCAACATAGCCGCCGAACAGCGCGGCGCCGGCGGCGAACGCGCCCTCCGCCACATGCTCCGCAAAGCCGGCGTCGAGCCGGAAGACGAGAACTGACTGGTCGTATAAATGGTTTTGTGGAAGGGCACGGCTTTACAAGCTGCGGAAAAAGTCAGGAAAGTTAGCACGACCGTGGAAGAGCGGCCCTTCAGGGCCGCGTAAATCGCTTTGATTGAGTACGGGCTTTAGCCCCGGTGGTCGTTTTGGACATGGGCAATGACTTTTCCGCAACCTCTTTAGCCGTGCCGCTCGCAGCAGCCGAAAATGCGGGCTTAGCCCCTGAGGGCCAATGCGTGCTCCCGTAGAATTATTTATGAGACCAGTCTAGTCAAGCGGCCCGAAGACTGCGCCGGGAGCAGTTATCGTCACTCCTGACCGGCGTCGCCGGTATCGTGGAAATCGAGTCGCAGTGGACGGCGCGGAAAAGGGAGCAAGCCGGAATTTTCCCGACCGTGCGCGTGCGGGCTGACTGACGAACCTCCGCCCAAGCGGAGCTCGGACGGGGCACCCTCAGTTATCTTGAATTCCGTAGGTCGGGCTATCCGCCCATGAAAGGCTTACAATATGTGGGCAAGCTGAGGGGGTAGTGAGCCGCCCGTCGCAGCACAGCACAGCTCCGGGCGGCTCTCGCTTTTGTCCTCCGAACGAATCGGGCTCATCTGTAATGCGCGGCTCGATCTGGTCGGCGGCTTCGCTGTGCTGTTTGACAGCCGTCTCTACTTCCGCACCCAGGTCTTCATTTGATTGCCGACAGGCTGGCCGGGGGAGCTTCTGACCGCATTCCTTAACTTGGGTTGCGCGCTCGCAAGGCAGCTAGGGATTTCACGACCATGGCCTCCAACACTTGTTGGTCCACATCAGCGAGCTTCTTGATGTAGAGGCAGCCCTTGCCGGTCGTGTGCTTGCCGAGC
>Ga0187818_10000783_pt1 | contig 12026 bp, 8 predicted proteins | sample NC_wetland_sal_i_14_FD_130581 | JGI IMG/M metagenome (GOLD analysis project Ga0187818, IMG submission 130581) | Wetland sediment microbial communities from Neuse River Estuary, North Carolina, USA - SO4_3 | ecosystem: Environmental > Aquatic > Freshwater > Wetlands > Sediment | place: USA: North... | reverse complement strand
CGGCCAGCTCTGCCGCAATGCCTCGATCAGGTTGGCGGTGCCGTAGCTATTCACTTTCGCAAATTTGGCCGGATCGACCATTGACAGGCCGGAGCCGACCTCGGCGGCGAGGTGATAGACACAATCGAATTTCATCCGGCCGATATCGCTGAGCTTGCCGCAAATGTCTCTCTGCAGGTAGCTCGCGTGCGGATTGGGATAATCGGGAGCCGCCTGGTCGAGCACCACAACCTCGTGGCCAAGCGTCGCCAGCCGGTCTGTCAGATGCGACCCGATAAACCCTGACCCGCCGGTCACCAGGATTTTCATCGTGACCTCATCTCTGCTGAAGAATATGCATTTCCGATGACGTCATCTTAGCTGAAGCCGGCCCGATTGGCGACCGGCAAGCTATCTTAGCCGTAATGCCCCCGGTAATACCGGCGCTCCCGTCGGCCTGTTCAGGGAGTTCCAATGAATCCTTCGGGTTAATTGCCAAAAGTAAACGGCGTGGCGGCAGGATATTTGGCGCAATATGCTTGATTACCTTGACCAGCATAAGTCCAAAATGTCGTCTGCGCCGGAACGGCCGTGCCGTTAAAGGACTCTCCGAGCGCACAGTGGCACGTGGCGACTGGCACGCCATTGATATAGGTCTCCGAGTCGCAGGAGATGCTGAAACAGTTGACCGATTTATTTCCGAGAGCGAGGTTCTTTGAACAGAGTTGTGGTATCGCCGCCGCCGCGGGCCCGCTTTGAGCCCATCCGTTGATCTGCTGCGGGACCGACTTGGAGTTGGTAAAGAGCGACCAGACTTGGCCCTGCGCCGGCGGATCGCAAGAGCCCTCCATATTGCCGCCTAACAGGTCGGCGACAGCGTCACCGTAAAAGATCGGACAGGTGCAAGCAGCCTCCGGAAAATTCGCGGTGCCCCCGCCGATGACGTTCACCGTTATAGTGTTTCCGGTCGGCGTACAGGTGGAAGCGTCGCATAGGGCGAAATAGCCGCTGCAGGTCTGGATTAGGTGGCCGTTTTGTGCGCCGCCGACGTTGCATTGGAGCGACCCGTTATCGTTGCCGATATCGCCGACACAGCGGCTAACCCCGGCGAGCGAGGTGTCCTGCTCGCCGCCGCTGGTCGTAAGGCAAGTCGCGAACAGCGTGTTGCCCTGGACGCTGACGTTGGTGCAGGTCTGCAGATACGTGCCCTGCGGCACGCCCTGCGCCTGCGCGGGGGACCAGACGATGGCGACGAGGACCAGCGCCGCAAGCGTGCCCGATGCGATCCTCATCTTTCCTCACCGCTCTTGCTATCCATTCGAATAAACGAATAACGCATCTTATATGACACACTGCCCGAGCGAAAATACCTCTCCCCATGTTGAATCCGGGGCCATCAACCCTCGCACAATCAACCGCTTTTTGAAACGGTCTGAGGCGCCGCGATGTTAACGTCCGATGTGCGGGCGCGCACCGAGCCACGCGTTACATTTTTACTGCGATAATAGTGTCCTGAAGTCCGCCAATGAGCTCTCTTCCGCCACACCAATCACCATAAGTCACTTCCGACACTCGGAGCCCTGCTCTTAAAAAACATTCACGTAGCAATTTCTCATCGATAGCCACTGCGTGGCTGGGGGACTCAAGGCTGTGCAATCTGTATCCATCGAAAACATTCGTAAATCGCAACTTTGGGTTTCCAAACTCCATCCAATGCAAAGAATCCGGATTCAACAGAAAACAACTTGCAAAGCAACGGCCTCCAGTCTTGAGGACCCGAGCGATCTCCGACACGTATCTAAAAATTCCATCGTTCGTTCTCTCCCTGGCCATGATCAGCCTAGCGTCAGCGGCTTCCGGGCAGACTTTGATGGTCTCAACCTTTCGCCCGGACCTCATCGGCGCGAGCGATGCGACCTCGCGCTCAACAGTTGCCTCTCACCCGCCGGCGCCGGCGGCGTCTGCGCGATCGATCGTGGCGCGACGCTGAAGCTGCTCGGGAATATCTCGATCCCGGCGCATACAACGGTCGACTGTCAAGCGACTTTCCCCGATGCCGAGGACGCCAACATCGGGCAATATGCGTCCCTGCCCTCGTTGTTGCGCCGGGGTTCTGACATTGACGAACGGCAACAACATCCGACTGGCCGGAAGCAGCAACTTGACGACAGCTACGGGGACAATGGTAACGTTCCGTTGCTACATCGGAACCGGAGTTGTCTGCGTTGGTTTCGCGGTGCCTTGAGAAGGAAAGCATAAGCGGAGAGACCGCGATGCGGGCGAGTATGATGGCGGTCGCATCGGTGTGAGGCTCCCGCTGGCCGGGCCGATGGAGGGCGAGTTCATGCCGCCGAGGGTGTTGCCCCAGTTTGAAATTCAGCCGAGCGAATCGCTGTTGCGTAGTGGGTCAGCATGAAATCTGACGCGTTTCAGCGACTTTTTTGCGCCCATAGCAACGTTCCGCTTTGTTTCTCTATACCTTGCGTCCAAGAAAATATATGTTTGTCGAAATTGCCCTGCGTGCTACGTCCGAAACGCTGCACATCAACGTGTGAAGGTTCTCGTCTCGGTTAGTCATTCCTTGTAATAAATCTTTTACGGTCATTGCCTCAATGATATTACGTGCATTCGGTTCTAGTGCTATCATATTATAATTCATAACTGTAAACATCGAACCCATGGGATCTACAAAGTTATACTCACCTTCGAATTCTTGATCGAGAAGACGGCGCATCCCAAATTCGGTCGGGTTGAAGTAGTGGCTTGGGAAGCCATGGGTGAAGTGGAGATTGGTTCCATTGATTCCCAGAATGCCGCCGGCTTTCAGGATGCGAGTGATATCGGCGACAAGTTTATATGGATCGGGAACATGCTCGATCACATTCTCGCAGAACACGCTGTCGAACGATTCCGCCTTGAACGGCAGCGTATCGCTGATCACATCGATGTTAGGATAATCGGAGATATCGTGTTGAATGACGTTGGGAACAACTGGGGAAATACCGGCCCCGACGACAAGGGTAAGTCCCGGAGTCCTCATTGTGCTCACAGCGGAATGACTGAACCCCCAGGTAGAAGTACTTTGAGTGAGCCAATCGCCTGGCAGTGAACTGAAGAAAGCCTGATGACCGTGAAACCCGTAGGTTCCCTCCAGAACCGAACTCAATCCGCTCACGGGGGGCTGACGGTGAAATCGACCCGCCGTACACCAAGAGACTGAGGGGGGTGGGTATCGTCACGGACGATGATACCGACATCATGCTCTCCCGGTTCGAACCCCGTGACATCGATCGCATGGGACCAAGCATTCAACCCTGCTGCGCCCCCGCTTGCATGGTAAAAACAGATTGCTATATCCTCTCGATACAGCACAGGAGGAAAAGTGACGACTTCTCGGCTGTCGACAAGAACGGTCACGCGCGGGTTCTTCCCGACAACCCAACCGACCAAAGGGAGCTTGCCGCTGCGGCTGACAAACGAGCCGATCTCGGTAGAATTGGGATAGTCCCACCAGCCACCCAAGTCCATCAAGCGAAATCTCCCCTACCTCATGTGCCCGTGCATATCAAAATGTTGTCGCCCCGTAGCGTAGCTCCCGTTCTGCACACCCTGGGCGACATCCGGGTTCGCGGCAAGGTAGGCCGCCTCCTGATAAGTCCCCCGTACAAGATCGTCATCCAACTTCGTTTCAACACTTAATTCAAGCTATGCCGTCCATATCGGGCTTGATTTTTTGAACCACGAGTTCAATCTCATAACAGCCTGCCGCGTGCTGCTCCGGCGGGATGCCTTCGTAGATATAACCAAAATCGTTGTCGGCCAGGTGCCGTATTCGGTAGTGGTTTGGCTCTAGACTTTCCTCGAATTCGCGTAACAACGATGCGGGTGTGTAAAACCGTTTGTGATCGCCATTCCAATTCGAGGGCGGGACCAACTTTCTCTCATAGAGAAATTGGTGCGGCACCAGGCACACGATGAACCCACCCGTTCGCACTACCCTGAACCAATCACGAATGACAAGCCGATAATCAATCACGTGTTCAAGAACATGGCTGGCAAATACCGTATCTACCGACTCGTCGCTAAAGGGCAGCCGAATTCCGTCGTACCCGGGAAAGTCAACATCAACACCGATCGCGTGGGGGAATATCGGCACTGCGCCGTCGTGACCGCCCTTAAACCCAATGTCGAGGATGACCGCGCCCGACATATATTTTTCAAAGAATCCGTCGGCGAACCTGAGCAGGAATGTCTTGCCTATTTCACCTCTTACCGGCCAATCGAACGGGACCGAAAATCCGCCGACTCTGAGCTGACCGGATCGCTCCGCCGATCGGTGATCGGCTGATCCGCGTGCAGCTTGGTCCGCAGCCGAAACAAATCGACCTTCCAGCCGCCCATGCTCGAGATAGTGCTGGAGCGGGTCGAGAAGCCGCCCCCGCTTAATGCCTTCCGCGATGTCCGGATAGCGCGCAAGATACCAGTCCCCGTCCCACCCGATGACCTCCCGCAGAAAATCTTCTCGCTCGCGGCCGCAAAGGCCAGGCGCCAACTTAGGGTCAAACCAGACCACTGCCGGCGGCGTCGTTCCCGCTCGGTTCGTCTCCACAGACTGATCCCCGATCGATATGGGCCGCCCTCGATCCACCGCAAAGCGATCGTGTGTTGCGGCTGCGGCGCGGTACCGCACCACCAGTTCCTCCGGAACATCCTGCAACCACCGCCAGATCCTGCCCTCCGCTGCTTCTATTTCCGCAAGCAGCAAATATTCCGAAATATCGGGTACGAGATATTTACTCCAGCGCTCGCGGAGCAATTTTCGGCTGAACAGTTCCTCGGGGTGATGTTCATCGCGGATACCCCTGGTAACACTCTCATGATGATAAACGACGCTAGAAGGACAATATGCGGGTCTTTTGCCGAGTTCGAGCAATTTGAAACAGAGATCGGTGTCTTCGCAGCCACCGCTCTTGCCGTAAGATGGATCAAATCCACCGAGCTGCAGGAAGAGATCCCGTTCGATCAGGACGCAAGCCGCCGTGATCGCCCGAAAGTACCGCGGGCGGTCCGCCGCCTCGAAATCCGCCGGCCGGTGCCGATAGATATGTTCGCCGATGCTGTGTTCGTTGAACACGGTGCCGCAATGCTGAATCCCATTGTCGTTGTTCGGATAAAGCAGCTTCGGGCCAATGATGCCGGCGGACGGATCCGTCCGCGCAAAGTCGACCAATGCATCAAGCCAGCCCGGCGTTACCGTCGTATCGTCGTTGAGTAACAGTAGGTACTTGCCACGCGCCGCTTTAGCCCCGGCATTGTTGCCCTCCGAATAGCCCCGGTTTGGCTCCAGCTTTAGAATGCGCAGATGCGGTCGCCACGCCTGGAGCCGCTCCACATGTTCCGGCGGCGACCCGTTGGCAACGACGATGACCTCAAAGGAACAACGGGCGCCATGGCGAAAAATGGAATTCAGGCAGGCCTCGACCAAATGGTATTTGTTGTAGTGCAGCAGGATGATCGATACCACCGGATTGTCTATTCTGGCGAGCTCGGCCCGGGCCTTGCTTAGCACCATTGCCACCGACAGCTGTTCCATGCATCGCACCGACTCCCATTGACAGATCGGCGCGAACACCGCAGGGAGCGGCCGCTGGCGATGGTGGCATCCTCGACACGGAATGTCGCTCCCCAGTGCGGTAGAGAGCGCCCAATCCGGAACCCGCTTGTCGGCATCGGTGCAGCCAAACAGCGAGATCACCGGTCGCCGGAAGGAGAGGGCGACATGCATGAGCGCCGAGTCGATGGTGATCATCAAAGAGCATTTCTCGATGATAGCCGCGGCTGTCCGTAGGCTGGTCTTGCCACGAAGGTCCACGCCAAAGCCGATTGGCGGATCGGCCTGTGCACCGAGAACGACAACCCGAAGCCCTTCCGCCTCGAGGGCGCTCGCCACTTCCGCAAAGCGCTCCAGAGGCCAATCCCGTACGGGCCAGCCGCTGGACAACTGCATGGCGCAGAACCGCTGGTAGACGCGAACGCCGGCATCGTGCAATAGCGCCGACGCGGCAATTCTTTCGTCGTGACTGAGGTATAGTTCAGGAGTTCGGTCGTTGACCGACACACCTAGAATTCGAGCGTAAGCGTCTACAATATGATCATCCGGCGTCATCTCGTAATCGAGAACAAATGTCTCATCGCATCCTTCACATGGAACGAGCGCTTTGACGACATAATCGACATAGGGATTGTTTTCGAATATTTGAGGGTAAATTGTCGTGACCACGATCTCGTCGTCCGGCCGGTTCGCCCGCATCGCGCTGAGGAGCGGAGTGAGCAACAGCACATCGCCAATTCCAGCGCCCCGCACGATTTGGGTTCGTCGTCGGCCCGGGCTCGGCACTGGCAACCCGCCACGTCTGAGATAGTGCAGCAGCGGAACAGTCCTTGTCGCAGCCAAATCGGGAAATTGCCGCAGATAACCGGCAGTGTCGAAATTGGGGTTGGGGTCCCTTCCGGCCGGCCCGCCGACAGATAGGTAATGGACAAGCGGGTTAACGCCGGTAGCCGAAACATCCGGGTTGTGTGCGACATACCATGTCGTACTGAACAGCGGATGCGGATCGTAGCCTGCCGCGGCGCCAATCTGCAGATAATGCCGGAGCGGGTTCATCCCGCTCGCCGCAACATCCGGATGATGAGCTAGATACCAAGCGGTGTCGAAAAGTGGGTGGGGGTTGCGATAGTATCCACCATAATTTACGTAGTGTTCGAAAGGATTGGTAGTGACATCGGGGTATTGCTCTCGATACCACGCAGTATCGAACAATGGATGCGGATTGTATCCCTTGGCGGCGCCTGTCTCCAGGTAATGGCGAACAGGATCCAGCTGAGCCTGCGCGACCTCCGGATACTCGCGAAGGTACCATGCGCTATCGAAGGATTCACGAATATCAGACACTATCGTGGCACTCCACCCGCTGACCTCCCCGTTATCGGAGGATCCGAGGCGCGGCGCCCCCGATTGCCAAACGGCTAGCCGAACTCTGCTGTTCATGTGACAACAGCCGACCACGGCCGAAGGGTACGCGGCGGGCCCGAGATCATGTAATCGTTGTTGTCGAGCCCAAGGTTTAGATTGTAATAGGGATCATTGTCCAAGTGGCGCGCGCCCCACTTTCGCTGGATGTATTCTCGTTCCTTGTGAAATCGTGGTTGCTCTGCCGGGATGTCGTCTCGCGGGGCAGTCATCCGCTCCAAGTGATAAAGCTCGGCGAACGGCGTCCACACAATCAAATATCCTTTGCGACGAATTTTGAGACAGAAGTCGACATCGTTAAAGCAGACGGCGATCTCTTCCTCGAAGCCGCCTACCTCACGATAAACCTCGCGCCGCGACAGGACGCATGCCGCGGTGACGCCCGAGAGATCCTGTGTGACCTCCAGGTAGTGAAAATCCCCGGATGCGCCGCGCGGCGCGTGCCGGAACCTGTGGTCTGCTAGGCCGTGAATACCGATCGTCAATCCCGCATGCTGGATCGTGTCGTTGCCATAATAGAGCATCGCGCCGACCGCGCCGACCTCCGGCCGGATCGCGTGGCTTGCCATTTCATGGAGCCAGTCCGGTCCAATTACCTTCGTGTCGTCGTTGAGCAGGCCGATTATCTCGCCTCGCGCCCTGGCGACCCCCAGATTGCAGATCCGGGAAAAATTGTATGGTCCGCGCGAGTCAACAATTGTCACCCTCGGATCGGCTGAGATCTCGTCGAAATACGGAAAGGCCTCGGATCGCGTGCTGGTATTGTATAGGATGATCAGCTCGAATCTCTCGTAGTCCGTCTCGTCGAGCAGTCCAGCAATGCAAGGGCGCAGGAGAGAGAGGTTGCCGCCGGTCGGAATAATCAGGGATACCATCGGCGGCGGGCTCGGCAACGGCCAGATAATGCGGTGAACGGCGTTGTCGGCTGCTGCGATCACCTTGACCTCCGGCTGGCCGATGCGGAGGAAATGTTCGGACAGCGCATGCCGCTCTGCTTTCGCGGCATCGTTGTTCGCTGCCGGCGCGACGTCTAATCGGACAGCGCGCGTATGGTATAGGACAAACGGCAAGTGTCGGATGCGACCGTCACCGGAGCGCTCGATCATCCTGAGCAGCAAATCGTAAAACTCCGCACCCTCGAAACCCGCTCTTAGCCCACGGACCTCGCGAACCAGCGCCGTCCGACAGACGGCGAAGCTCCCGAGATAGTTGTAGCTGTAGAACAGATCCGGACTCCAATCCGGTTTGAAATGTGGCTCGGAACGGTGGTCATTCGGGTCGACCTGGTCTTCGTCACAATAAATGATGTCGGCTTCCGCATGCCGGTTCAACTCGTCCACAACCAGATAGAGAGCGGTCTCGGAAAGCTGCCCTCCGGCGCCAAAAGATATCACAAACTCGCCGTTAGCGTTTGCCACTACGGTATTCCACGCTGCGCTGCCTTCGTCCGAAACGGATGCATCAAAAACCTTTATCCTCGGATCTCCGCTGCTGACGGTTTCAGCCAAAGCCCGGACGGGCATGTTCGTAGCCGGGCCGACGAGCAGGAACAGTTCCCATGATCGGTAAAGTTGCCCCATCACGGCGTCGATCGCGCGACCGACAATGGCGGAAGACTCGTCTTGGACCGACATGATGATGCTGATGATTGGCCGATACCCCAACTGCTCCAGATGAGAAGCTATCTTTGAGCGGTCATCATCGGTCAACGTATCGTAAAGTGCGCACCACTCATGATAGGGTATTTCGGCGCCATTACGGTGCTCCTTCTCGGGCCTGACGAGGGTCTCCGATGCATCCCCGACCATCGTCGGCCCGGCAAGTCCTCTCAACTCGGCCAATTCGCCTTCTGACCAACCGAATTCACGCAGTGCGTGCAACGGCCAGACCGCCGATTGGTCCAAGACGAAAGCGCGCAGATAGGCAGCCTGGGCCGCTTCGGTCTTGCCCTGGAGCTTCAGGGCGTGCCCGAGTTGCAGATGCGCGTCCGTCAGACGCGGGGCATAGGTGAGCGCCCGCCGGTACGCTAGTTCGGCATCCCGCTGCCCGGCTTCCTTCAGCGCATGCCCATATTGGACCCAGATCGGAGGGTTGCCAGGGTTCCGATCCAGGGCTCGACGATAGAGGCGCGCTGCGATTTGCCATTGCCCGAAATCTCGGGCGCGGTCGGCGCGCGTTATTATGCTCTCCTTGCGGCGTTTACGCCGCCTCCGGGCGGCCAGTCCATTAGTCTTGCCCGCCGCGACCGGCGCCGGGATGTTGTGCAGTAGATGCGCCAAATCCTCCGCCGAACAACCGAGCGCCGCCAGTTCGCCTGCTGCCTCGCTCAGCGAGCGGTCGAGCGAAAACGCGTGCAAATACGCGGCCTTCGCCTCTCCGGTGTTGCCCATCAGCTTCAATACGTGGCCGAGCTGGAGGTATGAATCAGCGGTTGCGGGGTCGTCGGCGATTGCGCGACGATAGGCGGCTTCGGCCGCTACATAGTTGCCGCTTTCCTTGAGCGCGTGCCCATACTGCACCCAGATCGGAGGGTTGCGGGGATTTCGCGCAAGTGCAGTTCGGTAGTATTGGGCGGCGGCATCCCACTGCCGCGCTTCACGGGCACGGTCAGCAAGGACTATAGGGCTCGGTTGCCGGGAATCTCGACGGAATCGCAACATGACCGGACTCTTTACGGTTTGTGGGGGTTGGCGTGCGCTGCCCACTCCCCCCCACATGGCGGCACAACCGGGCTTGGTTTGACCAGGAAACTACGGCACCGGGCAGGGGAAGGGCAATACCGCGCCATTCCAACGCAACCCTCCATCACCGGATCAGTGCCTTGCGCGGCCGGCCCAATGCCTGATCAGGCGGGAAATTCCTTGCGGTTGCCTGACCAGTTGGTCGGTCGCCGGCGCCAGCACAGGACCCGTCCGCTGGGCAGCTACCAAGGACCGGCCGACCTTGCGGGATGCGGCGAGCCGTTCGCGCAGCGCAACGGCTTCGCTCTGCGCCGCCTTGGCTTCGCGTTCCAGCGACGCCACGTTGCGCCTCAACCCGTCGATCGCCGCTTCCTGTTTGTTGACTTGGCTCTCGGCCTGAGCCACGGCCATGCGTAGTGCAGCAAGCTCGTTCTGCAGCATTGCCATAGCGGCGTCCCGTGCGCCGAGGGCGCCTCGCAGATCCACCGTTTCGGCTTCGGCGCGCTGCAGTGCCGCGTCGCGCTCACTGAGGGCGGTTCGCAGATGCGCCGCCTCCGCAACAGCGGCCTCGTGCGCGGCAAGCTCGGCTCGGATCGCGGAGAGTTCGGCTTCCACCTCCTCAAACCGCGCAAGCTTCGCGTCACGTTCCGCAACCTCGCTGCGCAAGCCGGCGATTTGTGCCATTGCGGAGTCGCGGTTGCCCAATTCGCTGAGCAGGGCGGCAAATTGCGTTTCGGCCGCGGAGCTGCTTCCTGCGGATGCCAGGTCGGCGGCGCCCAGTGGCGTCGCGCCGATTGCCGTCCTCATACGGCTTACCTTCGCCCTTCGGGCGGCGCCCGGCGATACCATTCCGATGCGCTCGAAGTGGCGAATCTTGGACTGGAGAAGCTTTGGGAAGCTCTCGTCGATTGGTACCGTAACAAGAGTGGTTCCGTCGGAGAAGAAGCGTCGATTGGTTATCTCGGCAGCGAGGAGGCTGGAATCACGCCATTTACGAACCGCGGGCTCGTTATGCGAAAACGATGCGAGCTTCGTCATCATATTCTCAACGCCGCCCATCCACGAGAAATGCCAGCCGGCATCGTCGACGAGGTGGAGGCCCGACGCGCGGAGTTTTTCTGGGAAGCCCAGCGCGCGGGGCGCACTCAGATCGTCTGTCGCGGCGATCATCGCGGCCGGCGCGGCGTAGGTCTTGACCCACGGGCCGCTCTCCGGGCGCGCTGCCTTCCAATCCATGAAATACTGAAAGACGTCCATTCGGAAAAAGCAGAAATCGGAACGCGTTGCGGCCTCGCCAACGGCGGTGACCCGAGGAATCTCATCGACATCGGATACGATCGCAATCGTGTCCGACGGCGCATCATTCAGCGCCTGCTTGAGACTGTTGCGCTGGTGCCGCTCCCGCTCCCAAGGGTCTCCGCCCTGCGGCATGTCCTCGACGATGATATGGCGGATGCGGTCATGGTAGGCACGGAACCGGGCCTTGTTCTGCTCGAAGAACAAAGGCTTCGAGTCACCCTGAAACGTGACTGGCGCCTCCGCAATCACGAAGACGTCTACCGCTGACGAGAGTTCGTGCAATCGAATTTCGAGCAGGTCGAGTTCATTGAAAAACGTAAAGCAGTCGTAGACAAGCATCGATCACCTAACTCCGTAGGTTTGCCGCGCACATTACTTGTGGCGCCCCCATTCTGCTAGAGCCGGGCCCGGCATTCGGAAAAATCCCCAGTTGGCGTCCGGATAGCGATGAAAGGGACCGTTCGACAGCGCGTTCAAATAGATAAAGCCGCGCGCTAGTCGGCAAATCTGGGCGAAGGAGCGCCAAAACATCGCGTCGTGCTTGAGGCACGCATGCCTAGACCGCACTGGTTGCCTCGACCATCAGGCCCTTAGAACCTTACCTAACAAGCACACCTGGTAATGACCAGCAAAATTTGCCCGCCCGGTGCCGAGGCGCGCGCGGCTTCGGCCGCCGCCAGCGTCGCCGACGCTTCGAACGCCGACTTCCAGCTACCAGCGAAAGCCCTATCCGGGGTGGCCATTGGTCCGGGCTTTGTCGGTTCGACACCGAAGAGCGGCTGGCACTCCTCCACCGAGCCTGCTTAGATAGCGCCTCCCGCTTCTCCAGGGAGCCTCGCCTATGCCGAATGCCGAACCGCACCGCCTGCCGGCGACGATGCTGGCGCGCCTGATCGAGGGCGGCGAACTCAGCGCCGAGGCGGTTGTGCGGAGCTGCCTCGACCGGATCAGGGAGCGCGAGCCGGTGGTGCGCGCCTGGGTTCACCTCGACCCCGAACAGGCGCTGGCGGCCGCCCGCGAATGCGATCGGAGTG
>Ga0187818_10000781_pt1 | contig 12043 bp, 14 predicted proteins | sample NC_wetland_sal_i_14_FD_130581 | JGI IMG/M metagenome (GOLD analysis project Ga0187818, IMG submission 130581) | Wetland sediment microbial communities from Neuse River Estuary, North Carolina, USA - SO4_3 | ecosystem: Environmental > Aquatic > Freshwater > Wetlands > Sediment | place: USA... | reverse complement strand
TCCGGTCGGAAGAGCGGCCGACCGTCCCGGAACTGCTTGACGTGGCACAGTTCGTGTACGATGTCCAGATAGATCGTCCGAAACTCGCCGGTCTCGAGGTAATGGGTGCTGACGATGAGGTGACCGTCGACGTCGCTCGTCCCCATGTAGCCGAACTTGGAGGAGAAGAACTCGACCTTCAGGGTGCGCAGGAGCTCCGCGGTGTCCTTTCCAAAGAGCCCGCGCACGGCGGCCACGTGTTGGAACCCGCGAAAGTACCGCGAGAAGGGATACAGGCGGGTCGGCGCATTGCGCTCGATCTGCACTGCAAACCCGGATTCTTGCATCGGACTTCCGTCTTCCCGTGGCGAGGGGAACCTCAGGTTCCGGGGTCTAATCAGTTTCGCCCGCCCGAGCCGAGGGGGGTCCCCCCTGTCCGGCCGTCGCTTTAAGGAACGGCCGGTCCGAGAGCCCTCACGCCAAAAGGTCTATGGAGGCCCGCCCGATCGACGCTCGGCGCATGACCCGGTTCGAGCCGAAGACGTATGGAGACCGCATCGCGTCGGTGTATGACGAGCGGGAAGCGAACGTCGCCGTCGATGAAACCCTGCTGAAGTTCCTGAAGAACCTCGCGGGAAAAGGTCGGGTACTCGAGTTCGGGATCGGCACGGGACGAGTAGCTCTTCCCCTCGCCGCGAAGGGAGTGCGGGTCGACGGAGTGGATGCTTCCCGGGCGATGGTGGCTGAGCTTCGCAAGAAGCCCCACGGTCGCGACCTGCGGGTCAGGATCGGGAACATGGCCACCGTGGACATGGGCACGCGCTACTCCCTCGTCTACGTCGTGTTCAACACCTTCTTCCATCTCACGAACCAGAACGACCAGGTGAGGTGTTTTGAGAACGCGGCGCGTCATCTTGCCCGCGGGGGCTACTTCGTTCTCGAGACGTTCTTCCCCGATCTCTCGAGATTCGCTCGCGACCAGTCGGTGACCGTGAAAGAGGTCGACCTGAACCGGGTCTGGGTGAACTTCTCGGTGCTGGACCGTTCCGGGCAGAAGGTGACCTCCCAGGACGCGAAGATTGAGGGGGCGGAAGTCGAACTCTACCCGAACCAGTTTCGATTCGCTTGGCCTTCGGAGCTGGACCTGATGGCCCGGCTTTCCGGTTTCCGCCTCGCCCGACGCTACGGGGGCTGGGACAAGCGGCCGTTCCGCGCGGACACGAACGAGATGTACGTCTCGGTCTACCAGCGGACCGGCGCACGATAACAGCTGCGCTCAGAGCCGCTGCAAACGGCCGGTGGGGCCGGGGTCACCAGCGCCGGTCCGAACGACGTCTGCTCTGCTCCGACGAGCCGATCGGCGATCGGCTCGAGGGGCCTCGAGGAGACCCCCTCCCGCGGTCGGACCGCGAGCGTCGATACCTTCCACGGGACCCTTCCCCACCCTGAGTCCGAGAAGGGGGTCCCCCTCCGGAGGGACGGGGCGGAGGCGGGGCATCGTAGCGAAAGTCGGGGATCCGCGCGCGCTGGATCTCGAAGCCGAGGAGCTTCTCGATCCGGTCGAAATCGCCCTGCTCCTCGGGACTGACGAGGGTATAGGCGTCTCCGCGGCGTTGCGCTCGCGCCGTGCGCCCCACCCGGTGAATGTAGGCCTCGGGTTCGTGCGGGACGTCGTAGTTCACGACGTGGCTCACCCCTTCCACATCGATCCCTCGGGCCGCGATGTCGGTCGCTACAAGAACCCGATGCTCTCCCCCTCGGAACCCCTCGAGGGCCCGGATCCGTTGGCTCTGGCTGCGATTCCCGTGGATGACGGTCACGGGAATGCCCCACCCTTCTAGCTGGCGGGCGAGTCGGTCCGCTCGATGCTTCGTGCGGGCAAAGACGAGGACGCTCGACATCGTCTCGTCGCGCAGCAGTTCCCGCAGGAGCGCCGGTTTGAGGAACGAAGGGACTGGGAGGGCAAGGTGCGCAACGCCGACGGCCGCGACCGTCGTGGAGTCGACGTGCACCATGCGAGGGTCGCGAAGGAACTCGCGGGAGAGAGCCACGACCGCCGGCGGCATCGTGGCCGAGAAGAGCATGGTCTGTCGGACCCGAGGGATGCCGGAAAGGATCCGACGGACGTCCGGCATGAACCCCATGTCGAGCATCCGGTCCGCTTCATCCAGGACGAGGATCCGAAGAGCTCCGAAGTCGACGTAGCCACGGTTCATGTGGTCCAGCAAGCGGCCCGGGGTCGCTACGATGATCTCCGCACCCCCCTGAAGGGCTCGTGCCTGCGGTTCCATCCCGACGCCGCCATAGACCGCAGCCCCACGCCGCTTGGTGTAATGCCCCAGCTTCTTCAGGAAACCCTCGGCCTGAAGTGCGAGCTCCCGAGTCGGGGTAAGCACGAGCGCATAGATCCGGCCCGGGGGCAGCTCGAGGGTCCGTTCGAGGATGGGGAGGAGGAAGGCGGCGGTCTTTCCAGTACCCGTCTGGGCCGTGGCGACGATGTCTCGGCCCAAGACCGCTTCCGGGATCGCCTGGCTTTGGATCGGAGTCGCGGAATGGTATCCCATCTCCCGGACCCCTCGATGGAGCGTAGGGTGAAGCGGCAGTTCCTCGAACCGGACGTGGGGGGCCGAGGGCGGAGTGTGGCGTACGGGACGGTCGGATTCGGTCATTGAGCCGCCGGTGGAGTCTTGCCGAGGTTAAGAGTGAACCGGGGCGCGGAGAGGGGCCTCGAGGAGCGCGACTCAGCCTCCGGGCCCGGCAGCAGCAGGGGGTGCCGTGATTCGGCCTCGGGCGATCCCGGTGGTCGCGGGGGAGTTCGGAGCTCGAAGGGGTTCGGTCAAGCCCGGTCGACCGTAGTAGATAGGCGACGCGCCGCGTCACGCAACAGGACGAAGGCGGGAACCGCGGGCACGCACAGCACGAGCCAAATCAGGAGAGGGTTCGCGGTGAGCGAGAGCACTACCGTTCCAAAGAGGACCGAGATGATGAACGCCGCGCCTCCCACGGCGCCGAAGGCCCCGTTGTAGGATCCCACCTCGCCCTCGGGCGCGACGTTGGACGGTAGGGTCGTCTGGGGGATGGTGATTAGGTTCTCTCCGAAGGTCAGGACGACGACGGCTAGGAAGAACACGGCGGTGGGGAAGAGGCTGAACAGACCGGACGCGCCGAGTCCGATGAAGGAGACGATGTAGAGGAGCATGCCCATGATGGCGATCGACGTGTGTCGTCGTCCGATCACGCTCTCGGTCGTGGCCGTCTGACCGAACACGACCACGAGCCCGTTCAACGCGAGCCCAACGCCGAGCAGTGAGTAGGAGATTCCGAGCACGTTGTGCACATACAACGGGAAGATGACGGCCCACTGACCCACGACCAGGGCGGCCAGACCGAAGGCGATCAGCAGCTCGAGGGCGACCCGGTCCCGGGCGAGGATGGAGAAGCTCTCCCGCACGCTCCGCGGACGGCGGGGTGGGTCGACGCTCGCCCGGTCCGCCCGGTCGGTCGCTCCGACCTTCATGAGGACGTCACTCGGTGAGGGCTCGAGCAGTAGGCCCATGAGCGTAGCTCCGCCCGCCATCACGAGGGCGGCGACCGCCACGGCCCCGGCGAATCCGACGACCGTGATCAGCACCCCGCCCAGCGTCACTCCGGCCGAGTATCCGGCATTGAAACCGATTCGCACGAACGTGAAGCCGCGGGTCCGCTCCGGGCCTTCGGCAAAGTCCGCGACGTAGGCGGAGAACGCCGGTCCAGCTGCGCTCGTGATGATTCCCCCCACCAGAGCCGCCGCGATCGCGCCGACGAGCGAATGGAGCGAGAAGGCGTAGGCCAGACCCCCGGTAGCGAAGCTTTCCGACACGAGCCCGATGAGGATCAGTCGACGACGTCCGAATCGGTCGGTGATCAGCCCGCCGAGGTAGTTGAAGGGGATCTGAACCATCCCCACGCCGGCGATGATGATCCCGATCTCCACGTAGTCGACGCGGAGCACGTTCAGGAGGAAGAGGGCAAGGAACGGAAAGTAGAGCGCATTGCCCAGCATCCGGATGCCCACGCCCATGCCCATCAGGCGAAGGTTCCGGTTCACGGCGGACCACCCGCACGAAAATCAAGAACGTGGTCGGGAGTTCCCAGCCTCGAAGGTGCCGCCGCGCCCGGTGGGCACGCGAGACGGACGACGCGGTTCATCACCCTAGGTACTCCTCCAAGGGCCTTGGTGGGAGAGCACGTGCGGCACTCACTAGCGGTAGCCACCCGAGCGCGGCGTGCTGTAGCGTGCTCAGCTCCGACTTCGACCTCCTCGCTGCTTAAGAGGTTTCATGGTCCGTGCCCTGTCCATCAAGCGCGCCAAATCAACGGCGTGAGACCCGTCTCCGCGGGCCGACCTGCTTCGTCGGGTTCACACGGGCCTCCGGCCGATCCACGAGGTGGGATATCGCCTCCAGCGCATCGACTTCATCGACGAGAAGGCGACCGACGCGATGGTCGGGTCATCTCTCGGCTCGGACAGGGTGATTCCCAATGCCGAGACGCTCGTCGCCCAGAAGGTTGGGCTCTATCCATGGAGCAGGTACGGTCCGCGGAGCCCGAGCTCGGGAATCGTGCCACCGTGGTCTCGCTCGAACCCCGGAAGAAGCACCGACTTCGCGCGACGCCCCGGACCGATGCGGTGAAACTCCGAGCGGGGAATGACGGGCCGTGACCGAGGTCCAAGGGCTGACGTTGACCGACCTGGTCGACGAGGCGCGAGAGCGCGCGGTGCCGGTCCTCAAAGAGGGATTCGTCGGCATCTATCGCTGGCACGCCAAACGAACGCTTCGCGAGGTCTCGCGGGTCCGGGCGGCGGAGGTCGGTGGAGAGGTCCTCGGCGTCTCCCTGCTCGAGCGGTTGACCCCCGAGGTCGGCTACGTGTACTACTTGTCGGTGAGCCTGGCCCGCCGACGACGCGGCGTCGGTGGCGCCCTGCTCGACGACGCTCTCGCCGGATTCGGCCGGGACGGCGTCCAGGTTGTCTATGGAGCTGTCGAGGAGGACAACGACGCTTCGCTCGCACTGTTCCGTTCGCGGGGTTTCCGGGTGGTCGAACGGAAGGAAACGAGCTATCGCGACGGGGGGCTCGGTGCCTGGGGACTTCGGAGTCGTATGTGGTTGGTCGGTGGGGAGGTACTGATGGGCCGGCGCATCGCCCCCCCGCCGCCGGTACGGGACCCCACGAGCTGAGCCGTCAGCGTGCGGCGGTGATCCCGTCGACCCGGTCGAGCACTCGCTGGGCGATCAGCGTGATCATCTTGCTGGGCTTCCCAGGGGTCTCCAGCCCGAACGGGGTGGGCGCCTGCTTGGGGTGCTTGAGGAACCATTCGGCGATGGCCCCTTCCACGTCCGGATGCAGTGCATCGAGATTCCACCGTCCGTCCTTCCGGCGCTTCTTCTTCAGCACCGAGAGGGCCGGTCGAAGCCTGCGGTCGTTAGAGTACCCAAGGGACGTCAGCAGGTCCATGCCAACCAAGAGGTCGTAGTAGTAGTGCACCGGATAGTGGAAGCGGTACCAGGGCTCATAGTGGTCTCCCTGCCGGTGAAGCTCCCTTTCCAGAAAGAACTCCGCGGCCCGTTCGACTCGGTCCTTCATCGCCGGCGTCCACTTCTCACGGGGGAACGCCGCGAAGGCGCTCAGTCCCTCCCACGAGTCGAGGTTCCGACCCGACCCCCAGCAGGACCACCCTCCGAGGTGGCTCGCATTCTGCACCAGCCAATCGAGGGATCGGCGCAACGCCGGATGGTCCTCGTATCCGAATTTGATCAGCGCGCGGGCCGTGTTGCCCGCGGTGCACAGATGGCCCTTCGCGCCGCCGTCCGGCCCGAACGCGCCATCCCGAGTTGCGAAGCGCCGGATCCAGATCTCGCACGAGGTCCGGATGCCCGGCAACGTCCGATCGACTCCAAGGTCAGAGAGGATGAGAAGCTTCCAGTTGGTGGAGAGGTACTTCGGCAGGTAGAGGCTTCGCGGGTCGAGCCACCATCCACCGGGCTGCTGGTCCGCCAAGATGCTGGCCACCCATCCGCGCCGGGGGATGGCTCGTTTTGCAGCTCGAACGTCGGGGTCGGCTTCAGACCTTCCGAGAAGATCTCTCAGCGCACGGTAGCGAACCGCGGGTTGGTCATCTTCAAGGAGCCAGTCGGTTACCGCGCGAGCAGCCATTCGGCCGTCGATTCGGCACTCTATATTTGACAGTCGCCCCACCGGTACGGGAACCTCGCAGAAACTCGTCCGATTCGTGCCTCAGCTCATCTCTAGAGATCCCGCTCTCCGGTAGGAGGAACCAGCCGAAAGCAAGGCCCCACGCACACGACGGGGTGTTCCCAGCGTTCCCCGGGAGTCGACCGCGCTTACGCCGGGAGCAGCTCGGGGGAGAGCCCGAGGGCAGGCCAGCACTCGCGTAGCGGTCGCGGGGCCAATAGTCCGGGGAGGAGACTGCCTTGCGTGGCGGCCAAGAGGGCGTCCGGCCAATTCTTCCCAAGGTGCTCGACCCGGAAGACCTCATCGAAAGCATGGGTCATACTACCCGGTGGCGTGCCCCGATACGTGACGAGCAGGGTCACACCCTCGCGGTGAAGGGTATCGTGCAACGCGGGGAGTTCGAGCGTTTTCCCTGCCGCGGCGGAGGATACCGCGTCTACGTTGGTAAGCAAGAGGACCCCCTCTCCCTTCGAGGAAAGGGTGCGGCCGAGGAGCGTCTGGAATAGCCCGGGTAGCGCAAGGAACGCCTTGAGCCGGCCCTCCAAATCCCTAGAACCAATGTCCGGGATGAGGAACGATTCTAGTTCGTGGGGCCTTTCGCTCGGCGTCGACAGTTCGCGTACGGTCGCATGTTCTACACGACGCCCTTCCGTCCGTTCCACGAACATCCGTCGGACGGCTGCGTCGAGCGCGGAGGTCGAGCTGGAAAAGTCCGCCCATCCGAAGGCCCGGTCGACCCGACGGGCGAATCCGAGGGCGAGCATCGACATCGCGGTCTCTCCCGACCCGGAAATCAGGATCGAGATCCCTCGGGCAGGGAGGAGGACGGCAGGCGGCGTCGAGGCCGGCAACGAAGGCGAATCCATCGCACAACGAACCGCGCCGGTGGGCAAGAGCTGCCCCCGAACTCCTTCGGTCTCCCGAACGGGTTCGGCTCCCCCAGCGGGCGTCCGGGACGACCTGAGAGGTTCCGTGGGGCTTTCGCCGCGGTCCCGTCCCTCGGTCAGAAGGCCAGGGTCGGCGGGCGAAGGGCGCTCTCGAGGAGCTTCTTTTCGATGAGGGCGATCGATTCCGAGATCGACGACTTGCTCCGGTTGAGCCTCCTCGCGAGCTCCGTGAGGGTAATGCCGCGAGGAACGGCGAAGTAGCCGGCGGCCATCGCTCGGGCCAGGAGCTGGTGTTGGGTTTCCGAGAGGACCGGCAGGTGGCTTCTCAAGGGACGGCGCCGGACCGAGAGGACCCGCACGTTCGGGTCGGCCACGCGGACATGCTTCATGATCGTCTGGAATTCCGAAAACCTCGCGACCACCTCCCACGTGAGGAAACCCGCTTGGATGCGGAGCGGGAACTGGATCGGAAGTCCGAGTTTCTGGTACAGATAGACCACCGGCGGGTTCCGGTAAGTGATTCGATAGAGGCACCCATCGCCGACCTCGGCAAGGCTGTCGATGCGGGTCACGTCCGAGTACGACTGGATCTCCCGGGCCCAGACCCCGGGAGGTTGCCCGCTGATCCAGTAGTCCGACACGGAGAGGTCCTTAGCGACCTCAGTCCGGTTCAGCGCTTCGAGACGCACGTCGGGGTGCGCCAGCGAGAACGGACCCGTCCAAACGTTCCGGGGAATCCGCACCCGTAGGCTCGCGAGGAAGAGCCGGTCGGGGCGCGGAGCGTCCGACGACGACCGAAGCCCCTCGAGGCGCTCTCGCGTGGACTGAGTGGAGGCTCGACCGGTTCGGTGTTTCGAGGGAGAATCCGCCGAGCCTGCCAGCGCCACCACGGTATCAGGGCTGCCTCGTGTCCCTAGGGGCGCGCCCCCCAACCGACAACTCGGAACCCGCTTATAAAGCTGGGACTGCGAACGGCGATGGGTGACGTCAGGGAGGAGCCCCGGCCCCGCCGCTCCCTGCGTCCTGACGCCCAAACCGGCGGAGCGACCCCTCGGAGTTGAAGGCAAAGGTGAACCGAGCGCTGCGCGAACCCGACTTCGCCATGCAGGTGCGTCCCCTGCGGTCCCCGGCGACCTCGAGCTCATCGACGTGGTCCCAGCCGGTATCTCGCTTGATGCGCTCGACCAAGCCGCGGAATTGGACGAGGCAGAGGTCGCAGCAGAAGAACATCCGCTGTCCCTCTACGTATTCCCAGACGTTGCCCCAGGTGGAGTCGCAGATGGCGCAACCCCGGTAGTTAAGCTTCAAACTGGACCGCCCTTTCGAGGCGCGCGATCAGGTAATCGTCGAACAGGTCGATGGACCGCAGGAACGTCGATTGGACCTCCTCGACCACACCGAGCTCGCCGGCGAATTGGTCCACCAGGTCGAGCGCTTCGTCCGAATGCGTGACGTCCGCTTCGTATCCTTCCCGAAGGAAGTTCTTCGCGGCGTCCGTGAGCTGCGGGCCGGTCAGGATCGCCGGGTCGAAGTACTGCATCGACGCCCCGTCGCGGATGAGTTCTCGGTTGGCGATCAACTCGAGCCCGTGCATCGCGGCCAGGACCGCTACCCAGTGCTCTCGTGTCGCCATCTCATTCCATTGCTCGATGGCGGTGCGCGTGGCCGTCAGGGGCGGAGTGGAGAGCACCGTCCCCCGGTCGACCCCGAGGCTCTCGCCCATGCGCAAGAGGAGCTCGTAATGCGCCACTCGGCTGGGACCGAACCCTCCGAACTCCGTGTTGAGGTTATCCAGCTCGTACCGCACGACCTCCGGTCGGTCGGTGCGCGCCATGATGAAAGCACACGACCGGACCCATTGCCGCAGGAAGTGCTGGTGTTCCACGACGTACCCGAGCAGGGTCGCCCGCGAGGGATGCTGGAGCGCGACGACGAACGGGTGGGGGACCTTTCCGTAGAACTTCGCGATGAACCTTCTCTTGACCCAGGCTTTGACCGAGCCCGAGCCAAGGTCGAAGAAGGAGCGGAGCATCGGCTCGAGCGTTGCGGCGCCCGTCTTCTCCCGAGTCAGATTCTGGTTGAGCCACCGTACGTGGTCCGAATCGCTTTGCTCGGCCCGATCGACCAAGTGATGGGCGAGCGCCGGATAATCTCCGCTCGCGAATCCGACCAGGCAGGCAGGACACTTCGTCATGCGCCCACGACCCTCCGGGTCACAGCGGGAACGTCGGAGGCAGGCGCCGGCGGAGCTCCTGATACTCCGGGTCTCCGCGGTACCGCTCGCGCATCCCCGCGAGGGTCTGTTTCACGTCCTCGGGGGTGCGTCGGCGGGAGTGAGCGACCATATCGACCGTCCCTTCGAAGTCCTCTCCGCACGCCTCGAAGCAGTTCCCCATCCCGGTCAGAAGCTCCCGTTCTCGAGGGTCCACGGCGGGAGGAATCCGAGCGGAACCTTAAGGGTTCATGGGCCCGAGCCGACACCAAGGAGCCGGGCCGGCGGTTTCCACGGACGCAGACGGGAAGCCGAGGCGGGAAGCGTGATGCCCCCTCTCCTCCTCCGGTGCCAAGGATGCCCTTGGAGCATGGGCTACACGTGCGGGTAGCTCGAGACGCCCGGTCGGTCCGGCAGGTCGAGCAGCTGTTCCGCGAGTACGCAGCCGGGCTGGATTTCCCCCTCGATTTTCAGGGCTTTGACGAAGAGGTCGAACAACTCCCCGGCCCGTACGCCCCTCCCGGAGGCGTGCTGTTGCTCGCCGAATTGGAGGCGAAGGCGGCCGGATGTGTTGGGCTCCGTCCGCTGGACCGCGCCACCTGCGAGATGAAGCGCCTCTACGTCCGGCCCGGGTACCGGGGCCGCGGAGTGGGTCGCCGCTTGGCGGAGCGGGTGGTCGAAGAGGGGCGGTCGAGGGGATATGACCGAATGCGCCTCGATACGGTCCCGGCAATGACCGAAGCGATCGCCCTGTACCGCGCGCTCGGCTTCTCCGAGATCCCGGCGTACCGTTTCAACCCGATCCGGGGTGCGTTGTTCTTCGAGCTCCGCCTCCGATAAGCGCTCCGGCCGGCGAACCCCGATTCGCACGGGGAGCGTTCCTTAGGGGAGGGGCAGGCCCATCTCCGCCCTTCGGGTCTCGCGAGCCTTCAAGATCTCCTCCACCACGGCACGGGACGAGGTCTCGCGGTTCAGGCGAAACCCTTGGCCGTCGAGCGCCAGCCCCGGCATCTCGACCCGGTCCCCGTACCCGATCTTCATCCAGAATCGTTGGGCGCTCACGGACCGACCTTCCTCGAGGCGCCATACGATTCCGGCGGGCCGTTCGACGCGACGCCCTCCGAGTACCCCAGCCATCCGGAAGAACAGGCAACGGTGGTTCGTGAGGATCAGCCAACCCGACCGGTCCGTCGACCCGTCGGCCCGGACGGGCTCGACCACCCAGTGCCGCAGGAGCTTCTCGCCCGGCTCCAAATCGACCGTGCCCGACGGGGGTTCGCTCATCGTCGATTTCAAGAGTCGACGAGCAGACTTGAACCCTTGGTCCCCGGCTACGTTGGGGGAAGGTCGGAGGGTCCGGCGGCCCGCGCCTTCATCGGTCTCGCCGTAAAGTCCGATTGACGCGAGGGCTTTTGCTCGCGGTTCGCCATGGTATTGGGGGTCCTGTATGAGCCACTTTGTGATGATCTCGCGGCACAGCGCCGAGAGCTGCCCGATGAACAACGGCAAGATCCGACAGATCGCCATGGACGCGATGGAGGCACTTCCCGAGCTGGCGAAGCGGTACGGGATCAAGGTGGTCGGCAGTTGGTCGGTCAATCCCGAGCACCTCTTCATCCAGGTCCTGGATGCGGTCAACCTCGATTCGGTGCTGAAGTTCTCCATGGAACCCGTGCTGCTCAAATGGTGGAGCTACAGCACGAGCGAGATCAAGGCCGCAACGACCCTCGAAGAGACGATCAAGCTGCTCCAGTAACGCCGTAGGCTCTTCCCCGCGGCGGGACGCTGCGGAACCCCCTCGCCCACCCCGGGACCGTCGCCCTCTCTTTTAAGGGCCGCCCGCGCGATGCCGGGACGGGGAGCATCGACGAATGCCGTACGTCGAGTACGACGAGGTCGAAGCCGTCTGCTCGGGCTGCGGGCGAGTCTTCCGTTCCGAGGAGGCTCTCGCGGAACACCAGGCGACCGCGCATTCCGGGCAGGAAGCCTCAGCCCGGCCGAATCCCCACAAGTCCTCGGTCAAGTGCTCCCTGTGCAGCCAGAAGTTTCTCTCGACCGCCGCCCTCCGGGAACATAGCGCCCGGGCGCACACCACGTGAGAAGGGGCGGTCCGCTTTCTGGGCCGGGCAACCGATATTATGTAGACGTCGCCAGTAGGGGGGCCGAGGTTCGAGCATGCCTCGTTCGAAATTACCGAAACGCCGTCGTACGTCTCGGCCGGCCGGGCCCTCTCCCATTCCCCTCGGATATCCCACGATCATCCCCTACCTTGCGGTCCACGGCGGAGTGGCGGCGCTCGAGTTCTACAAGAAGGCGTTCGGCGCCAAGGAGCTCGCCCGGACCACGGCCCCAGACGGGAAGCTGATCCACGGGCGTCTGAGGCTGGGGAACTCCGTGATCATGCTCTCCGACGTCTTTCCGGGCGCCGACGTTGCGTCTCCGTCGACCGTGGGCACGACGACCGTGACCCTCCATCTCTATGCGAAGGACGTGGACCGTGTATGGGATCGTGCGGTCGCGGCCGGCGCCAAGGTAACGATGCCGCTCGAAAACCAGTACTGGGGGGAGCGATACGGTCACCTCCTGGACCCCTTCGGCCATCACTGGTCGCTCTCGATGCGCATCCGGATGAGCAAAGCCGAGAAAGGTGCGAAGCAGGCCGAGGCCGACGCAGCGTTCGCCCGCGGGGAGCACCCCCAGCGGGAGGTCCCCTACGGCGACGTCTAGGCC
>Ga0187818_10000780_pt1 | contig 12049 bp, 7 predicted proteins | sample NC_wetland_sal_i_14_FD_130581 | JGI IMG/M metagenome (GOLD analysis project Ga0187818, IMG submission 130581) | Wetland sediment microbial communities from Neuse River Estuary, North Carolina, USA - SO4_3 | ecosystem: Environmental > Aquatic > Freshwater > Wetlands > Sediment | place: USA: North... | reverse complement strand
CGCAAATAAAGATCGTACTGATAGCGGTCGGCGATTCCGGCCGAAGCCAGATCGGCCCTGAAAAGTTCCACCATTTCCTCATCCGCCATCGCACGCCCGAATCGCTGCGCGTCATAAAACGTGAGCAACACCCGGTGCATGGCAGCGCCGTAGTGCAGCGACGCAGGAACGTCGCGCGGCAGGTTCCATTCCCGCTCCAGCTTGAAGCGCAGCGGACACTCTTCGTAAATCTCAATCGCCGTCGCGCTCAGGTCGCTGGTAAAACTCGAAGAAGCTTCCATGCGCAGCCACGCCGCCATGTTGGAGCGCGGCGCCGCCATCTGCTCCTCGGAGCCAAAGAGATCGTCCTGCACCGCCGCAGCCGGCCGCTGGAGCCAGAATTTCTTGTAGCCAGGATGGCTCATTAAATCGCGCAGGAACTTGGTCGGCGACGGCTGCTTGCCTCGTCCCTGATGCGTGGAGATCGTCAGCGTATCCTTGGCCCGCGTCATGGCGACATAGAAGAGCCGCCGCTCTTCCTGCTCATGCAGCGTCTTGTCGTCATGCGACGCCGTTTGCGACGTCCGCAACTCGGGCGGGAATGCAACCAGCGGCTCGCGGTAGGCACACGGAAACCAGGCCGACGACCCGCGCAGAATAGCCACATGCCGAAACTCAAGCCCTTTGGCCGCGTGCGCCGTCAGCAGGCGCACGGAATCGTCCGCCGTCGTCGGAAGTGGAATCACACCTTTGGCCTGCCCAAACAACTCCAGATACTCAAGAAACTCCGAGGCGCTCCCGGTCTCGACCAGTGGCTTCGCGTGCCATGCCTCCACGAACTTGACGAAAGCCCGAACCGGAGCCGAGGGCGCAAGAGCGAACCGGCGCATCACGACCTTCACCTCGTCAAGCGCAGCCGGCCCGTCCTTTTCTATCTCCTGGTGCGCTTTGCCCACGCTCTCCAGCACGGCTGGCCCGTTTTCGATTCGCTCCAGCACCTTTCGCAGGTCAAGTTCCTCGCGCCGCACCGCCTTCATCGCGGCCCGGAGTTCCGCCGGATTGATCCGGAACTGCGGCAACGCTGCCACCCGAAATAAGCTCGCAGCATCGTTGGGAGAAACAGCCGCGCTCAGGCATGCCACCAGGTCGCGAACCTCTGGCGTGTCGAGCACATCGAGGCCTTCAATCGAAAAAGGGATTCCCCGTTCGGCGAGTTCCTGAACCAGTTCCTCGCGGTGGTTGTGCTGGCGATAGAGCACCGCAAAGTCGCCCCACGCGCAGCGCAGCTCTCTTCGTCTCCTGCGAATCTGGCCTGCCAGATCCGCAGCCTCGACTTCTTTGTCGCGCCAGGTCACGATCTCGACCGGCTGGCCGCCCAGGGGTTCTCCGCGCTCGCGGGCCTCGCTCTCACGCGCCGATTCCAGCGGCGATCGTTGATACAAAATCCCGGATTCCTTCTTGCCAAACACCGGAGGATTCTCATTCACAATGGCGAATGCGGAACGCAGGATGGGCGCCAGCGAACGGCGGTTCTTGTCGAGCACAACCAGTTTCGCCGAAGGAAAATGCCGCAGGAACAGCGAGAAGGCCTCGCTCGAAGCCCCACGAAACTGATAGATGGCCTGGTCCGGATCGCCAACCACAAAAACGTTGGCAGCCGTTCCCGCCAACGGGGTCCCCATCGCGCCCGCTTTTGGCGCAATGGGGCGGAGCAGTGACAGAATCTCGACCTGGGCGAAGTTCGCATCCTGGAATTCATCCACCAGCAGGAAACGAATGCGACGGCGCTCTTGCTCCAGCAGCGCAGGGTCATTCTTCAGAAGTTGATAGGCGCCGGTAATCATGTGGCCGAACGTTCCCAGGTTCTTTGCCCGTAGCATGTCTTCCACGGTGGCAAAGACGCGCGCGATCTCCCGGCAGCGCTCCAGGACCTCGGCATCCGTCAGCTCTTCCTGCTTTTTCGACCGTGCCGTTCGCGGCAGTGGAATCTCGCGCCGTTCCAGGCGGGCAACGTATTCGGCGTAACCTTCCGGACCAACCAGCTCGTCCTGGCAGCGCCGCATGAATTCGAGCAAGTCATCCAGAAACTGACTCACATTCGCAGCCCGCACAAAATGCTTCAGCCGAAGCTCGCGGATGCGCCGGCGCAAATAGACCCAGAGGTCTTTTTCATCGAGCACCTGAAACGACCGGCCGCGCCGATGCAGCAGCCCGTTGCACCAGGCATGAAAGGTACAAGTCTCGATGCCTTCCGGATTCACACCTTGGAGGTTCGCGCCCTTGAGTTCCGCGCGAACGCGAGTCTTCATTTCGTCAGCAGCGTTGTCCGTGTAGGTCAGCGCAAGAATCTCGTCCGGGCGGGCATGGCCCTCACGAATAAGGTTGGCGATGCGCTGAATAAGGACGGTAGTTTTCCCGGTTCCAGCTCCCGCCAAAACGAGCATAGGACCATGAACGTGCTCGATAGCCTCCCGTTGGCGTTCATCGGGAGCAATCTTCACGGCGGGCAAGACAACGGAACTCATTGGCCCGAGCATATCAGAGGATGTTGTGGAAGGGCTGTGAAGCCGGAACTAGCGCAAGACATCCAGCGCTAGGGCGGTAGCCACGATGGCTGCGGTCTCCGCGCGCAGGATGGTGTCGCCGAGCGAAGCCGTTGTCCATCCGGATTGGCGAAACCAGCGCAGTTCGTCGTCAGTCCACCCACCCTCGGGACCAACCGCAAGAACGACCTCTGGTTGATGCGACGGCAAAACGTCTCGCAAACGGGAGTTGCCCTCGGTTTCCGCCAGGACGATGTGCGTCGAAGTCGCTTCAGCCCCAACCGGCGGCGAAAGGCCGGCGCCACCAAGATCTTTCAACTTGATCGGCGATGCAATTTCGAGCGCACTGGCGCGCCGCGATTGCTCCGCCGCCTGCCGAGCAATTCGTTGCCAGCGTTCCCGACGCTTCACGGCAGCCGAAGCAAGATGTGCATCGGTTCGCCGCGCAACCAGCGGGACGATTCGAGCGACTCCAATCTCTGTGCACTTCTCGATCGCCCATTCCATGCGATCGAACTTGAAGATGGCAAGCGCCAGCGTCAGGTTGGTGGAAGGTCTCGCGGCCAATTCCGAGCCCAGGGCAAACTCGACGCGGTCGTCGGAAACCGACGTGATTCGACCGAGGCGAACCGCATCCCCGGCCACAATGTCGAATTCCTTCCCGACCTCAGCCCGCAAAACACGCGCAAGATGCTCAGCATGCGAGCCAACAAGAGCTGCCTTATCTCCCACTACTTCATCGGCAATCCAGCGTCGGCGAGTCATGGGCAGCTCTCAGCTGTCAGCTCTCAGCTTTCAGCCTAATGTTCGGAAACCGGTCTCATCAATTGTGAGGGCACTGTTCTGCCCCGGCGCTCCCACTGACAACTGAGAGCTGAGAGCTGACAGCTGAGAGCTCACACAAACATATCCTTCACCCGCCCCAGCAACGACCGCCGCTGCGGCTTATTTTCGACCGGCGTCAGTTCTCCCAACTCAGCCAAAAGCTCGCGCTGGCGCTTGCCGAGTTTTGCGGGAGTCTGAATTCGCACTTCGACGAACAAGTCCCCCTTGCCGCGCCCGTTGAGCACCGGCACGCCTTTGCCCCGAATGCGAAACGACGTTCCCGACTGCGTGCCTTCCGGCACTTTCAATCTGTGCTCTCCCTCGAACGTGGGCACCATGATCTCGGTGCCCAGAGCGGCCTGCGGGAATGAAATCGGCACCACGCAGTACAGGTCATTTCCTTCCCGCTCGAAGAACAAATGCTCTTTGACGTGCAGAACGACATACAGGTCGCCAGCAGGCCCGCCAAACGCGCCCGCTTCTCCCAGGCCGGCAAAACGAATACGCGTGCCGTCTTCCACTCCGGCCGGCACCTTGGTTTCCACGGCCCGTTCCCGCAGAACCCGGCCTTCCCCTTTGCACTTGGGGCACGGATCGGTGATCACGCTGCCCGACCCCTGACAGGTCGAACACGTGCGCGCGATGCTAAAAAATCCCTGCTGATACCGAATCTGCCCGCGCCCGTCGCACGCCCGGCAAGTAACTGGACCCTTCCCCGGGGCCGCACCCGAGCCGCGGCAGCCATCGCACGCTTCATGTCGCCGCACTTTCACTTGTTTTTCGACGCCAAAGACCGCTTCGTCAAACTCAAGGTATAGGTCTTCGCGGAGATCGGCCCCGCGCTGCGCCCGGCTGCGGCGTCGTCCGCCGCCTCCCCCGAACAAGTCTCCGAAGCCAAAGAACTCGCCGAAAATGTCGCCGAAGTCCTGGAAGATCGCCGGATCGAAACCCGCCGGGCCCGCCGCGCTCCCGCTCACCCCCGCGTGCCCAAACCGGTCATACAACGACCGCTTCTCGCCGTCCGCCAAAATTGCGTAGGCTTCCGTGATCTCCTTGAACTTCTCTTCCGCATCCGGATTATTCGGGTTGCGATCCGGATGGTACGTCATCGCAAGCTTGCGATACGCGCTCTTGATCTCGACGTCGGTAGCCGTGCGGGTGACGCCCAGCACCTCGTAATAATCACGCTTTGTGTTAGCGGCCAGAAACTCCCCCTCCTCTTCCTGCAAATCGTCCTTTGCCAGCTAGCGTACCTGGGTGAAAGAACATCTTGTCATCGGTGATAAAAAACACCTTGTCATCCCGAGCGCAGCGAGGGATCTGCAGCCCGTCGCATGATACAGATCCCTCCCCGTCGGCTGCGATCAGGATCGGCAGGACAACCTTTGAAGATTCGACTAACACCTCGCCGCGCCAACTTTCGACCGCTCCTACCCGCTCGTGTTGCGCGCCACCCGAACCATGGCGGGACGCAGCAGCCGATCCTTATATTTGTAACCCCGCTGCAGTTCCTCAAGCACCTGGTGATCGGGCGCTTCGGTCGTGTCCACCATTTCGACCGCATCATGAACCCGCGGATCGAATGGCTGTCCCGCGGCCGCAATCGGCCGCACGCCCGCTTTTTCCAGCGCATCCTGAAGCTGGCGGTAAATAAGCTCAATGCCGTTGCGAAAGTCGCTGGAGTCTCCAGCAGAAGCTCGAAGCGCGCGGTCAAAACTGTCGAGCGTCGGCAATATGCTCTTGATGACGTCCGCCGCGGCGAACTCGCGGAATTCCTGCTGCTCCCGCGCCGCGCGCTTGCGGGCATTGTCAAACTCGGCCTGCAGCCGAGCCAACCGGTCCAGAAGCGCGTCGCGCTCGCCCTTCAGCTTCTCGACTTCCGACAGCACACCCTCAGCCGCCGGCGCAGCCGAACTCGAAGCGCTGGTCTCTTCCCCACCTTCCCCAGCCGGAAGTTCATGCTCAAGGTCGAGGTTCGTAACCTCGCTTTTTCCGTTTCCTTTACCCATGCCGCAACTTACTCCGATTCATTCAAAAGTTTGTCAAAAAGCCGCGCGATATACGATACCGCCGACATAGTATGCTGATAATCCAGCCGCGTAGGCCCGATCACCGCCAGCGAACCCATGACTTCGCCGCCCACCCGCGCCGGCGCCCCGATCAGCACAAAGTTCTGCATGGAAGGCAGCGCCTCATCCAGCCCAATCACCACGCGCACCGCTTCCTGCCGCGTATCCAGATACGCGCTCAGCAGCTTCACCACTTTTTCTTTTTCTTCGAGCGTCCGCAGCAACTCCTGCAGCCGCTGCCGGTCTTCCTCTCCGGCCAGCAGGTTAGCCGCGCCTTCGACGAACACCGCCTCCGCGCCCTCGGTCGAAGCCAGCGCCCCCTGCTTGTACAACTGCTCGATGGACTTCATCAGCCGGTCGTACTCGCTCCGCTCCCGTTCCAGGCGGCGGGCAATTTCGGCCCGCATGTCTTCCATGGTCCAGCCGCGAAAATTGTCGTTGATATAGCGCGCCGCCAGATCCAGATCGGCCTGCGGAATATCAAGCCGCAGCACCCGATCCCGCACCACTCCCGATCGCGTCACCACCACCGCCAGCACCTTCTGATCGCCCAGCCGCGAAAAATAAACGTGTTCCAGAGCATGCCGCTGCCCGCCGCCCGCGATCGTAACTCCGACGCCGTGCGAAACCAGCGAGAGCACGTGCGAAGTCCGCTCCATAAACTCCTGCACATCGCTGATGCCGGTCAGCGTGTCCTGAATGATGCTCTCGTTCTCGCGAGAAAGGTGAGCCTCCCCGCTCAACTGCTCGACGTAATAGCGATAGGCCTCGGCTGTAGGCACGCGCCCCGCCGAGGTGTGCGGCTGCTCCAGGTACCCCGCATCGGCCAGATCCGCCATCACATTGCGGATGGTAGCCGCACTCAGCCCTTCCCGGCTCGAGCGCGCAAGCGTCCGCGAGCCCACCGGTTCCCCGGTAGCAATGAAGGTCTCGACGATAGCGGTAAGGATTTCCCGTTCCCGTCCGCCGGTCGGTCCTGCTGGCATATGGTCCCGAGGGTGCATACAACCGGTTTCATAAATGGTTTTGTGGAAGGGCACGGCTTTAGCCGTGCCGCTAGTGGCCGCCAATCATGCTGGCTTTAGCCCCTGAGGGCCCGGCACTCGATCCGCAAAAACATTTACGAAACCAGCTCTAGATCCCCGAGGGCGTACCTATCTCCTCGAGGGTGCCCATCCTAACGTGCCCCATCCTAACGTCGCGCCTTTTGCGACGTTAGGGTGGGGAAGTCGACTGAAATCACGAGGTACCCCACCCATCGCGTCCTTTGCGATGAGTGAGAGCCAGAGCCGATCCCCTAAATTCTTTAGATGCAGTGGCTTAGATTAAGATTCCACTGCGCCTAATGTGAATTCTAGGGAGCTACGGCGAGGGTGTCAAGGATAGTGCGGGGATGTATTCTTCGGGAAAAATTCGGCTACCCCCCTCCACGGGATTTGGACCTTGGGGGTATGCCGGGGGGGCCGGATCGCGCCGTGAAGTTTAGGGAGCGATAGGCTAGCAGGGCGGAGCGGCTCCGTGACCGAGTGAGGTGCGCTGAGTCTCCCGATCACGGCCTTTAACTAGAACGGTTGATTTCGGACTCAGCGTTGGCAAACTCTCTCATCGCCTCCTCTAGATCTTTCAGAATCTCTTTCATTAACTCCTGAGGAGTCTCGTCTTTGATCGCAGTCACTGTCGCTCGCTGCCACTGGATGTCTAGGTTCGCTTTATCTCGTGCCATAATTTCCGAGTACTTGAATCGTCGGAAATGAGCTGTTTCCTTCCGCTGAGTCGGATCGTCAGCTCGGTACGAGTGAACGAAGTCCGTCAAATCCTCAGGCGTAATCGGGTTCTGTCGGAGGGAAAAGTTCCGATCTGAGCGCAGATCATAAACCCACATTTCTTTGGTAGCGGGACTTTTCGCCATGGGTTTCTTGTCGAAGAACAACACATTCGCCTTTACGCCGGGTGAATACCAGATGCCAGTTGGTAGGCGTAACAGGGTGTGGACATCGCACTGTTGGAGCAGAGCTCGCCGAATCTTTTCGCCTGCGCCGCCTTCAAATAGCACATTATCCGGAACAACGACCGCCGCACGCCCACTTTCGTTCAGCATCGAATGGACGTGCTGGACAAAGTTAAGCTGTTTATTGCTAGTCGTAGCCCAGAAATCCTCTCTCTCGTAGGATATCTTGTCAGTGTGGTTGCTCCCGTCTGCGCCAATGATGGTAAAGCTGCTCTTCTTCCCGAACGGTGGATTCGTGAGGACCATGTCCACTGGTTCAGCCTTTGACTCAAGGCTGTCGCAAATCTTGATGACCGGATGTTTGTGATCCGCGCCAACTCCGTGAAGGAAAAGGTTCATAGCACACAACCGAGCGACGTTGGGAACGAGGTCGATCCCATGCAAGGCGCGCGTTCGGAGGAAAGTAGCCTCTTTCGCGTTTTTAGTTCTTCGGTCAAGGTATTCAAAAGCTGCTAACAAAAACCCGCCTGTACCGCAGGCCGGATCGGAAATCCGCGTCATTTGCTGGGGTCGTATCACTTCTACAATTGCCCGGATGACTGGTCGCGGCGTGAAGTATTGGCCAGCGCCACCTCTAACATCGTCAGCGTTTCGCGCCAGCAATCCCTCATATACTTCGCCCTTCACGTCTACGTCGAGCCGGGACCAGTCCTCGCTGTCAATCATTTGGATGAGGAGGTGAAGTTTTGCGGGATCGTTAATTTTACTTTGAGGCTTTGTAAAAATAAGACCAATCAGGCCGGGATACTCACTCAATTTGTGGAGCCCCTGGTGATACCTTTCCAGGCGTTTCGCATTGTTGTCGATGTTTTTCAATGCATCCCAGCTGTAGCGTGATGGAATCTCACCCCCACCTGTTCGTTTCTCCCCGACCATTTTCAGAAAAAGGAGATATGTAATTTGCTCCGTATAATCCATGAACGCCAGCCCGTCGTCCTTGAGGACGTGGGCGTAGTTCCAGACTTTGTGAACGAGAGCGCTACTTTGCGGATTCATGACTTGCATACTTCTTAGGCCTCCGACGCAATACGTTGCGCCCAACGTTCACTCCTGCTTTGGAGGCACTCAATAGCTGTAGCTGAGAACTCCGCCCCAAAAGAAGCCATCGCCACCAGCTTCAGCATTTGCTGTCGGACAGCCTCCTTCTTTGTTGCCGATGGACTTTTTGACACTTCGTCCATCAAGTTCTTGCAGAGGTTGACTTCGCGGACGCACCTGGACCACACGTCGCGCCTCGCCTCCATTAAGGGCTCGTGTTCCCGCAGTTTATATCGCTTGATGGATTCTTCAGCGCGAGTCGCGTTCCACTCGTCCAACCCGTCCTGCTTCTTCACATCTCCGTTCTCGTCGAAGGATAGGAGCACTGTGTCATCGAGCCGAGTCGGGTCGAGCAGCAAGGGGAACTCATCTTCAGTATTTCGATCGGTAGCAGTTGCTTGATGGGTTCCAGGTCTGAGAGGGAAGAATACTCCTTTTTTCCGATTGCCGACGTTGCCGCAGATCCGGAAGTTGTGCCAATCAAACGCGAGCCACCAATAACCTTCACGTATCGTGCCGTCCGCATTTTTCGCCGCGCTCTTGGGACGATAGTGCTCGACGTCCCAATGGCTGAAGGAGTCGCGGGCTTCCGAAAACCAACACTTACCCTGGGAACGTTCTAGAAGCCATGGTTTGAGCTCCCCCCACACCGCACTATTCTCTCGAATAATGACCTCGCGTGCTTTCGTCGTCCCGGCAGCATCCAATTGATCTGACAGTGCTTTCGCTTTCAGACGCCAAGCTTCGTCGGGTTGCACCCCATCCAAATTGATAAACCTCATTTCTTTGAGTCCTTGGTCAAGATACCGTCTAGAATTTCGTTGGCGAGCACTTCCTGCTCTCTTTGCTCGCTCGCTGACAGGATAGGTTTCCGAAACTCCGGACGACGGGCCATTGCTCGAACAAACAGCGCATAGTCAGGGTCGCGAAATTCGCGACCAAAACCGAGGTCGGCCAGTTCTTGCGCCAATCTCTTGAGTTCGTTCTCTTGCAGATCATCTCGCTTATCGCCTAGGGCCAGCAATCGAGTTCGCCGATCCAGCTTTTCCTGAATCTCGGTACCCACGGCGCTACGCAACCCGAACATATTCCGCAAAATTCCCTGGACGCCCATGCCTACAGGGTCTTCTTCCGGCTCGGAGCTCGTAACTGTGCCGCTCTTTTCGTCACGCTCCAGAAGCGTCACTTGATTGCGCCGCAAATTGGTCAGGACCAGCGGGTCGTGCGTGGCGACTAGCAAATGGCTATTCTTCCCCGTGTCGGCGTGTTTGCGGAGGATGTTCAAGTATTCCATGCCCCACGCCGGGTTCAGATGTGTGTCTGGCTCGTCGAGAAGAAATAGGGAGTCTTCGTCTCGCGTAAACCTGAGCATTCCCACGACGGTGAGCAATTGCTGTTCGCCCTCGCTCAACTCGCGGAATGTCAGCGCTCCCGCATGACGTACCTGCACACGGATACGGGTTTCGTGAATCAAGTCTGACATGAACGTGCTCTCTAGAAGTTTGAAAAACTCGGCCGCTTTGAAGGTCTTATTCTCGACAGCGGCCTTCGGGAGGCCCTCTTTCTGCTGCATCGCAGCTACCGATTCACGGGCCATTTTCCGGAGTTTCTCCAAATCACGCAGGTAAAGATATAGAAACTCCGTATTTTCAGTTTGGTCAAAACTGTGCTGAATCCGCCCTGGCAAACGGAGCGGAGCCAGTGAACAGTCATAGACACAGGATAAGAAGTCTTTCACGACGCCCCCGGCGTACCAAAAGCGGGGGTCTCCATCTTTGCGCTGTCTCTTTCCTTTTGCCCAATGGGGACGCTTCAGCACGAATAGTGCGCTTTCCAACCCCTCAATCCAAGGATACTCACTAAGAAATTCAGTGACTTCCGGGTCCTCAGTCATGAAGAACGCCAGCAGGGCAAAGTGCGAATGAATGGGTTTCGCATAGAACAGAGGACGGAGGGGTATTACATTGCCCTCGAGAAGTTCGTTACGAAACTCGAGCTGTGGCGCGAAAAAGTGGTGCTCCATCCGGTTGCTGACCCCGGAATAATAAGTGACAAGGTAGCGTGGAAGAAACTGTCGGATCTCCTTGCGCGCAATGCGACGTTCACTATCATTCTCGGTAACGTCAAATGAAAATGCATTGATAGCCTCTCCCTCTTTCCCCGCAAAAGAACGGGGCGAAGAGGTATTTTTTGTTTCATAGTCTGCTGCAGGCGGATTGCATACGCGCACTTTGACTGTGCCGCCCCGCAGCGTGTAACGAAGGTCATAACCGAAATCTGCGGTTGGTTTTCCCCTAATGAGGTCGCGGAAGATGATGATCAACGCTTCGAATAGGTTACTCTTGCCTGAGCCGTTCCGACCCAATACCACTGTTACCGGCTCGTGACAGGTCTCATCAAGGTCTATTGCGAAGCCGTTCAGATTCTTCCAACGGTCAATCTTAAGGTAATCGAGTCTCATGATACGGCCCTCAACAGTATCTGTGTCCCGATTTTCCGTTCCTCCGTAAGCTTCGCTGGGGAAGTCGTCAACTCTCGCAGCTCGGCAAAGAACTCGTCAACCGATTCCTGGGAATGGCCGGAGGCTTGGAATAACTCTTCAGGAGTCATCGGAGCACCGTTCTCCTTGAGAACCGCGAGCAATCCCCGGCGGCCCACAGCTTTTACTTCGTACTTAGATTTTGACATACGTCTACCCTTCGGTTTCTGAGGTTCCAATCTTTTGGCAGCGCGAATGCGCTCGATCAAGATCGAAGCGGGTTCCTCGGTCGGGTCTTGGGGGACGAGGCGACCGCTGAAGGCTACGCGCAGTAGGGATTGGCGCGTAGAGCTTGAGCGTATCAATTGCTGTTTCAACGCAGCTTCCAGCCGATCTGCCGCCGACCGACGCTGTTCCACTTCGCGGACGATTTCGACTTGCTCGTCAACTGGCGGAAGCAGGATCGGCAAATCGCCAACTTTGCTAATACTCAGCGTGTAAAGCCCGGTGGTTGAACTCGCGACCTCTTCGATATGTTCGCGTCCGGGTGGCGAGAGCAGCCAAGAAAGAATCCACATTCCGAGCTGCTTCTCAACAAGCCTCACCTTAATGATGTGATTCTGGTGAACGCACCGCTCAATTGAGCCGTCCCAAATAGCCAGGCGTCCAATCTGATCTTTGCTCCCATTGCCTTCCACGATGAGAAGGTCGCCCTTTTCCAGCAAGAGCTTGGCGACTTCGTCCTTATCAACTCCGATGGTTTCGACGTTATCGAGCCGAAGTTCGTTGGCGTAAACATTCGCAACGCGGAGATACGGGAGTTTAAGGCGAAGTCCCTTGCGCTTCGGATTCTTGGTCAGCCCACCAACAATAAAGCCGATTTGCTGTAGACGCGCCCACACCCAGCCTGGAGGCACATCGGATAGGTAGCTTCGGTCTAGCGGGACAGGCTCCTCATAGCGGGATTTCCAATTGTCGCCCTTTGGCTTCTTACCGATGGAGCGGAGGCGGTCCAGCTCGGCTTCCTCCCAACGCGCACGACGGGCAAAAACGAGACGTTGCAACAAATTTTGGGCACTTTCGATGGTTGGTTTCGGGGTCCCCCAAT
>Ga0187818_10000779_pt1 | contig 12061 bp, 10 predicted proteins | sample NC_wetland_sal_i_14_FD_130581 | JGI IMG/M metagenome (GOLD analysis project Ga0187818, IMG submission 130581) | Wetland sediment microbial communities from Neuse River Estuary, North Carolina, USA - SO4_3 | ecosystem: Environmental > Aquatic > Freshwater > Wetlands > Sediment | place: USA... | reverse complement strand
GCGGATCCGACGAAGGTGCAAGGCCTCCCGCCCGGCGATGCAGCGGGCCGCCGTTCACCATTTGTCCGACTGACTCGCGAAGCCGGCTGGACGTTTTGGTCCTATACGCCACTGGGCAATATCGACGGAATCATCACTCCGTCCGATCTTCACTACGAGGTCCATCACGCAGGCGCGGCGGTGGTGGATCCGAATCGATGGACGCTCACCATCCATGGCATGGTCGAACGACCAATCGTCCTCAACCTCGACGACTTGCGGAGGTTTCCCTCGGTCAGCCGGATTGCCTTTCTGGAGTGCTCTGCGAACAGTCCATTCTCCTGGCGGAGTTCCGCCAGTCCGCAGGACACCGCCGAGAATCTCGTCGGGCTGACGAGCTGCAGCTTGTGGACGGGCGTCGCTGTTTCGACTCTGCTCCGGGAGGTCGGCGTGAAGGCGGGGGCGAAATGGGCGCTGGCGGAAGGCTCGGATGCAGCGGTAATGACACGGAGCATTCCCATCGAGAAGCTCATGTCCGACGCGATGGTCGCGTATGGTCAGAACGGCGAGCCGCTGCGGATCGCCCAAGGATTCCCGGCCCGGCTTCTGCTCCCCGGTTGGGAAGGCAACGCCAATGTCAAATGGCTCCGCCGTCTGGAACTGGCAGACGCGCCATTCATGCACAAAGAAGAGACCGGGTCCTATACCGACCCGATGCCTGACGGCAAGGTCCGTCAGTTCACGTTCGTCATGGAGGCGCGATCTATCATCACGTCTCCGTCGGGCGGGCAGGCCCTGCCGGATCGAGGGTTCTACGAGATCCGCGGCCTTGCCTGGTCTGGCCGCGGGCGCATCAGGCGAGTCGAGGTGAGCACCGATGGCGGCGGAGCCTGGCTTCCCGCGACACTCGATGAGCCGGTTCTTCCGATGGCGCACACGCGATTTCGGTTCCCGTGGAAGTGGAACGGAAGCGAAGTGGTTCTCGAGAGCCGCGCGATCGATGAGACAGGCTACGTCCAGCCGACGCGAGCGCAGCTCGTAAAGGTTCGCGGGACCGGATCCATCTACCACTATAACGGCATCCAGTGTTGGAGGGTGACGCGCGATGGCAAAGTCACGAACGCCAATGCGTGAGCTGACGCGCCAGATCGCTCTTGTGGCTGGCGCAATCCTGTTCGCAGTCTCCTCCACGCAGGCCGGCGACCAGGGTCCGCTGGGGATCGGTCGGCCTCCGACGCCCCAGGAGTTGAGCCGGTTCGCCGCATTCTCCGTCCGGCCCGATGGCCGTGGTCTTCCAGCGGGACGCGGAACGGCAGTCGAAGGCAAGGCCGTGTACGTCGCCAAGTGCGCGTCGTGCCACGGGCCCACCGGGAAGGAAGGCGGCAAGACGGGAAACCGCATGACGCCGCCACTCGTTGACACACGCCCATTCAAAGTGGGCGTGACCAATGCGACGGTCGGCAACTACTGGCCGTATTCGACCACCATCTGGGATTTCATCCACCGTGCGATGCCGTTCAATCATCCGGGCACGCTCAGCAATGACGAGATCTATGCGGTCACAGCGTATCTGCTTCACGCGAACGGTCTAATCGGTGAACGCGATGTAGTGGACGCGCACTCGCTACCAAAGGTGCGAATGCCGAATCGCGACGCCTTCGTACCCGATCCACGCCCGGATGTTCCATGAGATACCAAAGCTCCGGACCAGCGCGCTGACGACCGTCTTGTTGGCCAACTGTTGAGGCCGCTCTCCAACTGGCGCTCTTCGCCGCACTCATGCGACGATCATTGCGCCTCGGTTGGCGCAGGACCAGGTTTTGAGGAGCGACAGCTCATGCTGACGAGTTCGAGGTGTCAGCCCTATGATGTGCCGGCTGACAACTCCGAAGGGTCCGAGAAAAATAGCATTCAGGCCATTTTTAAGGTTTTCAGTAAGGCACATCTACAACATTTGACAATTACTCGCCGCGTCCGCGCACCAGCGCGCTTGGGTTGCGCTGGAGATAGTCAGTGAGCTCTTTGAGCGAACGCGCCGCTTCAGAGACACGCTGCAAGGTTTCTCCGGATTGATAGATCAGCGGCGCGTCGGGTCCCAGCGTGGCTTGCAGAGCTCCTAGGGTTACTTGCAGAGAATCGAGGGTGGTCTGGATCTTTTTGAGAGTAACGTCGGCATTTTGGGAATTCGTACGCAGTCCTTGTGTGACGGGTCCGATTTGGCGTTTCATCTGGTCGGCCACCTGGCGGATACTGATAGCAGTTTGGTTCAGGCTGGCGGCCGCGCGGTCCAGGTTGACGATCGCATCCTTGGTTGCTGGAGCGCCGACAACCTCCCTCACAGCATCGAGACTCTCGGTGGCGGCGGCAAATACCTTAGGGAAGTCGACCCGGTCGAGTGCCGCCACCACTCGCGCAACCGCCGATTGCACCTCCTCGAACGCGGTTGGCAGCGTCGGGATCTCCTCGTAAGGCGCTTCCGCTGGGACTTTCAATACGAGATTGACCGGAGTACCCGGATAAATCTCGAGATCGACGTAGAGCAGCCCGGTCAGCACACTCTCCAGCGCGAGTTGCGCTCTCAGGCCGGCATCGATCGCCTGCTGCAGGCTCTCGGGTTTGCTGAGGTCGAATCCGCCGGCACCGTAACTCGCCAGCTTCCCCTGGTCAAGCTCGATCACGACTGGAATCGTGATTTCCGCGAGTGTGGTTCTCGCGATCGTCCCGCGCTTCAGCTTGAGGCTTAGCAGAATTTTATTTACGGAGCCGACTTCAACGCCCTTGAATTTGACCGCCGCGCCCACGCGCAACCCATTGACGTTGCCGCGGAAGAACAACACGTATTCGTAGGTCTTGCGAAACAGGCGCCCCGAACCAAGGGCTACCGCCGCCGCTACCGCCAGCGCGAGCGCACCCACGGCGAATAGGCCGATGATTTTTGGATCGGTGCGCCTAGCCATACTGCGTCTCCGCTTTTCCGCCGCTGCCGCAGCGGGTCAGGAAGCGAATCACGCGCGGGTCCTGCGAATGGGCCAGCAGCTCCCTGGGATTACCGCGCGCGATGATGCTGTGGCTCTCCGCGTCCAGAAGAATACTGTCGGTGCCGATTCTGAAAATGCTCGGCAGCTCGTGCGAAACCACGACGAGCGTGGCGCCGAGACTGTTGCGCAACTCCAGGATTAGATCGTCGAGCAGGCTCGAGCTTATCGGATCGAGTCCGGCCGACGGTTCGTCGAAGAAAAGAATTTCCGGGTCGAGCGCGATCGCTCGCGCCAGTCCGCCCCGCTTGTGCATCCCGCCGCTGATCTCGCCGGGATAAAAGTCCTCAAAGCCCTTGAGCCCGACCAGGGCGAGTTTGAGCGAAGCAATCTCGCGAATCTCGGCGGCGCTCAGATCGGTGAACTCGCCCAGAGGCAGGCCGACGTTCTCGGCCAGCGTCCTCGAGCTCCACAGCGCTCCGCCCTGGTAGAGCACGCCAAAGCGCCGCAACATCGCCTCGCGCTCGGCGGGCGTTGCCCGGGTGAAGCTTTGCCCGTCGTACAGGACTTCCCCAGTGACCGGTTCCTTGAGCCCAATCATGTGACGCAACAGCGTGGTCTTGCCGCATCCGGAGCTGCCCATGATGATGAAGACGGCGCCGCGCTGCACCGTAAAATTGAGGTCGCGCATCACCACGAAGTCGCCGTAAGCCATGGTCAAGTTGCGCACCTCGATATGCGGCGGCGGGCTGGAATCGGAGGGAGCGCGCGCCTTGCCGTTCGCCTTGATCGCCGACACTGGGAAAATTCAACCTCCCGCGCCGCTCAGATGCCCAATATATTGAAGGCCACGGCGAAAATCCCGCAGGCGACCACGATTGCCACGATACCCGTAACCACTGCGGCGGTCGCGGCGTCGCCCACGGCGGAGGAACTGCTGCCGCATTGGAAACCCCGCAGACATCCGGCGTAGGCGATTAGTATTCCATAGACCGCGCTCTTCGACAGCCCGCCGATCAGTTCACCCATCGTAACGGCGTGAAACGTCTCTCTGAAGTAAGTGGTGAACGAGAGCCCGAGCATTCCGAAGCCGACTGTCGCGCCGCCCAGCACGCCAACAAAATCAGCATACAGGCACAGTAGCGGCATCATCAGCACCAGCGCGATGACGCGCGGCAGGACCAGGAATTCGATCGGCGAGATCCCCATCGTGGCAAAAGCGTCGAGTTCCTCCGTCACCTTCATCGTGCCGAGTTCTGCGGCGAAAGCGGCGCCGGTTCGCCCCGCCATTATAACTCCGGTCATCATCGCGCCCATCTCGCGGACTATCCCGATACCGACCAGGTCCGCGACATAAATCGCCGCGCCGAATTGCTGGAGCTGCACGGCGCCCATGAACGCCAGGATCACCCCGACCAGGTAGCTGATTAACGTTACGATCCCAAGCGCGTTCGCACCGCATTGCTGGATAATCTGCAGCAAATCCGATCTGCGGTAGCGCGCCCGGCCACGCATGAGATTGCCGAACGCGATAGCGATCACGCCCACGAAGGCGAAGAACTCGCCCACCGCCTGGTTGGCACTGATGATTGCCCTGCCGATCCGTTCGAGCAGACCCGCACGGGCACCGCTGATACGCGCCTTTATTTCCGGCACCGCTTCAGCCAGCCCTACCAGCCGCTGAAGGCCCGTCGGAAGTCCCGCCGGATCGGCGGCTACGTGATGCTCCCGGCAGAGTTCATTGACCCCTTTGACAAAGTTGACCAGGCTGCTGTCCCAATGCGATAGCGCTGCGGCGTCGAACACGACCTTGCGCGGGGCGGCTGCCGGCGCGGCGAATTCGACGGCAACGGCGTCTGCCGACGGCATGCCGTGCCGCAGACGCCATGCACCTGACAGGCGGATGACAAGGGCGTCATCGCTGCGGGCCAAGGACAGGAGTTCCTTCGCAGCATTTTCTTCTTTAGCCAGCATCAGCAGATCAGAACTATAGCTGTGACTCGCATAAGAATCTGCTTCCCGCTTTACGCAAGATTATCCGGGATCTCCGCGACCTCAAGTTTCAGGTCCGCTCGACTACGAAACCGACAAACGAACAACGAAAAGATCGCAATCAGGCGCGTGAGCATATCGTCGACACCACGGCGGTGACTAGCAAAACTCTATACTTTTCGCCGCATTCGGAGTTTTCTGTAGGCACGGGCCGAAAATCGCTCGAGAGGCATTTCATGGCAACTCGGCGCACCAGCCGAGAGCTTCACTGAATGGCAAATATGACAAGCCGATCTTGACCGGGCCAATCCCAATGAACGAAGGAAAACTCGATACAGTACGCCTGCAGGATCTTGCGTACGGATACCGCCAGTCGGCCACGCTGCTTGCGGCGATCGAACTGGACCTGTTCTCGGAAATTTCCGCCGGCGCCCGAACCGCCGAGGCGATCGCGATTGCGGTGGACATCGCGCCGGTCAATGCCGAGCGCCTGCTCACCGCATGCGCGGCGCTCGGGCTGCTCACGATCGAGGGCGGGAAATATTCGAACGCGCCCGACGTCGACCGCTTTCTGGTCAAGGGCTCCAGGAGCTATGCCGGTCCGTGGCTGCGAACGATGGGCCGCAGCGATTACAGCGCATGGAACCAGCTCGCCCACCATCTGCGCAGCAAGGAACCCGCGCGGATTCTCGGCACCTATGAAAACTTCACCGTCGAGGACGCACGCAGGCTTCACGCGGCGACCTTCAGTATCGGCATGGGTGCCGGTCGCCGGTTCGCAAGGCAGTGCGACCTCTCGAGGCGCAAGCTGATTCTGGATCTCGGCGGCGGTTCCGGATGCTACTGTATAGCGGCGGCTCAGAAATACCCGCGGATTGCCGGCATCGTCTTTGACCTGCCCAGTGTTGTGGTGGTAGCTCGCGAATTCATCGCGGAAAATGGCTTTTCGGATCGGATCACCGCACAGGCCGGCGATTTCACCAAGGACCCGTTCCCGTTGGGCGCTGACGTCGTGATTCTGGCGAGCAACCTGCCGCAATACAGCCCCGAAATCATCAGACGCGTGGTCGCGCATGCGTTCGAGGCGCTCGTCCCTGGCGGCGAGATGCACGTGATCGGCGAGATGCTTAACAATGACAAGACCGGGCCGCTGGGTCCCGCTTTATGGGGGCTTAACGAGGCGCTATACGGCAGTACGGGAGTGGCGCACTCGGAGGGCGAGACGGTCAGTTATCTGACAGAAGCCGGCTTTTCCGGGGTGACCGCGAGCGAGTTCGTTCGCGGATCGCTAACGCGTGTGATGGGTTACAAGCCGGGCGGATGAGCGTGCGCACCGCGGCGCTGAAAGCGAAAGAATGTTTCATACAGTTCTCTGCGATCTGCTCGGCATCCGTTACCCGATAATCCAGGGCGCGATGCAGGGCGCGGGCGGCCCGCAACTGGTCGCCGCCGTCAGCCAGGCCGGCGGACTCGGCGTGCTCCCAACCTTTGGCGGCACCGAAGCCGGCCTGCGCAACGATATCGAGCGAGTGCGCGGACTCACCGACCGGCCATTCGCCGTCAATATTACCCCGATTGGCCGCGCCTTCACCGAATCTCGAGCCGCAATCTGTATCGAGATGAGTGTGCGGATAGTGACGACGGGCCGCGGCGATCCCGGCCTCAATATCGTCGAGAAGCTGAAGGCCGCCGGTATCATTGTGATCCCCGTGGTGCCCTCGGTCGAGCATGCACGCAGGGTTGCGCGCGAGGGTGCGGACGCGATCGTCGCGTCAGGCTCCGAAGCGGGCGGCCATTTGGGACGGGTCTCGACGATGCCGCTGGTGCCGCAGGTGGTCGATGCGGTCAAGGTGCCGGTGGTGGCAGCCGGTGGCCTCGCTGACGGGCGCGGGTTTCTTGCCGCGCTCGCCCTTGGCGCGTGTGGAGTCCAGCTCGGCACGCGCTTCATCGCGGCAACCGAAAGCGAAGCGGCGGATTGGGTCAAGCAGCGGATAATCGCGGCGCGGGAAACCGACACTGTCGTGAGCACCCTGATGACCGGCAAACCCGTCCGCGCCTTGAGCAGCCGGATTTTGAGCGCCTACGAGGCGGAGCGCGCACGATGTTCCGGCGACGAGGAACAGGCCAAACTGCGCGCCCGCTTCCTCAATGAATTGCGTGACTCGCCGCGCGAGGATCGCACATACGCGGCAGGCGAGATCAGCGGCATGATTCACGACGTCCGGCCGGTAAGCGATCTGATAGATGGAATCATCAACGACGCGGCCGCGTTGTCAGCAAAGCTCTTCGCGCTGTCGGCGTCCGGCGCGCCGACCGTCGATCTACTACGGCGCGAGCACGGTGCCTAGTGTGATGAGCCATCAATAAGTTTACAAAGGCACTGGAGTACGTGGTGGGTTCATCGGCCATCGGTGCCACCTCGGAGTTGGGTGGCTCGACCACCGCCTAACTCAAGATCGGCGAGGTGGTTGCGAGACTTTGCAAGGGTGCGATTTCTAGGCCGGTAGCAAACCGAGCGTCAAGCCGCCACTTCATCTCCCTCGAATCCCGCGGAAGGGTTGCGTGTCTTCACACCACATCTACGGCAGCTCCACTAGGGGCTCGCTTCCGGCCCGTGGCGAGCTTTACGATCACATCGGCGACGTGCTCGGGCTTGAGAGCACTTCGCATTTCGGTGGCTGAGATTCCCGCAGCGCGCGCCGCTGGCGTGTCCACCAGGCCCGGACAGACTGCCCATACCTTGATGCCCGTACCTGCAAGCTCGTCCGCCAAGGCTTCGGTAAGCCCCACAACACCGAACTTGCTCGCGCAGTAAGTCACAAATTGCCTGGCCCCGGCTTTTCCGAGGCGCGATGAGACGCTGACGATCGAGCCGGAACCTTGGCGAAACATAATGGGAAGTACGGCTCTGCTCATCAGCAACGGGCCGCGCAGGTTGACGCCGAGCATCTCGTCGAGGTCACGAACCGGCAGATCGGCGAACGGACCGATCCGGGCAACACCCGCATTGTTCACCAGGCAATCCACACGCCCGAATTGTCGAAGCGTCGCGCGCACGCATTGCTCCACTGAAGCGGGATCGGTGACATTGGTACGAACAAAAATCGCGGCCGCTCCGTTTTTCGTGATCGCCCGTGCCGCCGCGCGGCCCGACGCCGCGCGCAGCTCTGCGACCACCACGGCGTAGCCCTCGGCCGCGAAGGCGGTGGCCGTCGCTCGGCCAATTCCACGCCCGGCGCCGGTGATTAGCACAACAGGAGCTGCGATCTTACTTCGGCCGGCTCCAGGCGATTTCAGGATTCGCAGGCGATTCCGTTTCATATTGATGTAGCTGAAGAGCTGTTGCGCTACCCGGTCAAGTCCATGATTGGCTGAGCGGTTGAACCCCCGAGTGGCTTTCCTGCTTCTTAGACGCAGCCGTCTTTCCCAGTCCCGCCAACGCCGCGATGGCTCGACTTATCCGTTCTCCCTCCTGCTTCAACTCTGATCGCGCTTCGCTCCTTCGGCTCGTTCGCCCTTTGCAGTCCTCGACTCTCTTGAAAGCCGAGCAGCTAGTAGCGCCGGCTATAGTCTCATCGTCCGCCTGATTTCGCAATTACGGCGCTGTCTGTAGATGTGCCCAGTCAAAACTCTAAATGTGCGGTAACTGTTAGAGTATTACTCAGGTTAAGATTTTGAGGAGGCACACGGGAGAGAGGCGACCTTCACTTTGACCGAACGGCTTCAAGCCACAACGCACGATCTTGCCGTTGACCTTCTCCCGCCGTTTGCGGCTGTCGTCGCCTGCATCAATACTAAAGTAGCCGTGCAGCAGATCGATCACGGGGAAAAAACGCCGTTGCCTTGCCGGTTCGTTGATCCCTTTGACGCGAGAAGCGCCGAGAGATTTGAGTGCGAAATATCCCTCAACCAGTTTGCGCGTGTTATCGCTCACGACGATGGAACCCGGCATCGCCAGCGTTTGCATCCGCGAGGCGAGATCCGCGGTATGCCCGATGGGCGTGTACTCGACATTTCCGTCGCCCGTTGAGATCGAGCGCACGACAACTTCCCCGCTGTTGACTCCCACCCGCACGGCGATCGCAGCCTTGCCCTCCGCACGCAGCTTACCGGCGTACTGACGCAGGTCATCTTACATCCGCAACGCCGCATAAAGAGTGCGTTGCGGATGGTCCTCGTGCGCGACCGTCGCGCCGAAGATCGCGAAGATGCCGTCGCCAGTGCTCCGCACGACGTAGCCGTCGTAGCGCTGCACCGCGTCGATCATCAGCTTGAGCGCGGGATCGACGATGGCAGAGTATCGCGATTGGTCTCGCGAATTGGTAGATACCGATTTAGCCAACGCGGTGACATGCGGCTCTCAGGCGGCCTCCTCCGGACGGAAATCGCCGTCGTGCGCAAGATGATGATGCGGCGCGCCTGGCAAGGGTAGTGGAGATCCTGGTGGCAAATCGTCCTCGTCGCGCCTCAAAACGTGATCCGCTTGCGTTGCCTTGGCAAATGTCGACGACATTGCATAGTTTGAGCGCTGTGGTGACTTGGTTACGACGAAAGGCTGTGGCGGCGCGAGCCAGACTTCGCGAGCGCAACCGGCTCTTCGCGCTCACGTTGCTTGGCGCCGCATTCGCGGGCTTCTGTCTGCCGTGGAATGGCGTGGCGCGTGCGGCGGCGGCGCCGCGATACAAGCTGACTTCGACGATGAAACTTGGCGGCGAAGGCGGCTGGGACTACTTGACGCTCGATGGGGCCGGAAAGCATCTGTACGTGACGCGCACCACGCATACGATGGTCGTGGACATCGCGACGGGCCGGCCGGTGCATGATATCGCGGGGCAGCAACGATCTCATGGCGTGGCGCTGGTTCCAACGGCCGGGCGCGGATTTATCAGTGACGGCAAACTGGGCGCGGCGATCGTCTTTGACCTGAACAGTGGAGCTGTGTTGGGCAAAGTGGCTGCCGCGGATGACGCCGACTCGATCATTTACGATCCCGCAAGCAATCGGGTGCTGGTGTTCTGCGGCGACGCGCATCGGATGGTGGCGATCGCGCCGGACGTGAACCCCAGCGGCGGCGCCGCGTCGGCGACTGTTGACTTGCCCGGGTCGCCGGAGTTCGCGGTGGCGGACGGCCTCGGCAAAGTCTTCGTGAATATTGCCGACCAAGACGAGGTTGCGGTCGTCGATACGAAACAGATGAAGGTGATCGCAAGGTGGCCGACCGGTCCGGGTCAGCGACCGACGGGGATGGCGATGGATCGCGCGTCGCGGCGGCTGTTCGTCGGTTGTCGGAACAAGAAGTTGCTGGTGATGAACGCGGACGATGGAAAAATCGTGGCGGATTTTCCGATCGGCGCGTTTGTGGATGCGACGGCGTTCAACGATGGGCTGGTTTTCGCGAGCTGCGCTGACGGGACGCTGACTATCGTGCGGGAAGTGTCGGCAGACAAGTTCGAGCTTGCGGAGACAGTGAAGACAGAGCTGGGTGCGCGCACGATGGCCGTCGATGAGCATAGCGGGACCGTTTATCTGCCGACGGCGGATCTAAGGTTTCCGCCAGCGGCGGGCGCTGGCAGTGCGCATCCGCGGCCGATCCCGGTGGCGGGGACGTTCAGGATTCTGGTGGTGACGCAGAGCGCGGCCAGCGAGAGGTAAGGGACAATGGGGAAGAAGGCTGGGTAAGATGCAGCCTAACCGCCAGCTAGAACTAAGGGAGGTTTCTTTCCTTTCATGGTACAGGCTGAATCCGGGGAATGGGATGAATCCAATCGAATCCGAGAGCGGACCGCCATTTCGCGCCGATCATGTCGGCAGCCTGTTGCGCCCGCGCGAAGTGGCTGCAGGCGCGTAAGGAGCACTCAACGGAAAACCGCGCGAATGACCTCCGATTGTTGATTCACTTCTCGCTAATATCTGCGCTAGTCTGGCATCTTCGCCAATACTAAAAGATCGAGGCCGGGCCTCGGTTCGGCATACTGGAGGAAAGTCATGCGAGAAGTTGTAATTGTCGAGGCGAGCCGGTCCCCAATCGGCAAAAAGAAGGGTGCGCTATCGAGCGCCCATCCTGCCGAAATGCTTGGCCAAGTGATCGCGGAGGTCCTGAAGCGCGCGAAGGTCGCGGCCTCCGACGTTGACCAGGTGATAGGCGGATGCATCAACAAAGTCGGCGCGCAGGCGTTCAACGTCACGCGGACCGCGTGGCTCACCGCAGGCCTGTCGCCCGACGTCGCCTGCTCGACGATCGACTCGCAGTGCGGCTCCAGCCAATTTGCCGTGAACCTCGCTGCGAACATGATTTCATCGGGCGCGGAGGACATCGTCTTGGCGTGCGGTGTCGAGAACATGAGCCTGTTACCGATCGGCTCCGATGCGATAGCGGGGGTGCAGGCGGGAATGGGCAAGCCAATCACGCGCAAGTATCGCGAGCACTTCGAGTTGACCAGCCAGTTTGAGGGCGCAGAAAGAATCGCCATCGAGTACGGCATCACGCGCGATGACACGGACCGCTTCGGCCTCGAATCGCAGCTTCGTGCGGCGCATGCGATTTCGGAAGGCCGATTCGACTCTCAGCTCGTGCCGGTCGAAGTTCCGATCATCAAAGAGGGCGGAGAGCGCACCAGTGAGACGCGCGTGGTGACGCGCGATGAAGTTCCGCGGCAGACCAGTCTCGAGGCACTCGCAGCTCTGAAACCGGTCGCCCGTCCGGATGGAATTCACACCGCGGGCTCCTCCTCGCAGGTGGCGGACGGCGCGGCTGCCGTGCTCCTGATGAATGCGGAGAAGGCTCGTGAACTGGGTTGCCGCCCGCGCGCGCGAGTGGTCGAAACCTGCCTGGTTGGATGCGATCCGGTGCTGATGCTCGAGGGGCCGATTCCGGCCACGCGCAAGCTGCTTAGAAGAGCAGGTCTCAATATCGGCGACATCAACGTGATCGAAATCAACGAGGCGTTTGCGTCGGTAGTGCTGAGTTGGGCGAAAATCCTGGAGCCTGACATGAAGCGGGTAAATCCGAACGGCGGCGCGATCGCACTTGGCCATCCATTAGGCGCGACCGGATGCGGGTTGGTAACCAAAGCGGTCAACGAGCTCGAGCGCACGGCCGGTAAGTACGCGATTGT
>Ga0187818_10000778_pt1 | contig 12068 bp, 14 predicted proteins | sample NC_wetland_sal_i_14_FD_130581 | JGI IMG/M metagenome (GOLD analysis project Ga0187818, IMG submission 130581) | Wetland sediment microbial communities from Neuse River Estuary, North Carolina, USA - SO4_3 | ecosystem: Environmental > Aquatic > Freshwater > Wetlands > Sediment | place: USA... | reverse complement strand
TCTGCGCCTTGGCCACCGCAATTTTCACGGAATCCACGCGGCTCATCTGGCCTGCGCCGACGCCGACGGTGGCACCGTCCTTGGCGAATACAATGGCGTTGGACTTTACGTGTTTGCAGACTTTCCAGGCAAATTTCAGGTCGGTGAGCTCAGCATCGGTGGGCGCGCGTTTGGTGGCCACCTTGAGTTCCGTCCCTTTCAGGCTGCCGAGGTCGGGCTGTTGCACCAGCACTCCCCCGAAGATGCGTTTCAACTGCAGTTCGCGGTCGTGATCGAGGCCGCGTTGGGGAAGTTGCAGTAGCCGCAGATTCTTTTTCGCGGCGAAAATTTCCTGGGCGCGGTCGGCAAATCCGGGCGCAACAATGCACTCGACGAACAACTTGGCGACTGCCTCTGCCGTAACAGCATCCACGATGTGATTAAATGCCAGCACGCCGCCGAACGCGGACTGCGGATCGCACGCGAATGCCTTCGTGTAAGCGTCCAAAAGCGTTTTCTGTTCCGCTGCCCCGCACGGGTTGTTGTGTTTGATGATAACCGCGGCAGGACGATCGAACTCCGCCACCGTGCTGCGCGCCGCTTCCAGGTCGACATAGTTGTTGTAGGAGAGTTCCTTGCCCTGCAATTGTTTGGCAGCAGCAAGTCCTTCCGGAGCGCGGCCCGCGGGCACGTACAATGCCGCAGCCTGATGCGGGTTTTCGCCGTAGCGGAGTTCCTGCTTACGCCGCAGCGCGATGTGGACTCGTTCGGGCAAGGCCGGCTTCGGCTGCACTTCTAGTTTGTCCCCCAGCAGGCTCAATCGCTCCAGGTTCATGGTGATCAGGCCGTCGTAGCGCGAGGTGGTCGCAAACACCTTGCGCGCCAATTCCAGCCGCAGGCTAAGGGAGGTATCACCATTGGCTTCGAGTTCCGCCGCCACGCGCTCATAGTCTGCGGGATCGGTCACCACGGTGACGCTTTCGAAATTCTTCGCTGCCGAGCGCAGCATCGTCGGCCCACCGATGTCGATATTTTCGATCAGCTCTTCGGCGGGCAGATAAGCTTTCGCCGCCGTTTCTTCGAACGGATAAAGATTCACGACCACCAGATCGATGGGCGCGATGCCGTGTTCCTTGGCTTGTTTCAAATCCTCAGCGTGGTTCCGGCGGTACAGCAAACCGCCATGCACTTTAGGATGAAGCGTCTTCACCCGCCCGCCAAGCATTTCCGGCCAGCCGGTGAATTCCGATACGTCTTTGACGGGCACGCCCTCGTCCCGCAGCAGCTTCGCCGTGCCACCCGTCGAGAGGATTTCAATTTTCAGCGCCGCCAGTTTTCTGGCAAATTCCACGATGCCGGTCTTATCGAATACGCTCAGCAGCGCCCGCTCTACAGCCATGTGGTCCTCCAGCGATAGATGAACTTATTAGTGTAAGCGGAGGAGCAGAGTTTCGAAAAGTGGCGATCTGTGGGAAAAATCAAACTGCACAATCAGGATTTCACGAGGGCTTTCAGCTTGACCTGGCCATCCACGGTTTCCACGACGTATTCCACGTCTTGGCAATTCTTCTTGGTCTGGAGGTCTTTCGTTTTTTTGCGGACAAATTCGTTGAAACCGGCACGCGTGACTCTGCTGGTCTCTTCGCCTGCGTCTTTCTTCGCCTGCACAAACGCTTCAAAGAGCTGATCCACCTTTTGGGTCTCTTTTTCCGGCTCGGAACAAATCACGCGGAAGGCTTTCGATTCTGCTGGGCCAGCCGCAACCGCGGCAGCTTCCTTCTTCTCGGCTTCGGCTTGCTTGCGTGCGCGTTCGGCTTCAATGGCCTTGGCAGCGGCGCCGAAATGCCTATCGACCTTGCCTTCTTCGTGCTTTGCCATGCGCTTGCGGAAGACGTCCTTATATTTGGCGTAGGTTTGCGTCAGGTTATTGAATCGGAAGCGTTGGCTGAATTTCAGCTCCCCGCCCCGCTCGGCGTAGCGCTTGACCAGCAGTTCGATACGCCACTCCACTTCTGTGGGTGGGCGTTTTCTGCCGCCGCCAAAAAACATGTCGTATTCAATTTTTAGCTGGCGGATGTCTCGCTCCAACTGCGCCAGTTCCTCGTCAATGGTGGCCATGGAGTGGATAGCCTCGAACCCACATCCTAGGAGCGCCCAAGGCGGACGTCAACCGGGAAGAGTGGGGACGGCGGCAGATTGGGCACCGCGCCATGGGCCAAGCCACTGTACGAATGGCCAGGTGGAGCCAGATGCGCAATTGCGGGCGCAGGGCGGCTATGATGAAATGACGCCATGTCCATTCCTGCCAAACGGGCGGTTTCGGAAGACCAGACCGCGCTGCTCCGCCGCCTTCCTTCTGTGGATGAGCTTCTGCTGCGGCCGCGCATTGCGGCGCTCTGTAAAACCGTGGAGCGCGGCTACGCGGTGGAAATCGTGCGCGAGGTCATGGACCAGGTGCGGCGCCAGATTGGTTCTGGAGAGGTGACAGACGAAACCGCGATTGATCCAGAAGCCCTGGAACAGCGCATTGTGGCGGCGGTGGAAACAGAACTGGCGCCCTCGCTGCGGCCGGTGATTAATGCCTCTGGCGTGATCTTGCACACCAATTTGGGGCGCGCCCCGCTTACTCCGGCGGCCATTGCGGAGTTCCAGAGTTCGGCCACGCAATATTCGAATCTCGAATACGATTTGGACGCGGGGACGCGCGGCAAGCGCGACGTGCACCTCTCGCGGCTGATTGAGCGATTGACCGGCGCGGAAGCGGCAATTGTGGTGAATAACTGCGCGGCGGCGGTCCTTGTGACGCTTGCGGCGCTGGCCCGCGGCGGCGAAGTGATTGTCTCGCGCGGCGAATTGATTGAGATTGGCGACGGCTTCCGCATCCCGGAAATCATGGAGCAAAGCGGCGCGGTGCTTCGCGAAGTGGGCACGACCAACCGAACGCGGATTGCCGACTACGAAAATGCAATCCAGGAGAAGACGCGGCTGCTCCTGCGCGTGCATCCTTCGAACTTCACTGTTACCGGCTTCACAGAAAAGCCGGACGTTGCCGAATTGATTGCGCTTGGCAAGCGCCGAGGGCTGCCGGTGATCGAAGACCTCGGCTCCGGCTGCCTGTTGGACCTTTCTGCCGCGGGAATCCGTGAGCCGACAGCGCGGGAAAGTGTGGAGGCAGGTTTCTCGCTGGTGCTGTTCAGCGGCGACAAACTTCTGGGCGGGCCGCAGGCGGGGATCATCGCCGGGAAGAAAGAATTGGTCACGAAAGTCCGCCGCCATCCGCTGTTCCGTGCGTTGCGCGTGGATAAACTGACGATCGCGGCCATGGAAGCGACTCTGCACGCTTACCTTCGCGCGGACTGGGACGAAATCCCGGCGCAAAGAATGATTCGCTTGACGTTGGAGCAAATTGCGGAACGCACAGCGACATTTGCGGATTTGCTGCGGCCGCTGGTTAATCCACGCGACGCCAGAATCGAAATCGCGGACGGGCGATCCCTGGTGGGTGGCGGCTCCACTCCCGCACAGTCACTGCCGACGAAGCTTCTGTGCATCACCAGCACACGCTATTCTGCGGCCGATCTGGAAGCTCGCCTGCGAAAAGGTCCTGCAGGAATTCCCGTGATCGCCCGGATCGAAGAAGATCGCCTGCTCCTCGATTTGCGTACCGTTTTCCGGGAGCAGGAATGCGCCCTTGCCGAATCGCTCGCCGCAGCTCTTTCGTAAACCGGCACCTCAGCAATGCTATGATATAGGTGTGATATAGGAGACCCTATGGCGACCGCTTTGATCCACCTCGACCCGAAACAGAAGGCGCGGCTTGCCCGTCGTGCGAAGAAACGCGGCCGCTCCTTCTCTCAGGAAGTGCGCAATGCGGTCGACATGTACCTGGAACTCCCCGTGGAAGACGAAGAAGAACTGCGTTTGCTCGCCCGTGCCGCCAATGAATCTGCCGGCCGCAGCATCAAGAGACTGGATGAAACAATTGCGTACGTTCGCCGGATTCTGAAGAGCATGAGTAAACCGCAGTGAGTTGGCCCCGGGACGCTTTCGAAGCTCTGCGTCAGATTGTTCTCATCGAACATCGCATGGATAGTCTGACGGATACTGTCAAGGATCTCGCCCTCACGTGTAAGGACTTGGACCGGCGGCTCGTCCGTTTGGAAGCCAAATTCGAGCTGCTGGAACGCATGGCTACGCCCAGCCGCAGAGCATTGCCAGAAAAACCCGAAAAATAATCTCTATGCTTGCCTTCACGGTGCGCAAACACAAGTTGCAGGCAACATCGATGCCACTTCCGAGGCTGCGGAACGGTTGGGCCTTGATTCGCGTGCGGCTGGCGGGCATTTGCAATACCGATGTTGAGATTTTGCGCGGCTACCATCAGTTTCATGGTGTGCCTGGCCACGAGTTTGTTGGAGAAGTCGCCGAGGTGGCGGGAGCCTCCGCGGCGGTGCGAAAACGTTGGTTTGGAAAGCGCGTCGCGGGCGAAATCAATGTTTCTTGCTCCGCCTACGGCTTCAAACCGTTGTGCGAGTTTTGCAGGCGCGGTGTGAAGACCCATTGTGCCCGGCGCACTGTTTTGGGGATTGTGGCGCATGACGGAGCGTTCGCGGAATATCTTGCGCTGCCGCTTGAGAATCTCCACGTGATCCCGGCAAACGTGGCCGATGAGAAGGCCGTGTTCATCGAGCCGCTCGCCGCAGCGTGCCAGATTCTGGATCAGATCGCGATTCGCCAGTTTCCCCACGCTGCAGTTCTTGGTGACGGGAAACTCGCGCAACTGGTCGCGCTCGTTCTGCAGGCTGCGGGCAGCGAAGCCACGCTCTATGGCAAGCACGAAGCGAAATTGAAATTGGCGCGCCAAGCGGGCGTCAACACGAAGAAAGTTCGCGGAGATGCGGCCGACTTGAAGCAGGTGAAGGAAGCTTACCGGCTGGTCGTCGAAGCAACCGGTTCGCCGACCGGCCTGACGCTGGCCCAGCAAATGACCGAGCCGCGCGGGACACTGTTGCTGAAATCAACCTTTCATGGAGCCGCGCCGGTCGAAACCTGGCCGATCGTCGTGAAGGAAATTACGGTGGTGGGTTCGCGCTGCGGACCGTTCGCAAAAGCAATCCAGTTGCTTCGCTCGAGCAAGGTCGATCCCACACCGCTCATTTCGCGCACGTTCCTGCTGAAGGACGCAGCGCAGGCGATACTTTACGCGCAGCAACGAGGCGTGATGAAGGTGTTACTGAAAAACACGGCGTCGCCTATAGGCGATTGATGCAGGACGCGACGCAGGCCGCGCCGAAACCATTGTCGATATTCACGACGGTCACGTTGGATGCGCAGGAATTCAGCATGCCCAGCAGTGCCGCCACGCCTCCGAAGCTTGCTCCGTAGCCCGTGCTGGTGGGCACGGCGATTACCGGCACGCCAACCAGGCCGCCCACCACGCTCGGCAGCGCTCCCTCCATCCCCGCGATGCAGATGATCACGCGCGCTTCGGTCAACATGCCGCGATGTTCCAGCAGCCGGTGAATCCCCGCCACGCCCACGTCGTACAGTTGCTCCGCGCGATTCCCCATCATCCGCGCAGTGAGCAACGCTTCTTCCGCTACGGGGATATCGCTCGTCCCCGCGGAAACAATCAGGATCGTGCCCTTCCCCGTGATTTCTTTGCTGCGCTCGACGGTGATGACCCCAGAAGCCGGGTGAAACTTGGCGCTGCGGCTTACGCGCTTCACCGCCGCATACGTTTTTGTGTCCGCGCGCGTTACCAGAATGTTCTGCCGCGAATCTTTCTGCCGAACCATGGCGCGCACGATCTCCGCCACCTGTGCGGGCGTCTTTCCTTTCCCGAACACCACCTCGGCATAGCCCTGCCGCAGCGCGCGGTGATGGTCCACCTTGGCAAAGCCGATATCTTCGAACGGTAGATGCTTCAGCCGCTCCACGGCCGCTTTCGGCGTGAGTTTTCCTTGCTCAACACTCTTCAAAAGTTTCAGAACTTCTTCGGAATTCATAGTTTTCGACCGTCACAAATTTTAGCATTCCCGCTGCAGCGCGCCTATGCTTGACTTGCCATACAGCCACTGCGAGACTGAGAATATCCGCGAAAAACAATGGCTGCTACTCAGGGACGAATCATCACGATTGGTGTGACCGGGGCAAGCGGGGCGATCCTTGCGCAAAAGACGCTGACCTTGCTCGAGGATGATTCGCGCGTATCGCGCATCCATCTGGTTGTCACCGAAACCGGCCAGCGGCTTTTCTCCGAAGAGCTGGGCATTACCTCCGGCGACCTGAAGAAACTCCCCGGCCGCCTCCTTGGCCGCAACCCAAAGAAGATCGAAACCATTTCCAATAAAGATGTTGGCGCGTCCATCGCCTCCGGCAGCTACGAAGTCGACGCCATGATCGTGATTCCCTGTACCATGGGTGCGCTCGCGTCGATCGCCACCGCTATGAGCGACGACCTCGTGGCGCGCGCCGCGGACGTGATGCTGAAGGAAAAGCGCAAGCTCGTGCTTTGCGTGCGCGATACGCCGTTCAACCGCATTCACCTGGAAAACATGCTGCGCGCGCAGCAAGCCGGTGCGGTGATCATGCCGGTGGTTCCGGCCTTCTACTTCAAGCCAAAATCCATCGACGAAATCGTCACTCAGTACGTGTGTCGCGTCCTTGCCCAAGCCGGCCTTCCGCAGGAAAAGATGTATCGCTGGACCGGCAGCGCCGCAGCCAGAAAGGCGGAGGCCTAACCGCCTATGGCCAGCCGCATTCGCACCGTGCTCGAAATGATCAAGTTTGAGCACTCCGTGTTTGCGCTGCCCTTCGCGTTGGTTGGCGCCTTGCTCGCCGCGCGGGCCACCGCGCACGGTTGGCCCAACCTGCGACAAATCCTCTGGATCATTGTCGCGATGGTTGCGGCGCGCTCCGCGGCCATGACCCTTAACCGCATCGCCGATCTGCGCTACGACAAGGAAAATCCCCGCACCAAAACGCGCGCGCTCGCCACGGGTGCGCTCTCCGTTTCCTTTGCCTGGACCTTCACGCTGGCCGCGGTCGCGCTGTTTTTCGTAGCCGCATGGCAACTCAATCCTCTGGCGCTGAAGCTTGCGCCGCTGGCCCTCGCGATTCTTTTCTTCTACTCGTACACCAAGCGCTTCACGCACTGGTCGCATCTCTTTCTCGGTTTCGCGCTGGGCATTTCTCCCGCAGCCGCGTGGATCGCCATCACCGGCAGCTTGGATTGGCGCATGCTGATTCTTTGCGCGGCAGTAACGCTCTGGGTCGGGGGCTTCGATGTGTTGTATGCCTGCCAGGACGTGCAGTTCGACGCGGAGGCAGGGCTCTACTCCGTGCCCAAGCGGTTTGGCATCGCGAACGCTCTCTGGATTGCGCGGCTCATGCATGTCGGCGTGGTGATTTTGCTGAGTTGGCTGGCAGCCAGCTTCGGCTTACCCTGGCCGGCCTGGGCGGGAATTGTGGTGGTCGCGACGCTTCTCGGCTATGAACATTCCCTGGTGAAGGCCAACGACCTGAGCAAGCTGAACGCTGCGTTTTTCACTGTGAACGGCTATATTAGTATGTTGTTCCTGCTGTTCTGGGGCGCCGCCGCGGCCTTTTGGCGGGTTTGAATTTTTCGAAAAACGAGAATGTGTAGCTTTCCGGCCGGGCCGGAGCATCATAGAAGAGAAGAACCGTGGCTGAACTGACCCTTACCGACGCAAGCCTGAAGCCTATCGCCGACAAGGTGCTGGCGGGCGAGCGCTTGTCGTTCGAGGACGGCGTTGCGCTGTATAAAACCCCCGATCTGCTGGCCGTCGGCTGGCTGGCGAACTATGTCCGCGAAAAACGGCACGGCAATATTGCGTATTACAACGTCAATCGCCACATCAACCCTACGAACGTTTGCGTGGCCCACTGTAAGCTTTGCGCGTTTGGCCGCGATCCCGGCGCGCCCGGCGCTTACACTTACACGCTCGAAGAAATGTACGAACGCGCCGCCCAAGGCGTCCGCGAAGGCGCCACGGAGATTCACATCGTTGGCGGCCTCCATCCAGACCTTCCCTTCGACTTTTTCCTGGAGCTGATCCGCGGCTTGAAGCAACGTCACGCGCACGTGCACCTGAAAGCCTTCACCATGGTCGAGGTTCACTACTTCGCGCGCATCGCCAAGCTGACCATCGACGAGACACTGCTAAAAATGAAGGAAGCGGGTGTGGATTCCTGCCCCGGTGGCGGCGCCGAAATTTTTCACCCGCGTGTGCGCCGCATCATCTGCGATCACAAGGTGAGCGGGCGCATGTGGCTGAGCATGGCGAAGAAGGCCCATCGCATCGGCCTGCGTTCCAACGCCACGATGCTCTATGGCCACGTCGAAACCGTGGAGGAACGCGTCGATCACCTCGTGCTGCTGCGCGAGGCGCAGGACGAAACCCACGGTTTTGTGGCGTTCATCCCCCTGGCGTTCCACCCGGACAATACGCCCCTGGCGCACATCCCGAAGCCGACGGGCTATGACGATTTGCGCAGCATCGCCGTTTCTCGCTTGTTGCTGGACAATTTCGATCACATCAAAGCCTATTGGATCATGCTCACGCCCAGCATCGCGCAAATCGCGCTGCGTTTCGGCGCCAACGATATGGATGGCACGGTCGTGGAAGAGAAGATCTACCATGACGCCGGCGCCAAAACAGCCGAATTCACGCCCCGCGCTGAACTCGAGCGCCTGATCCGCGCCGCCGGCCGCATCCCGGTCGAACGCGACACCCTCTACAACCCGATCGATCGAAGCAAGCTGCCGCCCATCGTCCCCGCCACTCCCCCGGGCCTCGTCTCGCTCAGCCTCAACGTTTGACGATAGTTTCCCACACCCATCGCGATCCGAGGACAACAGCATTCAACACTGTTCATGAATGTTGTTGAATGAAGCTTTTCCCGGCTGTATTCTCCCAAAGAGGCTCAAGATGCGAAAACAATTTGTCCTGGATAAGCGTACGAACCAGCTTCTAGAGGAGCTAGCCTCCTACCGAGGGGGGAATCGCAGCGTCGTCATCCGCGAGGCAATCCAGGTCTATGCAGACATGGAGGAGCGCCTCGACAAAATTGAAGCCGATCCCGCCTTTCAAGAAATGATGCGAAATTCGGATCGGGACATTCGTGAAGGACGGGTCGTCCCGCATGACCAGGTGGTACGGATGTCCCGCGCGCTTGGTAAACGGAAATTAAAGAAACGTAGATGACGCGGATTGTGTGGACCTATTCTGTTCACGAGCTGTTTTTGGAACTGCCGGAACGCGAGCGCGGAGCAATTCTCGAACATCTGAAATACCTCAGAAGCTTTCCCTATATGTATCCTGTCCGCACGCGAGGCCGCTTTCGCCGTCATCGCTGGTTTCAGGCAGGAAACTGGCACGTCTACTATCGCGTAGCAAGCGGAATCGTGTATATACGCGGACTGTGGCCTGCGCGGATTCCCTGAGCTGTAACGTTAAGTCTTCCCAAGAACGTCCAAATCACTAGTCCGGCTTGAGGAGTAAATCTTGCGCACCATTATCCTTCTTACCATTTCCAACATTTTCATGACGTTTGCGTGGTACGGCCACCTGAAATTCCGCCAGGTGCCGCTATGGAAGGCGATTGTCATAAGCTGGGGCATAGCCTTCTTTGAATACTGCTTCCAGGTTCCGGCTAACCGCTTCGGCTCCTACGAGTTCACCAGCGCCCAGCTCAAGACCATTCAGGAGGTGATCACGCTTTCAGTTTTCTCCATCTTCTCCATCACCTATCTGGGTGAGTCCTTCAAGTGGAATTACGCCGTCGGCTTTGCCTGCATTTCGCTGGGGGCATTTTTCGTCTTCCACCAGTGGTAGAATCATTCGTCGCCCACGTGTAACCCGCCCACACGCCACCGAATCCAATCCGCATGCAACACCCACCGGGCGACACAAGATACGAGGAGGAAGCACAATATGCAACGCAAAGCTTCGGCAGTCTGGCAAGGCGACCTGAAATCCGGCAAGGGTAGTATTTCCACCGATAGTGGGACGCTGAAAAACACGCAATATTCCTTCAGCACCCGCTTCGAAAACGGTGTCGGCACCAATCCCGAGGAACTTCTGGCTGCCGCTCACGCTGGTTGCTTCACGATGGCTCTCTCCGCCCAACTCGGCGGCGCGGGGCTCACCGCCACCAAGCTTGAAACCACTTGCACCATCAGTTTGGAGAAGGTTGGCGAAGGCTTCTCCATCACAAAGAGCCATCTGGACCTCATCGCCCACGTTCCGGGTGCGGACAAAGCCAAATTTGACGCCGCCGTCAAGGCTGCGGAAACCGGCTGCCCCGTTTCCAAGCTGTACAAAGCAGAAATTACCGTGAGCGCGCAGCTGGTTTCCTCGAAGTCCGCGTGAGTCCCTGGCCCAGCCATATTGCGAGTACAATGCTCCGCATGATCCCCGCTCCGGGTGTCTTCGTTGCTGGTGTGGCCGCTTTCCTGGTGGTTGCGTGGGACGCGTTCGAGTCCATCATTCTCCCGAGGCGCGTGACGCGCAAGTTCCGCCTCACGCGCATCTACTACCGCATCACCTGGGCGAGTTGGAAGTTCTGCGCCCGGCTGATTTCCTCACGCAAGATGCGGGAGAGCTTCCTGGGGTATTACGGGCCAATCTCATTGCTTTTCCTGATCGGTGTCTGGGCCATCGGGCTGGTTGTTTCTTTCGGCTTAATGCAATACGGGGCGGGCTCGGCCGTTAACCTCACGTGGAAAACGCCGAGCCTGTACACCGATCTCTACCTGAGCGGCACCACCTTTTTCACTCTCGGGCTGGGCGACGTTGTCCCCCGTTCCGGGCTTGCACGCGTTCTGGTCGTGGCCGAGGCCGGATTTGGCTTCGGATTTCTGGCCGCTGTCATCGGTTATCTTCCTTTTATTTATGGGGCATTTGCCAATCGAGAAACGAACATCACTTTGCTCGATGCTCGTGCCGGCACGCCTCCCACAGCGGGTGAACTTCTCCGGCGCCACAGCTATCCCGCCGGCCGCGAAGCTCTTATCGATCTGCTGAAAGATTGGGAACGCTGGTGCGCGCAGCTTCTTGAGAGTCATCTCTCCTATCCGGTGCTCGCGTATTTCCGCTCGCAGCACGACAACCAGTCCTGGATCGGCTCGCTTACCGCCATCCTGGACACCTGCGCGCTGGCAATTGCGGGAATTGAAGGATCCTGCGCGAGGCAAGCGGAACTCACTTTTGCCATCGCGCGTCACGCCGTTGTCGATCTGTGCCAGGTTTTTTCGGCTGCTCCCCGGCCGCTGGAGACGGACCGCTTGCCCCAGGAAACCCTGGAAAAACTGCGTTCCAAGCTCGCCGAGCACGGCATGGCCCTACGTGCCACTCCCGAAGCCGAGCAAAAACTTCTGGAACTTCGCCGGATGTACGAACCTTATGTTTACGCGTTGGCCAATCATCTGAGCCAGCCGCTGCCGCCGTGGATTCCGGCGAAAAAACACAAAGACAATTGGCAAACCACCGCGTGGGCGCAAACCGCCGGGGTGATGGACAAAGAAGCGGTGACGGTCTTGCGCGACGATCATTTCTGAAACGGTTTTCTTCCGCTCGCGCTGATATAGGGCGGGAGCGCGGCAGATTCCCTTCACATAGAAGGCACATTCCAGTTGGAGAAGATTTCCATGAAAGCGATACAAGTCCATCGTTTCGGCGGTCCGGAAGTTCTTGAGTTGCACGAAATTGCTACGCCTAAGCCAGGACCGGGGCAGGTTCTGGTGCGTGTGCACGCGGCGGGAGTCAATCCGTACGACACCTACATGCGCAACGGGACCTATGCCGTTAAGCCGGAGCTGCCGTATACACCGGGCTCCGACGCTGCTGGAACTGTGGAAGCCGTCGGGGAAGGCGTGAACAAGGTGAAGGCTAGCGATCGCGTCTACACCGCCAAGACGGTGACGGGCGCGTACGCGGAATATGCGCTTGCCTTGGAGTCCCAGGTTTACCTGCTGCCGGAGAAAATTTCGTTCGCCCAAGGCGCAGGCCTATGGGTCCCGTACGGCACTGCGTACACCGCGCTGCACCACCACGCGAAAGCCC
>Ga0187818_10000775_pt1 | contig 12101 bp, 5 predicted proteins | sample NC_wetland_sal_i_14_FD_130581 | JGI IMG/M metagenome (GOLD analysis project Ga0187818, IMG submission 130581) | Wetland sediment microbial communities from Neuse River Estuary, North Carolina, USA - SO4_3 | ecosystem: Environmental > Aquatic > Freshwater > Wetlands > Sediment | place: USA: North... | reverse complement strand
GGTCTACATAGGCAATCACGGTGGCGAAAAAGAGCAGCGCGCAGACGATCCAGCGGAAATTGCCGCGACGGGTGGCCGCAGGATCCTCCGCGATCGAGAGCGCCGCCTCAGAAGTTTGCCGCGGATGCGATGAATTCACCTGGAATCTCTCCCAGAACTGGATTATTTGCGGGCCGCTGCGAGTCCGGAGCCCTCTTGCTGAGATTCGGGCTGAACGCTGACGGTATCACTCTTCACATCGATCATGCTGTCGCGCGGAATATACACCGTATCGTACTGTTCGAGGAGAGACTTTTCTGTGCCGATTCTGACTTCGGCGCCCCCAGAAAAACAAATCAGATCCGCGATTATCTATAGACGGCTTCCCGCCTTCCCGCTACACACCTTGTCGGAGCGTCTGTTGTTTGGGTTCGTAAGGGACGTACACTGATTCCCAAGTGTTCGCTTGGAGTTCGCGGTTCAGGGCATCTTCGTCGGTAACCTGCGCCTGCCCATCTCGAATCGCCTGTCTCCCGACAGCAACACCGATCGAGCGACCGAGCTCACGCGCTTGCGAAATGGGTGGGAGGAGGCTTGCATTCCTGTCGGTCTGTGTGGGCAGGTGACGCACCAATTCCTGTGCAGCGGCTTTGACCATCGTGTCGGTGACGCGTTTGGCTCTCGAGGCCACAATTCCGAGAGCAAGTCCGGGAAATATATACGAATTATTGGTTTGGGCGATGCGGATCTTCGAGCCGCCAAAATTCACTGGTTCGAACGGACTTCCGGTGCCGATCAGCGCCCGTCCTTCCGTCCAATCCATCAGATCCTGGGGAGTCGCTTCGCTACGTGACGTGGGATTCGAAAGCGGAAAGATCACTGGCCGTGCCGTCTGCTTGGCCATTTCACGCACTGCTTGCTTGGTGAAAGCTCCTGCTTGACCAGACACTCCGATGAGGACCGAAGGCTTCGCATTGCGTACAACGTCCAACAACGCGATCTCTCCGTTCGGTTTTCTCCAACCTTGCACTTCCTGTTCTTTCCGCGCGTAGAGTCGCTGCTCGGGCCGCAGATCCTTGGTATTTTCGGTAATCAGGCCGTAGCGGTCGATGGCGTAAAAATGATTGCGAGCTTCCCCTTCCGACATCCCCGTATCCTGCATGAACTGCGCCAGCAGATTGGTGATGCCAATACCCGCGCTTCCGAAGCCAACGACTGCTATCTTTTGCTGCTCGATCGGCACGCCCGTCACGTTGATTGCAGAGATTAATGTTGCGGTTGCCACAGCCGCGGTGCCTTGAATGTCGTCATTGAACGTGCAAAGTTGGTCTCGGTAGTGCGCCAGAAATCGGGCGGCATTCGCCCCGGCGAAATCCTCCCATTGCAGCAGGACGTGGGGCCAACGCTCCTTGACGCTCTGCACAAAAACGTCGACGAAAGCATCATATTCCTCACCGCGAACTCGATGATGTTTCCATCCGATATAAAGCGGGTCCTTCAAGCGGTCTTCGTTCTCCGTTCCCGCATCGAGCAGAATCGGAAGGCAATGCTCCGGATGAATACCACCGAGCGCGGTGTAGAGCGCCATTTTCCCGATGGGGATTCCCATGCCGCCGGCGCCCTGGTCGCCCAGTCCGAGAATTCTCTCGCCGTCGCTGAACACGATGCATTTCACGCTGTCATAGCGAGGGTGACCCAGAATCTGAGCGATACGATTTTTGTTGGGATAGCTGATGAACAAGCCCCGCGGCTTTCTCCAGATTTCGCTGAATCGCTGGCAACCTTCTCCGACCGTTGGCGTGTACACCAGCGGCAGCATCTGCTCCACATTGCGAACCAGCAATGCGTAGAACAGCGTCTCGTTGGTGTCCTGCAGATCCCGGAGAAAAGCGTATTTATTGAAGGCAGTCGATTGTCCTGCCAGCGCTTGCATTCGGCGATCAACCTGTTCATCGAGATTCCCGACATGCGGTGGAAGCAAACCATGCAGGTCGAACACGTCGCGTTCGTGATCGGAGAAAGCGGTTCCCTTGTTGAGACGGGGGAAATTGATTAAGTCGTATCCAGAGAGAGAAACTTGGAGGGTCTTTTCGCCGGATGTCGGTTGCCATTGCTCGTTCATTCGTTATTCCTCCGAACTTCGCGTGTTCTTCGTCAGCGCATAAGGTTGACCATCGCACCAGTGTACTTCTCCGACCGTCCGTACGGCATACGCGTTCGATGCAGAGCGCTTTGGCGATAGATAAGCAATTCTCTCTTGTTGGTGTTTCTTATTCGCGCCATCTCTTCAAGATTGGGTGGGCACAAAATTGGCACAGCAGAAGTGGTGTCCAAAGGGCAGATGAGGAGAGGCCTTTAACTCAGTGATATAATTGCAGCAATCGAAGCGCCCGTAGCTCAGCTGGATAGAGCGTCTGCCTTCTAAGCAGAGGGTCGGGAGTTCGAGTCTCCCCGGGCGCGCCACTCCGTTTTCTTTTCATTGATTTGCGCAAGGAATGCTCCCCACCCGCTGCCGACTGGCGTCAATGTAACGAGTGAACTGATCCAGGTGCGAAAGGTCATGACCGGCCATCATTCGTGACATCACGGCCAGGGACTCCGGGCCCCGTTCATTGTGCAGGCCGGCGCGCTTCAAATCCTCCGGCGACATTCGCTTCCAAAACACCAGATTGAAGTCGCGCATCGTACGGAACATTTCCACGAGCTCGCGCTTGGATTCGACCTGTCCAATCGACTAAGACAATCAAAACAGGGCACTTGACTGGCTGCGGGCCCGAAGCAAGCAAGCCCCGGCCAGCTCAAAGTAACCCATCTTGACCGCTACACGTCGAACCTTTTGTAGACTAAAATAGCGGTAGGGTGCGGCCCTCAGGGGAGAACCACCGGCTAGGGCTTCTCTTCTTTGAGATTTCAACGAAGTCTCGCGCACTATTCCAGATACCGTTCAAACCATTGATGGGTCGAGGGAATCGCCGACTTGGGGAGTGCTTGTGACGGAACACGGAACGGAATACTCTGCCTCTGACGCTGCAATCTCCGGCTCGAAGCCGCAAGCGGAGAACTCCGGGAAAAGTCGCTGGTGGCTTTGGCTTATCGTGGCCGTCGTGATTTTGGCCGCGTTGATCGTCTGGCAGCGCCATGGCGCTGCCCCGCAGGCAAAAACTACAGGTGATCCAGCCGCGCGGGCCATTACCGTTTCGGCCGCGGTGGCCAAGCAAGGGGATATCGGAATTTTTCTGGACGCCTTGGGCACTGTTACGCCGGTCTACACCGTGACCGTGACCGGCCGCGTTCAAGGCGAGATCACGCAAGTTTATTATCGCGAAGGCCAGATGGTGCACAAGGGAGACCCGCTCCTGGAGATTGACCCTCGTCCGTATCAGGCCTCGGTCACCCAGATGGAAGGCCAATTGGCCCACGATCAAGCGGTTTTAACCGAAGCAAAGATCGATTTTGACCGCTACCAGCAAGCTTTTACTCGAAACGCCATCGCCAAACAACAACTCGACGACCAACAACAGGTTGTCTTGCAGGACGAAGGAACGGTCAAGAACGACGAAGGTCAGCTGGCCAACGCCAGGGTGAACTTGATTTACACACATATCACTTCGCCGATTGATGGCCGCGTAGGCCTCCGCCTGGTGGACCCCGGAAATATCGTCCAGGCCAACAGCTCGACCCCGCTGGTTGTGATCACTCAGCTCCAGCCCATCACGGTCATTTTCAGCATCGCGGAAGACCATCTTGGTCAGATCCAAGAGCAGCTCCGAAAAGGAAAGAAGCTTACCGTCGACGCGTTCGACCGCGATCAGACCAAAAAGATTGCCAGCGGCACCCTGCTGACGCTCGATAATGTGATCGATACGACGACGGGCACTCTGAAGCTGAAAGCCATATTTCCCAACACGGACAATGCTCTGTTCCCCAGCCAGTTCGTGAACGCTCGCCTTCAAGTGGATAATCTGCACAACGCCGTTCTTGTTCCCACGCCGGCGATTCAACGGAACGCACAGGGAGCATTTGTCTACGCGGTAAAAAGCGATCAGACCGTAGAGATCCGCGCGGTCACGCCCGGCACCACGGACGGCACGGTGACGGCCGTGCAAGGGCTGCAGGCCGGGGAAATCGTGGCCACCAACGGCTTCGACAAATTGCTAGATGGAGCGAGAGTGAATGTCCGGCAGCCCTCTAGCGCAACTGGCTCCGGTCAGTCCGCCAAGCCGGCACAGTCAGCGCAGGATCAGTCTGGCAATAGCGATGGCAAAGCGCCAGCTAGTCAAGGTGGAGGCGCGACGAAGTGAGCCCGTCCCGTCCCTTTATTTTGCGGCCGGTAGCGACGTCGCTGCTGATGGCGGCGATCCTGCTCGTAGGGTTTGTGGCCTTCCTGCAATTGCCGGTGTCGGCTCTTCCAGAAGTGGACTATCCCACGATCCAAGTGGTGACGTTTTATCCTGGTGCAAGTCCGGACGTCATGGCTTCGGCGGTCACTGCGCCTCTCGAGCGGCAGTTCGGCCAGGTTCCCGGTCTGAACCAGATGACGTCCACGAGTTCCGACGGCAGTTCTATCATCGTGCTGCAGTTTTCGCTGGACCTGAACATTGACGTTGCCGAGCAAGAAGTGCAGGCAGCCATCAATGCGGCGCAGACCTACCTGCCTACTGATCTTCCCGTTCCTCCGATCTACAGCAAGACAAATCCGGCCGATACGCCCATTCTGACTCTGGCGCTCAGCTCCAAGACGATTTCTCTGCCACAGGTCGAAGATCTGGCCGACACTCGTTTTGCGCAGAAAATTTCGCAGTTGCCCGGTGTGGGGCTCGTCAGCATCAGCGGCGGACAGAAACCCGCGGTGCGAGTCCGCGTCAATCCGACGCAACTTTCTAGCTACGGCATCAACCTGGAAGACGTGCGCACGGCATTGCAGCAGACCAGTCTGGACCAGGCGAAGGGTAATTTCGACGGCCCGCAGCAGGACTACCAGATTCAATCCAACGATCAATTGATGACCAGTTCCGACTTTCAAAAAGTCATCATCGCCTACCACAACGGCTCGCCGGTAAGGCTTTCGGATGTCGCTTCCGTCGAGGACGGTGTCGAGAACGTCCGGCAGGCCGCGTGGATGAATGAAACCCCCGCTGTCATCGTCAACATTCAACGCCAACCGGGGGCGAATATCATTCAGGTCGTCGACCGCATCGAGAAACTGCTGCCCGTACTGAAAAGCAACCTGCCGGCAGCAGTGCAGGTCGACATATTGACCGACCGCACGATCACGATTCGCGCTTCGGTGGCGGATGTCGAGTTTGAGCTGATGCTCACGGTGGCGCTCGTCGTCATGGTCATTTTCCTCTTCCTGCGGAATCTGTCGGCCACCGTCATTCCCAGCGTTGCCGTGCCGCTTTCCATCGTCGGTACCTTTGGGGTGATGTATCTGGCGGGATTCAGTTTGAACAACCTGACCTTGATGGCCCTGACGATTTCGACTGGTTTCGTCGTGGATGACGCCATCGTGATGATTGAGAATATCATCCGCTTCCTGGAAGAGGGCGACCCGCCGCTGGAAGCCGCGCTGAAGGGCTCCGAGCAGATCGGTTTCACCATCGTATCACTGACGATTTCGTTGATTGCCGTGCTGATTCCCCTTCTGTTCATGGGTGACATCGTTGGACGGCTCTTCCGCGAATTCGCCATCACGCTGAGCGTTACCATTCTCGTTTCCGCCGTTGTCTCCCTGACGCTTACGCCGATGATGTGCTCGCGGCTGCTGAAGAACACTCATGGACAAAAGCAGACCCGTTTCTACGAAGCTTCTGAACGCGCCTTCAACAGCATCATCGCTTTCTATGGAAAGACTCTGAAATGGGTTCTGAAGCATCAAACGGCTACACTGCTGGTCGCCGCAGCTACGCTGGTTCTGACCGTCGTGCTCTATGTCATCGTGCCTAAAGGCTTCTTTCCGGTTCAGGACACCGGGATCATCCAGGGCATCTCGGAGGCCTCACAGTCCATCTCGTTCCCTGCAATGGCCCAACGACAGCAGGCCCTCGCCCACGTCATTCTTCAAGATCCCGCCGTGGAGGGGCTTTCCTCCTTCATTGGCGTGGATGGAACAAACTCGACGCTCAATAACGGGCGCATCCAAATCAACCTGAAGCCGCTCGAAGACCGACGCATCAACGCTTCGGATGTGATCCGGCGACTGCAGCCAAAGCTCGAGAAAGTCGATGGGATCACGCTTTACATGCAGCCGGTCCAGGACCTGACCGTCGAGGATCGCGTCAGCCGCACGCAATATCAATACACGCTCGAAGATCCTGACCCACAGGAATTGAGCTTCTGGACCGCGAAGCTCATGGCCAAGCTCTCGGCTCTCGGAGAATTGCGCGACTTAGCCACGGATCAACAGAACTCCGGCTTGGCGGCCACGCTCATTGTCGATCGCGTGACGGCCTCGCGCATGGGCATTACTCCGCAAACCATAGACCAGACACTCTACGACGCCTTCGGCCAGCGGCAGATTTCGACGCTGTACACGCAATTGAACCAGTATCACATTGTGTTGGAGACCCAGCCCGATTTTCAGAACAGCCCCATCAAGCTCCAGGACATTTACGTCCGCTCGGCGATAGCGCCGACCGCTTTGACAACAGCGTCGACTAACGTTGTGACAGCAACCACCGCTTCCGGCGGTTCTTCCTCTTCCACGTCAAGCCCCCGCGCTTCGACCAATACGGCGGCCAGCACTGGATCGGCCTCCCCGACGGCTGTCACTTCGATTAACGGCTCCGCTGTACCCCTGAGCGCCTTCACGCATTTTGAAATGAAAAGCGGGCCGCTTTCCGTCAATCATCAGGGCCAATTCCCCGTCGTGACCATTTCCTTCAATTTGGCTCCTGGCGTCTCTCTCGGCGAGGCCACAAAAGCCATCGACAAAGTGCAGCAGGAGATTGGGATGCCACTGAGCGTGCAAAGCGCGTTCCAGGGCACCGCGGCCTCGTTCCAGGCTTCCCTTTCCAATGAACCTATCTTGATTCTCGCCGCTTTGGTCACGGTGTACATCGTTCTGGGAGTCCTCTACGAAAGCTACATCCACCCGATCACCATACTTTCCACGCTGCCGTCCGCAGGAGTCGGCGCCATCCTGGCCCTTCTGATGTGCGGCTCGGAGCTCAGCGTTGTCGCTTTGATCGGCATCATTCTGCTGATTGGTATTGTGAAGAAAAACGGCATCATGATGATCGACTTCGCGCTCGAAGCGGAGCGCAAGTTCGGGAAAAAACCCGAGGACGCCATCTACGAAGCCTGCTTGCTGCGGTTCCGTCCGATCATGATGACCACTATGGCGGCGCTTCTCGGAGGTCTTCCGCTTGCTTTGGGAACGGGCATCGGCTCTGAACTTCGCCGGCCCCTGGGTATTTCCATGGTGGGCGGCCTGCTGCTCAGCCAGGTCCTGACTCTGTACACCACGCCGGTGATTTACATTTTCTTTGACCGACTGGCGCAGCGATTCTCTTCGAGGCGTGCGTTGGAAGGCGGACCGGAGGCCGTGCCGGCCGACTAATGCCATGAGCCTATCCTCTCCGTTCATCCACCGGCCTGTGGCCACGACGCTGTTGACCGCTGCGGTCGCGCTCGCGGGCGCGGTGGCGTTTCGCTTTTTACCTGTCTCTGCGCTTCCACAGGTCGATTTTCCAACGATTTCTGTCGGCGCCAGTTTGCCGGGAGCTAGCCCGGAGATCATGGCTTCCTCGGTTGCCACCCCACTCGAACGCCAGTTTGGAAGGATTGCCGGCGTCAACGAGATGACATCTTCCAGCTATCTCGGAACCACCGGCATCACGATGCAGTTCGATCTCAATCGCAACATCGATGGCGCCGCTCGTGACGTGCAAGCGGCCATCAATGCGGCGCGGAGCTATCTGCCTTCCAACCTCCCTAGCAATCCCACGTACCGTAAGGTCAATCCCGCCGATTCTCCCATTCTCATTCTGGCGCTAACCTCTTCGGTCTACGACAGAGGAAAACTCTACGACGCTGCTTCCACAATCATGCAGCAACGCCTGTCGCAAGTTCAGGGCGTTGGTCAGGTAAACGTAGGCGGCAGTTCCCTTCCGGGTGTCCGCGTGGATGTCAATCCAGTCCAGCTCAACGGCTTTGGACTCGGCCTGCAGGATGTCAGCTCCATGCTCAGCCGGCAGAACGCCAATTCTCCCAAGGGTCAGATTGTTAGCAACACCACCAGCGCGGACATCGTCACAAATGACCAGTTGCTCAAGGCTGCCGACTACATACCGCTCATTGTGGGGTACCACAATGGTGCGGCTGTGAAGTTGTCGGATGTGGCCACGGTCCAGGACTCCACGGAGAATATACGCGCCGCCGGATTTACGAATGGCAAACCGTCTGTCCTTATCATTATTTATCGCCAACCCGGCGCAAACATCATTGACACCGTTGACCGCGTGCGCGATGCGATTCCTTCGCTCAAGGCGTCTATTCCCTCGGCCATCGACGTCGACGTAGTCCTCGATCGCACACAGACCATTCGCGCCTCCGTCCGGGATGTCGAGCGGACACTCTTCATCTCCGTGTGCCTGGTCATTCTTGTCGTGTTCGTTTTTCTGCGCACCGTCCGCGCCACGCTGATCCCCAGTGTCGCGGTTCCCGTCTCGCTGATCGGCACGTTCGGCGTCATGTATCTTTGCCGTTTCAGCATCGACAATCTTTCCCTTATGGCCCTGACCATCTCGACGGGATTCGTCGTGGATGACGCCATCGTGGTGATCGAAAACATCACCCGATATATCGAACAGGGCATGCCCCCGATGCAGGCTGCTCTCAAAGGCGCCAGCGAAATCGGATTCACCGTGCTTTCCATTAGCGTTTCCCTGGTGGCGGTATTCATTCCCATCCTGCTGATGGGCGGGATTGTCGGCCGCCTCTTCCGCGAATTCGCGGTGACCCTTTCGGTGGCCATTCTGGTTTCTCTTTTGGTGTCTCTGACTACGACTCCAATGATGTGTTCCCGTCTGCTGAAACACATCCGCGATGACCAGCATGGGCGTGCTTATCGCGTCTCAGAGAGGTTCTTCCAGTGGATTCTGAAAACCTACGAGGTCACGCTTGGTTGGGTACTCGAGCATTCGGCGCTTACGCTAGTAATTCTCGCAATCACCATCGGCGTGAACGTTTATCTTCTCTGGATTGTCCCCAAGGGCTTCTTCCCACAACAAGACAATGGCACTGCCTTCGGCGGAATCCAGGGCCCGCAGGACACTTCCTTCCAAGCCATGCAATCCGCTGTGGGCCGCATTGTCAAAGTGGTGAAATCGGATCCCGCGGTAGACAACGCCATGGCGTTTACGGGTGGAGGCGGCGCGACCAACGGCGGATTTATTTTCATGGGCCTCAAGCCTCTTCAGGAACGCAAAATTTCAGCCAGTGCGGTCATTGATCGGATGCGTCCCAAATTGCTGGCCATTTCTGGGGCCAATACCTTCATGCAGGCCGGCCAGGATCTGCGAATCGGCGGCCGCATGAGCAGCGCCCAATATCAATACACGATTCAGAGCGACAATTTGCAGGATCTCGTCGATTGGGGCCCCGTGCTACTGCAAAAAATGCGCCAACTGCACATCCTGACGGACGTCAACACCGACCAGCAAAACAGTGGCCTCCAGATGACGCTCGTCTATGATCGCGCCACCGCCTCGCGCCTCGGCATCACTCCTCAGATCCTTGACGCTTCTCTGTATCAGGCCTTCGGCCAGGCGCAGGTTTCCACGATGTACACCGGCATCAACCAATATCATGTGGTTCTCGAGGTGGACCCGAAATTCTGGCAGTCACCCGTCAGCTTGCAGGACGTGTACATCCGCTCGGCGCAAGGCGGGGTCGTGCCCCTGGGCGCCATCGCCCACTACGAGGCTACCACCGCTCCTTTGGCCGTAAATCACCAGGGCCAATACCCTTCGGTGACCATCTCTTTCAATCTCGCTCCCGGCGTCTCTCTCAGCGATGCCTCCAGGGAAGTCATTGGCCTTGAACAAAAAATGGGGATGCCCAATACGATTCGCGGCATGTTTTCCGGCACGCTTCAGGCGTTTCAATCCTCTCTCGCCAGTGAGCCGTTTCTCATCATCACGGCTTTGTTGGCCGTTTACATTGTCCTCGGCATCCTTTACGAGAGCTACATCCATCCCATCACCATTCTCTCCACGCTGCCTTCCGCGGGCGTCGGAGCTGTCCTTGCTCTCATGCTCTTTCATACGGACCTGAGCGTCATCGCGCTGATTGGCATCATTTTGCTGATCGGCATCGTCAAGAAAAACGCCATCATGATGATTGACTTTGCGCTGGCGGCGGAACGCATCGACGGCAAGTCTCCGCAAGAGGCGATTTTTCAGGCCTGCCTCTTGCGTTTCCGGCCCATCCTCATGACCACCATGGCCGCGCTTTTTGGCGCTTTGCCTTTGGCCTTGGGCACGGGCACGGGTTCTGAACTTCGGAGGCCGCTTGGCATCACAATCATCGGCGGCTTGATTCTCAGCCAGATGCTGACTCTGTACACCACTCCGGTGGTTTATCTTTCTTTGGATCGTCTGCGCATCCGCTGGCTGCGTGCCCATGGAAAGGTACAGCGCGTCCCGGGGCAAATCGAGTCTTTCGGCTGATGAGAGAATTTCGAAACCGTCCCGCAAACGGAATCTCAAACGATCAATCCCCAGGGAGGCAGCGCAGGCGATGGAAGTGAGAACACCGAGGCAGGCAGCGGCGATCGTTCTTTGCAGCATACTCTTGCTGCAGGGCTGCACGGTCGGCCCCAAATACAACCGTCCCTCAGCGCCGGCGCCCGCCGCCTACAAGGAAGTCACCCCGGACGATCTCAAGCAAATGGACGGCTGGAAGGTCGCGCAGCCGAAAGACGCTGAACTCCATGGCAAGTGGTGGGAGATTTTTGGCGATCCCGAGTTGAACGCGCTCGAAGATCAGGTCAACCTTTCCAACCAGAACATCGCCGCGGCCTTCGCCAACTTTATGGCCGCGCGCGCGCTGGTGCGGCAAGCCCGTGCTCAATATTTTCCAACCGCTTCTGTCAGCCCAAGCATCGTCAAGCAGCACCAGCCCAGTTCCTCGGTCCTGTCCACCTCTGCTAGTTCCGGGAACACGTTCACGGAATACTCTTTCCCCTTCGACGCTTCCTGGACGCCGGACTTGTGGGGCAAGGTTCGCAACACCGTTCGTGCCAACGTGGCAAGCGCACAAGCGAGCGCAGCCGATCTTGAGAATACCCGGTTAACTGCCCAGGCGGAGCTGGCCGTCGATTTTTTCCAACTGCGGGGGCAGGATGCGCTAAAGCAACTTCTCGATTCCACTGTGGATGCTTACGAAAAATCTCTCGAATTGACCAAAGCTCTCTACGAAACCGGCATCGACTCCGACGAATCCGTCGCGCAAGCCGAAACCCAATTGGAAGCTACCCGCGCGCTGGATACCAATATCGGCATTCTGCGTTCTCAATTCGAGCATGCCATTGCGCTCCTGGTTGGCCAGCCTGCATCCAATTTCTCGATTGCCGTCAAGCCCCTGGCGACTCCACCGCCCGGCATTCCGTTTGGCGTGCCTTCTGAACTCCTGGAGCGCCGTCCAGACATCGCCTCGACCGAGCGACTGATGGCCCAGGCCAACGCTCAGATCGGAGTCGCCAAAGCCGCGTTCTTTCCGACGCTGACTCTGAGTGGCTCTTTCGGGTTTCAGACAACACAAGGCGGCAGCTGGTTTACCTGGCCAAGCCGCTTCTGGTCCGTTGGGCCGGCCATTTCGGAGCTGATTTACGATGGCGGCTTGCGCCGGGCTACCATGGAACAATTCCGCGCACAATATGATCAGACAGTTGCCAACTATCGCGAAACGGTTCTGACAGCCTTTCAGCAAGTCGAAGACAATCTCGCCACCCTTCGGGTTCTTTCCAAGGAAATTCGGGAGCAAGACACGGCCATCCAGTCGGCGCAGCGCAGCTTAACCCTGGCTACGGATCGCTACCGGCTTGGTATCGACCCTTATCTGAACGTCATCACCGCCCAGACGGCGCTGTTCAGCAATCAGCAGACGGGCGTGAACCT
>Ga0187818_10000773_pt1 | contig 12106 bp, 3 predicted proteins | sample NC_wetland_sal_i_14_FD_130581 | JGI IMG/M metagenome (GOLD analysis project Ga0187818, IMG submission 130581) | Wetland sediment microbial communities from Neuse River Estuary, North Carolina, USA - SO4_3 | ecosystem: Environmental > Aquatic > Freshwater > Wetlands > Sediment | place: USA: North... | reverse complement strand
CTTCCCGTAGTAGTGCAGGTAGGACTGCGCCAGCATGCCGTCATCGCACGCGCTGCAAATCGCGGCCGGCTGCGCCTCGCCGGGACGCAGCGGAACCAGTGAGACGCCTGGCTTCTCGTTCTGCTTGCCGGCGGTCGCGCCCGCCGGATTTTCGATTGGTTTGAGGGATGGACTCGCTTGAATGCCGGATGACTGATTCCCTGCAGCCTGCCCGAGCGCAGTCTGCTTCAACCCGAGCCCGCGCTCAATCAGCTTGTGCACGTCATATCCCGGGAAATCCGGGTCGTCAATGCTCTTCAGATGCAGGGGGCCGGTGGCGTCGAGATCCTCCGGCACCGTGACATAGATGGTGTGGCAGAAGATCATGAACGCATCGTTGGCCACTTGCGCCGGACCTGATCCCTGTGGCCCCGTCCCTCCGCTTCCCTTCCCCATGATCGCCTGCAAGCCCGACTGCACGCTGGTTTGCGTCAAGGCGCCTTTCAACGCCCCCGGCGCCGCAATTTTCGTCAGCACCGCCGCCTGCAGAAATGGATTCGCCGGCCCGTCCACGCTGGCCACAACCAGCGATATGTTCACATGCTGCGCGTCAGCTTCCGAGAGCTGGAAGACGCGAACCGTATAGCTCCCCTGATATTGGTAGGCGTGCTTCACGGCATAAGGACTGGTCCCATTCGTGGGCAAGCTGAGCGGCTGGCTGGGATCCCAGCTCGTCGAGCCCGAATTCGCCGGCGGCACGTTGAGGCGCGAGACCGATCCATCTCCCCAATCCACAAACAGGTTGTCAAACTGAACCTGATCGATCGTTCCAAACATGCAACCTTGGCACTTTGATCCCGGCAGGTCGTGAAACGTCGGATGCGTCGCGTACGGAGAGCCGTTTAACGAGAAGGTTCCACTCAAAACCCACGGATCGCCGATGTAGTCGTTGGGATCGATTCCGCCCGTAGGTTTCCCATTGGCGCCGTAAATCTTCTTGTCGGCCACGTTCGTAACCTGCAGCCCATTGCCAAAGCCAGTACCCGTACAGGCCAGCCCCGTCGGCGCTTGCGGAGCTTTCAACGGCCAGCGATTCGAAATCTCCACCTCGAGATCAACTGTCTGATTCGCCTGGGCGTTATTCACGTTCTGTTGTGGGCTCGCATTCTGCGAATTCACATTCAGCACCGGCGTACCTTGCGAACTCTTCGCGTTAGCCTGCGGATTCTGCTGCGTGGCCACGCCGTTCTTGTTGAATGTATGGAATCCTGCCACCTCAAATTGCAAGTCGCCATTCGCTAATTGCGAACTGGGATCGTTGGGATCCGGCGCAGGAACGGAGCCCATCGCGACCCCGGTTCTGGCAATGGTGGAGGAATTCACCGAGAGAACGGGCTTGTTTCCCGTGCTGGACTGCGTCGAGTTGAACTGCGCTGGAGTATTGGCAAGCGAAATGACTGGCACCAGCGTCTTCGGAGGGTTCAGCACTGCTGACAGGAAAGCCGCGTCAGGACGGTAGTAGGTCGGAACATTTCTGACACTTCCGTTGCCGCCCATCGCCAATATGACGATCCCTGTGATCCTTTGCGTGTGCAGCAGCGTTTTGCCGTCTTTGGCGTAGATTCGCAGCTCGTAGTAATCGGCGAGACCGGGATTCTGCTCGTGCCACTTGAAGACGGCGTCATCGTCGAGCAGCGGAATGGCGTACGTACAACCTGAGTCCGCCACACATTGCCCGACACCGACAGGCCCGTCCAGCTTGATCACGCCCATGGGAAAACTCTGCAGTGTGATTGGAGGTATTTTCAGGACCGTCGGCGGCCCGGCTGTCTTGACGGCCTGCACGTTCAGCATGCCTTTGCCCACAACGCTCTGCTGGCTGGGTGTCTGCAGATTAATGTCGCGCCCGCCGGGCAATGCGGAGGGCAGCGCGCTGACCGTGACGTGCAGTTCCGTGCTGTTGACGTATCTGGCCGGTCCTGCCGCAAATACAGCCGCCGGAACTCCCGCGCCCACGGTAAACGTGACCTGCGTCCCCGGAACAAAATTGACGCCCTGCAGCGTGAGATCCACATTCTGGCTGCCGGCCGCAATCTGGTTCGGAACCACACGCAGAATCTGCATGGGGGGCAAGCGAACGTTGATTCCGGAAACAACCGTGAATGTGTTCGATGCCGGAAGCCGCGACGTCCCTTCGACCAGCGCCACTCCCCGCGGCCCCAACGAGGCGCCGGGCGCGATGTTTACCACCGCTTGAATCTGGTTGGCGTTGGTAACGGTCGTCGACTGCACCGTCAGTCCGGAACTCGGCGTGAATTGCAAAGAAGCCGGGGAACTGAAATTCACTCCCGTCAGCGTGAGTGTGACCGTGCTCCCCTGCGTGCCCTGCAGCGGCGAAAACTCCCGCAGCGCGGGATTCCCCTTTGGCCCCGTGGGTTGGCACGCGCCATTGACTGCGAACGTGCAGTTCTGCTGCGGCGCTGCGATCGTGAAGGGCATGCTCGCGGGCAGATTGTGGTCGGCATCGATCAGCATCACCTGCCGGTTCCCCGTCTGTGCGCTGGCGTCAATCTGCACCTGCGCTGAAATCTGCGTTGCTGAGAGGACCTGCAGCTTGGTGACCGTCAGCCCCTGGCTGGGCGTGAAAATCAGGTTCATGGACCGGGAGACAAAATTCGTCCCGGTAAATATGAGAGTAACGCTCGAGCCAGGCGCTCCCTGAGTCGGACTGAAGCTGATCAGCGTTGGGTTAGACGAGGGTTTCGCCTGCGCGGCGGCGAGCCCGCATAGCGCTAGGCTCAGCGCCACGGCGCATACCAGCCGCGAGTTTGTCTTCGTTAAACTCTGAACTATGCCCATGTTCGAACTCGAGACCCGACCATCCGTTTCAGAAGCTACGCTTGTGCCCCCACGTCGCCGTCCACAAAACCAGCAGCTGCGTGCTGCGTTGATCGATGTTCATAATGTTGTCGCGATTCTGGTTGTAGCTGCCCTGCGCGGAGAATGTGCTGAATTTCAACGCACCCGGCAGCGTCCATGAAACTCTGCCGCCGTACTGCCCGGTCAGCGAGTCGCTGGTCAACGCGCCGGTCGAAAGAATCGTCCGCCCTTTGGTGAGCGTGATCAGTGGAGACACCTGCAGCGACGGCTTTTTCCACACGAACGCCGGCTGCACATAAACCGTGATATTGCGCATGGTGCCCACTGTCAGCCCGTCGGCCGCGACCCAGTTCGCGTTAATCTGCGAGTTGAGCTGAAAAAAGCCGCGCGTCACCCAGTTCGTGCCCAGGTTCAGCGACGACGTGATCGTGTCGGCCGTCGGAAAATAATTGTTGCGGTTCCAGTCGCGCGTTCCCCCGGCGGACATGGTCACCGTTCCGATTTGCCGGCTCAGGTTGATGTTCCCCGAAAGGTCGCGCTGATCCTGCGCTCCGGTCTGCTCCGGAGGCTGGCCCTGGAGCGACGCGGGAATCGTGCCGGTTTGCGTCAGGGACTGCCGCGCATCCACGACCAGATTCGTCTTCGCTCCAAACGGCTTGCTCCAGGTTTCGTCAAACGTGTTCATCTGCAGTTCCGCGCTGGTCGTGGGATGAACGTTGTTCTCGAGAAACGTGTAGTTCAATCCGAAAGTGCCCGCGCTTGTCGTCTGCGACACCGCCGAATCCACGCCACGCAAATCGGGCTGGCTGGACTGGGTCAGGCTGGGATTCGCCGGGTTTCCGAAATTCTCGCTGACGTCGCGATACGTCACATTTACGTTCGTCTTGCCGGCTTGTCCCGAGATGCCCGTCCGCCATGCCCGTCCAAACTCGCTTTTGGAAGTCGGGTCCGCCGCATTGGGATTGTCGCGGCTGAACGCGTATTCCGACGACCACAGCCATTTCGGCGTCAGATGAATATTCAGCATCGCACCGTAGACATCCCCCTGCGATTTTGGAGCCACCGGATTCGGCAGGATGATCGGATTCCCCTGCGAATCGAACGAAACCGTTGTCGGCGCTCCTACATCTTGCGCACTGAGCCACATCAGCCGGAACATGGCCCACTTCGGCATAGGCGCCTGCCAACTCGCCCCCATCATCTTCTGATGAAAATTGATCCCCGCGCCGCCCCCGAGCGCTTCGTCATTCGTATTTACAAAATAACCGAACTTGCCGGCCGCCGTGGTCAGCGTAAACTCTGCTCCCTGCCTTGGCGTGGCTGCGGTGACGAATTGCGCGTCCGTATACAGAACCGGCGATACGATGCCGAACCGCAGGTTCGCGCCCCATCCGTCGCCTTTGTATCCGAGCTGAAACACATAATCGTTCACGATTCCATGGCTGGTGCGTTGCACGTCCGGATTGAGAATGGAATTGAGCGCACCGCTGCCATTGATTTCCACCTTCCACGGCCCATCCTCATACATCATTCGCTCTGAAATCGAGAATGTATTCGAGTCCGGAGGATTCGATCCGGAACTCCACTGCGAGTTAGAACTGACTTGCCCTTCCTCCGACGGCCCAACCTTGTGTGGAGCAGCCGGGGCCGTCGCCTTTGCAATGACTGGAGCGGGAGAAGGATGGGCCGCCGCGATCGTCGCCGGTGTCGGCAACGCTCCCAGCACCGGCGGCGGAGCCTCTGCATCGGTACCGGGCGCGACCGCCGCCGCTGGTGTAATCGGAGCGGGAGCCGGTGCTGCCGGCGCCGCCTCCGTGAACTTCCATGTGGTGGCTTCGCTTCCTACCGCGAGGTTTACCGTGTGATCGCCGCCCGCCAGCGCCAGAGGCGGCGTGAAGGCTACCTTCGCCTCACTCACCTGCGCCATCGAAGTAATATCCACGTCGTCCACCATCAGGCTCACGTCCGCGGGATTCACTGGACTCTGGAAACTCGCGGAGATGGCCGGCTTCGGGTCGCTGATACTGCTGCTCGGTGGCGGCGTCCGGTCTGTGATCTGCGATGCCAGGTCCGGAGCACGCGGCAGCGCCTCCGGAGCCCCAAGCGAAGCCAACTGCACCAGCCGGCGATCCTCGTTGAGATTCGCCTTCGGAGTGCTCTGCGCGACGAAACTCTGCGCCGGGCCTGACATGATCAACTTTCCATTTGGAGCGATCGCATCCACCCGCCAGAAATAAGTCGTTCCCGGCGTAAGTTGTCCGTCAACGGCCCGCAGATCCAGCTTCGGGTCGGTGGTCAGATATTGCCGGACCGGATGCAGCCCTTCCGCGTCGCTACTGACCACCACGTAGTAGAAACCGTTCTTGATCGCCGCCTTCCACTCCAGCAACGTGTGTCCCGCTGCAGTCCGCTCCGGAACAGGATGCGCCGAGGTCAACCCGCCTTCCGGCGCCCGGTAAATGCTTCTCATTGGCAGCGGTCTGCGAGCAACGCCCGAGGCCTCAATCGTTCGCACCGTCCAGAACAGTTCGCCCTCGGCCAGATTCTTCCAAACCTGCGCCGGCACGTTCCAGGAATTGTCCACCACATCAAACCAGTTGTGAATGCTCGACACATAAGGCTGGGTCGAGAATCCCACTTGATATTTGGCCGCTCCCGGCACCGGAGCCCACAACAATCGCGGCGCGGCGTCGCCCGCAAACGCCGCTCCGTAGTCCGGCTGAATCAGTTGCTCCAGGCGCCAATCGCCCGGATTCACGACCACCACAATCGGCCGAGTCGCCACCTGATTGGGCTGTGTCATCCGCAGTTGTAGCGTGTGCGCGCCCAGAAACCACGTCGGCAGCGACTGGCGGGTGGCGATTCTCGTGCTCTGTCCGCCTACGATCGCCGCCGCAAACTGCTCCACCACATTTCCGTCCCACACCCACTCTCCAAGGACCGTGCCCGTACCTGTTCCCGCGACAATCGCCTCGGCGTTCAACTCCTGCCCTTGCATCACTACCGTTCCGTCTCGCGGGTGCGTCAGAGCCAAATTCAGCACCGAAAGTGGAGCCCCTAGCGAATTCGACGCCTGTACCCGCACGGGTTGAGACGTTCCAGGACCACCGTTCACCGACGTTCCGGTGCTGGTGCCATCCAGGTTCAAGACGTCCACAGCTCGCAGGCCCAGCGTAGCTGCCGGACTCAGGCTGACAATTGCGGTCATCAGTCCGCCGTTCACCACGGTGGAACTCAACACGTGCACATCGCCCGCAGGTGTGTGCCCGTTCGAAGCGCCCACGCTGGGCAGCGGCGGCGAAATCACCACCGTCGCGCCCGGCCTGAAATTCGCTCCTACCAGCGTCAGCCGCAGGCGCTCGCCGCCCTGGGTCGCGAACTCTGGAGAAGTACTGATCAAAACCGGCACCGCGGCAGCACCCACCGCGAGCGGCGCCGCATTCGACGTAAACCCTCCGTTGGGCGCGGTGGCGAGCGGGTTGAACACAGTGATTTGCAAAGTGGCCGGCGACGCAATGTCCGTGGCATAAATCGTAGCCGTGAGCTGGATCGCACTCTTGAATACCGTTAGCCGGTTGCTTCCGTTGACCTGGACCACGGAGTTGGCCATCAAGAACCCGCTGCCGTTCACGGTCAAAGTGAAGGTGGGGCCTCCGGCGGTAATGGAAGAAGGAGAAATGCCGGTGATGGTGGGTACGGTTTGGGCAGTTGCGGAATGCAGCAACCCCAATACGATTCCCAGGAACCATGGAAGCGTCCGTAAGACACGTGAGCCCGGCAACTTCCCGAAGGATAATAGAGCAGAGTCTTGAGCGTGCATTGGTTTGGGTTAAAGTGGCCCGGGTCCCTTGATTCCTGCAATTAGAGCACGGACGGGTTCTTCCGAATTGCTTCAGATGATCTTCGGAATCGAGATAGTCACCCACCCCGTGAGAAGGTGATCTTAGACGGCGCTCTTTATGCATTCCGCCCGCTTAGAAATAGATATCGATATGGATGTGGTACCGGAGGCGACGATCGCCCGGCGCTCCTTAGGGAATCTCGACCTCGGCGGGGCTCGAGTAGGCGCTTTCCTCCCCCTTGGAGTTCACCGCGGTCGTAACGTATTGGTAGGTTTTGCCCGGCACAACGCTGGCATCGGTGAACCGAGTGTCGGGATCCAGGCTGGAGTTGATCTTCTTATAAGAACCACTTCCCGCCAGGCGACGATACACGTTATATCCGGAAACCTGGGACGTGCTGGCACTCCAGGAAAGACTCACCTGGGGCGCCGTTCCCGTACCTGCCAGCGACTCCTTTACTAATCCGTTGGTGGCGTCGCTGGAGAAAGAAAGGGTGCCCGACGCGGACCCGGCTTTCTGCGGCCTGAACGCAACTTTGAAGTCCACAGTTTGACCGGCGTCGATGGTGAAGGGAAATGAGACTCCCGGCAAGACAAACTGGGAAGCGCTGCTAGCTGCCGAAGAAACCGTCACGATTCCACCCGTGGCCTTGAGGCTAGCCGTCTCCGTGTCGGTAGCTCCCACCAGTATCTTGCCAAAATTCAACGATCCCGGATTAATGCTGAGCTGCCCGATCCTCATGCCGTCACCGGACATGGGGACGTTCAAGACCGGACCGAGAGCGAGCAAACTGCCTCCGCTCATGCCCGCTACGTGAGGGGCGAAGGTAACGTCCAGCGTGATGCTCTGGCCAGGCTTAAGGATCGGGGGCGGAGGAGGATCGTCCAGTACAAACTCGCTGCCCGCCATCGAAAAACCCACGAGCGGTTGCTTGTACTTGGAGCTGTTGGTCAGAACAACAGCGAGTTTCTTTCTGCTCCCCACAGCCACCTCGCCGAAGGTGAGGCTCGAGGGCTTCGCTGTGACCGGCTCGTCGCTGACACCCGTACCGACAACTGTCAGCGCCAACTTAGGATCGGACGCGTTGCTGGTGATCGTGACTCTTCGTTGGGCCACGCCCAGGGCAGTTGGAGCAAAGGTTATGTTCAGCGCGACACTGGCTCCCGCCCCCAAAGTCACAGGAAGCCTCGGGCTGGATACCCTGAATTCGGAGCCGCTCACCCTGATCGCTGACACGGTCACCCTGGTTGACTTGTTATTCGTGAGCACAACCAACTGTGTTTCCGTGTGCTTAAGCAAGAGCCGGCCAAATCTCACGTAGGTCCGCGAACTGACTAACTGCGGAGTGGTGGCGCTCAAGGGCATCACCGACGCCAAAGCGAGAAGAGCGGTGACGAAGGCGGCACGAGCAGCCGACGGCCTTGAATTGCTCGTCTGGGGGAGGAGCATAGCCACATCAGTGTGAGATTATCCCAGTCTTTGCGAAAAGATACCAGAAGGACATCCTGGCGCGTTCAGGGTGCTTCGCAGTCGACAGCGTAGACGTTCTCGGGTCCAGCGTCGCGGGGAAGCAAAGGCGAATCGTCTGGCGCTAGAGCCAGGCCGCCACCAATGCGGCTAGCTTGTCACAAAGTCTTTCAGGTCAACTACTTGGCCTGTCTTGTGGCCGGCGACTCGGATCTTCACGAGGGCGTCCTTCCCTCGAAAGTCCAACACGTAAACGTACTGCGACGTCCGATGGCAGGGTGCAAGCTGCTTGGCATTGGAAAGGGCGCGGCTGAAGCCACGCCCCTTCAAAGAGCAACTGAATGAGAATTGAAGATTATGGGATCTTTACGTCGGAAACAATGTTCGAGTAACCGCTCTCTTCATTACTCGTGTTCACCGCGGTCGCGGCGTAGCAATAGGCCGTGCCGTTGACCACCCCGGAGTCGGTATACAGCGTGCCGGTGTTCAGCACCGTGTTGATCTTGCCGTAGGAACCACAGGAGTTCGTGTACACCGCGCGATAGATGTTGTAGCCGGAAATGCCCGACGATGTACTCGGGTTCCAGGACAGACTCACCGTGTGGGTGGGCGCCGGCGTGCCAGTCCCCGTCAGCGATTCCGTGGTGGTAGCAGGCTGAGCGTTGCTGGTGAAGGTGAGCGTGGCGCTCGCTGCACCGCTGGTCTGCGGGCTGAAAGTCACCGTAAACGAAGCGCTCTGACCCGCTGGAATCGTGACCGGCAGCGAGAGCCCCCCGACACTGAACACGGAGTTATTCGTGCTCGCGGCCGTCACCGTCACACTCGCGCCGCTGGCGGTCAGGCTGCCGGATGCGGTTCCGCTGTTGCCGTCCATCACACTACCCAGGGGCAGGGTAGTCGGTGTAACCGCCAACTGTCCCGGCGTTCCTGCCGTGCCAATACCTGACAGCGGAATCGTCAGGGTGGGGTTCGACGCATCCGAACTGATCGTGACGTTGCCCGTCACCGTTCCCGCTGACTGAGGAGTAAAAGCGATGGTGAAAGTCGTGCTCTGCGAGGCGTTCAAGGTCAGCGGAGTCGTGATTCCGCTGATCTTAAACCCCCCGCTGGCTGCAGCCTGCGAGACGTCCACGCTGGACGCACCAGTGTTGGTCAGCGTCACCGTCTGTGACTGTGTCGTTCCTACGGCCACGTCACCGAAAGCCTTGCTGTTCGGGTTAGCGGAGAGTTGCCCGCCGCCCGTGGCGGCTACACCCGTTCCCGTGAGGGTCAGGTTCGTTGGAGAACTCGATGCGTCGCTGGTAATCGCGACTGTGGCGGTGAAAGTTCCGGGGGCGTTGGGTGTGAACTTCATGCCCACGTTAGTGCTCTGGCCCGCAGCAATCGTTGCGGGAAGGCTGGGGGATGTCAGGGAAAAATATTTGCTCGATATCGTCACGAAGCTGATCGTGACCGTGGCATTTCCGGTATTGCTTGCGGTGATGCTGAGGGTTTCGCTGCTGCCGGCCGTCACGTTGCCGAAATCCACACTCAACTTTCCCAGCGACAGGTTGCCGCCCGGCCCGGTCGTGTTGCCTGCACTTACTCCCTGGCAACCGGTCCAGAAAGCGAGACTCAGCAGCAGAAAGAACGCGCTGGCTGCCTTCCCAACAAGTGAGGAATTCACTCTCGCCGGAGCGCCTAGCATCGAGACATGGCCCCTTCTCCCACGAGTTCCATGTCTTGTCCGGAACTGGGGGATTCGTTCTCCAACAGTTTGGGGCTGGGGAGGAAAAGGGGGAAGATTTCGGAGGTACATCCTGGTAACGCCCGAAAGGACAGTCCCCAAGGTGGAGAAGTAGCTGGTTTGCAGGTCTGGCGGCCCGGCCCAGTCGAAACAGGCCCCTATGGCCAGGGGGACATGGTTACTAATGGGCATAATTGCAGGCCCTGGGCGGGGTAAAGATGACGGAAGTGACCGGGAGTCGAACTGTTCCGCTGCCGATGTCACCAAGGGTCTACCGGAATAACCAGGCCAAAGTGAATTGGCCGGGCCAGCAGCTCTAATCGGCCGCCATCCCTTGTGCTGCCCGATCGCAGTCTAGCGCAGATTGAAGACCTTCGCCGGCGAGCTTCTTTCGACGCAACTGCGCTTCGAGCCCTGCCAGTTGTGCCTCGATGTCCTGTTCGGCATTTCGCCTGCGAATGACTTCCTCGCGGTAGCGGCGCAGGAAATAGTCGATGGTTTCGACTCGAATCCTGATCGAACCTGACGGCTTGTTTTCGTCGAGATCCTTAAAGCAGAAATAAGGAGTGCCGGATTGCTCGATGATGCCCTCGATCACGCCATAGATCGGCGCATCATGCCCGCACTTGAAACTCGAGATTTCGAGCGCCACCAAGTTCGGATGCCGCGCGGTAAACTTCGCCGCCCAGACCTTGTGGTTCGTGCTGCAGGAATACGAATTCTTCCAAACATCGCTGATTTCGAGCGGGCTGCTGATAATTCCCTCGCGGACTTCTTCGCCGAAGAGACGATTCAGCAGATCGTCGTCCAGCGGAAGCGTGTTTTGCGAAAAGATCGGATAGCCGAGCTTCTGGAACTCGTCGAGAATTTCGTGGTTCAGGCCGGGATCGTGATGGTAGGGCCTTCCCAGCATCACGATGCCGATGCGATCTTCGCGTTCCAACTGATCCAGCACCTGGCGAGCGCGGCGGCGGATGCTGGCTTCATATTCGTTCAATGCCGCGAATCCAGACTCGATCGCCCGCTCGTTCTCTTCCTGCGAGACACCGAGAACAGGTTGCCAGGCCTGCAGCATCTGATGGGCGAACAGTTTCCGGTCGGAAAAATTGAGCAGCGGGTCAATGTACTTCACATGGTGTTCGGCGAAGACGTCGTTTTCCTTGGTGAACGCAGCCTTTACCGTTTCCGGAGTCGCCGTCACGGTGGGGCATGCATTCGCTCCGACAAGCTTCACCAATGGCGAATGCAGCACATCATACATGGGGAAGAAAATTACGTTCAAAGGCTTCTTGCGATGTTTTTCCTGAATCAGGTTGTATACGTGCGAGATTCCGATCTTCGCCGGGAAACAAGGATCGATGGCGCCCCGGCTGGCTCCGGCGCGATAGAGTTCCGAACTCGTGTAGTCGGAATAAATGATGTTCTCGGGCTGCACGCCGAGACTTTCAAAGTAGCCGTTGAACAGGGGAGCATAGGTGTAGATGTTCAGCACGCGCGGGATGCCGATGCGAATCTTGCTGCGGCCTTCCATCAGGGCGCGGCGTTCTTTGTCGTCTTTTCTCCATCCGGCCCAACCGCGCTCCGGTAGCGGATCAGCGACGCTCCTTGCGTTCACCGGCCGGAATACTTCTTTCGCCGCGACGTCTACGAAGTTCGGATGCGCTGCCCGGATCGTATCGAGTCCGGCTTTGATCTCCTTCATGTCGTTGATGTCTTCAACCGTTCCTTTTTCGCAGGTGGCGATAATCAAGCGCTGCTCGCCATGCATGAGCGGAACTTTCGTGACTTTTTGAATGGGGACGAAGCTCAGGTCGTTCTTGGGCTGAGTGCGAATATCAATGAAAGTTCGCAGGCAGTCGTTCTTGCAGAAATGGCAGCGCGTATCCTCGTTGCGGGTGGTTCGGTATTCGATCTTGCGAACGGCATCAAGCCCGACAAACGTCGTCTGCTGGCCATTTCGCCACAGCCGCAACGATTCCTGCGCCGCGCCTATTGCCCCCGATTCGCCGCAATGCTCATGCACGATAATCTCCGGCTGCTTGCCGCTGGCGCGGAAGCTGTTGCGGATGAAATCGACTTCGGCCTTCACCACGGCAAGATTATTCTGCGTTCCTCCCTGCAGAACGAAACGCGAACCGAGCGCCGCGAGGTTCGGAATGCTGGCCACATACAGGAAAACATTCTTTGGCAGTACCGCCGCCAGACCAGCGAG
>Ga0187818_10000772_pt1 | contig 12106 bp, 7 predicted proteins | sample NC_wetland_sal_i_14_FD_130581 | JGI IMG/M metagenome (GOLD analysis project Ga0187818, IMG submission 130581) | Wetland sediment microbial communities from Neuse River Estuary, North Carolina, USA - SO4_3 | ecosystem: Environmental > Aquatic > Freshwater > Wetlands > Sediment | place: USA: North... | reverse complement strand
TCAATAACTTCCGTGGTTGCAACGCGACCCGGCGAATTCGGCTTACAGGTCCGGCTGCCACAAATCTTTCGTTTCAGTAACTTGCATAACCTAAGATTCGATTGTGACGCCGGTGTGACGCACTCCAATCATGCGGCAAACACGGCTATCCACGGGTCAACGGATTATCCGACTTTGAAAGTTCCCGTTCCTAAGCATCATTCCATGTTGGGATCGCGCAGAGGTGTGATTCCGGCCAGAGGATCGCGGGAGACTTGCTCAATCTGATTCTGAAGCGCAGAGCGAAGCCCGGGTTCGTCCGGCGCGTGCTCGAGGGCATCGGAATAGGCGTGGATACACTGCTCGCGAGAACCGCGCTTGAGGTAGAGATTTCCGAGCTGGATATAAACGAAGTAGGCCGAAGGATCGAGTTCTACTGAGCGGCGAAAGGCTTTTTCCGCTTCGGCATCATCCGGCTTCTCGCCAAAAGTGTAATCGATGCCCTGCCAGTAAAGAGCGTGGGCGGCATGTCCGGGCAAATAAAACGTGCCTTGGAAGACGAAGAGATTGCCGAAGCGCCGTGTGGGCTGGGCCTCACGCAAAGCGGGACGATCCCAATAGCTCGTCCGAATAAGGTAATACGGACTGATGAAGATTGTTCCCGACCGTTCGGGGAGAGCTTCCAGCGGACGGTCGTGAACCTTGTCGCTTCCAAAACAGTCGATACCTCGCCCGTACATTTCTTCATCCGAAAAATTATAGATACAGTCAGGCCGCAGGTGGGCCGGCTGCAATTCCTTCCGATAGAATTGCGCGAGTTCTTTTGTCCGTTGCCCGAGGTCCACGCCCTCATCGGTGAAATATCTGTAAGCGTTGGAGGTTCCGCCGGCGAACTCATTGAAATATTCCCACGGCCGCATTTGAGGAAGAGCTGAAAGTGCGGCAGCTACGAGAGCGAGAACGACCAGAATCTTCAACGGTGCCGTTTTCGTCGCGAGCGCCACGGCACACCCGATGCCCGCAAATATGGAAAGCAGAACGACGACGGGCATAGCATGGCGGATTCCTGCATAGGTCGCTCCCGTCGAAAGAATCAGAAGAAACAAGACGGCGACCGCAAGAACAACTCCAGCGGGAAAATTCCACTCCGAGGGAATCCTACGGGCAAAAAAGAGAAGGAGCCCGAGCAGCAAAAGCGCGAGCAGGCCGATTGGCAGTTTAACCGCCATGATCACTGGAAAGAAATATCTTGGAGCTTTGAAGTAGTACACCCGTCCCAAAAATAACTGAGGATATTCGCGGCCTTCCAATCCGGCCAGGACAGTGTCGGCAAAACCCCAGAGATAGGCGCGGGGCACTACGTGGGTCGCAGCCATAAGGGCGAGAACCATGTGATGCCCGGGCGAACGGACGTCGTTCATTTTTTCTGCGAGAGGGCGGTTGAAGGTCTCCAACCGGCTGGGAGATTCAGAGTAGCGGAAGAAGTAGGAAGCCCAGAGGATGCCCATTGCACCGGCGAAAACCACGGCAACCTTCGCCAGCTTTAACGCTCGCGTGTTTCCTGGCGATGACGCTTGAAAAACGGCGAGCAGTCCGCCGATCAGGACCGCGCTGAGGAGCACGACCGGGGCAGAGTGTTTTGCCGTCAGAGCAAGCCCGAGAAATGCGGAGCAAGCAGCAAGGTCGGTCCAGATCCATTCGCGAAACGCTCTTGCGGCAAGGACTGCAGAAGTTGTCGAGAGAAGCGCAACCGGCAGGTCGGTCATGACGACCGGGAGGTGCGCCGCGACGGTCGGTTCGATGGCGAGGAAAACGAGAGCGCCGAGGGAAACCGCGGCGTTGAACACGCGCTCCAGAGCGAATGCGAGGGCCAGCAGGAGAAGACCGTTCAGAGCGAACATGCTCACACACGCGCGGCGCTGAACGGAATCGGGATCGTTCTGGTGAAAGACCGCGCGTTCGGCAAAGATTCGTTCGCCAACCTTGTCGTCGAACTGACGCAGGGAATCCAGATGAAACCCGGTTGCCGCGATGAAGCTGCCGACCCAGAGTTTCACGAGAGGTGGATGTTCTGGATTGATGCGGAAATCGTGGTAGCGAATGTAGGATACGCCGGCGGCGATGTGATAGGCCTCATCAATAGTGAAGCTGTCGAGGCGGGTGGCGATGGCGGAACGCAGGATGGCCATTCCGACCAGCAGCAGTGCAAGCCACGCAAAGACATTGCGTTTCATAGTGAATCGATTCGCTTGTATCTTGGGCCCCTACGTAATGTTGGTCCCTCGGATGTCTGCTTAGCTATCCGAGCAGCCGAGCGCTTGCTCTAAGTCGTTGAATGGTCGTTTATATCATTGGCCTGACGCGAATGGTATAGCCACCGATGAAGGTGCCGCAAGAAAGAGCTCGGATCCGGCTGCCGATCGTGAGCGGATCACGGGCTAACCGGGGGTGAGCCATGCCCTCCGCTCAAAATCCGCAGTTGTGACGCCGGTGTGACGCAAAACCTGCCATCACTGACAAAATTGACATCATTGACACTCCACGGCGACTGATTTCAAATAAGTTGTCTGTTTGCAAAGCAGACCGGCGAATTCGGCTTACAGGTCCGGCTGCCTAAACTGATTGCATCTAAAGCAGTTATTGACTTAACTTTTCCTTAGCGTCCGTCCCGCCAGGGGAGGCGCCCCGTGGCACGCGTCAATATCACCATGCAAGGGCGACGTTCGTCTTGTCGGTATCGGCAGACTCACGAGAGAGGTCGTCGCGATCATGAAAAAGCATCCCGCCGCGAAGGGATGTCCGGTCGTGTTCCGCTCGCCGAAAGGCGAGCAGATTTGCAGCTCAAGTTATATCCAGGACGTCTGCAAGAACGTAGCCAAGGGCGCAGGGTTGGATTTCGAGAAGTGGCACATGCATCGCTTCCGGGATACAGCGGCGACGCGCTGGGATTGATGTACGGACGGTGCAGGTGTGGCTGGGCCACGAGTCTTTAGCTACGACACAGAAATACTTGGAGCCGTCGAAGGAACCGGCAAAGAAGCTCGACAGGATGAGACTGCCGTTTTAAGTGCGATGCCGCGAAGATGAGGTTAGCGGCCGCCGCGATCCTCGTAATTGCAGACGCTACTGCGGAACGAGAGATTTCGATTCTGGAAGCCGCAGATGGTTCCGTCTCTCGTCTACGGTTATGATCGCCTCCGGAAGTACGACAAAGGAGTTGCGGTCGCTTCCAAGCTCCAAGAACAATATCCGGAATCTGACAGCCCGTTTCGCTGGCATGCGGACGACATACACCGATTCCTTGTAATTGGATAACGGCCATAGCGTCACCTTGTAGCCTGTCGCGTCGCTGCCTTGGACACTCGGTTGCGCCCGAGCAATCGAAAAGTCATCGCCGTTTTCCCAAAAAACTCCTTTCCGGGACTTTTCGCTGATGGTTCCTCGTTCGCTTTTGGTGAAATAGTCGCGGACATCTGAAACGGCAAGTGCAGTTACACCGTTCCGGCTGCTGATCGAACGAAGGTGGTCAACTGTGAGGTCGGGGTCCTGCTCAAGTAAGGCGAGTCGGATGGCGGCACCCGCAGGATCGTCGGAATCCTGTGGGCGGTGTGACAGTGTAGTGCCACTCTGTAGCAAATGCCTCGGGAAGCTGGTAATCGGTCATGCGCTTCGCTTTAGATTTCTGCGCGTTGGTGTCGCTGTCATTTTTCTGGCGTTCTCTCAACTCTACTGGAAGACGATAGAACAAACCGTCTAGTCGAATGGCAGCCACAACAATCTCAAGGTCGGTAAAACCACGTTTTGCCCGATCACTCTCAAGCACTAGTTCGAACTGAGTGAGAGATCGTCCGGGTCGGAACGATCGAGCTTGTCTAGCTTCTCAGCGAGGTACTGCGATTTCACGTAACTCGTCAGGTTGTCTTGTGTGGTTTTGTTCTGCTTGTCTGCGTACGACCGTCGGTAAGATGACTCGCTGCTTCCATGTGGCTGAGTGCGCTCAAAGCGGACTGAAAGCGGACTGAGCGAGGGGGAATGCGAGTTTAAGTCCTTCCCCATCATCGTAGCCAGGAACCGAACCGGATCTCGCCAAAAAACAGCGGACTGAGAGCGGACTGGGAGGGCAAGACGCGATTCCACTAAGTTCTTTAGAATGATGGTGGCCATGGACGGAGTTGAACTGCCGACGCCAGCCTTTTCAGATATTAACAGTGATTGCAAGTACTTAGAGTACCTCCCGGCTCTCCAAGTCATTGGAAATCACAACACGCAAGGGGTAAGAGCCACAAAAAAGTTGGCAATTTTGCCGGCAGTTGCCCCAAAGCACACTGCTACATGCATGCTTCGGCGACTCCAATTCGTAGCCGTCAATCTCTTCAAACCGAATCTCACGTCGGGGTTTTGTTGTTACCTCAATCCCGGGCCCGGTTACGGTCGAACCTGATAACTGATCCACCAAATTGCCCAGATATTCACCGCCCTCCGAGGGCATCCAGAGCCGGGAGCGGCATTCCGTAGCTAGGGTCGCTGACGTTTGTGGAGCCAGACACGTCGGCATTGTCGAAAATCGTCAGGCCATTCCAAACGTAGATCGCATCCGGTAATCCGGTTCCCCCGTTGAACCAGCCCCCAGTGAGCCTTGGTATGTTGACGCCCGCTGGATTCCAGTACTCAACGCCCATTCCCAAATTGTTCGGCACTGCCTCTAGCACCGTCTGGAGATCGGTCAGGAATTGTGCCTGCAGGCTTTGGCTCGGCGGGCTATACCAGGGGTCATTTGAGTCAAAACCGTTCTCGTAGTGTTCGGCCGTTTCGATGATGAAGATTGGTTTTCCAATGCTGTTGGCGGCGGTGACCAGTACGTCTTGCTCCACAGGTTGGTGGTTCGGGTTACTTTGAGCAGCCTGCGCAGCGGTCAAGGGCCCGTGGAACATTGGGTAGTAGCTCTGGCAGACCGCGTCATAGGGAATGTTGTTCTGATTGGCCAGCGTGAAGAACTGGGTTAAATCCCATGCTGGCGTTACGTGAATGCATGTGAGCGGAGCGGGAATCGCTGGCCCGATTGACGTATCCGCGGCGGCATCGTGAACTGCCTGCATGGCCTGAATCTGCAAGGCAGCAAAGCCGCCGAAGTTCGCGCCGGTTGGACTGCCGATCGAACCGAGGAATCCAGTGTCGACTTCGTTGCCGATGGAAACGAAATCAGGCATCGCATCGGCCTGCCGGTACGACATGATCTCCGCTTTAACGTAGCTGTAGACATCGTTCTGCAACTGTGTGAGTGTGTGTCCCGACCATGCTGGCGGAACGCTCGCAGAGCCCCCACCGTCGAAAAGCAGCGTCAGTTCTAGGCTCATGCCGAGATTCTTAGTCCGTTTCGCGAGGTCGAGATCCTGCGCGTCGGTTTCGGCGTAGCAAGCGTTGCCGGTACATCCGGCCTGCGAGGGATCGGAATATGGAGGCGCGGAACTCGGCCGAATGCGCACCATGTTGACGCCGTGGTTCTTTAGAATTTGGAGAACGTCGGTCTGCGCGCCGTTGGTGTCTTTCCACCAAGTCAAGCCGGTGCCGATGCGCGCCGCCTCTTGCTTCTCAAACAACGCATTGTCCGCACCGCGGAAAAATGTCGGCCGCAGCAGCCACTGCTGGGTCTGCGTCGCGCTTCCAGAGGGAGCTGTCAGTGTCAGGAATGCGCCTGCAGTAGCTGAAGGCACGTCAATCAATAGGCTGGAGCTGTGGTTGGAAATCGTGTAGTAGCCGTTGCTGATTGCCGTGAGCATCCACTGCTGGGTTGTGGCGCTGCTGCATGGACTCTGCACCACATACATCGTCCCGGAAATGCCGGCGCTGTCAAAACACATGCCATTTTGAACGTTGCTGATCTGCCACAACCCCATGGAAACTTCGGTGAAGGTCCAACGTTGGCTCGTGTTTGTGAAACTGTGGGGTTGCTGCAGTAAATGATCGCCGGCGGCAGTGGAGCCGTTGTTGAGATCGATCTGCAATCCACTGAGCTGATCGAGAACGTAATAAGCCTGGCCGGAGACCGGCGTAACGTCGGTAGGCTGCGGCGGCTGCTGGCTTGGCGTAGTAGCAACGATGAGAGTCGCTGAGGCAGTGCCGCCCTTTCCGCCCTCGTTTGAGGTTATCGCGCTCGTTGTGTTGTTCTGTGTGCCGGAGGCGGTTCCGGTCACGTTCACTGTGAAAGAGCAGGACGTGCTCGCCGAAAGGGTCGCGCCGGAGAGGCTGACACTGCTCGATCCTGCGGCTGCCGTGATTGTTCCGCCGCCGCAACTTCCCGTAGAGCCGTTGGGCGTGGCCACCACCTGCCCGGATGGCAAAGCGTCGGTGAAACCAATGCCGCTCAGAGACGCACTGGTGTTCGGATTCGATACATTGAAGGTCAAAGTCGTTGTTCCATTCAATGCCACACTGCCGGCGCCGAACGCTTTTGCGATGGTCGGGGGAAGCACCTGCGGAGGCGGTGGCGAGCTGGAGGATCCGCCGCCACAGCCCAAACAACAGAAGAGAGTCGCGGTCAGTAGCAGAAGCAATACAGAGCGCGCCACCGGTTGGAACATGCGAGTCATAGGGCTCATCCTGGTTACTGGTGCTCTCCGGAGTCCTTGTCGGGGATATCGAAGGTGTCTGGTTTCGGCCGGCGGTTCATTTCGTAATACAGGGCTTCCACCTGGTCCTTTGTCTTTTTGATCTCCTGGAACAACTGCAATTCCTTTTGCGCCTGTTCCGTCATGCCAGCCTGTTGGTAGGCCCGCGCCAGCTGGTAGTGGGCGGAACCGTTGAGAGGATCGGATTGCACCGCCATCCGCAGGTATTTGATAGCCTCTTGCGGGTTTTCCTGCATCGCCAGGGACGCAAGGCCCATTTGTGCCTGAACTTCGTTCGGGTTGAGTTGGTAGGCCCGCTGATAATGTGCGAGTGCCCGGTCTGGCGCAGACTGCAACAACGCGATATGAGCCAATTCGCATTCGGTTTTGGCGGTATCGCCTTCAACCGCCATCGCGGTCTCCAATTCCCTCTGGGCTTCTGCTTGCGCAGCAGCATCACCGTGACCCAATTCGAGAATGGCTTCTCCTAATTCGTAGTGCACGCTGGCGGCCCGCGGATCAATCTGTAGTGCCTTGCGGTAGTGATCAATAGCGCCTTTGAGGTCCCCCGCATTGATGAGCTTCTCGGCAATCGCTTGTTGCATGCGAGCTGAGCGCGGCGCAACGACGGCGAGCTTAGTCAGCGTGTCGTCGGCAAGGTCAGAATAAATGCGTTGCGCCGTGAACAGAACGTCGGGGTTCTCAGGGTCGAGCTCGACGAGCTGGCGCATAAGAGCCCCGGCAGCTTCGATATCTCCCTGCTGCTCATACCAACCGGCCAGTTCCATGCCCACCTGGACGCGCAATGGTTTTTCTTGCAGTTTCTGGAACGACTTCTGTAAAGAGGCTCGCGCAGAACGGTCCCCCAAGCGTTTCTGGCAGATGCCTAGAAGAGCCAGCGCTTTGGTGAAGGAGGGCTGAGCAGCTAGCGCCGAGTGAAATTCATCGGAGGCTGCCCGGCAATCGCCGCGACCCATCTCGAGAACGCCGACGCCAGTGTGCGCAGCCGGATTCTTAGGGTCAAGGGCAAGAACGGCGAGAAACTCCCTTTCCGCCTCGGCTGGATCGTTGGCCCGCAAAGCTGCCTGTGCACGCTCAAAATGATCGCGGATTTGGGCGCTTGGCTGGGCTGGCGCTTGTGGCAGGGCGGCATAAGCCACGCTTGCGACGAACAGGGTCAAGCCCGCAGACCAAAGATTTCGAAAAGGAACTATGTCCATCAAAGCACCCGGCAAGAGATTGAGTTGAGAAACCCTGCCGATTCTAGTGTACCCGCCGGATGACAGGCGGAAAAAACTGGGCCCAAAACCATTGCAGGTTTCGGGCCCGAATGTTTGTGGGTCAGGGGCGCATTCGTTCAATGAGATCCGGCTCCCGCAGATAAGCTTCGATCTAGAACGAAAGCTTACCCCCGAGTTGCCAAACGCGCGGGGTGTTGGCCACGTCAGTCGAGTTGATCATGCCTGCACCTGACGGACCCACTCCACCATCGATGGCGCTATTGGGGTTGCCCCAATTGATGTGATTCAGCACGTTGAACGCATCCGCCCGGAACTCGAACCTCAACCGCTCGGTAATGGAGAAGACCTTCCCAATGCCGAAGTCCATATTGAGGAAGTGCGGTCCATAGAGGCTGTCCCGGAGGTTTTGTCCGAACGTGCCCGCCGCCGGATTGGTATACGCGTTCGGATTAAACCACTGACCCGGCGCGTTATGCCCTGCTCCTGCGTACGGATCGCCGATCTTGACAGCATAGAGCGTGCAGCTCCAGCAGGTGCTCAGACCCGGATCGAGGGGCGGACCTCCGTTGAATTCCCCGTTGAACGCCCCCCCATGTGAAATCTGCGGAGTGAAGGGGAGTCCGGTGTGCCATTGCACAACTGTGGACAGGCGCCAGCCACCGGCGACGGCATCGGCCACGCCGTGGAGCCTATATTGATGACCTGCGCCGAAGGGCAGCTCATAAACGACTTCGCTGACGAGGAAGTGCCTGATATCGGTCGCAGAAGGTGCGTAATTCGAGGCGGGACTGTAGGGATTCTGATACACGTCCACACCGCCCGAGCCCCAACCCCTCGACGTGCCGGTGTCAAGAGACTTGGAGAAAGAGTAGTTCGCCTGGAACTCAAGCCCGCTGGACATCCTCTTTTGCACGCGCAGTTGCAGTGCGTTGTAATTCGACCACCCGTTGAAGTTCATTCCGGCAATGTAGGGGAAGTTTGGGTTTGGATTGCACGCCCACCAACCACTGCTGCATCCCAGGTTGCTGGCCTGGACTGCGTCTATATTCGTAGTGTAGTTGAGGTTCCTGCCGCGGGTGTACACATAGCTTGCATCCAGAAGGACGGCCCACGGGAGTTGGTGCTGAACACCCGTAAGGAGTTGCTGGACGTACGAGATCGGCATATTGCGCGGGTAGTCGGCAATATACGTTCCGTTTCCAACGGTTGAAGTCGCAGTTTGCAGCGTGGGGTATTGGACGGAACCCGCCGGCGGACCGGAATCCAGCGGAAAGGCCGGGGAGCTGCTATAGCCCAAATAGGGGCTGGTCGGATTGAGGCCCAAGCCGAGTGTGCCGCCGTTGCCGCCGCCGTAGATATCGGCATCACGAGGCGCGTCGAAGATGCCGTAACTGGTGCGGAACACCCAGTTCGGGCGGAACGCCCAGGCGACGCCGACACGCGGCGCGAATTCTTTGTAAACGCCATTCTCGATCGTGCTGAGGTTGCTTACCCCGTATGCCTTGTCGCTCTGCCCCCCGAACAGGATGGCCCCGGGATACTTGCCACCGTTCCAGGAGTTGGGGAGATTGGGATCATAGATGCCGAACAGATTGTTCTTGACTCCCCAGCCGGACACCATCTGCCAGCGCAGGCCGAGGTTGAGGGTCACTGTCGGAGAGATCCGGAAGTCGTCGTGGGCGAACAGCGCAGAGGTCCAGGAATGAATGCTGGTGGGAACCGTCTCACCGACGTGCCACGAGTACACGTCGCCCGCCAGGAAATCGGCGTAGGGAATACCAGTGTAGGCCCCGCTGAACTCGAAGTGGCCGGAGTCCAGGTCGCCCCAGCTTGTATAGTTCTGGTAAGAGCGGTCGTACTCGCCGCCGATTCTCAGCGTGTGGCGGCCGTGAATGAGCGTGAGCACATCGGACACATTGTATGTTCCGTCGCCCAGGACAGCGTCGATGTTTCCGTTGCCGCCCCCTGCGCCGAGAACCGTGCTGCCCTCCCCGGTAACATTGGGCGGAACGCTCTGTTGATCTACCGATATGTGAGGAAAGACGTTGGCATTCGGAGGAACGTTGGTACCGTAACTCGGCAGCAAGCCCAGGGTGGTCGGATCGTTCTTGCCCAGTGACCAGGGCTTGTATTTGTCGAGTTCGCGCGCTGCGCCAATGCGAAACTCGTTCAACAGGTTGGAACTGATGGTGTAGACGTGGGACAACTGGCCAGTGAGATTGTAGTTGTTGCCCTGCGAGAACGCCGAGGCGTCGTTGGGATAAAGCGGATCCGGCGGGACAAAGGAAACCACTGTTGGAAAGTAGTTGAATGTAAACGAGAGTTTTTGGGCGGAGTTGATGTTGTAATCCACCCTCCCGGTATACCAGGTCGCTTTATTGGAACTGGTGCCACTAAACACATAATTGTTGACGACAGGGCAGGTCTGAGTAACCGTCGGCCCAACATTAACCGGGCCCGGACAGCCACTAACCCAGCCCGGAGCACTCGTGGCGGGAAAGAACTTCTGCATATTCAGGGCGACCTGAGAGTAGGTCCCTTGCAGGGTCCCTGCCGAGTTGAAAGCGGGCCCGGTTGAGCCATATTGGCCGTAGAAGTCGCCGGCCTGCATCGCCGCCGTCGGGTAGCTATATGTGCCAGTAGCTGGCGTAGCCGATGGGTTGCGCTGGTAGGTGAAAAAGAAAAAGAGCTTGTCTTTGAGAATTGGTCCACTAACGCTGCCGCCGTACTCGTTCCAGTGCTCGACGCTCTTTTGACTTGGTACGCGATTAAAGACGCTTCTGGCGTTGAAAACCGTGTTCTGGTCGTACTCGAACAGGTCGCCGTGCCAAGAGTTGGTGCCGCTCTTGGTGATGACGTTGATGGCGGCGAGGCCGTTGCCGTACTGAGCGGGGGCGTTGCTCGAATTGATGCTGACCTCGGAAATCGAATCCAACGGCATGTAAAAGTTGCTGCTGTTGTAATCGCGCGGGGCGGTGGCGGCCGAGCCGTCAATCATGAAGTTCATGTTGTACGCCTGCGTGCCGTTGATACCCACTCCTTGACCGCCTGCCTGAGAACCTCCACCGAGCCCAGGGTTTACTCCGGGGATCAACTGGGTCATTTCGCTTCGCCAGTCCGTGCCAGTAACTGGCGCATTGGCGATGGCCTGGGTGTCGAGGTCCACATGCTGGTCTGTCGTTTCCGTTTCCACCAGTGGCTGCACGCCGGTCACCACGATTTCTTCGCTGGCTGTTCCCACCTGGAGGGTGACGCTGATTTCGAGGGTTTCAATTTGGAGGACGATGCCTCCGCGGACGAAGTCCTTAAAGCCTTGCTTCGAGAACTTGACTGTGTAGCTGCCCGGCACCAGAAAAGGAACGTCGTAAAGTCCAGACTGATTCGTTTTCGTTGGAGTGACCACCCCCGTCTGGACGTTCTTTACAGAAACGGTCGCGTCCGAGACAAAGGCCCCCGCGGGATCCGTTACCGCGCCTTTAATTTCGCCCGTATTCGCGTTTTGTGCGAAGACAAGACTTGTGATGAAAATGAGGGAGAAGGCAAGAGCAAGACGAACCAGATTACCGGCATTTGTCAATCTCATCGCGGAGACCTCCGGAACAGATTTCGGAATGGAACCACCGCCCCAGTTTCTCAGGGCGCTAGGGCGTCACTGTTCCTTTATGAATTTGAAAACAGACAAACACTGCCACCCGTTGCGTATGCTATTTCCACCAGAGTCGGAGCGAATCCGCCAAAAGTTGGAAAGGTAGGAAAGTATTTTTCTTGACAATGTCCTACAACCTGTGATCCCCGAATCGGGCTTTTGGCGCTGATTCGGGCAGTCTGTGGTGATGACGAGGTTCACAGGTGTATCAGGCCACGCTGCAGGGCCGTGACGACGGCCTGAGTGCGGTCATTCACATCCAACCGCTGCAATATCGTACTCACATGACTCTTCACGGTAGGCTCGGCGATCCCGAGCAAGCTGGCGATCTGCTTGTTGCTGTTGCCACCGGCCATCAACTGCAACACTTCCTGTTCACGCGCACTCAAGTCAGAATCCGGAACTCGAGAAGCCAGTGCCCGCGCTACCGGAGGTGGGAGAAAACGACCTCCGCCGTGGACTCGCAGTAATGCATCTACAAGAGTCTGATATGGCATGCCCTTGATTACGTAACCCTGCGCTCCAGCCTCTAATGCTCGGTGAATGTCTTCATCGCCGTCGTAGGTGGTCACGACAATGAATCGAGCATGCGGACTAATTGTTCGAATCGCTGTGATCGCCTCCACTCCGCTCAT
>Ga0187818_10000771_pt1 | contig 12109 bp, 4 predicted proteins | sample NC_wetland_sal_i_14_FD_130581 | JGI IMG/M metagenome (GOLD analysis project Ga0187818, IMG submission 130581) | Wetland sediment microbial communities from Neuse River Estuary, North Carolina, USA - SO4_3 | ecosystem: Environmental > Aquatic > Freshwater > Wetlands > Sediment | place: USA: North... | reverse complement strand
CTGGGTGTTCGCAACAACGAGATCTACATTTCCGTCGTTGTTGAGATCACCGGAGACAACGCCAGCAGGTTGACCGGTCACAGCCACCGACGGCGCAACGATAAAAGTTGGAGTGCCGCCCGCAGCTCCATCCTTGCCAGGCCCGCCTGCTGCGCCCGGAAGCGCTGCTGCTTGGTGAGCCAAGGAAAAGTACAAAGCTGTGAGGAAAAGGATAAAGACACTGCGAGAGGAAGCGAAGCGGCGCGTCATAGGTCACCTACAGACAACGGTCCCGGGAAGGTTAGACCTTGAGAGACGAAGGCTCAAGGGGTGAACGCGCCCTTTATAGTAAAAGTTGTGCGGGGTGTCAACAGAAAAACGGACTTATTGCGACAAAAGCGGACTAAGATGGTCCTATTTCACGGCGCGGCTTTCCACAACCCAGCTGTCTCCATTCTTCTTACATGCAAACTCAAAGGAGACCGGCGCCAACGGTGGCTGTCGCTTTCCCTCCTTTGTATAAGTCATCGTTTCTCGACACTGATAACGCGCCGTATCCTGCGACATCGCCGGGATTTCACTGCACTGCTCATCAAGCGTGATCGCCTGGACACCTTTGCAGCTATCTCGATACTTCTTAATGAACGTGTCGGACACCGACGGCCATGCCTTCTTCAGTTCATTGACATCACAGGTCCCGTAGGCGTCCTTGAAGCGATCAATGCATTTCGATCCTCGAACTGAGGAGATCACGGTTACCATGACAGTCTTCTTCTGAAAATCTCCGGTTGGACCCTTCGCCGTGAGAGTGTAAGTTGTGGTCTGCGACGGTTTGACTGGCCGGCTGCCGCTTGGACCGAGACCTGTGCCAACCCCTTGATCGATGGACACGTCGGTGGCATTCTGAGTCGCCCAGAACAACTTGGACGTCTGGTCCACTTGGATTGTATCGGGGCCGGCATCGAACTGGTCAATTGCCACCTTCAGCACTGGGATCGCTTCAACCCTGATCGTCAATGACTTCCGGTCCGCGGTTCCCGCGCCCCTCGCTGTCAACACGTAGGTAGTGTTTACTGCGGGCTTGACGCTCGTGGGACCATTCTTGCCAACCGGGCCTCCCGGATCGAGGAAGACGTCGTCCGCATTCTGCGTTTGCCAGTTCAATTCCACGCTATCGCCTGCCTTGATGGAGGTTGAGCTGGGACTGAAGTAGGAGATCACCGGGAGGGCAGCCGGCGGAGGTGGAGGGATCTCTGGGAGATTCGCAGTCAGTTTGGACCTTTTGCCCGATTCAGCGACCGCACTACCCGACCATGGCTTGTATCCATTCAGACTCACTTCCACGGAATGGCTTCCAGGGGTTACTTTCTTAAGCAGCTTCCCATCCGCCGGAACCGTGCCAGCTGACTGATGGTCGATCGTAACCGTTGCGCCTGGCCTGCTTGCAAGGTCAATGTATGCAGGCAGCGCCTCCACGACCGTACCCTCGATCTTCTTTAAGAAAAAGGATTGTGCTGTTGTCGTCCCTTTTGCGATCTCGAACCGGCTCAAGTCCGAATCTTTGTACCCAGACTTCTTGAGAATCAATTCGTGAGTTCCAACGCTCAAGTTCATTTCGTATTTCTGATCCGCGGTTAGTCCGCGCAGTGTCCCGTCAACGTAGACTTCAGCATCATCCACATTGCCACGCACACTCAAAGTCCCCTGGGCGGGCGCAACAGGCGGCAACGTAACCATTGGCAGTGGCTTCATATCAGCCGCGATCGTGACGGTCTTTTTCACCGCATCAAAGCCTTCCTTTTGGGCCAGCAGTTCATAGGTCCCTGGCGGGAGTTCCACTTTGCACGGGGTCGAAGTACACTTTTGGCCGCCAACCGTCACCTCCACTCCCGCTGGGTCGCTCGTGATTCCCACGGTGACCGTCTTTTTCTTGCCCCCAGCAAATATCAGGTACCCCCCCACCGCGAGAACGACCACTCCCACTGCGATCGCAATAAACTTCCTCGGCCCGGCAAGCAGATTCTCTAACTGCCGACGACGATCAGTCCTTGCAGGCTTTGGCAGCGGCGGCACCGGACTCGGCGGCGGTGCAATCTTCTTTGGCTGCGGCCGGGCAACCTCAGTTTTCGTCGTCGGAGGTTTCTCCACCGCCGGCACCAATCGTGTCGGCGCCGCATCCGGCAACGCTGGCGAATCAATCATCCGCGTTGCGGACAAACCGGAAGATGACAAGCGCGCCGCAGGCTTTTCCATGCCCGCCAGCTCCGGCAAAACCGCGGGACCAGCCATCGACTCTGTCGGCGCCGCCAAAACCGCCGGACTAGCCACCGGCTTGGCTGGCTTTGCTCGTTCCGCCTCCAAACTCGCAAGCCGCCGGATTTGCGCCTCGAACTCTGGCACTTGGGGATATGCACTCCTTAGTTGCCGCCACTCCCGAATCGCGTCCGAATAACATCGCCTCTGCTCGAGCCCTTGCGCTCGATCCATCGCCGCACTGATCTGCGCCCGAATCTGTTGCAGATCCGCCAGTCGCTGCCGGATCCACGCGTTATCGGGATTGGCGCGCGCGGCCTCGTCCGCCAGTTGAACCCGTTTCGAGGGATTCGGTTCGCTCGCCAGCCGGCCGTCCAGAACATCCAGCGCCTCGCGGGCCCGCACCGCTTGGTACAGCTCGTGCACTTGAGGGAACTCCGCGAAGGGGGCGGCGTGGGCATCAAGAAACTCCCTCGCGCTCCCGGCTCCCCGCTCCTGAAAGATCCGCCTGCCCTCGGCGAGCGTCGCATCCAACGCCCGCAGCCTTTGCTGCTCCGATTCCTCCGCCGCGATCCGCTCCTGCAAGGTCGAGCGCAACGTCTCTAGTTCGCTGTTTCCCGGCGCCCGTTGCAGCGCGCGGTCCAGAACCGCCAGGGCTTGTCCTAATTGCCCTGCATCGGCCAGCGAACTGGCGGTGGCAAATTGCTCGCGAACAAACTTCTTGAGTTCGATTCGCGCCTGCTGCGCTTCCGCCAATGCCTTAAGTTTGAGCAGGCTTTGTTCTTGCGGAAACTTGCGCAGTCCTTCTTCCGCCTTGGCGACTGCTGTCGCGTACTCCTCATGTACCAGCGCCGTTTCGATCTGACGCCGCAGTTCTTCCGTCTCCGCGCGGCGCCTCTCCTGCTCCCGCGCCGAAACCGCCATCCGCGCCACGCTCTGCAACTCGTTCGAAGTCGGATCCAACGCCTCCGCCGCTTTCAGCGTCGCGAACGCTTCGGTTAAGTCGCGCGCTGCTATCTGATTGCGCGCCTGGTCGAGCAACTTCTGGAGTTGCTGCTGTCGAATTCTTTCTTCAGCATGCTGCGAAATGATGACTTTGAGCGCTTTCGCCTGGGTATCGTAAGGATCGATTTTGAACGCTTCGCTGACGGCGCTTTGCGCTTCGTCAAGGTCCCCATCCTGCAGCGCGGCCTCGGCCCGGCGAAGGGCTCGGCGCAGCCCCGTGGCCCGCTCTTTCGACAATCGCACCGAGTCGCGCAGTGCCTGCAGGTCGCTGTTCTTCGGATCGAGCGTCACCGCCTGGTCGAGCAAGCGCAGCGCGTCGTCGTAGCGCTGATCCATGTACGCCTCGTCGGCCTGGCTGCGCAGCGCGCGAGCCTGCTCAATCTGTTGCTGCTGGCGCAGATGTTCCTGGACCGCGTTCATCAGCCTCTGCGCTTGCGTATTCTGCCGGTCAATGCGCAGCACCTGCTGCAACTGCTCTCGCGCCCTCGTCCATTCTTCTCGTGCTAAAGCGGCCTCGGCCCGCCGCACCAGCTGAACCACCGTTTCCGATTTCAAGTGCTCCTGCACCTGCATCAGATCGAACGCCAGATCCTTGGCGCTTGCGTATCGATCCTCCCGCTTCTTCGCCAGAGCGCGGCTGACAATCGCTTCCAACTCGGCCGGGTATTCCTTCAGATAGTGGCTGAGCGGCGGCGGCGGTTCGTTGACGATCTTCAGAAGTGTGGCCGCTGTTTCCGGCGCGTCAAACGGCAAGGCGCCCGTGAGCAACTGAAACATCACCACGCCCGTCGCATAGATGTCGGTGCGGTTATCAAGTTCCTTGGCCTGTAACTGCTCCACCGACATATAGTGCACGCTGCCGATGATCTGATCGGTTTTGGTGAGCCGCGTGGCGCCCCCGATGCGCGCAATCCCGAAGTCCACGATCACGCCCATGCCATCGTTGACCCCATCCTGCAGCACCATGATGTTGGCCGGCTTAATGTCCCGGTGAATCACGCCCCGCTGGTGCGCGTAGGCCAAGCCGTTGCAGACATCAATGATGATGCCCAGTCTTTCGGAGAGAGTGAGCTGGACTCCTTTCTGGATCATGGACTCCAGACTCGAACCTTCCAGGAACTGCATGACGAGGTATGGATTTCCTTCGTGCTCGCCGAAGTCGTACACCGTGACGATGTTCGGACACTGCAGCGATCCCGTGGACCGGGCTTCCGAGCGGAAGCGCTCCAGCAGGCTCTGGTCCCCGCCGGAAAGGATCATTTTGATGGCAACGTAGCGGCCAATCTGCGGGTCAACCGCCTTGTACACCACTCCCATCCCGCCGCGGCCGAGAACGCCCTCGACGTTGTACTTCCCAATTTTTGCCGGATGGGACGCCATTGTCAGATTCGGCCAGATCTTCCCGGGGGAGGAAGTTTCACAGAAGCTCTCGGGCTATAAGTTAACACGAAAAATGAACGACCCGCTGAGTTATCGCTCCAGCAAAATCCCTTTTCGTCCGGCGCTGTAATGTTTTCAAAACCGGATGTCGAGATTGACTCCGGTGCTGCAAAGGCATTGCACTCCCATCCTAATGCAAGCTGATACGCGCGATGATGTCGATTAGCGAGCTCAGGCGACCCACAATGTCTGGCAGACCTCTCTGTTGGACAACTGCGTGTACCTCTGTTGGGGCGAACACAAACTTATTGGCCACGGAATGGCTCCTTTCGGTATCGACGATCAAGGCGGCAGTTCCAAGACGTGGGTGAAGTTATCCCCCGGAGACTCCCGGTATTGGAATGGCTAACCGACTTCGATCTACGAGGATGGACCGGCGTTGGTAGGCGGCTGCGGTCAGGATTAAGCCTGCATTGCCCCGGACAACCTATTGTCACTCCGTTATAGCTGTTCTTGTTTCATCGCGCTCCCACCGCCGGGCACCGCATCCCGAGGCTGTCCTTTTTGAACATCTGCGCGCCTGAGCTGAGTTCGTAGCGAATCACTTCCGGCGTGCCATCGGGCAGCGTCACCGGCTTGTGGCTCTGGCCGACCTCCAAAGGCCATTCCAGTGTCGGCGTGGGACCTGGAGCCCATCGGGCGTCATCCATTAAATGAAATGGAGCCCAAAGGCCTTGTTCGCTTGCGAAGGGCGTGCTGCTTGCGGAATAGGTTCCTTTAACGCTGGAGCCAGGATTTCCTGTCCACGTGAACTGTTTGGACTGGTTCTCGCCCGCCAGTGTCTGATCGTCGATGGTCAGACTGAGCTGCTCGATCCCCTTGCTCTGCAACTGCCGCAGCGTGTAAGCAAAATGCGGCTTGTCAGACGCGGCCGGATACAGCGCCTCGGAAATCCCCGCCGCGTGATTCATGAACGAAATGAACTGCGACGATATATGCATCGGAGCGGATGGGCTCATGACAAACTGAGACCCCTGGCGCAGCAAAATCGTCTTGAGGTTCGCGTCGTAAAACGTCCACAACGACCCGGTCGCGGGCTTGAAAACTGCCTCCACATCTTGCAATGTGGCCTCGGCCAGGCTGGCGGAGAACGGATATTTGTTGGCCAATGCGTTGTATTGTTCGCAGAAAATCTTGCCCGCACCGTTTAGTGCCCCTGGCGCAACCTTCCCGGCGAGATTTTCGACATATGTAATCGGGTCCTCCATCAGCTTCTTGACGGTCGAATCAACATGCCCTTCATTGTCGATCCGGAAACCCTGCGCGATGGTGCCAACCGTATTCTTTGCAGACGCAGCAGCCGCCAAAACTGGCGCGGTATCCGGCTGAGGTGCTGTATTCAAAGTCAGGGCGTTCACACTGCCTTGCAGGTCCAGGAGCTTACCCATGTATGGCTGGCTGGCTGGCGTAATCAGTACTTGATCGCTCGAATCCTTGGCCAACATCTGCACCGGCTGGAATGCGACCGCCAGATTCGGGATATCTACGTTCGTGTTTTTCTGCGCCACCCGAAAGAGCTGCAGCAGCGGAGAATTGTTCCCCGACAGCACTTGGAGCTTAACATTGGCGTCTTTGAGATTTGCATATCCGACGATCCTGGTCGCCCGCAGGAATGTCCGCCACTGGCTGACGAAATCACCATAGTAGCGGTTCCGCAAATCCTGCTGGAGGGAGTCCTGGTTGATCGGCAGCACGCTTTTTTCACCCAGCACCCACTCCTCGCCCCCGAAAAATTTCTGCGGATTCTGCAGCGCGCTCTGCATGGCCGTGAAACCATCTTTCGTAAACGCTCCGGCAACCTCGTACGAATTCACCACGACCTGCGCGGAATCCCTGAATTTCACAGGCGGAATGTTCTTGCCCGCCGCCGCCAGCATGTTCACGTAAATGCGTTCGATGCCGTTGAACTGCTTCAGATAATTGCGCGCATTTCCCACCGCCAGTGAATCGCTCGCAGAGGCATACGGATCGGCCGCGATCAGCGCGTCGCTGTAGTACTCGAATTGCTTCTGAGCCAGATCGGTCCTCTCCGTGTCCAGCCCCTTCCCTGCCGACCAGATTCTCAACAGCACCGGAGCCAGAAATTCCTTCGTGCTCTTATCATGTCGCCCGGTAGTAATCAGATGCGCCTTCAGAGCTTCATACGGCTCCCTATACTGGTCCGCCAGACCGGGTTTCGCGGGCAACTGCCGCAGCGTCGCAATCATCGACTTCTGCGTCGAGTCCAGCAGGAGCCGCCGAAAGTAGCCGAAGTAAACGCGCCGCGCTTCCGGATACAGCCGATCACCGTTATACAAACCCCACCGGTAGCTCAGCGGCGCGCCATCTTTTTCATTGGCCTCCAACGTAACCAGAGTCGCGCGGAGTCGTTCCAGTTGTTTCAGTGGCTCCGCAGTGGGCACGTCAACCGGGCCAGGTACAATCGCCGCCAGCGCTTTGTTGGCGGCCATCACATCCTGTTGCAGCCCGCGATTATTTAGGAACGAAACCAGGAATGCGATCGCCGTGCAGAAGAACAATACGGCCAGAGTCGCCAGGAGGACTCGGCGGATGACATTAGCCTTACTGCTTTGTGAACTCGTTCCCAGCGCCGCCCGGTCGCGTAGAATGACTTCGCTGAACAAGTAAGGAAGAGAGGTCCACTCCGGCACCCGCCTCGACCGCACGACATTTACCGGGCGGGCGCTCGCAGCCGGTATTCCCCCCAGCGCGCCGGCAGAAAGAATTCTGGTTGCGCCCCCGCCGGCCGATTCAGACGCCGCGGGCGCGGACGGCGCGGCCACGCTCTCGCGCACCATCACCGGACGCACCCCGGAGAAGTAAAAGCCGCGCAGGAAGGGGTTCGTCCCGAGCTGAGACGGCCGGCTCAATTCCACCAGAAACGCCAGGATCTTTTCTTTCGTTTTGCGCAGCTCTCGCGGAAATTCATAAATTGCCGGCAGCTTGCTCGGCGCGTTCTCCCGGCTCAAATAATCGAGCCGCTTTTCCGCCAGCGAGTACACCAGTTGATCGAACTCCCGGCCCAGCCGGCTCTTTTCCTCTTCGGCAAACACTCCCTGGCGCGGATCGCGCTGCGCCACCGTTGCTCCCAAAATCTGCCGCGTTTCATCGCTCGTCAAATTCGAAACAAACTCCGCAAACTTCGGGACTAGATCGAGCTTGGTGAGCAGCACATACACCGGAAAGCTGGCGCCAAGCGCGTTCGCCATAGTTTGCAGCGGACCGCTCAAACGCCGCGCCGTCGCAATCAACTTCTCTGTGCCCGCTTGCACCCGCTCGCAATCGCAGCACACGACTGTCGCCCGCGGCGCTACTCCTCCCTTTCCAAACGCCGATGCCAGGCCCGACGGGTTGGTTCGACGCAAAACTTTCGCCCAAGCTTTGGGCTCACCCAGAATTGCGCCGCCGACTTCAACAAAGACGGTCCCGCGGGCATACCAGAGATTCAAGGTGTTGGTCGGAACAGTTTCTGTCTCCCGATATACAACGCCCGCCAGCAATTCTGGATCAAGGCCAGAGTGCAGCATGGTCGAAGTCTTGGCGCTATTGGGTTCTCCCAGCAGGAATACGACCGGAAGAGTGCGCAGACTCGCGCCCGCCGTCGGTTTCGCGGACTTCAGCTTCTGATCGGCTTGGTTCAGGAGCGCCTCAATCTCCGTTAGCAGGGGAGCGCCCGGTCCCACGCCCGTCTCCGCGTCGTGAGTCAGCTTGCGGTGAAACCATAAGAACACCCCGGCGCCGATGACGCCGATGAGCGCCAGCCCTCCTCGCACCAGCCACAAATTCGTTCCCTGCAGCCGGAGCCAGCTTCCGACGAACCAGGCCAGCACTAGATAAAGGATGAGCGCGATCGCCGTCGCCAAGTAGATTCCCATGGCAAGCCCTCTCTACAGCGCTTCTCTACTGCAATCGATCGGCCGCCGACTGCACAATGGAGTTGCCCGACGCGAGCATCCATTCACTCGCAACCAACGTCACCAGGCCCAACGCAGCGGCCAGGGCCGTCACCCATATCAATCTTCGCAACCAGGGGTCGCGCCGCCTTGGCAGCGGAGGATCGCCCGGCAGCGCCCAAGCGGGCGACAGCGGCGGATTCCCGCGCACCCGATTCGTCTTGCCCTTGATGCTTTCCATGATGGCTCTCAGTTCGCCGTCTCCAGACGATCCGTAACGGCCCCGGTATCCCAGTAACATGCACAAGTAATAGACCTCGAGCACATCCACCGTCTCAGCTGAGTCCCGGCGGCTGAGCAGCAATTGCACATACCGGAAGAAAGTTTCCCCTGCCATGTGTTCGCCAAAGAGCTCTTCTTGTAACGTCAGACGCGACCAGGTTGAAAACGCGGGATTCTTCGACGTCAGCACCGATTCGTCTAGATAAGCCACGACCGCAAAGGCGGTGAGCTTTACATCTTCGCCCGTGTAACCGCGGCCCGCAGCGTCCTGCGTTGCCATCCGGATTAGTCCTTTCGCATTCGACCGGAAATCCTCCGCACTGGGCACGCTCTGCAGATTGAATCGCACGCGTACGATCGCTGTGAACAATTCCTGAAAGCAAAATGCCAGATTCTCCCGGCGTTCTACTCTCTGCTCTTTAGCTGTTGGATTCACTTGAAGACCTCATGCATCCAGTACGATCTGCAATTCCAATTCAACGGCCCCTAATTCGTCAGGAACATAGATGCCAACCTGGTGAGTGTCCATGATGTGATTCCAGCATGGGCTCGGATTTCCCATCTGGTCGTTTCGATCCACCGCGAAATAATGAAACTCCGCTTTCGGAGCAATCGCCGAGGGTGCCACCTGCATGTGCGCTAACGCCAGTCCCGGTCTGGCTCTCTCGACCAACTTCGTCACCCACTCGCGCGAACACAACTTGATCACGGTCGGCACCTTGGCCAGCAACCGCGCTTCACTGCCCGTCGTGCGAATTCCCAGGATCCAGCGGCATCTCCCAAAACAGCGCGAGTCCGCAACGGCGCCCCAATAGAAGTTCCGACGATCTGGCTGAATGGCGATAGAGACCGTGTTCGACGGAACCAGAATCTCCAAATGCCTGCGAATATGCGCCACCAACTCGGTGAAGCAACGCTCCAGTTCCCGATGGTTGTAAAGGGGAAGGTCTCCGGGATGCGATTCCATGCCAAAGGTACACAGCGCGCCCGCCAGCCTCGACATCTCCCGGAACAATTCCTCCGGATGCCCGCGTTTGGAAACATATAAATGACGCAACACCGCAATCCCGCTATGAATTGTATGCAGAAACCAGAAGTTGGCCACATCCATCTGCCGCGTTCCCGCCTGGAAGGCTCCCGCTTTGCCTTTCGGACGCTCTATCACTTTCTGTTTCTCAGTGAGAATCTCCAACAGGCCATCGAGCAGGCTCATGATCCGAGCGCTCGCCGTCAGCTTGAGGCAGGGCGGGATAAAATCGGCGTCATAGACCAGGTGTCCGGCTCCATCGCGCCGCACGCGCGCTATCGCAATGGTCAGCAATTCTCCCGACAACTCACTTTCGGTCACCAGCCGGATGTTTTTCTCGCCGAATGGGACCGCCTTCTCGTCGCCGCCCCCGTTGATGTCGGGCACCACGCGCGGCACCGCACGATACCGGACATCCCGGCTCCTTCCTTCCAGGTCGCAGTTAGCCCCACCGGCGCGTCGCGGAGAAATGGCCAGGAAAATACCCAGGCTCTCTTTGTCAGGAGGAAAAACGTCGCGAATGTCACGGGGTTCGGGAACAGGATCGCCCTTGGCGGTTGCCAGATCGCCGCTCACCATCTCAAATGCCAGCCCGTCTTCGAAGATCCCTTGCGCGCTTAGTACGGCTACCCGCCCGTTGCGAATCGCCGCCTCATCCAGACTGCAGCTGAGCAAGCCCCAGGGCTCGAACCACGAATTCTCCACCGCGAACCGCGCGGAGTCTTCGAAGTAGCGGCTCTGGGTCTGAAAATGATGGGGGCCTAAGTACATTCCCTCGGACCACACCACCCGAGATAGTGATTTCATAGCCAGGATCTCATCACAGGATAATCGGTGCTTGCCCACCCTAAACGATTCTCAATCTAACGGCAAGACGTTCTCGGCGCAGGCTTGAAACCGCAGCCGGGGAAGACGAGCGATCTCCTCGTCGGGAGCCCCATCCTAAGCGGGAACCTCTTTACTGTCAAGGTGGATAGGAGTAACCTAGCGCCAACTAAGCCTGCTGGCTGGCGTTACCCAGTCGGCACGGGTTCGTTCGCTACAACCCTCTTATGCGAACGGCTCGACAGCAAAAAGAATGGATTAGGCGGCTGACCCAGTGCCTCCTCAGAGTGACAATACGAACGAGTTCGGCGAATCTCACGCCCCTGAAGAACCGCAGGAAGCCGGTGAGTTTACACGTTCCTTTGGTGGAAGGGAGGATAAGCCCAGCCCGGACCCTCTTTCGTCGGTGGACAGCTCTTCCTCTCAGCCGGGCAGCTTGACACAACTCGTGGGGGGCAAGTCCAAACCGTCTCCATCGCCGGCGGATGAGCCGACTCAGCTTCCGTCGTTGACTCCAAATCCGGCCGACGCCCCGACTACCGACTCCCTCACGAGTGCCTTCGAGGGGGTCAACGCCTTCACCCGTGACCTCGGAGACCTCCGCGAAGATCCCTTCAAGACCGAACTCGGCAAGCAACCGCGCTCCGATCTCCCGCGCTCTTCCCCAGGCTCCTTCACGCGCCTGTTCGGCTCTGGAGAGGGTGTCCTAACCCCCGCTGGCCCCGAAGACGACAGCGGCCCAAGGCTGCCAATCGCTCCCAAGCCGTCTCACCCGGGTTTCACAAGTGGTCCACAAGAGCAATCGAGGCCTCCTGCTCCCGAGCCGGGCAGCTTCACGGAAGCGTTCCGCGCCCAGGAGCCTCCACATTCGGTGGAAGCGAACCGAAAGGGAGGCTCATTCACAGATCAGTTCGGTTCGCCATCGTCATGGCCCGCGCCGGAACCGACGCTTCCTTCCGCGACGCTTCCCTCCGCGCCTTCTCGCTACCCACCAGCGGCCGCTGATCCCTTTCGCGCACGCCAGGACGAGCAGGTTCCTCTGGGAAGCCGACAGCGTCCTGCGACTCCGGACGGAGGGTTCACCCGCCTAGTGGGTTCCTACGGCGCCGATGACGCCCCGCTTCCGGACGCAACTCGGCCTTCGATTCCAGCTCCGCGTGTTCCGCAGCGTCCGCTCCCTGATCGCAATTTCGCGCCGCCCGGGTCCGCTTCTTCGCCCGACGCGACCATCGCCTTCAATCCGCGCCGCTCGGAAACAGAATTCACCTCGCCCCCAGGCAAGAGCGAATACACCATGGTGATGGAGCGTTCGAAGCTCCGCACCCCGGCGGAAGTCCCCGGAGGTGGTGGCTCACCCTCGAGTGGCTCGCCCTACGGAGCAGGAGCTTCCGCAGCCCTGCCAGGT
>Ga0187818_10000770_pt1 | contig 12110 bp, 13 predicted proteins | sample NC_wetland_sal_i_14_FD_130581 | JGI IMG/M metagenome (GOLD analysis project Ga0187818, IMG submission 130581) | Wetland sediment microbial communities from Neuse River Estuary, North Carolina, USA - SO4_3 | ecosystem: Environmental > Aquatic > Freshwater > Wetlands > Sediment | place: USA... | reverse complement strand
GTTCTTCGCTGCGGATTCCTCCCGATATCAGCCCGACATCCGCCGCGGGGATTTCCATCTCTGTACCTTCGCCAGTCTGACCAAAGAGCTTGTGGTCCATCAGGACTGGCATGTGCACGATTTCTACTTGTTTGAGTACGTCGAGGAGCGGTTCACCGATATCGAGGATGGTTACCTCGCAACCTCCGCATATGGCGAACCATTCTTCGGCAAGTCGAGCTGCCATGCTGCACCTCCTACCGGAGTGAATTAGTAGTGCTTCGTTCTCGTCTCCCACAATCTGTTATTGCTGCGTTCGATACGTTCGTCAGCAAACGGAAGCCGTCGGGCTCTCGCGGTGAGCCACCGTTGCAAACCTTCGAGTATTTATGGTCCAACCAGCACACCCCGTCAGTGACATACGTCACCCATTCTCGTGACCGGAACGCGCCTCTCCAATGCGTCGCCTATGTTGAGTGGTGCCCGGAGACGGAATCGAACCGTCACGTGCTATTTAGGGACACGGGATTTACAATCTCCAGTTCCCCGTTCAGGAGAGAGCGCCGTGATCCTACGCTATACCCGGCCCGAGATGGCTCGCATCTGGAGCGACGAGAACCGCTTCCGCACCTGGCTGGCGGTCGAGGTCGCCGCGACCGAAACGCTGGCCGCCGCCGGCATCGTACCCAAGGAAGCCGCCACGGCGATCCACGCCCGCGCCGACTTCAACGTCGACCGCATCTTCCAAATTGAAGCCGAGGTCAAACACGACGTCATCGCCTTCACCACCGCAGTGGCCGAGATCGTTGGCCCGCACGCCCGCTGGTTCCACTATGGCCTGACCTCGAACGATGTGGTCGATACGGCGCAGGCGTTGCTCATCCAGCAGGCCTCGTCGGTGATCGCGGGCGACCTGGAGCGTCTCGCCGCGGTGCTCGAACGCCGCGCTTGGGAGTTCAAAGACACGCCGATGATCGGGCGCACTCACGGCATCCACGCCGAACCCATCACCTTTGGATTCAAGATCGCCAACTGGTATTCGGAGACCGAGCGTAACATCGCGCGCTTCAAGACCGCCGCCGAAGATCTGCGTGTGGGCAAGTTCTCGGGCGCGGTGGGAACGTTTGCCCACCTCACTCCCGAACTCGAAGAAAAGATGTGCGCGCGCCTGGGATTGAAGGCTGCCGCGGTGTCGTCGCAGGTGATTCAACGCGACCGCCATGCCCACTACCTGGCAACGCTGGCCACGATCGCATCGACGCTCGACAAGATCGCAACCGAAATCCGCCACCTGCAGCGCACCGAAGTCCGCGAGGCCGAGGAATACTTCAGCGAAAAGCAGAAAGGCTCGTCGGCCATGCCGCACAAGCGCAATCCCGTTACCAGCGAACAGATCTCCGGACTAGCGCGCGTGGTGCGAGCGAACGCGCAGGCCGGATTCGAGAACGTCGCGCTCTGGCACGAGCGCGATATTTCGCACTCCTCGGCGGAGCGCATCATCATTCCCGACTCGACCACGCTCGCCGACTACCTGCTGAACAAAACGGCGAACCTGATCGAGACCATGTTTGTCTATCCCGCCCGCATGATGGCGAACCTCGAAAGCACGCGCGGCCTCGTCTTCAGCGGACAATTGTTGCTCGACCTGGTCGCGAGTGGCGTGTCTCGCGAAGACGCATATCGCCTGGTGCAGAGTCACGCCATGCGCGCGTGGAAAGAGGATCTCGACTTCCACGAGCTGGTCCTGCACGATCCCGAGATTCGCGGAAGAGTGCCAAAAGCGAAAATCGAGCGCGCCTTCGACCTGAGTCGCCAGCTGAAGAACATCGACAAGATCTTCGCAAGGGTGTTTCCGAAGAAAGATGCCGTTAAGAAAGATGCTGCATTTTCAAAGAAGAAAGCTGCAAAGCGGAAGAAATAGCGCGGGGAAGGCCACCGCTTCAGCAATGCGGGCTTTAGACCCTGAGGGCCGGATATCACGCCCCGGGCAATCATTTATGAGACCAGCTCTGGTCTTTCGAGACCAACTAGGCTTTACTCGGCACTCTCGGCGTCTCGCCGGTGAAAAGCTTTTCCGCCACGCACCAGTTCCAGCAACTCAATCAGCTGCTTCAACTTCTCCGGTCCGACGTGGCTGAGCATTTCCCGGCCGTGCTTTTCGATCGGATTATCCATTTCGCGCAGAAGCTTCAACCCCGCAGCAGTAATCTTTCCGTAGATTACCCGGCGATCGTGCCTGGCGCGCGCGCGCTCGACGAAGCCGCGATCTTCCAGGCGATTGAGCAGACGCGTAATGTCCGGATCGCGCGTGATCATACGCTCGCCGATCTCGCGGCACGCCAGGCCATCCGGCCCAGCGCCGCGCAGGATGCGCAGCGCGTTGTACTGCGTGCCGGTGAGTCCGAACTTTTTGAGCCGGGCTTCGACATGCGCCTGGAGCACATCCGCCGTACGCAACAAAGAAAGATAGGCTTCCTGTTCCCGGCTGCTGAACGGGACTTTTTGCTTGAGTTCCGCTTGCAAACCACGGGGCATGAGCGAAGATTATTCGTTATGACAAGCATCTGTCAAACATCGTTCGAACTCGCCTAGTTCGCCTTGCGGGAGTGCACCAGCTTCAGGCTGTCGCTTTGCAGGATGCACTGGATCTGGTGTTTGGCGTGGACGGTCCAGGGGCCGGTGGTGTCGAGCTTTACGTAGGCGCGCCAGTGTTGCAGCGCCTTGCGCGGCTCGCGCATCTTCTCATAGGCCAACGCGATGTTGTAGTGCGCGTCCGCGTAGGTGGGCGCGAGTTGAATCGCCGTCTTATAAGTGTCGATCGCTTCCTCGACCCGTCCGGTTTCGTCGAGCACGTTGCCCAGGTCGAAATAGGCGAGAGCGTAGCGGGGATCGATCTGAATCGCCGAACGGTAGTGCTTTTCGGCGAGCGCGTATTCCTGACGGTTGTAGTAGAGCGTGCCCAGATTGATGTGCGCGGCGGCGTGAATGGGATCCATTTCGAGCACCTTCAAATAGACAGTGATCGCCTCGCTCTGCGTGGAGGGATTTTCTTCCAGCACGATCCCGCGCGCAAACAAGTCGGCAACGTCGGTAACCACCAGTTCCGGTCCATTACGCGGCGGGCTGGTCACGACTTTACTTCCTTCGGACGAGAAATCGAACATGAACTGTCCGGCGATGGGCTCGAGCAGCCGCCCCTGGTGCCGGAAAGCGACGCGGTGCCCGCTCTGGTAAGCCCCAGCCTCGAGCAGTGGATTCTCCATGCCGGCAACCTGTTTCTGCATGGCTTCGAGCGATTGCCGGATGACGGCCGGACGAACGCGCTGAGCGCAGAGGTCGCGCACTTTCTTGATTTGCACCAGATCGAAAAAGGAATAGTCTTCGCCCGCCCTCACCAGTCCCGCCTTCTCCCAGGTTTGAAGCTGGCGAGGAACAAGCCGGAGAATGCGCAGCAAGTCTGCGCGGCTGTAGCGATACACGGCTGTCAAGTCTCGTCCATGATTATCCGGAACTTGCGTGCGGGAATGCAAGTAGCAACGCAGTGGAAGGCTGTGAAGAATCGGGCAGAAATGGCACAGAAGTGGTGGACTTTCTTGCCTGCGGTTCTCCCTTCACGACTATTTGTAAAATTCAAACGCCAATGGGACCTCGAGGGGGCGTTCAGCCACACCCGGACAGATTGACAACCATGTCTCTACTGCCCTACTATTGTGTCTAAGATGACTCCGCTGACCCATCGCCATCGCCATCACCATCATCACCATGCGATGAGCGTGTCGGCGGGGGACCACGGATAACCAAAGCACTCATAGGAAATCCAAGCCCGCTGGCGCAGAATTCGCCCAGTGGGCTTTTTGCTTTTTGGCGAGCTTTGAAAATCTGACACGGAGATTAGGAGGGTTCGATGGAGATCGACTTCGACAAGATGCAGGGCCTGGCGCCTGCCGTCATTCAGGATGCTGGCACCGGGGAACTGCTGATGGTGGGCTTTATGAATCGGGAAGCGCTGGATAGGACCCTGCACACTGGGTTCGTGACGTTCTACAGCCGCACTCGGCAGAAGCTGTGGACCAAGGGAGAAAGCTCCGGCAATCGTCTGCAGCTGGTTGCCGCCTTCGCCGACTGCGACCGGGATACAGTGCTGCTGCGCGTCCGTGTGCTGGGCGAGGGCAAGGTTTGCCACACCGGGACGCGCTCCTGCTTTACGCACGAACTTCCTCTGGGAAGCGCGCTCAGAACCGCCGTCTTTGGACAAGAGAAGGTTGGGCAAGAAGGGGTCGAGCGATGAAATTGCGGCTGGGCATTCCCAAAGGAAGTTTGCAGGAAGCGACGTTGAGCCTTTTCACGCGCGCCGGACTGCGCGTCTATACGAACGCCCGCTCCTATTTCGCCGCCACGGATGATCCCGATATCGAATGCCTGCTCATTCGAGCCCAGGAAATGGCGCGGTACGTCGAACACGGCGCGCTGGATGCGGGCTTGACTGGCCTCGACTGGGTGCTCGAAAGCGGCCTCGACGTGGTCAAGGTCACCGACCTGATCTATGCCAAACAAAGCATGGGCAGCGTCAAGTGGGTGCTGGCCGTCCCGGAGGATTCGAGCTTCCAGAAACTCGAAGACCTGGAGGGTCGAATCATCGCCACCGAGCTGGTCAGTTTCACTCGCAATTATTTCGCGAGCCGGAACGTTGCCGTGCGGGTCGAGTTCTCCTGGGGCGCAACCGAAGTCAAGCCACCTCTGCTGGCAGACGCCATTGTCGAGGTGACGGAGACGGGTAGTTCACTGCGCGCCAATCATTTGAGAATCCTCGAAACCGTTCTTAAGTCCAACACGCAACTGATCGCGAACAGGGCCGCTTGGGCCGATCCTTCACGGCGAGAAAAGATTGAGAACCTGTCCGTCATGCTCAGTGGGGCTATCGCTGCGCTGGGGCGGGTCGGTCTTATGCTCAACGTGCGCAAATCAGACTTGCCCGCTGTTCTCGGTCTTTTACCAGCGCTGAAGAATCCGACTGTCGCGCCCCTGGCCGATGGCGAGTGGGTTGCGGTGAACACGGTGATTGAGGAGCACACCGCCTGGACGCTAATTCCGAAGCTCAAGCAAGCCAACGCTCAGGGCATCGTCGAATATCCGCTGAACAAGGTGGTCATGTGATGCGCAATACGGTAATGCAGATTGATGTGATGCGCGATGACCTGATGCGCATTCTCGAAGGCCCTGAGCAAGCTCGTCTTATAACTGCGCTGGCCGAGCGCGGTGCGACCGATCTGGCGGAGGTCGAGCCTGTAGTCCGCCGCATTGTGAGTGAAGTTAGGCGTACCGCTGATCGCGCAGTGCGCCGCTACGCTGCGCGTTGGGACGGGTTGAGCAAGGACGAGCCGCTCCTTGTTCCCGAGGACGATCTCCACGAGGCTTGGGAGCAAACTGGTCCAGAGTTGCAGGACGCGATCAAGCAGGCTGCGGGCAATATCCGTCGCTATGCGGAATGGCAAGCGCCCAAGGACAAGAATAAAGAATGGCGGCGCGAAATCCAGCCTGGCGTTGTCGTGGGCCAGTTGGTGCGCCCTCTGGATTCGGTGGGGTGCTACGTACCGGGCGGCCGTTATCCTTTGCCTTCGACGTTGCTCATGACGGTGATTCCCGCGCAGGTCGCAGGTGTCCGGCAGATTCGCGTTGCGTCTCCGCGCCCGGCGCAGGCAACTTTGGCGGCGGCCGCATTCCTCGGCGTGCGCGAGTTCTACCGCGTCGGTGGGGCACAGGCCATCGCCGCGCTTGCCTATGGAACTGAAGAAATCCCGCGCGTCGACAAGATCGTCGGTCCGGGTAACCGATACGTGACCGCAGCCAAGAAACTGGTGGCTTTCGATTGCGCCATTGAATTCCTGGCTGGTCCTACCGAAGCCGTTATCATCAGCGAAGACGGCGATCCGGCTTGCATCGCTTCCGACCTGGTGGCCCAGGCGGAACATGATCCCGACGCGCTGTGCATCTTCATAACAACTTCACGCGCGTTAGCGAGAAGAGTTCAGAAGGATGTGCAAAAGCGAGCGAGCGCAAATCCGATCGCCGCCCAATCACTCACCCGTCGCGGCGCCATTCTTCTGGTCGCTTCGCTCGAACAGGCCGTCGAGATGGCGAATCGCATCGCGCCCGAGCATCTGACTATCCCGGCGTCGTTGGCGCCGGCCGTGCAGCACGCAGGCGCGGTTTTCCTGGATGAGTTCACACCTCAGGCAGCGGGCGACTATGTCTCCGGACCGAACCATGTGCTGCCCACGGCTGGGATGGCCCGCGTGCGTGGCGGCCTCAGTGTGCTCGATTTCGTCCGCGTTATTGCCTGCCAGCAAGTCTCATGCGCGGGAATGCGACGAATCGCGCCGCCGGGTATCACGCTGGCAAACGCCGAAGGCTTGCAGGGACACGCGGAAGCGTTCCGGGTGAGGCGCTCCCATGCTTGAGGCTCGCGCAGCGGTAAAGAATCTGCACGCTTATCGGCCCCCTTTGGCGGGCCGAACCGGACTGCGTCTCGATTTCAACGAGAGCACCGTGGGATGTTCGCCGCGCGTGCTGGCCCGCCTGCGCTCGCTTGACTCCGAACTCTTGGCGCGCTATCCCGAGCGCGAGCCGGTGGAAAACGAGGTCGCGAGCTTTCTCGGGCTCGATCCGGCGCAGGTTCTGCTTACGAACGGTGTCGACGAAGCGATTCATCTGCTTTGTTCCACCTATCTCGATCCCGGCGACGAAGCGCTCATCGTCGTGCCCACCTTTGCCATGTACGCGATCTTCGCGCAGGCCGAAGGCGCGCGCGTTGTCGAAGTGCGTGCCGGCGACAACTTCACATTCCCCGCGCAAGACCTGCTCGCGCAACTCAGTCCGCGCACGCGGCTCATCGCGGTGGCGAATCCCAACAATCCGACCGGAGCAGCGGTCGCAGGCAATGTCCTGATTCAGATTGCGCAAGCTGCGCCGCAAGCTGCCGTGCTCGTCGATGAGGCGTATTTCGAATTTCACGGAGAATCGCTGATTGACGAAACCCGGATTGACCAAACCCGGCAGCTCGATAATCCTTTCGTGGCGCGGACTTTTTCCAAGGCCTACGGTCTCGCCGGTTTGCGCATTGGCATTCTTGCGGGAGAAGCCCGGCAGATGGCGATGGTCCGCCGCGTTGCTTCGCCCTACAGCGTCAACGCGGCCGCCCTCGCAGTGCTGCCCGAGGCTCTTCAAGATCAGGAGTATGTCGGCCGCTATGTCGCGCAAGTGCTACGCAACCGCGAGAGATTGCAGCAGGAACTTGGCAAGCTCGGCTTGCATCACTGGCCGAGCCACGCAAATTTTGTCCTCGTACGCATCGGCTCAGCCCACGCGGAGTTTGTTCGAGCCCTGCGCGACCGCGGAATTCTAGTGCGTGACCGGCACTCCGATCGGCATTCCGACCCGAGATGCGAAGGCTGCGTCCGCCTGACCGTGGGATCGGACGAACACACCGAGACTCTCATCGGCGCTCTGCGCAAAGTGGTCGAGCAGTTTGGATTGCGAACGGGGTTGCCCAGTGAGGTGCGGGCGTGAGGAAAGCCAAACTGCATCGCAAGACCGCGGAAACAGAAATTCAAATTACCCTCACCATTGAGGGCCGTGGCAAGTACGAAGTCTCCACCGGAATCCGTTTTCTCGATCACATGCTGGAGCTGTTCGCGCGTCACGGTGGTTTCGACTTGCAACTCGCCGCTCTAGGCGACTTGGATGTGGACCAGCACCACACCGTGGAAGATGTCGGAATCGCTCTGGGTGAGGCGTTCGACCGCGCTCTGGGCGATCGGCGCGGCATCCTGCGAGCTGGTTATTTTCTGATGACCATGGACGAAACTCTCGGTTTGGCGGCAGTTGACTTTGGAGGCCGCGCGGTGGCCGTGGTTCAGACCAAAGTCCGAGCGACGCGGGTCGGCGATCTGCAGACGGAACTGGTGTGCGACTTTTTCGAGGGTTTCGCACGTGGCTCGCGCGCCAATGTTCATGCGCGTGTGCTTTACGGGCGCTCCAGCCATCACAAGATCGAGGCGCTCTTCAAAGCTTTTGCGCGCGCTCTGCGCGTGGCCTGCTCCCGCGACCGCCGCCTGGGACGCATGCTGCCAAGCACCAAGGGGCTTCTATGATCGCCATCGTGGACTACGGTGCGGGCAACCTGAATTCAGTGAAGAAGGCGTTTGATTATCTCGGCGCCGAAGTCGTCGTAACCACGCAGCCTGAAACCGTCGCAGAGGCGGACAAGATCGTGCTGCCGGGCGTCGGGCACTTCAGCGCATTGAGCGGCCTCGACAACAGCGGCTTGCGAGACGCCGTGCTGCAAGGCGTGCGCGCCGGCAAGCCGTTTTTCGGGATCTGCCTGGGAATGCAGTGGCTGTTCGAGGGCAGTGACGAAGCCCCCGAATTGGCGGGAGCGGGACTTTTTGCTGGAAGATGCCGGCAGTTTCCGTCGTCGGTGAAATCGCCGCACGTCGGATGGAACTCGCTGGCTGTACGGGAAGGCTCGCGCTTGCTGCGTAACATCGCGCCCGACTCCTTTGTTTATTACACCCACTCTTTTCAAGCGCCGGTGGTTGCTGCCACCACCGCAGCGACCGAATACGGAGCCCAGTTTTCCGCCGCCGTCGAACGAGACAACATTTTCGGAGTGCAGTTCCATCCGGAAAAATCGTGGACCGTGGGGCTTATCATTCTCAAGAATTTCTGTGAGGTGAATTTCCGTGAGGTTCGATAAGTGCTGACCAAGCGCATCATCGCCTGTCTCGATGTGGACGACGGTCGCGTCGTGAAAGGCGTGCAGTTCGTTAATCTGCGCGACGCTGGGGACCCGGTGGAATGTGCCGCTGCTCATGCCCGCGATGGCGCAGACGAGATCGTTCTGCTCGATATCACGGCCACCAGCGATAAACGCCGGACGATCCTCGACGTTGTCTCCCGCACTGCGCGCTGTTTGTTTATTCCGTTCACGGTCGGCGGAGGAATTCGTGAACTCTCCGACGCCGCGGCCGTGTTCGAGGCAGGCGCCGACAAGATCGCCATCAATTCGGCCGCGGTGAAGGACCCGACGCTGATCGGAAGAATCGCCGCTCGTTTTGGCTCGCAGGCGGTCGTGGTGGCCATCGATGCCAGGCGTGTGAACCGTGGTTTCGAAGTGTTCATTGCCGGAGGCCGCATTCCCACCGGCCGGGACGCGCTTCAATGGGCGCGCGAGGCAACCGCTTGCGGTGCAGGAGAAATCCTGCTCACGTCAATGGACCGCGACGGCACCCAAGCTGGTTTCGATTGTGAGTTGGTGCAGATGGTGGCCGACGCTATTTCCATTCCTGTGATCGCGTCAGGCGGCGCTGGGGCGGCGCAACATTTCATTGACGTGTTCCGCAGCGGGCGCGCGGACGCAGCTCTGGCTGCTTCGATCTTTCATTTCGGTATCGAGAATATCGGACAATTGAAACGCGAACTGCACGCTGCCAACGTGCCCGTGAGGTGGCCATGCTGATTCCGTCGATCGACCTGATGGGCGGCAAGATCGTGCAGTTAGTCCAGGGCGAAAAGAAGAAACTGGAGTTCGACAACTTCGATTACTGGATCGAGCGCTTCTCGAAGTACGCGATGGTGCAACTCATCGACCTCGACGCAGCGCGCGGCGCCGGTGACAACCAGCCGTTGGTGAAGCAGATCGTCGGCCGCCTGAACTGCCAGGTTGGCGGCGGCATTCGCAACCTCGAAACTGCGCAGGAACTTCTGAACATAGGTGCGCGCAAGGTGATCATCGGGTCCGCGTTGTTGACCGAAGGCCGGATCAACCACGAACACGCTCGCGCACTGGCGGACAAACTCCCGACTGCGGCGCTCATGTTTGCTCTCGACTCCCGCGGAGGCCGAGTAGCGATCGACGGCTGGCGCACGCAGACTGCGGTCACTGCCCTCGACATGATTCGCGAGCTGGAACCTTTCTGCGAGACCTTTCTCTATACCAACATCGACACGGAAGGCTTAATGGGCGGAATTCCGATGGAAACGATTCATGCCATCCGGCGCGCCACCGCTCGGCACCTGGTGGTCGCCGGCGGTATCACCGAACAGCAGGAAATCGACAGCCTCGACGCGCTGGGAATCGATGCCGTGGTGGGCATGGCGCTCTACGCCGGAAAAATTCGCGGTTAAAAGGCAACCCGACCCCCTAGCTGGTAGTGTCCTAAATTTATCGCCCCCAAAGGACACGAAGTCACACAAAGGTGTGAAATTCCTGAGGGTTCCCCTCGTGCTCCTTTGTGCCCTGCGTGGTTAAATTAGGACACCCCCGGAAATCGAGAGACCTGCAAAAGGTGGGATTTTCGCAATACGGCCGGCCGCCTCACACGACTATGGCGGCCGCTCCGTCGATGGAATCCTCTTTTACCGCAATCAAAGCTTCGTTGGCCTGGTCGAGTGGGAAAGCAGTTACTCTCGGCCTCAGATCAATCTCGCTCGCGACCTGGAGGAAATCTCGGGCGTCAGCTCGAGTCATGTTCGCGACACTCCGAAGCTGGCGCTCGCCCCACAGCAGGCGGTCATAGTCGAATTGGGGAATCCGGTCCAAGTGAATTGCGTTGATGGCAACCACTCCTCCCTTCCTCAGGCTGGATAGAGCGGCTACTACGACATCGCCACTAGGAGCAAAAGTGACGGCGCAGTCAAGCTCCGCGGGCGGTCTGTCCGTCTCGCTTCCCACCCAAACCGCCCCAAGAGAAGCTGCTAACTGGCGATGTGTTGCGCCTCGCGTGGAAACGTACACCTCGCAATTCCAGGCGCGTAAGACCGCAATTGCCAGATGGGCCGAGGCACCGAACCCGAACAGCCCGACACGGTCGCCATGCTTGACGCCGGCCACACGAAGGCTGCGAAAACCAATAATGCCCGCGCACAACAGCGGCGCGGCGTGTAAATCATCCAGTGGATCGGGAAGAGGAAAAGCGAAATCGGAGCGAACGACTGCGTATTCAGCATAGCCGCCGTCCACGGTATAACCGGTAAACGTGGGTGCATCACAAAGATTCTCCAGACCAAGGCGACAATACCGGCACGTGCCGTCTGTTCCTCCCATCCAGGAAACGCCCACACGTGTGCCGACAGGAAGTTCCTCCGTAGCTCCCGCTACGACTTCGCCGACAATCTGATGTCCGGGGATTACTCCAGGGCGACAGGCCGGCAAGTCGCCTTCGACGATATGCAAATCGGTGCGGCACACTCCACACACCCGCACCCGCACAAGAACTTGACCTGGCTTCGGTTCCGGCCTTGCAACCTGGCCAATCCGAAGAGGCCGCTTCCAGACTTCTTGAGGTGCCGTTAGAGTAGCGGCTTTCATCGACTCAGCGAGAAATCTCCCGACGGAGCAACCGTTGCGAAATCAATATACTCTTTCCGTTGGGCGATCTGTTTGAGCCAGCTGAAAGAGGTGCCCTGCATCTTTGAAGGTATTCATAGATGCGCTGCCCTCTGTAGATATAGGAATGTGGGGCCAGATCGCTGTGCGTCGGATCGCACGACCGATGTGTTTAGGTCACAGGTATGAGTGACCTCATGACCAGCCGGGATGAACAAGTCTACCGCGTCAATTCGACAGAGCGATGGAAGGTTATTCGCTGCCCTACAACTGCTGCGACAGATAGTTGGCGATACCCATTTCCTTGATGGAATGAAGCTGAGCCTCCAAGTAGTCCACGTGACGCTCTTCGTCCTTAATCATGCGCTCGAATAGAGCCTTGGAGCCGTCGTCCTTTGCCTCGGCGCAGACCTTCACGGCTGCGTTGTACTGGTGCACCGCATCCTGCTCGTCTTTGAGATTAATCTCCATCTGCTCCTGCACCTTGCTGCCAAGTTGAGGCTTTAACCCGACATCGACAGTGGGGATCCTGTCCAAGAAGATAATGCGCTCCATCAGTCCTTCCGCGTGCCGCATCTCCTCGATTGCCCGCACCTTGGTGCGCTCGCCAAGCCCCTTGTAGCCCCAGTTCTGGCACATCTCCGACTGCGTCATGTACTGCACAATCGCCGTCAATTCTGCGCTTAGAGCCGCGTTCAACTGCGCAATGACCTTCTCGTCGCCGTGCATAGTTTGGCCTCCGTCG
>Ga0187818_10000769_pt1 | contig 12123 bp, 10 predicted proteins | sample NC_wetland_sal_i_14_FD_130581 | JGI IMG/M metagenome (GOLD analysis project Ga0187818, IMG submission 130581) | Wetland sediment microbial communities from Neuse River Estuary, North Carolina, USA - SO4_3 | ecosystem: Environmental > Aquatic > Freshwater > Wetlands > Sediment | place: USA... | reverse complement strand
TCGGAATTCTTCTCGGGGAGCCAGCGTACGGTGGATTCTTCTTCGATGGAATACCTTGCAACCGGAACCGTAGTCTCGGAGGGCTCATACTTCAACATCATGCGGTTGTCGATGCTGCGCTCCCGGTGCAGGTAGACGATCCGCTGGCTGACGCGATCGAACAACATCGACACATTTCCCTGGCCAGTGACAAATGTCGTCCCCGTAAAGTCGCGAGCCCGGCTGCGCGTTTCCACGTATGCGGGCATATCCGCCGGCGAGAACACTTGTTTGTATTGCAGCCAGGCATAAGGTTGTCCCGCCACGGTTGCGTCCGCGAGGTATTGCATGGATGTAGCCGCTACCTCCATGTCCTCCACAAACGTGTCTGGCCAGTAGAGAAAACGCCGGCTTGGAAACCAGGCCATACCTGGGGAGATCGCGTTATCGCTCAGGCGCACCTGAAGCAGGTCCCACGCCGCCTTCAGCAACACGCTGACTCCTTCGCATTCGGCGGCTGCCGGAGCCTTACCCAGGCGGGTATCCCCTGCCGGATTAATCTCAAACGTCGTCCCGTTCGCTTCCAGATCCTGCGCGCCCTTAGCCAGATCAGACTTCGGCGGAATCGCACATGCCGGCCCATCGTATTGGACGGCCTGGAAATGGACGCGGCCGCTTAGCGCCCCGTCCGCGCTGGTATGATCGAAATCGAACTTCAGCACGGCGCGCAGTCTGTAGGAACAGTCATCGGGAACATTTAACTTCACGTCCTGGACGTGCCCAGACGCGAGATGAACGATGCCTTCGAATTCATAGCGCACGCTCTCACCCGGAACAAATCGCGCCACCATGGCGGTCGCGGGAGCGGATGCGGTCGCCTGCGCCCGGCTCGGCGGCGTAGCCAGCAATAATAAAAGGATCAGCCCCCACTGCCGGCCGGCCTTGCGATCATTGTTATTGCCCGACATAGATATATTTTTGCGGGACGTTAATTCGAAGAGAGGAAATAAAGGCATCGCATTCCGGTTCCGCTTCCGGCCGGTCCTGGAAGCTGTACATGCATGAGGCCGTCAGCGTGGCCACTCCTGCCGCGATGAAGGTCACCGTGCCCTGCATCTTTCCGAGCACGTCGTGCACCACCTCAAAATGCGCCACCCGTGCCTGGTACCCCCCGACAACCTCGTCGGAATCGAACAGAATCCGCGCCCTGCTTCCCGCCCATTTGCCTCGCTGAAACTTCTGGAGAAATTGTTCGCCGCAATCCAGGGACCCGCACGAGTCGGCTTGCCCTAAGTGGGGTCCGAACGAAACGTAAATCTTATTGTTCTTTTGCCCCATGACGGTCGGTGTTGGGGAATCGTCGTTTGGGACCATGCCCGAAATCTGGACAGCGGGAATGATCACGAACTCTGCCACCTGGTCTCTCGCCCAGTGCATATGGTTGGCGGGGATATCTTCGTCAGTGACCACTTTCTTGGCGGTCTTCGAGTGTTGCCGCTGTTCGCGCTGCCGCCGTACCACGTCGCCCAGAGGAGTCTGGCCACCGGAGTCGGTGGAGTCCTGTGCCCAAGCACCGGCCACAAGGATCAGGCAACCCAAGACCGTCCAGAACAGCAGTGACAGGCGCGATTTGCGGATCATCGTCATCCGTTGTGGGGGCTGCGGGATCATGGATCGGGATCCTCCTCGGCTTCCCCTTTGGGCAGCGGAACTTCCAGTGAGCGCACGACGTGCTCACACATCCCCTGCGCGTCGGCATAAACCTTTTCCGGAACGCTGCAGCGGATTTGCACAAACACTCCCGGAGCCATGTAGGCCGCCTGTTGTGTAATGACGGTGTTGAAGGCGGTAGGCGACCGGAATGTCGCCAGCCGCGCCGGCATGCCTGACAATGTAGTCAGTTCTTCACTGTACACTTCGGCCTTCCCGGCTCCGCTGAAGTAGACCGCAGGCACATAGTCAATCCACCAATCGATTTTCGTATTGATGAATTGCTCGCGGGTCAGGAACCCTAACTTGGTGGGCGCTCCTTTGGTGGCCTGAATCACAGCCATGGTATCTCCGACCGGGACTAGAAATTCGAACAGCCCCGTGTAGGCAGTCTGGAAAGTTTCGTCTTTGCGCGCCTTGACCGGGATTTGAAGCGTCGCCCGGAAGCACTCATCCTTCGAACAATAGCTGAACCCGTAAGAAGAATAGCCCGGCGCGGCGTGCTCGATCTCGGTGACCACTTCGGTGGAAGGAGCTTTCTTTTGTTCGCGGGCGACAGCGGCTAGAGACCCTTCCTGAGTTTCTACGATAGCTGGCGAGGAGTTTGAGTTCAGCAAAGCGTTTGTAACTTCAGCCTTCTTGTGCACAACTTCGGAAGTTTTTGGATGCCACTGCGAACCGTGCGCATTAAAACGCAAAGACGGCAGGATTGTGTTGCACGCTCGATACCCGTTTGCTTCCCGGTCGTACATTTTGACGACGGTGCCGATTGGGCGGTGCGGATTTGGGTGCAAATCCTCCGCGGCGAAGGGATAACCGCACACCACAGGCATGACGTAGCCGTCGCCCACCACCAACTGCGCGAAACCCAGCACTTCCTTCCCCAGAGGACACATGCTGAAACTCCCAGGCGAGCCGGCAGGATGCCCGTTCACGGGCTGGCCCGCGGTGATGATCCCCGTCTGCCTGCAACCGTAGAAGTACCGGCTTGCCGCGTTGTTCAGCATCTCGTTCGGATCGGCTCCCTGAGCCGGAATCGGATCGCCCAGGATGACGATCGTGCGCGACCCCATCGCTTCTGAAGAAAGCAGCTTCAGGCCATACGAATTCCGCCCTTCGAGCTCCGCATCTGCCGGCACCAGGATCGAGTAGTCGCCCGGTTTGAAGCTGTACCAGCGATAGCCGACGGGAGCAGGTGTATTTTGCTCGGAGCCTTCCGCGAGCTCCGTTGCCATCGCGTTTACGGCATCGGAATCTGCGGATCGCTTGGCGCGTTGCCGCTCTCGCTCCTCCCGCGCCTTCCGCGCCGCATCCGCGAGATCGCTCGGAGGTTGCCCTTGGGGTTGGTCTGCCTGAGCCTGGCCGGACTGGGCTTGGCTAGTCTGGCCCGGGCTAGTCTCGACCTGGCTCGCGTGAACCGGGCTGCTGTCGGGCGATGCATTCGTTTGGGCAACCCCGATGGCCGATACAAGTACAAGCAGCAACGGAAGCACCCACTTGCTCCCAACCGCTCGCTTTCCCCTGGCTTTGCCTTGCATCGACATTGCTCCGAACCACGAGACTTGTCGGAATTATAAAGTGCTTTCTCCGCTGCACTGGACTACCGTCGGCGCTCCCAGATTACTCAAGTAAGCCGAGCCCACAACAGAAGTAACAACCCTTCCCGCTGAATTTTCGTCGCCGAACCGGAACTCGTCATACGCCTCAGCGTCGGGTTCGTGCGGTCCGCGAGCGCGCACTGGCGATTCGGCGAAAACTGCGGTAGGTGTTGATCGCAAACACGATCGTGCCCAACCCGAAAAGGGCCGCCATCCATTCGGTCTGGGGATCGAAGTACAGCGCCGCTGAGGGTGACGCCAAAGCTTCCTGCCAGGACGCGAAAGTGCGGATCACGTTCAGTGCGGCGACGATGGTTACGGCGAAGTGAGCGCGAGTTAGAGAGTCGTCGAAGGCCAGACTGTAGCTAGTGCTCAGAAGCCTGTAGAGTAACGCGAAGACGGCGAAGGGCGCGGCGGCTGCCAGCCACAAGTAACCCATGGAAAGGAAATGCATTTGCCCTCCCCAGGGCACCGGAACCTGGAACGAAGGCATATTCAGAATGAGCGAGACAACTCCGCCTGCCGCAAGTGCTCCTGCTCCAATTCCAAACAACGCCACCGGAGATTTCGGCCAGCCGAAGTTCTTGATGCTACTCTCGGCAGTTCTTCGGGCAGCTCCGGCCGTGGCCGGCGCCACTGCCGGCGCATGCAAATAGGAAAAAACCACGTTCGCAAGGAAGACCGCTTCCCCGAGCAGGGCCATGGCGATCAGCATGTTGCCGGGCAAATCTCCCGTACCCACCGGCTGCACGGTGAACAGCGCGCCCGCGAGCAAGAGCGCAAGGCCGCCCCAACATTGCCAGTATCCCAGAAGGTCGTCGAGACCACCCCTGATAAAGCGGGGTACCACGCGATACTGAGCGTAGAAAAACACGAAGATGCAGAGCGCGCTAAAAAAGTACACAATCAGATCGTGAGTGCGCGCGAAGCTGACGGATTGAGACCCAACATTGCTGGCGACAAAGATGATGGAGCTCCCGGTGCCAACCAGGCAGAGCAGAGCGATGATGCGGAACAGCTTTTCCGGAGAAAAAGATTTGCCCAAGGCAATGTTGGCAATGCTTTTTCCTGTTTCCATCGGTTCTTTCTTGGCTTCGAAGGCGGCAGAATTTCTGCCTTCATCTCGTCTGCAACAGGATTTTCATTGGGACACCCCAAAACCTTCCCGATCAGCACTATCAGCGCACTTCCAGTCCATTTTTGCATTACGTGCGGGGGCCTGCAGAGAAAATCGTCTGCTTTCTAACCAAAGGTAATGCGAATACTCGTCTGGGGGATCTTTCTTTCGCAGGGCTGTCATCCGCCCGCAATCGGCGGCAAGCGTCAGCATAACAGAAGTAACAACCCTGTCCACTTCGCCGGATGCTAGACTTTTCTTCACTCCCCAACTGGAAATGCTTTGATCTGTCCACATTGCTCCCACCAGAATCCGGAGGGACGGAAGTACTGCCGTGGGTGCGGCAAGCCGCTCGCGCCGGAGGCAGTTCTTCAAAGGCCAGCATCGGCACAGACTATCCACGCGGCTTCGCCCAAGCCACTGCTCAGCAAGATGGCACTGGCCAGCTTGATACTGAGTTTCTTTTCTTTGATTGTTCCCTTTGGAATTGCTGCCGTCGCGCTGGGCCACGTGTCCCGCAATCAAATCGCAAAAAGTGCAGGCCGCCTGCGAGGAACGTGGCTTGCGTTTGCTGGGCTCATCCTCGCCTACCTCCAACTCTGCGTGGCTGCGGCGCTCTTCCTGGCAGCCGGGGGCCTATGGCTGGAGTTTAATCAGAAGATGGGCAAGGAACCCTATGTCCGCGCCGCCTTGGTAGAGCGGATCAAGAACGGCGGTCCCTACAAGGTGACGGTCGCCGACGGCGCCAAGCATCAGCAAAACGCGCTCGAGGCGCTGCGCCTAATCCAGACCCGGCAGCGCCAGTACCTCAGTGACCATCCCGACGAAGGCTATGCCTGCGGACTTGACCAACTCGGCTATCACCTCACCGAGGACAGCGAACTCGGTACCCTCATCACGAACTCTCGCTACCAAATGCAGATTTCCCAATGTAGGGCAGTGAATGAGTTGCGTTACGTCGTGCTCGCAGTTCCGCGGAGCGATTTCAACCTGCCCGATTCCCCCGTGTATTGTATGGACTCTACCAGCGTGATTTACAAGTACAGCCCAGAGCAATCCAGGGACGCAGTTGCCAGGGTCGCGGGCAAGGACCCAGAGCTCTGCTCGCGAGAGGGCGAACGGGTGGAACAGTGAACCGACGATGGATTCCACGGACAATCTAGCGACGGCGCCCACTAATGCCGGAACGGTCCGCCACAGCCGCATGGCGTTGGCAGCGGTCCTGTTAAGCATCTTCGCCTTCATTCCGCCGTTCGGTATTGCCGCAGTTGTGCTTGGGCATATAGCCAGCCGCCGCATCGCCGCCAGCCGAGGTTCGCTGAACGGCAGCGCAACAACGCGAGCCGCGCTGATCATCGCCTACCTGCAGATGTTTCTAGTGACCGTAGTCGCGTTGATTGCCTGGCAGCTGTTGCACCTGACCGTGCAGGATTTCCGCCGCGATGCCATGGTCCAGCGCGTCTTGCGGGAAGCTGATGCCAGGCAAACCCTCGACCCCACCAGCGCGCGCGAGGAGGAAATCACCGCGCAAGCTCTCATCGTTCAGATGGTAGCCATTCAGGATCAGCACTACGGCAACGGGCAGGGATATCTTTGCAGCATTGGCCAATTGATCCAGGCCGGCATCGAGGGCTCTACGCCCGCGGAAAAACAGGCGTTTGGCGACCGGGTGCACCAGTCTGCCTACATGTTCGAGCTGAGCAGGTGCAATTCGGGGAACAGTAACTCGGTTGCGCGTTACGATCTTACGGCAGTGCCTCGTTCCCCGCGCATGCCGGCTGGCTCCCTGCTCTTTTGCGCCGACGAGACAGGAACGGTCAAGCAGACAAGAACTGGAACGTCGGTCGACTGCTTCGACCACGGCTACGTCACGCTGGAGCCCGCTGCACCTCCGGTGGAGAATCCTCCGGCGAAACCCGTGCCCCCCGCCCCGCCGCAAGAACCTCCTGGCCCCTGTGTTCCGTCGGAGAAAACACCCTGTGGCGCTGACATGAAACGTGTGCGGGCGGCGTGGACTTCTCCGGAGGCACTGTGGGAATTCCTGACTTCCCCTGAGACCGGCGCGCGCGAACGCACCGTCGCTGCTTCGAAGGCAGACCAGATCATTCCCATCGATTGGCTGCCCAGAGTCCTGCAGGCGAGGCGAGAGCTCCAGCACGAACGAGCTTTGCACAATTTCGGGCTTGCGGATTATCCGTTTAAGGATTACTCGCCATTCAGCGCACTGAAAACGCCGCGCGACAGGATTGGCACCCAGACCACGAGGATGATCCTGGGACATCCCTTTGTGGTGCCGGAGAAGTGGAGCGCGTATCCCCCGACCGAAGAAGATGTCAAGCGTGCGTGGCCCGCTTATGTCTCGGAGGCCATGGAAACTCTCTACTCAAACTTAATTCAACATGGCGACGCGAACGAGATCGACTCTGTCGCTCTCAAACTTCCCTGTACCGATTATGAGACTGCGCGCCAGATCGTGGACATCACCTTGGATGTTGCGCGAACACGACATTCTGCGCCTCCAGAGGTTTTTGGGACTTGGTTGAACATTGAGAAGGGGAACACCACTGTCAATCGCGCCTCAATTGGCATTCTGGGAAGGCTGGACACCGTTGTTACGAAAGATGACATCTGGGCCATGGCCCAGGTGATCGGCTTGGAAGCTCTGAAAACGCAAGACACTTCGATGACCTATCCGGCCATTGACGCAATCAGCATCCTTCACCCGACGCCGTACACGCTTGCTCTGGCCGCAGCCCGTTATCTGGCCTCCTCGAAAGACTCAGCGTTCAACCGGGCGTATGAGGGCGACGGGCTTCTCCGCTCCCTTGGACAGCCACTCCTCGGAGCGCCCCGTTATTACGATGAGAAGAAGCAGGCCGAGTACGAACTAGACGCTGCCCGCTTTGCAGACTGGCTGAAGAAGAACGAAGCCAGACTTGACGAGAAAGCCGATGGGGAAAAATCGCTGATTGAAAACGCTCGCAAGAAAATGTCGGTTGCGACTGCGTGTCGGCCTTAGCCCGCACCCGCAGCAGCGCCTCACGACCGACAGACGACTGTTCTTGCCGGCGGTGAGGGGTCCCGCTAATCGTGGTGCCGGGAGGGGGAGTTGAACCCCCAAGGTACTAAGTACCGGCGGATTTTGAGTCCGCTGCGTCTGCCAGTTCCGCCATCCCGGCGAGGGAGTCGCATCCACAGGTTAGCACAGCAGAATTCCTTATGAAAATCACTCCCGCGTGCAGATAACGCGAAATCTACACCTCCACGGCCTTCTCACTCACCACCGGCAATTTCGTTTGTTGCCAGGCGTCGAAGCCTCCGACGACATTCACCACATTGTTGTAACCGGCCCGCTGCAGCAGGCTGCAGGCAATCAAGCTGCGATAGCCACCTTTGCAATGAACCGCGAGAGGCGCGTCGCGATCAATCTCTGGAGGAGATACTTTGAAATTATCGAGCGGCCACCATGCCGCGCTTTCGATATGTCCTGCCTGCCACTCGGGCTCGCGGCGCACATCGAGCACGTGGATTTGCTCAGCCTGCAGGCGTTCATGCAAGGTTTCGACCGTGATCTGGGGCAGCTCGGCGAGAGGGAATCCGGCTTGTTGCCATCCCTCGATCCCACCTTGCAGATATCCACGCGCATCTTCAATTCCCACGCGCGCCAACCGGATTCGCGCCTCGGACAATTGCTCAGGCGATCCCGCAATCAGTACGGGACGAGACGATAACCCGAGAATCGTTCCCGCCCACGAAGCAAACTGGCCGGAGAGCGCAATGTCGATTGAGCCCGGAACATGCCCGGCAGCGAACTGATCGCCGGGCCGCACATCCAGCGCGATCACTTCCTCATTCAAAAGCGATTTCAGCTCGGATGCCGAAATCCCGCGTAGTTCGCCCATCTCCGACAATGCTGGCGCACCCGCGCGATTGATCTCCGCATCCAGCAGGAAATATTCCGGACGCACCGGCAAATTGCTGGTCAACTGCTTGACGAATTCTTCTTTGCTCTTGATCTGCAGCGCGTAATTGGTGAGCCGCTCAGTGCCGATGGTGGACGATCGCTCGGCCCGCATGTTGCGCCCGCAGAGCGAACCCGCTCCGTGAGCCGAATAGACCAGCACGTCATCCGCGAGCCTTAGCAGTTTTTCATGCAGGCTGTCGTAAAGCAGGCCGGCCAGCTCCGCCGGAGTGTGCGTCTTCGATAAGTCGGGCCGCCCCACGTCGCCGAGGAACAAAGTGTCGCCGGTCAGAACCGCCCAAGGTTGGGGCGACTTCTCTCCGTCAGTGACCACCAGGCAGATGCTCTCCGGTGTGTGTCCCGGCGTCTCCATCACCTTAATGTGAGCCTTGCCGACTCGCAACTCGTAGCCGTCGTGGACATCTACATGTGGTAATGTTGCTGCTGCCTGGGCGCCAATGTAAATATTCGCACCGGTGCGCGCGGCAAGTTCCTGGTGCCCGGAAACGAAGTCGGCATGCAGGTGAGTTTCGAAAATGTGGCGGATCTTGACTCCGTGTTCGCTGGCGGCTTTCAGGTAAATGTCGACGTCCCGTTGTGGATCGACCACAACGGCTTCGCCTTCCGACGCCAGCATGTAAGAAGCGTGAGCCAAACAACCTAGATAAAACTGTTCAAAATACATGATCCTCGCCTTGTCGAACCCGCTCCCGAACACCATTCCCGGGGCTCTCTTGCCGCAATACATCATAACCCCGGATGTCCAAGACTATGCGGGAATTAGAAAGCAACGTTCATTCTCATGTTGGCAGTGGAAAAATTGCCCCTTTTTCCACCCGATTTCTGCGCTACAATGCGCTGTAGATGAGCTGTTTCGCCTCTCGGCCGAGGCAAGGCGGCGAGCCACAGAGTGCCTGTCCCCCAGGAGGTAGTTTGATGTACCGGCCCTCGAGTACCAGTGTGCCCGGCTCCAATCCGTTTCTGGATGTGGAGACAACCATTCGCGGACTCACCCAGGACTTCTGCACTGCTTTTAATACCGGCAACTACGACCAGGTAGCCGCACTGTTTGCTCCTGATGCAATCTTCATGCCTCCGCGCCGCGAACCGTCTCAGGGGCCGAAGGCGATTGAGCGCGTGCTGCGGGAATATGGCGAGTCTGGATATCAGAACCTTCGCCTGGAGACTACCCGCGTCGACTACTCGGGTGACATGGCCGTTGAAATCGGTCGCTATACGGTGGTTATCGAACGAGGCAAAGACACCACCATCGGCGATCGTGGCAGATTCATGCGGGCGTGGCGGCGCCTCGGAGCTTGGCTGATCATGGCTGACTCCTGGAATAGCAACCTGCCGCTGGCCAATGAAGAGGTCAAGTTCGGCGATAGCACCAAGGTCGCTTAAGCGCCAAGATGAATCAGCCGAGCACCGGACCGGTGAGTTCCACTGTCAAGCAGAACGGCGTGACTTCGGGTCCAAAGCCTGATTCGGCCAATCCCTCGCGCTTCTGTCCTAACTGCTCGGCGCAACTCACGGAACGCGGTTGCAAGTTGAGCTGCCCGCGCTGTGGCTTCTACCTGAGTTGTTCGGACTTCTACTAAACACCGCAAATCCCGCATCTTCAACCACGGCTTACGAGGCTGCGGAAAACCTCGGATTTTGGGTGGCGCAGCGCTTCAGTGTGTGCGTGAGAACTGACTTGTTTTTGGTAGGGAAGTGAGGCAAAAAGGAGGTATGCCACGATTTTTGCCGTACAACCCCGATCAAGCGTACTTGCTGCCGCCCAGTGTGAAGGATGAGCTGGGGGAGGATCACCTGTGTTTTTTCGTGCACCGGGTGGTGGAAGGGCTGGACCTGAGTGAGTTGGAAGCGGCCTACAGGGAGGAAGGCGGGGCGGTGTATGCGCCGGCGCTGATGTTGAAGGTGTGGCTGTACGGGTATGCGCTGGGGATGACGAGCGCGCGCCGGTTGGAACAGCGGATCCGAGAAGACTTGGGGCTACGCTATCTGGCGGGAGGGCAGCAGCCGGACAACTGGGCGCTAAGCGCATTCCGGCGGCGGCATGGGCGAGCCTTGAATGATGTCTTCACGCAAGTGCTGGAGTGGGCGCGGGAGTGGAAGCTGGGGAAGTTGGGGACGGTGGCGATTGACTCGACCCGCATCCGGGCCAACGCCTCGCGGGATGGGATCGATAGGGAACAACGGTTGCGGAACGAGCGAGCGCGGCTGCGGCGGCAGATTCGGCGGTGGCAGAAAGCGTGCGACGCTCAGGACCCGGAGGAAGGAGCGGGGACGCGGGTGAAGGTGGAGGAGTTGGAACGGCGGCTGGAGGAGATGCCGCGGCGCCTGCAGCGGCTGAGAAAGAGCGGGGAGGCGAAGCTGTCGCGGCGCGACGCAGAGGCGCGGTTTCTGCGGGAGCGTGGGGGGTTCGTGCTCGGCCACACGGGGCGGAGATTGCGGTGAATGAGGAACATGTGATCGTGGCCCAGCGGGTGACCTTGAATCGTTGCGACGTGCCGGCGCTCGTACCCCTGGTGGAGGAAGTGGAGCAGCGGGGGCGAGCGCGTCCCCAGAAGGTGCTGGCGGATGCGGGATTCTACAGCAACGAGAATGTGCGAACCCTGGAGGAACGAGGGACGGATGTGTATGTGCCAGACCCGAACTTAGCGCGCGAACTGCACACTGGCCAACGTGCGCGAACCATTGGACGCAACCGGGTGCGCAGCCCGGAACTGAAGGCCATGCGGAAGAAATTGCGCAGCGGGGCGGGGCGACGAGTGTACGAGCGACGAAAAGCGTTGGTGGAACCGGTGTTCGGAGTGCTGAAGCAGCAACGGGGGATGCGTCAATTCCGCACCCGAGGTCTGGCCCAGGTGGCCGCCGAGTTTACCCTGGCCACCCTGGCCTACAACCTGACTCGGATGTACGCGCGGAGGCAGGGGTGCTAAGCCTGCAACCCGAGATTTGGTGAGGCGGCGCAGGATACCAGGGCACCAACGTTGGGTGTGGTCGCAGCGCAACCTAGTTCTCACGCACACACTTCCAGCGCTGCGCCACCCAAAATCAAAAACAAAAGGGCGGCTCAAAGGCCGCCCTGATTTTTCTTCCTAAACGAATCACATCATCTTCGTGCTGTCGACGTGAATCGAATCGCCTTCGACGTGTCCGGTCACGGCCACGTGATGACCCTCGTGTCCTTTGAGTGCATCCGGATTGGAGACCGTCAGAACTTTGTGGTCAGTGTCGGTAACGATCACGTACTTCGCGCCCTTGGTGATGCACTTGTTCATGCAATCGGTGTGGCCATCCTTGGCGCCCTTGGCGCCGCACATGGAATCGCTCACGTATCCGTTCACGGTCGTGGCGTCAGCCGCCCAAACCATGGAAACGACGAAGAACAGCATGGAAAGAACAGCCAACATCAACACTAGTTTTTTCATAGCAAACCTCAAGTTTAGCGGTTGACCCGCAGATATTTGACTCAAACCAGCCCCACTCGCCCGGCGATTTCCGCTGCGTCCGTTGCGGCGAGCTACAATCCCAGCAAAGCGGCAAACTGCGTGCAGATTACCGGATGCTCTTGATCAAAGGTAGATTGGAGGAACTATATCACAAGGGGTGGTGACGCGAACCGCGAAATACGCTCACTTGCGGGCGGCCTCAGTCGGCGGCGATTGAGGATGGGCGGGTGCGGGGGCAACGTAGATCACTTCACCCGGACGGGCGTAGTGCAACTGCTCGCGCGCTTCTTTCTCGAT
>Ga0187818_10000768_pt1 | contig 12123 bp, 7 predicted proteins | sample NC_wetland_sal_i_14_FD_130581 | JGI IMG/M metagenome (GOLD analysis project Ga0187818, IMG submission 130581) | Wetland sediment microbial communities from Neuse River Estuary, North Carolina, USA - SO4_3 | ecosystem: Environmental > Aquatic > Freshwater > Wetlands > Sediment | place: USA: North... | reverse complement strand
TAGGTCTGTGATCCTGCATGTCCCGAATGACATTCCCCGGATCGCCAGAGAGTAGCCGAGGCCCGGTCTGTGTCAAGACTCTCCGACCGCGTTGTTATGCGGCGGGCTTCGCCCGGTTTTGACACAGACCCCACCCGCCCCGGCCTATCATTCTTCTGTTCCGGGAAAGTCAGATTCTCCTGAAAGACTTCCGATCTCTTCGAGCCTGGCATTCTCGACGCCGCAAATTCATCTGCATTCGGTCACCGGCAGTACCCCAATTTCATTGCGGAAGCGGAAAGCAGTTAGGTGTGCCGCAACCACCGCACCCGCGACTTGCCTAGCTCGTTGCGCGAAATCGAGATCTTCTGCATCGCCGGAATCTAGCCCCGTTTAAGAGAGCGCTGACGCCAAGGGTCGTAGCCTACAGTAAGGCGCCCAACGCGGAATCCTAAGGACATTTCGACGACGCCCTCTGCAGATGTGGCGATGCGACTGCAACCAGCGGAGGCGAAGATTAGAAACAGATTTGACGGTCGGCAACTTCCTCGCATTCTGACGTTCATTCTTCGACTCACACCCTGCCCTGTCATGGCGGCGGAGACGTTGGAACGATGGAACAATGGAACAATGGAACAATGGAACAGGAGATTTCTCCATGCGCTCGATGCACTGGCTTGGTCTCTCTCTGACTGCGGTATTCCTTTTTCTTTCTTGCGGATGTGGTGGCACGGGTAGCACTCCGGCGCCGCTAACTCCCGCTCCGCTGAGCGCCGCGAACGTCAACCTGATCTTCGTGGTAAGCGAGGATTTGACTAACAATGCTACCGGGGACGTCAATCCACTCACGGCCAACCTCACCAATCAGGGGTTACAGCGTTCGCTCCTCATGGCCCCGTTCCTGCAACAGAACGTATTGGGGGGAAAGAATGTAACCGGCATCTATGCGCTGGAACCGATGACCCATTTGCAAACCAGCAGTACCGGCACTTACCCCGATATGGTGGCGCTGGAGACCATTCAGCAGTTTGCCCTCCTCAACCAGATCACCGTGCCCAAGGACCCCGTGGGCCCGGCCCAATATACGGCCCACAGCTTCCCGCTCAATACAGCGTATGGGTCAGGGCCTCTACCCCTGGGAGTGGCTGCGCCATTAATCTACTGCCAGGGTTGCCAGGGCCTCGATCTCGATTCCAGCGGCGTGTTACAAGACCAGTTAAGCGATAACAACCAATCCCTGATAAACCAGATCCTCGTTTACAACGTTCCGGGGTTCTATGTCTTCTCGGCGCCTTGGGAGACCACCTCCAGCATGTTGACCAGTATCAACAGCCACGAAAACTATAATCTGACTCTTCCGGCGACCTATCATGGACCCAACTATATTTATGCCATCTCGATCCCGCCGTTGGGAAGCGCCAGCCTGGTTACCTTCAACAGCAGTGTTAATCCGCCTTCCACTTACCCTGTGCTGCCCCCGCCGGCGCTGGCCAGCGCTCCCTGCCCTCCCACGGGTAAGGGCGCGCAGGCTTATTTCAACATCGCGATCCCCGGCGTCAACGCTCCGCCGGGAATCAACATCAACGAAACGGTTTACATGATGCGGCACGCCGAGGCGCATCCGACTTACTGGTTTGGAGACGGCAACTACGTCGCCGCCGGGCAATGGCGCGCTCTCGATCTTCCGAACGCCTTGCTCGGCAAACTCAATCCTATCCCCACTCAGATTTATTCGATCGACCCCGCTCAGGCTATCCCGTCCGGTTATTTGAACTGGTCGTACGTCAGGCCATCCTTGACGGCCGAACCTTATGCCATCGCCAATCACTTGCCCATTCATCTGGTTGCGGACCTCGATATGTTCGATATTCCGGCCGTGATTGGGCAGGAAAACCAGTTCTTCTTCAACAGCCCACACTTCTCCAGCCAGCCACTACTCCCCCAACCACCCCCAACACTCTCCGGTCAGACCGTGCTGCTGGCGTGGGAGCACAGCCACTTTCAACCGACGGTAAATGCGCTGCTCGCCAGCTATGGCAGCAGCCAAACGGTGCCGGTCGATTGGCAGGACGACGACTACGACACCATCTGGACGGTCACGCTCGACTCGGTGGGCAACTTGACCGTGAACAACGCGCTCTGCGAAGGCATCGACTCCGCCAAACTGCCGGCCGCGGTTCCTCAATTTTAATACGCCCAAAAGTGCGGATCGCAGGCGAAATTCGACGATGCCTTCCGCGGGGGTGGAGATGCGCGTGCAGCGTCGGAAGAGAAAATTGGCCGCCCCTCACAAACAGTGACCCGAACAAACAGTGACCCGAACTTGCGCCCCGCTCAACGAACGCACCTCGATCTCGACCTTCCGACCGCACAGGAGTGAATTGTGAATATGCGCTTCAGAAATTCCGGACTATTAAAGTTCCTCGCTCTTTCTCTGACGACAGTATTCCTCCTTCTCTTCTGCGGATGTGGCGGCACCAGCCATAGCTCCACACCGATGCAGGCGCCCTCGGGTCTCACCTACACCCCTGGGACGGCAGTCTACATTCAGGGGACACCGATCACGGCAAACAGCCCGACCAGCACGGGCGGAGCTGTGATTTCGTATAGTGTGACTCCGCCTCTGCCGGGGGGATTATTCCTGAGCACCAGCACGGGTGTGATTAGCGGAACCGCAGTGAAGGCGACCGCCACGACCATCTATACGATCACGGCGTCGAACGCGGCGGGCTTTACCACGGTGCCACTGACCATTACGGTGGCTATCGCGGCGCCAGTGGGCCTGACGTATTCGAACCCCACGGCGTTCTATACCGTTGGCGTGCCCATTCCGGACAACGCTCCGACCAGCACCGGCGGGGCGCCGGCCGCATATAGTGTGTCCCCGCCCCTTCCGGCGGGACTGACCCTGAGCAAGACCGCGCCACCCAACCTCCCTTACCCGGCCACCATCAGTGCGGGCGTCATCAGTGGAACACCGGCGGGACTGCCTTCGACGGGCACTTACGTGGTAACGGCTTCCAACCCGGCTGGCTACACAACGGCGACTCTGACCATCACGGTGAGTGCCGCGGGCGCGGGCGTGGCCCCGCCGAACTGGAACTATAGCGCCCCCGCGCCGGTCTATGCGGCAGGGGTACCGATCACGCCGAACACCCCCTCGCTTAGCCCGACCAGCGGAATAACGTACAGTGTGAGCCCCGCCGTTTCGAATGGGCTGACGTTTAGCGCCAGCACAGGTGTCGTCAGTGGAACCCCTGTGGCCATTTCTTCCACGATCGTGCCCCCGCCGCCGGTGACGATCGACTACACCGTAACCGCTACCAGTCCGGCTGGCGGCAGCACTACGGCGCCCCTGACCATTACGGTATATAACGCCCCCCAATCGGTTCCCAATATGGGCCAATCGATTACGCCGTTGGCAACCACGGGTTCCACTTTCCAATTTCTGGACACTGGCATGGTGGTGACCGATCCGATCGATGCGCAGGTAGCTCCGGTAGAATGGCTGGCCGGCTACGGGGCCAGCAGCGCGGTCAGTCCGGATGGCAACACCCTGCTGGTTCTGACCACCGGGTACAACCGCGTGTTTCAGGCCGCGTTTCCATTCTTTGACCCGGAATACTCGGATGAGTATGTGTTCATCTACAACATTCAATCCGGCGCGCCGGTCTTTGAGCAAGTGGTGCAAATCCCCAACGCCTACCACGGGATTGTCTGGGATCCTTCCAGTACGGCCTTTTACGTTTCCGGTGGCATGGGCGATGCTGCCTACGGCACCGACCCCGTCCCCTACTACTATCCCGATGGAACTCCGGGGGCGACGAACAATGGCGACAATGTCCACATCATCCAGCAGGACTCAACTACCCATATTTGGTCTGCGACCGCCGAACTGGACTTGGGCCAAGTTCGAGCGGCCCAGGGTCGCGATCCCGCCCAGACCATTTACGGCGGCCACCCCGCGGGCAATGGCCTGCCGGTACCGAACGATCACTTCGCCTCGGTAAACGCCGCGGTTTACGTGGCTCCTTGCGCCGCCGGAGTGGCGATTTCAAACGACGGCAATATGGTGGTCGTGGCCAATTACTATAACGACTCGATCACGGTATTCACCGGAGGCTTGAGCATCTGGGTGGCGCAATGGCAGCCACCGCAGCTGGACACGGGATCGCTGCAAGGATATGGACTGCTGCAAGGAACGGAACTTGACCTGCGCCCCGGCACTGGCTTAGCGGGCGGCGAATATCCGTTTTGGGTGGTGATGACCAGTAATGGACCGCCCGCGACACCCTATACCGCCTACGTATCCAGCCTTCGCGACCGCGAGATTGACGTAGTGACCATGGCGGCGACTTGTGGTCACGGCAACCCCGTATTTTGCACCTATGCGCCGTCAGTAACGACCCGCATCCCGGTGAAGGGCCAACCGAACAAGATGACGCTGAACCAGGCGCAGACGCTCCTGTATGTGGCCGAGGACGAGTCGGATACGGTGGACGTAATCAGTCTGCAAACGAATACGGTTGTCGAGAGCATCCCAGTCATCGCTCCCCCATCCGTATTGCAGTCTTTCTCTCTGACGCAATATACGGGCGCGAACACGAACAGCGTGACGCTGTCGGAGCCGGATGAGAAGCGTCTCTACGTGACCAATGGCAATCTGAATAACATCGCGGTGGTGCAACTCGGCGGAACCAATAGCGGCGACCAGGTAGTCGGTCTCATTCCTACTGGCTGGTATCCGAACTCCGTGAGCCTCAGTAAGGATGGCACATGGGCGTACGTGGTCAATGCGAAATCTCCAACCGGCCCGAATCCCCACTGGTGCTATGCGTACGGGCCGTCGAATTATCCCACTTGCACTTCTTCGAATGAGTACAATCCCCAGCTGACCAAAGCCGGCCTGCAGAGCTTCCCGCTCGCCAGCGTCACGACGCCGGCGCAGCTTCAGGCGCTGACGACGCAGGTAACCACGAACAACCGGTTCTCGAACACTTCCGCCACGGGCTCGGTGATGGCGGCCGTACATCAAGGCGTCCAGCACGTGATCTACATCCTCAAGGAAAACCGGACCTATGACCAGATTCTGGGCGATCTGGGACGTGGCGATGGCGATCCCACTTTGGCTCTGTTTGGACAGGCCATCACGCCGAATCAACACAGCCTGGCGCAAAACTTTGTTACCCTCGACAACTTCCGCGCCAGCGCCGAAGTCAGCAACGATGGCTGGCCGTGGAGCACTTCGGCGCGCGCCCCCGACGTGGTGGAACACCAGTACCCGGTCTTCTACTCGCAACGCGGCGTCAGCCTGGACACCGAGGGTTTGAATCGCAGTGTGAACGTTGCCCTGCCGACCGTGGCCGAGCGCCGGGCCTCCGATCCAATTTTTCCCGGCGGGGCCCTTTCGCTGGACGTCGCGAACGGTGAGAATCTGCTACCGGGCCAGACCGATGTGGATGCGCCGGATGGACCGGAGGATGAAGTTAATACCGGCTATTTGTGGAACAACGCGCTGCGGGCGGGTCTTACGGTTCGCGACTATGGCTTCTTCGTAGACACGACCTGCTATAACGTGGCCACCTGCCAGACTCCGCTGGCGCACGACCCGTTCTCCACCAACACCATCGTGGCGCCCCCTGCGAATGTGGCTCTCGCACCGTTTACTGATCAGTACTTCCGCGGTTTCGATCCCGCGTTTCCGGACTACTACCGTTTCAAGGAGTGGGAGCGCGACTTCGATGCCAATTACGCTAACGGTGGAATGGCCAATTTGACCTTGGTCCGCTTCATGCACGATCACACCGGAAACTTCGCGACCGCGATCGACCTGGTGAATACTCCGGACCGGGATCAGGCCGATAACGACTATGCGGTGGGCTTGCTGGTGCAGAAGATCGCCAACAGCCCCGTATACAAAAACAACACTCTGATCTTTGTCGTGGAAGACGACTCGCAGGATGGCGGCGACCACGTCGATTCGCACCGCACCACTGCGTATGTAGCGGGCGCCTACGTAAGGAATGCGGTGGTGTCCACGGCGTACAACACCATCGACTTCATACGCACGATGGAAGAAGTTCTGGGCCTGCAGCCAATGAATTTGAACGATGCGGTGGCGAATCCCATGTCCGACATCTTCGACACGGTGCCTAACCGGGAGTGGACCTTTACCGCCACGCCGGCGTCGATTCTCTACTGCACGAATCTGCCGCTGCCCCAACCGGCGCAGCCGTGCAATAACCCGACGCCCGACGCTAACTACTGGGCGCGAGTTACCAAAGGAATGGACTTCACGGATGCGGATCGGGTCGATGGCGGGGTCTTCAACCGGATTCTCTGGAAGGGGCTGATGGGCGACAAACCTTATCCTGCCGCGCCCACCGGAAAGGACCTGCGCCAAAACCGCGAGAAGCTTCTCGCCGATTATCGCCGGTCCTTGACGCGGGAAGCAGCGCGGAAACCGAAGGCAGGCGGCAACTGAGAGCCGCCGCGGAAGGCATCACGCATTAAAAGGAGAAGCTTCTATGTCAAAAGTGTTTGGCTTTATGTCTCTTCTTGGGTTGGTCAGTATCTACCTGTTGTTCGGATGTGGCGCTGCGACCAACACCACCCCCATCACTCCCACCGCCAACAAGTTCCCCGTGGTTGTGTTCTCGGACCTTCATTTCAATCCATTTTATGACACAGCTCTTTTTACTGGCCCAGCTGTTTGTACGAGCCTTGTGAATGAGGAGATCAGCCAGTGGCCGAGTTTCTTTCAGAACTCGACAATTAAACAAGCTTCGGCATGGGGTAGCGATACCAACTACCCTTTGCTTGTCCTTGCACTCGCAAGCATAAAGCAGAATTTGGGAGCGAGTCCGCTCGTCATTTATACCGGCGACCTGATTGGCCATGACTTTGCATCATCTTTTTACGAATATTGCGAGGGCCTAACCTCCAAGCAATCCCCGTCTCCACAGCAAGTCGCAGCCATGCAGGCCTTTACCGACAAGACGGTAGCCTTCGTTACCGCGCAGATCAGGGCGTCCGTCGGAAATCTTCCCGTCATGTTCGCGGTTGGAAATATCGATTCCTACACCAGCTATGGACCGGATAGCACTTTTCTTTCCAATACAGCGGAAACTTTTTACACACAATTTGTGAATGGCACCGTGGATCGCCAAACATTTCTTAATACCTTCACCAGTGGTGGATATTATTCTGCCCGGCCGCTTGGACCAAAATTGATGGTGATCGGACTCAATACCAACCCTTTCGCTCTTGGGGTCCCAGGCGACAATGACAGTGCCGTAGCTGCTGAACTTGCCTGGCTTGATTCAAGCCTCGCTTCGGCCCAGGCTGCCGGCCAAAACGTGTGGCTCTTAATGCATGTGCCTCCCGGCGCAAACACAGTTACAACGGCCGCAAGTGTTAATAGCAGCGGTCAGATTGTAAGTGCGGCGATGATGATGTACCAGAGTTATCAGGCAAGTTTTCTGCAAGTACTTTCGAAGTATCCTGGCGTTATAACTATGACCCTGGGTGCCCATACTCATATGGACGAATATCGTATCCTGTCACCTTCTGTTGTGCTTGATGAAGTGCCTGCGATAAGTCCGTGCTTTGGCGAGAACCCGGCCTTTAAGGTCTTTACAATAAGTCAGAGTACGTTTACACCCACCGATTATAGTTCCCTGAACTCTGACCTCGCTGTTATGCCGGCACAGTTCAATAACTATTACACTTTTTCGGCAGCTTATTCCCTGCAAGGTCCTTTGGGCGCTTCTCTGGTACAACTGTATCCAGAACTGGCAACGAATGTTGCACTCACCGGTACGCAACTACCTAATGCACAACAGGCACTTTACATGGGGCAGTATAATTCTGGAAACGCTACCTGGAATCCCAATCCGCTCCCGCTGGGCGCGCCGTGGAATCCCGTTACGCCTGCGAACTGGCCGGTTTTCGCCTGCGGCATTGGAAAAATGGCGCAACTGGATTTTGAAGATTGTGTGAACTCCTATTGATGTTCCGAAATCAAACAAAAATGTAGAGCCCCGGAGGGAGTTCCGCTGTCTTATGTCTCTGTCTCGCGTGGACGCTACGACGCGCAGATTTATACGAACAATGCAGCGGTGCTGGGAAAGGAACTCGGCCGCGACGTGTCCCATTCCCCCGCGATTCAGCAGGAGCCAACGTCGGAAAAGATAGAGCCCACGCACACGAATCAGATTGGTCAGGGTTTCGGCCTTGCTCGGTGACGTTGCATTCCCGAATGACAGATTGTCCTGTAACATCCTTCCGATCTCTTCGATCTTCGGTCTGTGCATTCTCGATGCGGCAGATTGATTAACTCATCTGAGTTCGGTCACAGGTAGCGCCCGAAATCCACTCGTAAGCGGAAAGCCGCTTGGTGTGCGGCAGACAATTGCACCGCCGGTCACCCGTGATTTGCCCACCACGTTGCGCACGAAATCGAGATTTACTGTATCGCGGGCATCTGGCAGTTCCGTCCACTTCGCTTCAAACAGTTCCAGGCGTCCGCCCGTATCCACCACAAAGTCCACTTCGCGGGTTCGGTCGCGCCAAAAGAACAGGCTGCCTGTGCGCCGTCCGCGGCGTTCGCGGTCCCGAAGCTGGGCGAAAACAAACGTCTCCCAGACTGCGCCTACCGCCGGCGATTGCCGAAGAGCTTCCACGGACCGAATATTCAGCAGAGCGCAAAGCAGGCCAGTGTCAGTAAGGTAGAGTTTAGGGCTCTTGACGATGGACTTGGTTCGATTCGAGAACCACGGCTCAAGCAACACAATCTGCCCGGAAGCTTCCAGCATGGACAGCCAATGGTTCGCCGTTGAAGGGGCAATACCGACATCGCGCGCCAAATCTGCTTTGTTCAACAGGTTTGCAGAACGGAGTGCGCACGCGCGCATAAATCGCTCGAAGTCCCGCAGGCTGCCAACATTGGTTAAGGAGCGCACGTCGCGTTCGAGATACGTAGCGAGATAGGAATTGTAAAAAGCTACAGAATCAATGTCTGGGTTGGCGTACAGCTCTGGAAAGCCGCCGCGCACGATGGCGGTTTCGATCGCGGTTTGCGGCAATGCCGCTTGAATCTCGGCGAAGGAGAGGGTTTCAAGTTCCACGATGTCCGCTCTGCCTGCCAGCGATTCGGAAACGTTCTTCATCAGGGTGAACTTCTGCGAACTAGTCAGCAGGAATTGTCCGTTGCGTGTACGGTGGGCATCCACGGCCACCTTGAGGTGCCGGAACAAGCCCGGCGCATACTGAACCTCATCAATAAGGACGGGCGGCGGATGACGTTGAAGAAAAGTGCCCGGTTCCTTTTCCGCCTGCTCAGCTTCGGCGGGGAGGTCGAGGGAGACAAACGCATATTTCGGGAACAGGCGCAGAAAAGTGGAGGTTTTGCCGGTTTGTCTGGCTCCGGTCAGCACGACCACGGGCCGCGTCTTCGCGGAGCGTTGCAGGCGGGGTTCAACCGCGCGTGGAATCCACATATGCAAAATATACGATAGAATCGCATATTGTGCACGCCCAAAAGAGTTTCCCTATCGAATGGGTGGCGGCGCAGCCGAGCGTCAGGAAAGGGATGGAGCGCTCGCGGCCTGTTCGATAGCGCAAGGAGCTGATGTACGGACGGCGACTGAAAGGCCCCGAGATGCCGACACCGAACGAGTTCAACCGCTCGGTAAAACGAGATGGCATAGGCATCAAGACGGACAAGATGAAGGCGATGATCCGCTCTTGCCGTTTCTAAGCGTCCACGAGGGCCCGGTAAGTGGCTACTCATCCTGATAAATGGCACGACTGCGAGAAAACTGCGGTGAGGGTGAACAGGAACGCTCGTGAGGGACGAGCAACATCCACGTTTCGAAAGCCGCAAAACAAGGGGCACCGGCCGTCAGCGTGGAGGCGCGCCTGCCACTCAGCTGTCTAATCCTGCCCGGTGGTACAGCATGGCCATCGGATTGGCGGGCCCATAACCCTTCCCAATCGCGAGGCCGGCACGGATGGCCGCTGTGATGAACTCCTTAGCGGCAGTCACGCTTTCACGAACTGTTTTCTTGTGGGCCAGATTCGCCGCAATCGCCGAAGCAAAGATGCAACCGGTACCGTGGGTGTTCCTGGTGTCGATACGCTCAGCGCGGAACTCAGTGAATTCACGGCCGTCGTAGAGGACGTCGGCGGCGATGTTCTCCAGATGACCACCCTTGATGACGACATTTTCCGGTCCCAGGTCGCGGATCGCCCGGGCGGCCTCTTTCATTTGCGCAAGAGTCTTGATTTCGCACCCCGTGAGCGCCCCGGCTTCATGCAGGTTGGGTGTGACCACCACAGCCAGCGGCAGCAACTTGGTCTTGAGAGCCGCGATCGCATCGGGCTTCAGCAGGGGGGCACCACTCTTCGCGATCATCACCGGGTCCACGACCAGGGGTCCTAACTTGTGGCCGGAAATTGCGGCTGCCACCGCGTCGATGATGGCGGTGCTCGCGAGCATTCCCGTCTTTACCGCATCGCAGCCGATGTCGCTTAAGCAGGCTTCGATCTGCTTCACCACGAACGTCGGCTCGATCTCCAATACCCCGTAAACTCCGGTCGTATTCTGTGCCGTGAGGGCGGTAATTGCGGTCATGCCAAAGGCGCCTAAGGCCGAGACCGTTTTCAGGTCGGCCTGAATCCCGGCCCCACCGCCGGAATCGGAACCGGCGATGATCAGGACGCGAGGAATCTTCATCAGTCACCTGCCTTCCCGTCGCGAAACTGCGCGCCCGTCATACCGGCCACCGTTCCATCTTCCAAGCCATCTCCCAGAACTGCCACTCATAGCGGCTGCTGGTGAGAAACGCGGCCTCCAGCTTTTGTAAGTCGCGCTCCGGCAGTCCCGCGGCAAGACTATCGAGCAGATCGCGGCACCACTGGGCCAGTTCGGCAAATTCTTTAGAGCTGTACATCGCGATCCACTTGGCATAACGCTTGTCGCTGGGGGCAGGTTGCAGAGCCAGGCGCTGGCCGATTTCGCTGAAAGCCCACATGCAAGGTAACAACGCCGCAGCCAACTCCGCGAAATCGCCCGTCGCCGCTACTCGCAACAAGAAATCGCTGTAGCCGCGAGTGGTGGGCGAAGGGAGTTCTTGCTCAAGCGCCTCGCGACTGATCTCGAACTCGGTGGCGTAGGCCCGGTGGAGGTTCATCTCGGTCTCCACGGTTTCCTTGAGCAGCGTGGCGAAGCGGGTCATCGTCTCCAGGTCCGGACTGCGCGCGGCGGCCAGAGCCAGAAGACGCGCATACTCGATGAGGAACACATAATCCTGCCGCAGCCAGAACTTGAATCTCTCCAGACTTAGCGTTCCCTCGCCAATGCCTCGCACAAACGGGTGCTGATGTTGTGCCCCCCAAATTCCCGCTGCTTTTTGGCGCAGGCGCTCGGTGAATCGCTCTGCCATAGGTTCTCGCACCTCTCATCTTACTCGCGTGCTCCAAGCGCGACAGGAGTTCCAAGCTGCTATACTTCGGCTCGTTCCGGCCGCAATCACAGGTCCTTGTGTGCATGGTCACAGTGCCAGGTATTCGATCGCGCGTATCGTTTAAACAGGAAATTCCATGTTTTCTGATCGCTACGAAATCGTTTGCGAACAAGTTTCGGAGTTTTCCCACACGCGGCGGGGACATCTAGACTCGCTCCGGCCCATGGTGGCATCCGACTACGCACCTTTCTTTTGGAGCGAAGGATTCGGGCAGGGGGGCGAGCTGGATCAAGCCATCATCGCCCGTTCTGCCGAGGTCAAAGCGGCTCTTTACGGGGGGCAAGTCTTTGTGATCGTCCCGATCTATGTGACCAGCATCTGCGAGGAGCAGTGTCTCTATTGCAATTTCCGGGGAGGAAACAAAGGGATCGGGGTCGAGCGCCGGCGATTGACGGATGACGAACTCGAACAAGAGGCGCTCTATCTCATCAAGGAGAAAGGGCTGAGAGTTCTTGAGCTGGTGTACGCAACCGATCCGCGGATGCGAGTGGATGCGATGTGTCGTCACGTTGAACGGTTGCGGCGAGTGTTGGACCAGCATGGTGGCGGTCTCGTCGGAATCAGCGCCGAGGCATTGGAACAAACCGATTACCGTCGCCTGATCGACGCGGGGCTG
>Ga0187818_10000767_pt1 | contig 12128 bp, 11 predicted proteins | sample NC_wetland_sal_i_14_FD_130581 | JGI IMG/M metagenome (GOLD analysis project Ga0187818, IMG submission 130581) | Wetland sediment microbial communities from Neuse River Estuary, North Carolina, USA - SO4_3 | ecosystem: Environmental > Aquatic > Freshwater > Wetlands > Sediment | place: USA... | reverse complement strand
GTCAGGCATCGGTTCCGCGCGACGTTTTCCCGCCAACCCCGCCAGGTCCGGAAGGAAGCAACGGTAACGGGCTCTTTCGTGTGCAGTGGTTCGCCGGTGCCTGACTTTTTTGCCCGCTGCGCGCCGACCTCGTCATGACCAAACGTCTCTACTACGATAATTCTGAAATTCACGAATTCGATTCGGTTGTCGAGGAAGTCGCGCCTGCCTCGCCCGTGCAACCGCGCCCGGCCGTTATCCTGCGAGAAACGGCGTTTTATCCGACCAGCGGCGGTCAGGTCCACGACACCGGATGGCTCACGCTCGACGGCGGCGACCGCCTGCGAGTCACGGAAGTTGCGGATGCGGAAGACGGCAGGATCGTCCACTACCTGGAAGCGCCCGCGAGGTTGCCGGTTGCAGGCGCCGCGATACACGGCAGCATCGCTCCCGAACGCCGCCGTGACCACATGCAGCAACACTCCGGACAGCATGTTCTCTCGGCAGCGTTTGTCGAGCTTTACCAGATGCCGACCGTCTCGTTCCACATGGGCACGAGTGAAGCCTATTGCTCGATTGATCTGGCCGTGCCGTCAGTAAGTTCCGGGCAGATTGCCGCAGCCGAGAAGCGGGCCAATCAGATTGTGTTTGAGAACCGCCCCATTCGGATTCGCTATGTGTCGAGCGCGGAAGCAGAGAAACTTGGCCTGCGTAAACTGCCTCCCGCGGAGCGCGGCGAACTGCGGCTGATCGAGGTCGCGGACTTCGATCTGTCGGCGTGTGGCGGAACTCACGTCGGCGCCAGCGGCCAGATCGGTTCGATCCTGCTGCGGAAAACCGAGAAAGTGCGGCAGGGAACACGAGTGGAGTTTGTCTGCGGCGAGCGCGCAGTGCGCATGGCGCGGCGTGACTATAGCGCCCTCAGCGAAGCGGCCGCACTATTCTCAGCGAAGCTCTGGGATGTGCCGGATCAGATTCGCAAGAGCGTCGAAGAGAACAAGCTGTTACGCAAGCAAAAGGACGATGCGCTCGATCAACTCGCCGAGCTGATGGCTTTGGCCGATCTCCAGAATCGACCGGAGACGAACAGGCGGAAGATCGTCGTGCGGGCGTTTTCCGATCGCGACATCAACTTCGCCAAACTGTTTGCGCAGAAAGTGACCCGAGCAGGTACGCCGGCCATCGCGCTGGTGGCGAGCATCGTGGATCCGCCGGGTCTGGTTTTCGCGCAGACTTCATCGCAAACTCCCGCGCAGGCTTCCGCTGGCGCGCCCGGCTCGGCCGCCGACATGGGTGCGCTGCTGAAGCAAGTGTTGTCGTCCGTTGGAGGCCGCGGCGGTGGCAGCCGCGATTTCGCCCAGGGCGGAGTTCCGGCGGGCTGCAATGTCAATGTCACTGTCGAGCAGCTTTTGCGCGAGGCAGCGGATACAATCGGAGTCTGATCCCGACCGCACGAGCCATCTCTCGGGAAGAATTCATTCGATGCTGGAACCGCGGCTGATACTCGTCAACCTCCTCATCAAGCTGGGCGTGGCCGCAGCCTTGTCGAGCGCCCTGGTGCGCTCCAAAGAATTCAAGAGTCTGATCTTTCGTGAGGAGCGCGCAACCCGGCACAAGATTTATCTGGCGTTATGGATGGCGATCCCGATCGCACTCGGCGTCTGGATCCGATGCGGCGTCAAAAGCTTCCTCGCTGGCGACCTGTCGCTCGAAACCGCACTGCTGCTGGGCGTGATTGGCGGGCGCTTGTCGGGCGGGCTGGGCGGAGCGCTCATGTCGCTACCCGCGGCGTTGCACGGCGAGTGGGCCAGCTTGCCGTTGAATGTGCTCGCCGGAATTATCGCCGGGCAGTTGCGCCGGGTCGCGCCCGAACAGGAAGATATCTGGTCGTTCTCGCCGTTCATCGATCTCAGCCTCTATCGCATGATTCGCCGCCATCTGCCGCGTCCGCGCGTGTTCGATTGGCAGAGCACTTTTTTCGCGACTATCGTGGGCTTGCGTTTCTTGCAGACGGAAATCTGGCACTTCTGGCCGAACTCCATCTTCAGCCTGGAAAGCCCCGGCCTGTGGCTTGATGGCGCCGGCGGAACTCTGAACGGATATTTGGTGGAGAGTGCGATCTACCTGGCCGTGGTCATGGTGGTGGGCACGGAACTGAAAATCTTCAACAGCGTCCGTATCCAGATCAAGCTGGAAGAGCAGGAGCGGCGGCTGCTGCAGGCGCGCATGGCGGCGTTGCAGAATCAGATCAACCCACACTTCCTGTTCAACACGCTGAATTCCATTTCCTCGCTGGTGCGCTTCGATCCCGACACCGCGCGCGAGATGGTCCTGAAACTCGCTACCATCCTTCGCCGCCTGCTGCACTGTACGGATTCGTTCGTTCCGCTGCGCGAGGAAGTGGAGTTCATCGACAATTATCTGGACATTGAAGTCGTACGCTTTGGACGCGACAAGCTCAAGGTTGTCAAGGATCTCGATCCGGCGTCCCTCGAAGCCATGGTTCCCAGCATGTTGCTGCAGCCGCTGGTCGAAAATTGCATCAAGCACGGACTCGCTCCCAAAGTCGAAGGCGGCAGCATTACGCTGCGCAGCCGCCTGATCAAATCGCGGCTCGTGATCGAGGTGGAAGATGACGGCGTGGGCATGGCGTTGGCCCAAGAGTTCGTTCGAGAGCACGGGCAAGCCGACGGCGTTGCAGGTATGGGAATCGGCATGGCCAACATCGCCGAGCGTCTGAAGGTGCTCTACGGCGATGCTGCCAGGATGATGATCGAAAGCCGCGAAGGCGGCGGCACGGTGATCCGGTTGCGCCTGCCCATTCTGCCCAATCCGGAAGAGCTCATGACGACTTCGACGATTGCTCCAGCACCCTTCGGTAAAAGTCTTCGTAAAGCGGAATGATCTTGCTGGCGCAGAATTTTTCCTGGGCGGCGGCACGCGCCCGTTTCCCCATCGCGCGCAGAGCCGATTCATCGCTCAGCAGATCGATGGCGTAACGCGCCATGGTCTCCACGTCGCCGACATCGGCCAAGAATCCGGTCACACCGTGCTCGATCAATTCCGGCACTCCTCCAGTGCGCGTGGCAATGGGGACGACCTCACAGGCCATTCCTTCCAGCGCCGCCAGTCCGAACGTTTCCAGTTCGCTCGGCATTAACAGCACGTCTGAGATGGCCAGTTTTTCCCGGATCTGATCCTGCTTCCCAAGAAACAGCACCTGCTCGTGAATGCCTTTTTGCACCGCCAGCCATTCCGCCTGGGAACGATCGGGCCCGTCGCCAATCAGCAGCAGCTTGGCAGGAATTTTCTTGCGCACCCGGTCGAAGATCTCGATCACATCCAGGATGCGTTTCACCGGCCGGAAGTTGGAAAGGTGCACCAGCAGCCGCTCGTCGTTCCGGACGTACTCGCCGCGCTTTTCCAGCCATTCCGGTTTGCGCAGATACTCGTCGCAGTTCACGAAGTTCGGGATGACTTCGATGTGGTTCTTGACGTCGAAAATCTTAAGAGTGCGGGTGCGCAAATACTGCGAGATCGCCGTCACGCCGTCGCTCTGCTCGATGGAAAAACGCGTAATCGGAAGATACGAGCGGTCGAGCCCGACCAGTGTGATGTCGGTTCCGTGCAGGGTCGTGACAAACGGCAAATGCCGCCGCGGCGGAGTTGCCGCCAGCATCTGCTTGGCCAGCATCGCGCTCACCGAGTGCGGAATCGCGTAGTGCACATGCAGCAGATCGAGTTCGTAGAGCTGCGAGACCTCGGCCATCCGCGTCGCCAGCGCCAGATCGTACGGAGGATATTCAAACAGCGGATAGCGCGTGACCTCGACCTCATGATAATGAATGTTAGGTTCCGGCCCGGTCAGTCGAATGGGCTGCGAATAGGAGATGAAATGAATCTCATGGCCCCGGCGAGCGAGCTCAAGGCCCAGTTCGGTGGCCACAACTCCGCTGCCGCCGTAGGTTGGATAACAGGTGATGCCAATCTTCATGCGCCTCCCACGATATCACCATTAGATTCTCGGGAAGGGCTGGGGATGCAGGAGCGGGGCAGTCGAAATGCGCTGGTTGCCCGGGGCCTCCCGGGCAAGCTCGTGTGGGGACGGGCGCCTCGCCCGTCCAAGCCGAGCGCAGCTCGGCCTCGACCCTAGCATAACGAGCATCCACTCTTGCCACAAAGACTGAATCAGACAATCCCTAGTCCGTGCTCGGCTTCTTCGGCGTCAGGTCGCAGGCTTCTTTAATTCGACCGAAATCCAGCCCGCCGGGAGAAAACTCCGCGATCTGCCGGCCGCTCCGCGTTCGGAGTTCCACCTTGAAAACCTGGGCCCCGATCATCCCACGAACCGTGCCTTTGTCCATGGAAAGGAAGTGGCCGCGCATCCAGTTCCAGCCCTTATAGTAGTGCACATCGTCAACCCGGACCATCACTTCCAACTGCGGCTGTCCCCAGAAGCCGGGGCGGTTCGGCGGAGCCAGTCGGACTCCGGGATTGAAGTCTGCCAGCTTGAGCTTGCCGTCATGGCAAAACAGATCCACTCTGGGCTTGTACTCCGGGTCTTCGCGAAAATAATTATCCGACTGAATTTCAAAGCGCACTTTCTTCGCGCCCGTCATCTTGTCGGTGGAGTGGAACTCCAGCCATTTTCCGCCGGCGCTGACGCCATCCGATTCGCCCTGATAAGGAGTCATGGCGCCGCTCTGGGCGCAAGCCACTGCTGCCGCGCCAATCAATAAGGACAAAAGAACGGCTCTCGCCGTCAACCCGAAACCAATTGCTTCACGAAACAAACGCGATGCCTTCAAGGTCTCCTCCTGACAATCACATCCCTACATAGTATTGAACCCGGAAGCCCGCGAAAAGTTGTATGGAATGGTTCAAAGAGTTTCGCGCGATTATCGTAGAATTCAGTAGTTGCATTGCGTTGCCCGGATGGCGAAACTGGCAGACGCACGGGACTTAAAATCCCGGGTCCCTAACAGGACGTGACGGTTCGATTCCGTCTCCGGGCACCATCAAAGTCTGGTTGCTTTACCCTCTGCACTCAATAGACTTCAGACCTCGCCGCCCGCGTCATCAGTTCTTCGATGGCCTGGTGCGCCGACTTGCCGTTTTCAAGGATGGCGAACATCTGTTCGGTGATGGGCATCTCGACGTTTTTCTTGCGGGCTAAACCAACCGCGGCTTTGGTGGTGAAAAGCCCTTCCGCGACTGCCCCGCGCATGTCGGCGATGATGTCGGGCAGTTTGCGGCCTTTGCCGAGTTCGACGCCGACGCTGCGGTTGCGCGAGAGATCTCCGGTGCAGGTTAGGACCAGATCGCCCAGCCCGGCGAGTCCAGCCATGGTATCGAGGCGGCCACCACAGGCCACGACCAGGCGCGCCACTTCGGCGAGACCTCGCGTGATCAGCGCCGCTACCGAATTGTGGCCGAGGCCCAGGCCAGCGCAGACTCCGGCGGCGATGGCGATAATGTTCTTCAACGCACCGCCTAACTCCACGCCAATCACGTCGTCGTTGGTATAGACGCGAAAGCGGGAATCGTTGAAGGCTTGCTGCACGGCGCGTGTCACTTCTCCATCGACCGATGCCACGGTCACAGCCGTCGGATCGCCCCGCGCTACCTCTTTGGCAAAAGACGGGCCACTGAGCGCTGCCACGCGAGCGGTGAACTTGCGGCTTCGCAAGACGGCGCCAATCACTTCCGTCATGCGCAACAGAGTACCGTCTTCGAGTCCTTTGGTGCAGCTCACGAAAAGTATCTCCGGGCGGAGCGCCGGCGCCATGCGTTCGAATAGAGCTCGACAATGCTGCGAGGGCATTACGCTGACCACGATCTCCGCGGCGTCGAGCGCGACGTTCAGATCGCTGGTCGCTTCGACCGATTCCGGCAGGATGAACCCCGGCAGGAAGCGTTCATTGATTCGGTTTCTTGCGATGCTCTCGCAAACTTCCAGTTCGTTGGCCCAGAGCCGGACATGGTGCCGGACACTGTGCGGGACATGGTCTCTCCCTTTGCGTCCCAGGACGATCGCCAGGCCGGTGCCCCAGGCGCCTGCTCCGATGATGGCAATGCGGCTCATCTGCGGCTTGCTCCTGACGTTTCTGACTTTGTTCCTGACCTTGTTCCTAACTTCGATTCCGTTCCCTTGGCGAGACGGCCGATGTTTTGGCGGTGCTTCCAGATAACGAGCGCCGAAACCAGGGCGATCAAAACCAGTTGCCCCGCGTCCGCGTATTCGTGGAAGGCCCAGGCCAGCAAAGGAAAAGCCGCCGCCACAGCGACGGAGCCGAGCGAGACGTAGCGGAAGGCGACAGCGATGAGCAAGAACAGGACCACCATGGACAAAATGGATTTCGGGGTGAGCAGGATAAAAGCGCCAAGACTGGTGGCGACGCCCTTGCCGCCGCGGAATTTGAGCCAGACAGGGAATAGATGGCCGAGCACGGCGAACAACGCCGCCGTGGTCATGATGAGCTGCTGATGCGGTCCGCCGAACAGCACCCGCGCCACTAGAACCGCAGCCAGACCTTTGGCGGCGTCGAGAAGCAAAGTCGCAACCCCAAGCGCAGGCGACTTGCGAGCCACGTTCGTCGCGCCAATGTTGCCGCTGCCGCTCGCGCGCACATCCTCACCCTTGAGAATCCGCACCAGCAGATAACCAAACGGGATGGACCCCAGCAGGTAGCTCACGGCGGCGGTGATGAGATAGGGATTCATGTTCGTTGCTCTCTATCCAAACGTGCTGGTGGAGAGCCGGGCGTCCCCGCCCGGCTGGACGGGCGAGACGCCCGTCCCTCCACCGTATGACTCATTACGCGGTCACTAGTTATTCAGCTGCGTTGGAGCGGTCCCATCGGGAAACATTGCAACTTTGTGTACTTCGATCCTCCCGGTGAAAGCTGGCTCTGATAGAGAATAAACTCACTGGCGGTCATCGTGCCGAAATCAAGATTCGACGTCGCGGCAAGCCGCTTTTCGAGCACTGCAAACATTGCGTTGGGGCCGTCGCCCTTGCGCCACTTCGGCGAGCCCGATCTGCCGCTGCCGCGCGCCAGAGTCAGATGTGGACTGAAAGGCCGGTCCTCGCGCGGAATGCCGAGTTCGGCGACGGCCACATCGATTCTCCCGGCCAGTTCGGCTAGTTCCGGTCCGGCGTGAATCCCGATCCAGAATACCCGCGGAGCCTTTGCGGTCGGGAAGAATCCGTATCCGCCCGAGCGAATTGCGAACGCGCTGCTTTCAACTCGCCGCAAACGTTCGGTGATGGCCTCGACCCGCTCTGGCGCTTGTTCTCCGATGAACTTCAACGTAATGTGCAGCGACTCTGGCCGCACCCAGCGGGCATCGGGCGCAAAACTCTCGACGCCTTCGAGGAAGCGCGAGATCCGCGCGCGGACTTCAGGGTCGAGATCGATGCCGATGAATATTCGCATCTTTCTGGTTGTGTGGTAACGGGCCTCTGGCCCGTCCACGGGGCGGAGCCCCGTCACCACACCATTAATATAGGCGCCTTACAATAGCGCCCGGCGGATCATCTCCAACGCTTGTTGGGTTGCGAACTGGCGGATGCGCTTGCGGTCGCCGGGGAAATTACGCTCCACGACCTGAGTGCCTTCTTCTCCCGCGAGTGCGATGTAAACCAGGCCCACGGGCTTCTGCTCGCTTCCACCGCTCGGGCCGGCGACTCCCGTGATTCCGACTCCGTAGCTCGCGAGGCAGCGTTTGCGAATGCCTTCGGCCATGGACGCCGCCACTTCGCGGCTCACGGCTCCGTGCTGGTCGATCAGGGCTTTAGGAACATTGGCGAATTGCGTTTTTAGTTCGTTCGAGTAAACTACGGCGCCGCCCAGAAAATAGCGCGAGCTGCCGCTGAGCGAAGTGATGCGCTCGGCCAGCAAGCCACCGGTACAAGATTCGGCCACAGCCAGCGTCATGCTGCGCATCTGCAGCAGATAGCTGACGATCTGCTCGATGGTTTCACCTTTGCGAGAGAAGATGGCGTCCCCAAGTTCGTCCTCGATTTTCTCAACGAGCTCTTCGACGCGCGCCTCGGCCTCCGCTTGCGAATCCTTGCGGCAGCGCAGGTGGAGCTGAATCTCGCCCGCGCCCGCCAGGATGGTGGTCTCGACGTCGGTATAAGTTTTATGGATGGGCGCGACCCGCGCGTCCACTTGCGATTCTGGCATCATCGCCATCTTGAGCGTGCGAGTGGCGATGTGCTGGGGCGGGATCCGGGCGCGCAGCCGCGGGATGCATTCCGTTTCGAACAGCGCCTTGAGTTCGTAGGGAGGGCCGGGGAGCAGCATCAGGAGCCGTTCCTGGCCGTCATACTTTCCGCCGATCCACTGGCCGGGCGCGGTGCCGAGGGAATTCGGCAACACTGTGGCGCTGGTCAGAATGTCGGCCTGCTTGGCATTGTTGGCGGACATCTTCAGGCCGCGCTTGGCGAAACGGTCTTCGAGCTTCGCGATGATCTGGGGATCGCGTTGCAGTTTCAAACCCAGCGCATCGGCCACCGCCTCGCGCGTCAGATCATCCTCAGTCGGGCCAAGGCCGCCCGAGAAAATGATGATGTCCGAACGCCGCATGGCGAGTTTGGCGGCCGCGGTCAGTCCTTCGCGGTCGTCGCCCACAATGCACTTGAAGCGCACTTCAACGCCCAGTTCATTCAGTTTTTCGGTGAGGTAGAGCGAGTTGGTGTCCTGGCGATGGGGAGTGAGCAACTCAGACCCCACCGCGATGATCTCGGCGTTCACGGGTAAAAGTGTAAATGATGGAGAAGATTCAGACCTTTCATAAATTGTCATCCCGAGCGAAGCGAGGGATCTGTAGTTCGCCGCAAAATGCAGATCCCTCGCTTCGCTCGGGATGACAAACTTTGAAGAATTGAGAGGCAAAGATCGGGATTTCCCTTTCGCTTCGAACTGCGATCCTCATCTTGCCGGCTGCTGCTGCGTCATGCAGTGCAGCGCCCCAAATCCCCAAATCAGATCGCCACAATAGATTGGCACGATTTCGCGGGTCGGGAACAATTCCGCGAGCGTGTTGAGCGCAATGCGATCGTTCGGATCGTTGAAAACCGGCGCCAGCACCGCGCCATTCGCGATATAAAAATTGGCGTAGCAGGCGGGCAACTGGCGGCCTTCGAATACGACCGGACGCGGCATGGGAATTTCGACAATCTCAAGTTTCTGTCCGTCGGGAGTGCGGGCGGCTTTCAGGCGGCCCAGGTTCGCATGCAGGGCCGCGTAATTCTCGCTCTGCTCATTCTGCTCGATCATCGTGACCACGGTATTGGGAGCGACGAAGCGGGTGATGTCATCGACGTGCCCGTGCGTGTCGTCGCCGGCGATGCCGCTGTCGAGCCAGATAACGGACTGCACCCCAAAATAGTCGGCAAAGAGCTGGTCGTAGGCGGCGCGGTCCATGGGCGGGTTGCGTTGTTGAGTTGTTGAGAGCAGGCATTCCTCAGTGGTGATGAGCGTGCCGCAGCCGTTGACGTCGATCGCTCCGCCTTCGAGCACGACGCTATGGTCGCCGGAAACCGGGCGCACCACGCGCGCGCCGCCGGATTGCGCCATGCGCGCGCCGAGTTTGGCATCAAATTTGTAATTGTCGTACTTGGCCCAGGCGTTGAACTGCAAATGCAAGGCGAGCGGCAAGGCATCGCCTTTGTCAGCGGACGGAGTGAGGAAAATGCAGCCCGAGTCGCGCGTCCAAACGCGGTCGGTGCGCCAGCGATGAAAACGGATGTTGTCGGAGAGCGCATCGGCTTGCTCAAGTACTGCCCGCGCGCTCTTTTCGGCACGCTCGCTGTTGACGATGAGATCGACGCGCTCGTGGCGCGCCAGATTTCTGATGATCTCGGCGTAGACCCACGGGATGGGCTCAAATTTTCCCGGCCAATCTCCCTTGCAGTGAGGCCATGCAAGCCAGGTGGACTCGTGCGCCTCCCACTCGGCCGGCATGTGATAACCCCGTGCGGCGGGGAAAAGTTTGACGTGGGAGGCAGATCGTCTGGTCATTTTTCGGTCGTTAGTATGTCAGTCGGAATCTTCTTGTCGGCGCATCTCAGCGAGTGCAGTTTTCACCTTTTTCTCTATGCGATGCCAGTGAGCTTCATGATGCTTCATGGTAGCGATTTGCAGCCTCATTTTGCAGTAGCCCAAGGCCCACTGAAGTTCGGCCTCATTTTTGCGCTCGATGGCAGACTCTATTCGCTTTAGCTCCTTAAAGCGGGTCATCAATGTCTCTCCATCCGTCCGTCATTTGTCGTCAATCATGCGGCTGGTGATGGGCGCGTAACTATCAATGCGGCGGTCGCGCAGGAAGGGCCAGTTGCGGCGAATGTCCTCCAATTGATGCAGGTCCACTTCGCCAAGCAGAATTTCCTCCTGGTCGTGAGAAGCTCCCGCGAGCACGCGGCCGAAGGGGTCGCAGAAAAACGACCCTCCCCAGAATTCGAGGCCTTTGCCCGGCACGGAATTGCCGCGAATGTTGCCGGTCTCAAAGCCGACGCGATTCACCACCGCGACATAAACGCCGTTGGCGATCGCGTGCGCCCGCTGGATAGTTCGCCAGGCATCGTGTTGCGCCTCGCCGAACTCAGCCTTCTCCGCGGGATGCCATCCGATGGCCGTGGGATAAAACAGAATGCTGGCTCCCTGCAATGCCGTGAGGCGCGCGGCTTCGGGATACCACTGATCCCAGCAGACGAGCGTGCCGAGTTTTCCGGCGGAGGTGTCAAAGGCTTTGAAGCCGAGGTCGCCAGGAGTGAAATAAAATTTTTCGTAGAAGAGCGGATCGTCGGGAATGTGCATCTTGCGGTAGATGCCGCCGAGCGCACCATCGGAATCGAAGATCGCGGCCGTGTTGTGATAGAGGCCGGGCGCGCGCTTCTCGAAGAGCGACGCGATCAGCACGACTTTATTCTGTCGCGCGGCGGCGGCGAGCTTCGCCGTGCCCGCGCCGGGGATCGGCTCCGCGAGATCGAACAGAGCGGCGTCTTCGCGCTGGCAGAAATACTGTGTCTGGAAGAGCTCGGGCAGGCAGACGACGTCGGCGCCCTTGCGCGCCGCTTCCGAAACGCGAGCAAGCGCCTTGGCCAGATTGTCGGCAGGCTCGGGGCCGCACGACATTTGGACCAGGGCGACGGTGAACTTGTCTCGCACTTTTTCTCCCAGGGTTTTTGCATCCCTTGGTTTTTGTCATCCCGAGCGGAGCGAGGGATCTGCATCTTGCGGCGAACTGCAGATCCCTCGCTCCGCTCGGGATGACACTTCCAATGGGGTGTCGTTAGCGCAACCACTCAGCGTCGCTGTCAACACGCGCTCTAGGATACCAAAGTGCGCGATGCGGGCGTGAATGTTGCAACACTACAGCAAAAGCAGGTCGCCGCGTTCCGCTCACTTCTAGTAAATTGTTTCTTCAGTCAAAATTAATTGTTTATTCTGGAGGTTCGTCCTTGAAGCAGAAAAGTGTTGCGAAGCACGGCCATCATGACGACAGCCATCATCATGAAGGCGCGGGAATCGATCGCAAGCTGCACGATCCGGTCGCCGACCGTCTGATTCCGCTGGAGCCGCTGGATCTCGGCAAGATTCGATCCATTGACGACCTGGTGCGCGCGATGTCCAGGACGGCGTTCACGGGCCGCCAGCTCGGTGAAGCTGCCGACGTGCTCGAGGCCATGGCGCGCGACAAAGACTGCTTCGTCGTCATGACGCTGGCGGGCGCGATGACCGTGGCCAAGCAGGGCCTGGTGATTGCCGAGTTGATCGATCGCGGCATCGTGAATGCCATCGTTTCCACCGGAGCGCTGATGGCGCATGGGCTGGTCGAAGCGACCGGACGCGCTCATTTCCGGCATAATCCCGAACTCAGCGACGAGGAACTTTACGAGGCCGGGTACAACCGCGTCTATGACACACTCGAACCCGAGCAGAACCTCGACGACGTGGAACGCGTGATGGCCGCGGTGTTCGGGGGCTGGGACGCGGACGAAGTAATGTGCTCGTACAAGTTGAACCGCGCGATTGGGGCGCATCTTTCGAAGCGCGCCAAAGGAGAACGCGGCATTCTGAAATCTGCCTACGAAAACAATGTCCCGGTATTTGTGCCCGCGTTCTCCGATTCCGAGCTGG
>Ga0187818_10000765_pt1 | contig 12149 bp, 14 predicted proteins | sample NC_wetland_sal_i_14_FD_130581 | JGI IMG/M metagenome (GOLD analysis project Ga0187818, IMG submission 130581) | Wetland sediment microbial communities from Neuse River Estuary, North Carolina, USA - SO4_3 | ecosystem: Environmental > Aquatic > Freshwater > Wetlands > Sediment | place: USA... | reverse complement strand
TGGGTGTCAGGCCGCTGGTGCTCGGCAGACTCGGCGATGCGTGGATCCTGGCCTCGGAGACCTGCGCCCTCGACATCATCGGCGCCGAATTCGTGCGCGATGTCGAACCCGGCGAGATCGTCATCATCGGCGCCGGCGGGGTGCGCAGCGTCAGCCCCTTCGACCATCTGGCAAAGCGGCTCTGCGTCTTCGAGTACATCTATTTCGCGCGGCCCGACAGCGTCCTCGAAGGCAACAGTGTCTACGAGGCGAGGAAGCGGATCGGCCGCGAGCTGGCGCGCGAATCGCCGGTCGCTGCCGATATCGTCGTGCCGGTGCCTGATTCGGGCGTCCCGGCGGCGCTCGGCTATGCCGCCGAATCGGGGCTGCCGTTCGAGCTCGGGATCATCCGCAACCATTATGTCGGGCGCACCTTTATCGAGCCGACCGACCAGATCCGCCATTTGGGCGTGCGCCTCAAGCACAACGCCAACCGAGCCGACCTCGAAGGCAAGCGGGTGATTCTGGTCGACGATTCGATTGTGCGCGGCACGACCTCGACCAAGATCGTCGAGATGATCCGCCATGCCGGCGCGCGCGAGGTGCATATGCGGGTCTCGAGCCCGCCGACCCGCTATTCGTGCTTTTACGGGATCGCGACGCCGTCGCGCGATCAGCTCCTCGCCGCCCGCTTCGAGGTCGACCGGATGGCGGAGTTCATCGGCGTCGACAGCCTCGCTTTCCTCTCGATCGATGGCCTTTACCGGGCGATGGGCGAAGCCCGGCGCGATCCGCTCGCCCCGCGCTTTTGCGACGCCTGCTTCACCGGCGACTACCCGATCCGGCCGGCCGACGCCGACAACGGCAAGGTCTCGGTGCAGCTCTCGTTGCTGACCGAAAACGCCTGAGGGTTCCACTGGCGCCCCGCGCAAAGGTAGGGATGGCCATGCCGAGCGGCCGGCTCGCCGGGAGGATTGCGTTGATCACCGGCGCCTCGCGCGGCATCGGCGCCGCGATCGCGCGGCGCTTTGCCGGCGAGGGCGCGCATCTCGTGCTCGCGGCGCGCACCGTCGGCGGCCTCGAGGAAGTCGATGACCAGATCCGCGCTGCCGGCGGCAGCGCCACGCTGGTGCCGTTCGACCTGCGCGAGTTCACCAAGATCGACGAACTGGCGGCCGCTCTCTATGAGCGCTACGGAAGGCTCGACATCCTCGTCGGCAATGCCGCCGAATTCGGCGTCTTTTCGCCGGCCGGCCATGTCGACCCCAAGGTATGGGCGGAGATCATCGACCTCAACCTGACCGCCAACTGGCGGCTCATTCGGGCGATGGACCCGCTGTTGCGCGCCGCTCCGGCCGGGCGCGCGATTTTCGTCACCAGCCGCCTCGCGCGCGACGCCCTGCCGTATTATGGCCCCTATGCGGTTGCCAAGGCCGGCCTCGAGACCCTGGTGCGGATCTATGCCGGCGAGGTCGCGCGCACCCAGGTCCGTGCCAACCTGATCGATCCGGGCGTCGTGCGCACCCGGCTGCGTGCCCAGATCTTCCCGGGCGAGGACCCCACGAGGTTGCCGCCTCCGGACAGCATCGCCGACGCCTTCCTCGAGCTGGTCCTGCCGGAATGCGCGAGAAATGGCGAGATCGTCGAGATCTCCGCGATCTCGTAGGGCAGATCACCTCGGTTCGCGCGCATAAGGGTTTTCGCCCTTGCGCAGCATGAGGCGGATCGGGGTGCCGGGCAGAGCCAGATCCTCGCGCAGCGCATTGACCAGATAGCGCCGGTAGGATTCGGGCAGCTCGCCGGGCTGCGAGGCGAACAGCGCAAAGCTCGGCGGCCTGGTGTTGACCTGGGTGATATAGCGCAGGCGCAATCGCCGGCCGCTGACCAGCGGCGGCGGGTGATGCTCCTGGATCGCGCTGAGCCAGCGGTTGAGCGCGCCGGTCGGCACCCGCCGGTTCCACACCGCATCGGCCGCAAAGACCGCCTTCATCAGCGCATCGACACCGTAGCCGGTGAGCCCCGACACCGGGACAAGCGCGACGCCGCGCAGCTGCGGCAACGACTCCTCGATCCGCTCGCGCAATTTCGCAAAGGTCGCTTTGGGGTCGCTCACCAAATCCCACTTATTGGCGGCCAGCACGATTGCCCGCCCTTCTTCGGCGACCAGATTGGCGATCGTCAGATCCTGGCGCTCGAAGGGTTGCAGCGCGTCGCTGACCAGGATGACGGTTTCGGCAAAGCGCACCGCCCGCCGCGTGTCGGCGACCGACAGCCGTTCGAGCCGGGCCTCGACGTGCGCCCGGCGGCGCATCCCGGCGGTGTCGACGAGCCGGACCCGCCGCCCGCCCCAGGCCCAGTCGACCGCGATTGCGTCGCGGGTGATGCCGGGCTCCGGGCCGGTCAGCACCCGGTCCTCGCCGATCAGGCGATTGACCAGCGTCGACTTGCCGACATTGGGCCGGCCGACAATTGCCAGCTGCAGCGGTTTTTCCGATTGGCCCTCGGGCGGGGCCTCCTCCTCCTGCGCGAAGGGCAGGAGGCGCTCGTAGAGCTCGCCGAGCCCCTCGCCGTGCCGTGCGGAGATCGCCACCGGCTCGCCGAACCCGAGGCCATGGGCCTCGCCGAGCCCCTCCTGCGCGCTGCGGCTTTCGGCCTTGTTCGCGACAAGGATGACCGGCTTGCCGGTGCGCCGCAGCCAGCGGGCGAAATGGCGGTCCCCCGGGGTCACTCCCTCGCGCGCATCGATGACCAGGAGGACGACGTCGGCCAGATCGAGCGAGCGCTCGGTCTGTGCCTGGATGCGGCCGGCGAGGGTCTCGGGCGGCGCCTCTTCGAGCCCGGCCGTGTCGATCAGCCTGAAGGCGAGATCGGCGATATGCCCCTGGCCCTCGCGGCGGTCGCGGGTCACTCCGGGCAAATCGTCGACGAGGGCAAGCTGGCGGCCGACCAGCCGATTGAACAGCGTCGACTTGCCGACATTCGGACGCCCGAGAATCGCGACCGTGAAGCTCATCGCCGATGTACCGCCCAACCCGCCAACTCGACCGTCGCCGGTCACCGATAGGCGGAGAGATTTGCCTCGTCGCTCAGCAAGTAAAGAGCATTGCCGGCAATCACCGGCCCGAGATAGGCGGCGGCCATCGTCTGCTGGCCGATCACCTCGCCGGTAAGGGGCGATAGGAACACCGCCTCGCCGAGCGAGGAGAGTATGATCAGCCGATTGCCGCCGAGCACCGGGCCGGCCCACACGATCGGGTCCGATTTCTTCTTCTCGTCCTCATACCGGCGCTGCTGGGAGGCCCAACGCACCTTGCCGTCATCGCGCGTCAGACAGACCAGCTCGTTGTCGTTGGCCAGCACGAAGACGTAGTCGCCGATCACCCAGGGGCTATGGCTGCTGGCGACCTGCTGTTCCCAGACCCGGTCCCCGCTGCGCAGATCGATCGCCGCCATGCGCCCGCTATGGCTGACCGCAAAAACTTTTCCGCGATCGATCACCGGCCGGCCGCGAATGTCGGCGAGCCCCGCCACCGCATTGGCGCTGCGGCTCGCGGCCAGGCTGTCGGACCACACCGCACGGCCGTTTTCGACGCGCAGGGCGAACAGCTCGCCCGAACTGTAGGCCGCGATGACGACCTCCCCCTCGACCGCCGGGCTGGCGCTGCCCAACAGACCGGCGGTTTCGGGAATGCCGTTATGCGACCATAGGCGGCGGCCATCCTCGGTCGACAGAGCGTTCAGTTCGTTGTCGACCGTGACGGCGAAGATGCGGCCGTCCGCCACGGTTGGCGGGCTGTGCACCGGCGCGGGGACATTCTTGCGCCAGATCACCTTGCCGTCGGCCGGATCGAGCGCCAGCACCTCGGCATAGCCGGTCGCCACGTAAAGCCGGTTGTTCCAGAACGTCGGTCCGCCGCCGAACGCATTGCCGCGCTCCTCCTCGGGTTTGAGGTCGACCTGCCAGATGCGCTTGCCGCTCGCCGCATCGACGGCGCTGACCTGGACACCGCCATCCATCGCGAAGACCCGGCCGCCGGCGATGACCGGCTGCGACATCACCTTGGTATAGCGCGACGAGCCGTCGCCGATACTGGTGTCCCAGGCGCGCGTGAGCTTTTCCGGCAGCGCCGGGTGGTTCATGACATGGCTGGGGTTGCCGCCCGGCTCCGGCCAATCGGGGTTGACCGCCGGTGGCGGCAGGGTGACCGGGGCGTTGGCGAGTTTCGGGTCCGGCTCGACGCCGCCGCCGATCCCGAGCACCGGTATCCGCTCGCCGGGCAGCGGGGTTTTCTTGTCCCCGAACCAGTCGCACGCCGCCGGTCCAAGCGCGAGAAGCAGCGCGGCAAAGTCGCGTCGATTCATAGTCAATGCGCGAAACCGGCTAGGATTTCAGAGCCGCGGCCATCTCGGCGGCGCGGGCGCGCAGGCCCTGCGGCGCCGACAGGTCGTCGGCGAGTTCTTTGTAGATCGCGAGCGCGCCGCTGCGATCGCCCGCCTTGAGCTTTGCCGCGGCGGTCAGGTCGAGCGCGCTGGCGCGCCACGGATTGCCGCTCGCGATCAGCTTCTGGAGGTGCTCGCTCGCCGCGGCAGCATCGCCGTCGGCAAGCAGCTGCGCGGCCGACAACAGCACCGCGAGATCGCGGAATTCGGGGTCGATGCCGGAAGAGGTGGCGATGCGGTCATAGGCCGCGATCGCCGCCTTCCGGTCGCCGCCCTTGGCCAACAGCTCCGCTTCCTCGAAGGCGGCGAGCAGGCTGTAGCCGCCGCCTTCCCGGGCCAGGAGGGCAAACACCTTGGCCGCCTCGCCATCCTTGCCCCCGCGGACGAGCGCCAGCGCGTTCGAATAGCGCTGGCCCTGGGCGCGGCGTTCGGAGGCCTGGTGTTCGCGCCACGCGACGATACCCCCGGCGACGACGAGTGCCAGTACCGCGACCGCAATGACATAGCGGCCATAACGCGACCAGAGCTTCAGCAGGTTATCGCGACGCAGCTCCTCGTCGATCTCGCGGAAAATATCGCTCACACAAGCCCCAAACGGCCCTGGCACCAGGGCGCCACCATATCCGCTCGGCCGCAGCGACGCAAATCGCGCCGCCGGAAGCCGGCAGGGAACCGGGTGGGGCAACCGGTCGCACCGCTTCGGTGTCCCTGTCGCGGGCATGCCGCCCTGAGACGGCTGGACGCTTCGACGGAAATGGTCAAAATTATGACAGGCAACAGAAGACGGTCGGTGATGATCGGCAACAATGCGACGGTGCTGCCCCTGCGCAATCATCGCAGCGCGCGCCGCACGCTGTACTTTACGCGCTCCGAGCTGAACCAGCTCCTGGGGCTCTACAGCCGCAACGTCGCCCGCGGGATATGGCGCGATTACGCAATCGACCATCGCGACGGGCAGGCGCTGTTTTCGGTGTTTCGCCATACCCAGGAAAGCGCCGTCTATACGATCGTCAAATCGGTCGGCCCCGGTCACGGTGCCGGCCCGGCGCCAGGCCAGCCCGAGTTCGCCGTGCTGAGCGGCCGCCAGCGCCTGCGCGCGGCGGGCAGCCTCGAGGAAGCGCTCGGCTATTTCCGCTCCAAGCTGACCGCGGTCCCGAGCGGACCTAAGTGACCGCCTAGAGCGTCATCTGGGCAGATTGAATCATTTGGCTCGTCATTCCCGCGAAAGCGGGAACCCAGGGCAACCGCTATGCCGTTGCCCCTGGACCCCTCCCCGGGCTTGTCCCGGGGATCACGCGGGGGCGACGGGATGGGATGCTTCAATCAAACGGGATATGGCTCTAGCCCGGAGGGCGCACCGGGAGCATGCGATCGAGGATGGTGTTGCGCCGCACGATCCGGTGCGTCAGCGCCGCGGCGACATGGATCCCGACCAGCCCATAGACGAGAAACTGTCCGAGCAGATGCACCGCGATCGCGGCCTGGGACAGGCGGGGATCCTCGGGCACCAGCGGCGGGATCGCGACGAGCCCGAAAAAACTGACCTCGTGGCCGGCCGTCGCCGCGTTCAGGTAGCCGCTCAGCGGCATGACGAGGAACAGCACATACAAGAGCGCGTGGTCGGCATGCGCCGCTAGCGCCTCGAGCCGTGGAAAGCCCGCCGGGAACGGCGGCGGCGGATGGCCGAGCCGCTACACCATGCGGCACATCATCAGCGCCAGGATCAACAGCCCGATCGAGCGATGGAGCAGCAGCAGGAGATTGCGCGACTCGGTCCCGCGCGGCGCTCCGGGGATCCCCCAGCCAAGCGAGACGACGATCACCGCAAGCCCCGCGACAAGCCAATGCAGCGCCCGTGCTACCGGGTCGTAACAGGCGATTGCGACTGGATCGGCGGGCGGCCTGTTGCGACTCATCGCACGAACCCGTCGTCCCGGCGAAGGCCGGGATCCACGGGTCCGCCTCCGGACGGTTGAAAAGTGGGTCCCGGCCTTCGCCGGGATGACAACCATTTTGCGGCAACGTCCCCATCACCCGGCGCCGTCCCGGAGCAGCTACCCCGGAAACGCCACCTCGACCCGGCCGAGCGGGCCGTAATCGGCGCGGATCTGCGCGCCCGGCTTGGTGAACACCATGCCGGTGTGGGTCCCGGTCGTGACAAAGGTGCCCTCCGGAACCCCGCCGCGCGCTTTTGCGACATGGTTCACCAGATCGATGAGGAGGCCGATCGGGTCGCCGGCGCGCAACCCGGTGCATTCGGCGAAATCCTTGCCGCTATTGGTCACCGCGATCGGCGGGTGGACGAGGTCCATCCCCTCCCAGCCCGCCGCCGCTGCGCCGTAGACCAGGGCGCCGTTCGAGAAATTGTCGGCGAGCACCTGGAGCCGGTCGAGCGCGCGGAAATCGATGTAGCGCGAATCGACGATCTCAATCGTCGGATGCAGCGAGACTGCGGCGAGCACCTCGTCGCGGCCGTAAGGCTGCGCCCGCGCTGCCAGCGCCTGGTTCAACCGAAAGCCGATCTCGCACTCGATCCCGAGCAAATGAAACCCGCCCGCCGGCAGGCTCACCGGACTGGCATGTACCTTCGAGGCAAAGATCGGCGCGCAGAAAATGCCGCCTTCCGGCGAAAACCCGACTTTATAGCCGCCAATGCGCTCGCCGAGCCGGCGCAGCACCGCGTCCTGGATGGCGTAGGAATCCGCCTCCGATTGCGGGCGCACGTTCTCTGGCAGCGCGGCGATCGGCTGGCCCTGGCGGGCGGCGACAAGCGTCCGCGCCGCCTCGTTGATCTGCTCCGGAGTCATCTCCTCTCCTCCCTAGTTGGCGGTGTCGAGCGCGCCGAGGAATTCGAGGGCTGCGGCGACGCCGCCCGCGCGGTGCGGGATGCCGGCGCGGTGCAGGCCCATCTCGACCCCGCACAGCGTGCCGCACAGCATCAGGTCGTTGAAGTGCCCCAGATGGCCGATGCGGAAGATTTTGCCCTTCATCCGGCCGAGGCCGGTGCCGAGCGACATGTCGAACGCGTCGAGGATGATCTCGCGCACCCGGTCGGCGTCATACCCGTCGGGCACCAGGACCGCGGTCAACGAGCTCGAATATTCGCGCGGATCGGCGCACAGGACATCGAGCCCCCAGGCGGTGACCGCGCGCCGCGTCGCCTCGGCGTGCCGCGAATGGCGGCGGAAGACGGCCGGCAGTCCCTCCTCGTCGAGCAGCATCTTGAGCGCCTCGCGCAGCCCGAAGAGCAGGTTGGTCGCCGGTGTATAGGGAAAGAACCCGGTATGCCCGGTCTCGCTCATCGCCTGCCAATCCCAATAGGAGCGGGCGAGCTTGGCGGTTTTCGCCGCGGTCATTGCCTTGTCGGAGATGGCGTTGAAGCCAAGCCCCGGCGGCAGCATCAGCCCTTTCTGCGAGCCGGCGACCGTCACATCGACCTGCCATTCGTCATGCCGGTAGTCGATCGAGGCGAGCGAGGAAATCGTGTCGACCATGAACAGCGCCGGATGGCGCGCCTCGTCGATTGCCGCGCGGATTTCGGGGATGCGGCTGGTGACGCCGGTCGAGGTCTCGTTGTGGACGACGCACACCGCCTTCACCCGGTGCTCGCGGTCGGCGGCGAGTTTCTCGGCGAGCTGGGCCGGATCGACGCCGTGCCGCCAGTCGCCGGGCAGGAAGTCGATGTCGAGCCCGAGCCGGCTCGCCATCTGCCGCCACAGGGTCGCGAAATGGCCGGTCTCGACCATCAGCACCCGATCGCCCGGCGACAGCGTATTGACGAGCGCGGCCTCCCAGGCCCCGGTGCCGGAGGACGGATAGACCACGACCGTGCCTTGGGTCTGTAACACCTGCTTCATGCCGGCGATGATTTCCTTGCCGAGCTCGGCGAATTCCGGGCCGCGGTGGTCGATCGTCGGCGCGGCAATCGCCTGCAGCACCCGGTCCGGCACGTTGGTCGGGCCGGGGATTTGCAGGAAATGGCGGCCGGTATGGCCGGGCATCTGGTTTTTCATCGGCGTCGCTCCAGGAGGGCGGCGTAGTTTGGCCGGGAAACGTTGCGGCGACAATGGCTGAAGCCGGTCCGTCGATCGCCGATTGTTTGCGAACCATGATCTGGATCAAGGTGCCCGTTCCACGCGTTTGCGAGAAGCTTTCGTGGGCGCGATGCGTCGGCCGGGCGCCAACCCCAGCAGAGGGCCGGTTCCGGCGGCAATACAAAGGAGGATGACGAGGTGAAAAGCATCAGCGATCGCTTGGCGCATGCAGCGGCGGGGACCGTGAGCATTCTCGTCCTCTTATTAGTATCGGCCGGGCTGGTGGCGGGTGATGCGAGAAGCGCGGAGGCGCGCGGTTCGCCTGCCGGCGGGTTGATGGCTCAGGCGGCGCCGGCTCCGGCTGCGCCCGGTGCCGCGAGCCCGGCCCCGCAAGCGCCCAGTCAGGCGACGCAACCGGAGGGTCCGGTCGCGCGCGTCGAAATCCGGATCGCGGAACTCCACGATCAGTTTCTTATCACCCCCACCCAGGAAGCTCTGTTCAAGGCCTACGCCGATGTCATGCGCAGCAACGCGCAGGCGATGCAGGTTCTGTTTCAGGAACGAGCCCAGAGCCCGGACACAGCTGCGATCAACCAACTACGCTGGTATGCGCGGCTCACCACAGCGCATGCCGAAGCACTGACCAAACTGGTCCCCGTGTTCGACACGCTCTACCAGGCCATGTCGGATCAGCAAAAAAAGGCCGCCGACAAGGTCTTCGCGCAGCTCCAGCAGCGGCGGCGGGCGAGCCAAGCCCGATAGAGCTTCCTCATAAGGACCGGACCACACCGATGTCAGACCGGCCGATTATACCGAGCAACCCGGCCGGCTGTCGCGGGTTCGGCAAAAGAGGCGAATGCTTCTCGGCGGAGCGATGCTCCAGGAGACCACGATGAGACAGGTCAAAATTCTTCCGCGAACCATTTTCTTTCTTGGTAGCATTGCTCTTGTTGCCGCTTCTCTGGCAATGGCCCAGCGCGCGTTTGCTCAATACGACTATCGATGCCCGGTCGGATACTATTACATAGAGGGCTATGGCTGCGCGCCACTCTCTTATTACTACGGAGAGCCGGGTTACGTTTACCCCGATACAGGTTTTGGCTTTTTCTACGGCGGCGGTTGGGGCCGCGGACGAGGCTTTGGCGCTGGTCGTGAGTTTCACGGAGGGGGGCACGGCGGCGGGTTTCACGGCGGCGGCGGACATGGCGGTGGCGGGCATGGCGGCGGCCATCGCTGACCCGCTGGCGCGGCTGTAGCGACCGGCGGCGGGCGCCTTCCCTTACGGCCGCAGCGGCACCTCGATCGGGGCGCAATTGCGCCGGCCCGCCATCAGGCAGTCTTCGAGGCTGGCCTTGTTGCGGAGCTCGCGGACGAGGATGACCCCGGCAATCGCCAGCACGAGGATGACGATGAAGCCCATCAGCGCCGCCGTCCGGCGCTCGGAATCCTCGTGCTCCCCTAGACCATTGCCGCGCATGTTCTTCGCCCTGACCGCGGGCGCTCCGCTGATGCCGCGCGACGCCATAGTACGCGGACCGCATCGGAATGGCGACCGTATTGCCCGGCGCCCCGGGGCCGGCGTCGTGCTTTCGCTTGGGGCGGGTCGGCGCTAGGGTTCGGCGAATTTGTCCAGCGCGGAGGCCGCCATGTCCGATCCTCTATCCCTGTCGGCCCGCGATGCCGCGCGGGAGATCGCTGCCGGCCGGCTCAGCGCCACGGCGCTGGTCGCCGCGTGCCTCGAGCGCATCGCGGCACGCGAGGCGGTGGTCGGCGCTTGGCATTATCTCGACCGCGACGCGGCCCTCGCAGCGGCCCGGCGCTGCGACGCATCGGCGCCGAGCGGGCCGCTGCACGGCATCCCGATCGCGGTCAAGGATTTGATCGACACCTGCGATATGCCGACCGGCTACGGCTCGGCGATCTACGAGGGCCACCGCCCGGCCGCCGACGCAGCCTGCGTTGCACTGGCGCGGGCCTCCGGCGCGATCGTCCTCGGCAAGACGGTGACCACGGAATTTGCCTGCTTTACCGCCGGAAAGACCGCCAATCCGCACAACCCGGCGCATACCCCGGGCGGATCGTCGAGCGGCTCGGCCGCCGCGGTCGCCGCCTCGATGGTACCGCTCGCCTTGGGGACGCAAACCGCGGGATCGGTAATCCGCCCCGCCGCATTCTGCGGCGTGGTCGGCTTCAAGCCCAGCTTTGGGCTGATCCCGCGTGCCGGGGTGAAGCCGCTTGCCGACAGCCTCGACACGATCGGGACGATGGCGCGCGATGTCGCCGACGCCGCGTTCTTTGCCGCAATCCTCGGCGGCCGGCCGGGGCTGCGCGAAGTCGCGATGCCCGCTGCCCCGCCGCGCTTTGGCCTTTACCGGACGCCGATGTGGGAGGAGGCGGAGCCGAGCACCGTGGCGGCGCTCGACCATGCGCGCGGCGCGCTCACGCGTGCCGGCGCCTGGGTCGCCGAGATCGCCGTCCCGCCGGAGCATCGCACCCTGACCGCCGCGCAGGACGCGATCATGGGGTTCGAGCTGGCGCGCGGGCTTGCCTATGAGCGGCTGCAGCACAGCGCCGAGCTGTCGCCGCGGTTGGCACAGCAGCTCGATGCCGGGATGAATGTCGGCGCCGATGCCTACGACGCGGCCTGCGCCGAGACCGCGGCGGCGCGGGCGCGGCTCGACGGGTTTTTCGGGCCATGCGATGCGATGCTCGCGCCGGCCGCACCGGGCGAGGCGCCCGCCGGGCTCGGCTATACCGGCAACCCGGTGTTCAACCGGATGTGGACATTGCTCGGGGTGCCCTGCGTGACCCTGCCGGCGATCTGGGGCGATAGCGGGTTGCCGACCGGGATCCAGCTGATCGGCCGGCCCGGGCACGATGTGCAGCTGATGGCGGCCGCACTGTTTGCCGAGCGCGCGCTGGCCGAGGCCGCATGACCCGGCGCGCCGCTGCGCTGTTGCTGATCGGCGCCGCAACCCTTGCCGGCTGCGGCGCGCTCGATCCCTACCCGACCGCGCCGCGGGCGGCGCAGCCCGGTGCGCCGCCGGGCCCGCGGGTCGCGATCTGCTACAACACGCTCACCACCTCGCTCGCCGAAGTCGAGGCCGAGGCGCAGCAGGAATGCAGCGCCAATACGATTGCCCGACCGGTCGACACCGACTGGTACCTGCAGGCCTGCCCGCTCCTGCTGCCGGCCCGCGCCACCTTTGTCTGCGCGCCGGCTCCGAAATAACGCGCGACGGCTGATCTAGATCAATGCCGCTTGCCGGGCGCGGCGTAGCGTCGCTGGCTGCATTAGAATAATTCTAGATCGCTTGACCTGGCAAATCGCGCTCATTAATTTAGAACGACTCTCATCATTCGGCTGGCGGAGGGAAGCTCCCATGGCCGACACACCGGTGTTGATGACCACCGCTGGCGCCCGTTCGGCGAGGCGGAAGGGCAGATCACGAAAGGAGAAAGACATGGCGAGTGAAAGCAAGTGCCCGTTCACCGGCGGGGCCCGCGCATACACGAACCGCGACTGGTGGCCGAACCAGCTGAACCTTCAGGTTCTCCACCAGCACTCCAGCCTGTCCAATCCGATGGGGGAGGCGTTCGACTATGCCCAGGAATTCAAGAGCCTCGACCTGAATACCGTGATCAAGGACCTCCATGCCTTGATGACGGACTCGCAGGATTGGTGGCCGGCCGACT
>Ga0187818_10000764_pt1 | contig 12150 bp, 4 predicted proteins | sample NC_wetland_sal_i_14_FD_130581 | JGI IMG/M metagenome (GOLD analysis project Ga0187818, IMG submission 130581) | Wetland sediment microbial communities from Neuse River Estuary, North Carolina, USA - SO4_3 | ecosystem: Environmental > Aquatic > Freshwater > Wetlands > Sediment | place: USA: North... | reverse complement strand
CTGGCCGAGCTTATAAGCCGGCTTGCCCGTAAAGGTTGAATTCTGGTTGACAGTCGCAATGCCAACAGCCTTCGCGAAGCAGCTCGTGCCGGAATTTGCACCCTGCGTCCCGTTATGGGCTGCGAGGTAGGCGCACTCATTACCCTCAGCACCCACGTTCGCCAAGCTGATTGGCACCGTGTAGTTGTTCTGGAAGTTGAGCTGCTCGTCAAGAGCTCCGCTCAGACCGTATTGCGGCAAGGGATGATTCAGGAAGTTCGTAGCTTGAATCCTGAATTGCACCTGCTTGCTTTCGGTGATCTGGAAGGCCTTGTAGATGCCCAGATCACTGTCAAAGTAAGCGGGAGCGTGGACGTACGGCCACACTACGGTGCCGAGCTGCCCCTGTGGTGGAATTGCGAAACAGTTCGGATTGAGGTACGCACCCTTGGCACGGCCACTACGGGGATCACAAGTCACTTGTACGGCGAAATTCTCGTAGCCACCGCCTCCCTGATCGGTTCCGTACCAGGCCCCGTCGTTTACGCCGATTGTCCGCAAGCCATTCGGCATCAGTAAGCTGTTGTCCGGCAGATCCGGAGCCGCCGGCGTCGGAACGGTCAGGCCGCCGGGAATGTTGAGTTGAATAGTGTCTTGCAGCGGGGCGCCACTTTGGTAGGTTGTGTAGCCCGAGAGCTGCCAGCCGTTGATCGCACCCTCCAGGTAGCGACTGCCGTGAACGAACTTAGGCAGGTTCCACACGTAGGTCGCATTGACAATCTGAGTGTGGTCGTAATCCAGCGGCCCGTAGTTCGAACTCAACACGAAGGGATTCCATACGGTTCCGTTGCTTTGGCCATTATCCGATTGTCCATCTTTGATGCCCAGCACCTTGCCGTAGGTGTAGTTGAGGAGGAAGTTGACCGGTCCGGACTGCTTCTTCCACGACGCCTGCAGCGAGTTGTAGTTGGCATAACTGCCGTGCGTGATCAGGTAAATATTGTTGTAGTTCGTTAGCGGCCGATAGTCATTCTGGGTAAAACCTGCCTTGTAGTTCGTTGAGACCGGCACTCCATTAGGTCCTGTCGCGCCACAACCCACGTAGTCCGAGTTTGCGTCGCCGTTATTGCATGCCGGAGCCCCGGGCGACGTGTACAAGCCGACGCCCACCGCGCCGAGTCTCATATCCGGGTAGAAGTAACCTCCCGGTTGTACGGAGTTGAGGTCAGAAACCTTGCCGTTGCCGCCATTGAGCAGCTCGTTCCGACTCTGGTTTCCGACGTACGAAATCTCGAACACGGACCGCCAAGGCAATGATTCGGCAACGCTGATGTTCCAGTCATTCGTGTAAGGAGTTCGGTTATCACCCCTTTGCATGACAGAAATGTCACCACCATTCGCCGAAGTGCTGGAAGGCGGCGTAAACGAGTTGATGGCATTGTACCCTTTGAAGTTGTAATCCGTGGCCGTGAAGATGCCCGAAGCCAGGTTGTACGGTCCGCCGACGTCATTCACCGCAACCTGATAGCGGAACGAAGCAAAGCCACCTCGTATGACTGTCTTGCCGTTACCGAAAACGTCATACGCGAGGCCGACACGGGGTTCAAAGTAGAACATGGGAGACGTCCAGCCCGAAATTGGAACGCTGGAATCAATTCCATGCCACAGCACACCGGTGTTGTTGGCTGTGAGTGGGCCCGGGAGGTTAGCCGTGGGGCACCCGGGGGCGGGAGCGATACATTTTTGCGGGGTGCCGTTGACGTACGAAGCCGGATCCCACACTGCCATTCCATGACTCGCGCCGTACCACTGGCCCATGTGATCGAAACGCAAGCCATAGCTCACCGTTAACTGCCGGTTGGCCTTGTACGAGTCTTGCGCGTAAATCGCCCACTGATGGTCCTGAATGGTAGCGGAAATGTCCTGGTTAGGTTGGTTGTAGTTGGCCATGTTTCCCACCAGGAAATCAGCCACGACGTTGCCTGAGCTTACAGGCCCCCAGCCCAGATTGTATTGCCCGTTCGCGCCGGTGAAAATCCCGCTGCTGGTTTGAATGTTCTTGCTGGTGTCCCAGTAGGCCCCCAGCTTGATGGTGTGCGAACCAATGACCTTCGTGTAATTGTCATAGACCGTAGGATCTATGGCTTCTTTGCCGAAACCCTTACCGGCAAAGTTACCATCCAGGTTCATTTCTGCGACGTCTGGGAAGGTGCCGCCCCAAGGTCCTATCAGGTTCGGCATCTGATCGGTGGTAACGCCAAAAAGTCCCTTCATATTCATCCCAAGAGCACTGCGACTCACGGCCTGAGCGTTGCTCAAGGTGCAGGGATTGATAAAGCGCGCCAAAGTGAATACAGCCTCGTTGGTTGTAGTCGGGCTGAATACGTGTGTGAAGTTGGTCATTACTTCCTGCGAAGTAGTATTGGCAACCACATTGGAGGGGTAAGGAAGCGTCCAGGGCGGAGTCCACCAGATACCGACCGGGTGTTGATCCGCTTCGATCTGCCGAGTGTACGATCCGGACAGCTTCGTGTTGTCGCCAATGGCGTAGTCTAGTTTGCCAGTGGCTTCCCAACGGTTCTGGGGAGTGGTTGACACGTACTGATAATTGCTCCAGCCATTTCCCGCACTTGGAGTGACATTGGCCTTCGGCAGCAGCTTAGCGTAGGCCGAGGCGTTCGTGTCGAAATCAGTCGTTGGGATGATGTTATTTGTAGTTCCCGGCGGAGGAGCATACATGCCGCCGTAGGCGAATCCCCAAGCGTTGCTGAGTTGTTGCGCCAAAGTGCAATGAGTGTTTCCGCACATGGTGCTGACCGGCGTTGAGCCAGCGACGCCGTTGATGCTGTTGTTGGTGAAATCGCCGCCCAGTTGCTCCTGAGTCGGTATGTTGTAGTTGATGATGCTGCCGGCGGGTTTTTGCTTCATGTATTCATAGCCGCCCCAGAAGAACAGCTTTTGCCGTCCTTTATTCAGTCCGGGAATCGGACCGCCGACGTTGCCGCCCATGTAGTAGTAGCTCTCGGCAGGAGCAGCTAGTGCTTCCGTCGTCGCACCGCTCACGATTTGGCTGTGGGCGTAAGCGTCAATCGCGTTCAGGGCGCTGTTGCGGGCGTACATATAAGCTTCACCGTGGTACTTTTGGGTGCCGCTCTTGCTGAAGGCCTGGAAGATCACGGGGCCCTTGGCGTATTCAGCGCTGTAGTCCGACATCAGGACTTTCACTTCGCTGACCATGTCCTGGTTGATGTTGGCAATCTGCGTGCCGGCATTTCCGGGATCCACCAGGTTTGCGCCGTCCAGCATATACGCAATGGCGCCGTTCGGCTGCGTGCCGTTGGCGGAGAAGTTGCCGATCGGTCCACTGTTCGTGCCGACAACTTTGTCCGAGAAGTTCGAACCCTGATTGGTGCCGTTCGCAAACGCCATCCCGGGCATGATCTTGAGCAGCTCACCGGCGTCGCGGTTGCCCATGGGGAAAGAATCCACCATGTGTTCCGGGACGGTGGTGCTGATTTCGGCATTATCGGTTGGCACGGTCAGAGCACCGGCGCTAATCTCCACCGTCTCGCTCGCCGCTCCAACGGTCAAGGCAATCTGCGGCAGGGTCCGGTTATCGCCCTGTGCGAAGGCGATACCTGTCTGCTTCCACAGCTTGAACCCCGGCGCTTCAATGCTGACGGTATAGGTTCCCGGCTGGATAGCCGTAATGGAGAAGTAACCGGCTGTGTTCGACACCGTTGTACGAACGTCGCCGCTACCTTCATTCTTCATTGTGACTTTGGCGTTCGTCACTACGGCGCCGGTTGAGTCCATGGTTGTGCCCGTCAATGTTCCGGTCATCTGCTGACCGAAGCCGAGCACGGAGATGGAGACGAAAATGGCCAAGCAGGCGATCAGGCCAGCTTTTGACAACAGTGACTTCGAAGTCATGGAGCAGCCTCCAATTAAGCAGTGGGACGGCCGTCTAGGGCCTAACCCGTTATGCGGCCGGGTCGCTACGTTGCGGCCCGTCCTCACGTTATGACAATGCAGGGACCTCATACAAAAGTACTATTTTCACTTCATGGGTGTTTTTAGCGTAGGTTGATGAACAGTGTCAAGAAAAAAAAACGTTATTTTAGTGAATCGTAAACGATTTCTCTGGAACCCAGACAGGGCCCGGAGTGATCGAAATCACAGATAGATTCGTTTTGTACCTCAGAATGTATGTTCACGTATTGTGAGGGGACCACAGGGGCGGGCAGTCGAGGCTGGGATGGAGTAAAAGCGAACAAAATGCGAATGGAACCGCCGGTATGGGAATAGCTTCCGCCTGATTACGGCTTTTGTACCGAACCTTGCCCCTGCGCGTCTTTGGCCTGCGCTTCATAGCGTTGCAGATTCGCCTGGAGCGAGGCTGCCAGCCCGCGGTCTTGTTCCTGATCGGCGAGCTCCAGGGCGCGGCGCGCAGTTGCGATGGCGTCCGCATAGCGCCCGGTTTCGGAGTACATTGCCGCCAGCATTTGCAGGACTGCGGGCTGCTGCACGCGGGACAGTTTAGAGGCCTGTTCGAACTGCACCAGCGCATCCGCGAAGCTGCCCTTGGCCGCAAGAACGCGACCAAGGTTCGAACGATAGTCCACGGCGTCGGGAACCAGCGCGACCGCTTTCTGGATGTGCTCGATCGCTTCGTCCAGATTGCCGGCGTGAGCCAGTGCGATTCCCAGGTCATTCTGTCCGCTGGCCGAATCCGGATCGAGATTGACTCCCCTCCGCAAGTGCTCCAGCGCTTCGCTCAGATGCTCCTTCTTGAGCGCTAACGCGTTGCCCAGGTTTATCTGCGCGGAGGCATTATCGGGATTCAGTTCGACCGCTTTCTGGAAGTGCTGGAGCGCTTCATCCAACATTCCCTTTTCCGCGAGCGCGCTGCCGAGGTTGTTGTGGGTGTGAGAGCTGCCGGAATTCAGTTCCAGCGACTTGCGGTATTCGGCGATTGCCTCGTCGATCTTGCCCGTCTCAGCCAGCGCGACCCCGAAGTTATCGTGGGCGCGGGGATCGTCGGGATCAAGTTCCAGAGCTTTTTTCCAGGCCGGCACTGCAGCCTCATATTGCTTCTTCTCCGAAAATGCCACGGCAAAATCGAAGAGTTTGTAGAAGTCGGTTGCCGGCGCATCGATGCGCTCCAGGCCGCCGGGCGGAATATTTACAAACTCTGGGATGTTGACCGCGCGATTGGCAGCCGTGGCGTTTTCGATGAGAATCGCCGGGCTGTCATTGCCATTCTCGTCAATGTGCGTGAGGTACATGTGGGTGTAATAGGAGGGCGTCTTTGACGAGAAGACAAGCCAGCGGCCATTGGGCGAGAAACTGTGCCAGGAGTTCATCACCTTCAGATTGCAATTCATGCGGCGCTCTACTCCGCCCTGGAAAGGCACGATGTAAAGCTGACTGTCGGGCCGCATGAGCAACCCGTTCTTGTTCCGGACGAAGACGATCCATTTGCCGTCAGGAGAGACTTTGGGAAAGTTATTGCTCATCCCGTTCTCCGACGCGCCAATCACTCTCTCCGCCTTGCCACCCTTTCCGTCGTTGAACGGGATGCGGTAGAGGTCATATTGCATTTGAGTCTCGTTGGGATCGTTGGCGTATTTGGCCGGCGGCTGGCCGGGCGCGAACGGATCGCGGGCCTTCTCCCGGGAAAAAATCAGATATTTGCCATCGGGGCTCCAGAATGCGCTGGTGTGAACATACTCCGGATCATCGGCCCCCGGCAGAGGTTGTAACGTACGGGTTTGGCGGCTGTAAAAGGCCAATACTCCGCGGGTGGGAAAGAATACCTGGCCGAATCCGTAAAAAGTGAACGAGCCGTTGTAAAGGCGGTCGGCGATTCGCCGGCCGTGTGCTCCCGGAACATCAATGGAAGTAATGACGTAGTTTCCGTCCGGCGAGATCTGCGACATGAACCCAAAACGCTTCTGCGCGGTTTTGTCCGGATCTGAAAATGTACTCCAGCGGACAACGTAGTCCGTGCTGATGGTGCTCACCTTATGGATAGGGACGAGTGCGTATAGTCCCTTGTCGTTTTGCGGGCCGTCGACGTCGATGCCCAACGTCTTGGCATCGCGCGAAACCGAGTGACAATTGGCGCAAGTGGGAAGAGACTGCATGACCACCTTGCTTTTCGAAGCCGAGGTGTATCGCAGTTCCCATTTGATATCGGGCAGAACAGAGTCGGGTAACGGCTTGATTACCCCCCTCTCGATTTGTTCCTTAGTGGCGGGAAGCAGGGGAACGTCCCGAAAAAGAACGGGGGCGCCCACCGGATCAGTGGAGGTTTGTATCTCCACTTGTCCGTTGGACAGAGCTTCCTTGGCGTTCTGGCTTGAGTAGCCCGAGATGACCACTGTCGCGGGCTGCCGGACCGAATGGTCCCTGATTATTTCCCAGAGCTTCTCATCCGGACGCCAGGTGTGGGCCTCAGCCTGTTCCGGAGTCAAAGTGGGCGGCACATAGCCGACCAAGCTGCTGTCCACTTCCCCTATTTGCAGCTTTTCACCCGATGCCCATAAATCGACGTGTGGCGCGCGTTCCCCGAAACGGACCTCAATGCGCCAGACCGCGGCGTTCGGGGAACTGTCCCGCCATTGGAACAGGGGCGGGATAATGTCAGGCGGAAAAATGGAACCTTGGCTCGGATAGTCGACGATGATCGTGCCGGGGAGACCGGATGGCCGTGCAGCCGTGGCGAAGTGGCTGCCCACAACTGCGGTGCTTGCCAATGCAATCAGGAGAAGAAATCGGTTCATGGCACGTCCTCGGTTGCGCTGGAAAGGCGAACTGCACCCCCAGAGCGAAAGCGATCTGCCGAACACAATGACAGCCATGCTAGTAGAGCCCTCCTCGGCACGCTGTGATTTCAGTCACACCCCCATGTTTGCGCTTCCTCATCTGTCAATTTGAGCCCTTGGAGCTGCCTGTGGGGTTTGCCCCGGGGCCTGGCAGTTGTTGGGGCAGACGAAGGATCCGCTCCCAATCCCCTTCCCCGCGGTGGTAGGATATTGACCAGAACGTGGGTGGGGTTAAGCAGGTGCTTTTCGGGGACGTCAATTTCCGTCCAAAAGAGGACGCACGCTCCGTGGTCTCGATCAAATCGCGGCCGTGGCGCGTCTGCGTTCTTCTGATCCTAGCGTTCTTTGCGTTCTTTACGCCGGCGTGGTTCCCAAAGGCAACGGGCCAGATTGCACCGCGGCAGAACGATTTGATTGCGCAAGCCTCGGCAGCGCGAATGCAAAACGACATCCCGCGCGCCATTGAACTTTATTCTCGGGCCGTGCAGGCCAATCCAAAATGGCCTGATGGGTGGTGGTTCCTGGGTTCTTTGCAATATGGAACCGGGGCCTATGTCCCGGCACGGGATGCTCTTTCGCACTATATCGAACTGATTCCCAAAGGGGGCCCGGCTTTCGCGTTGCGTGGTTTGTGCGAATTCGAGACCGGGGAGTACACGCAAGCTCTGGGCGACATTCAACACGGAATATCCCTGGGCGCTGCCAACGAGGCACGCAACGAACAGATCCTTCGCTATCACGAAGCGTTGCTCCAAACGCGATTAGGGAATTACACGAGTGCCTTGAAGATGTATTCAATTTTTGCCAAAAACGGCATCACTAACCCAGAATTAATCGCGGCGATCGGACTTGCCGGGTTGCGAATGCCCCTTCTGCCAAAAGACGTGGGTATGGAGCAGCAGAGCCTGGTTTCCGCCACAGGTGATGCTGCATACCGATTCCTGGCAGGAGATGAAGCCTCCGCCGCGCGGGCGTTTCAAGAATTGTTTCAACGCTTCCCAACCACACCCAACGTGCATTTTCTGTACGGCTACCTGCTATTTGCTACCGATCCTGACGCGGCCCTGCCAGAGTTCCAGCAAGAATTGAAAATCGCTCCAGCGAACGCTGATGCGGACGTGATGACCGCCTGGGGCCTGCTGTTGCACAACTCCGGCGCTGAGGCACTGCCTTATGCGCAGAGAGCCGCCGAGCAGAAACCTGCGCTTCCCTCGGCGCAACTTGTGTTGGGAAGATCTCTGATGGAAACCGGGGACCTGAAGGAAGGCATGTTGCACCTGGAGAGGGCGCGTCAAATCGAACCCAACAACCTGGAGGTCCATCTTGCTCTTGCTACGGCCTATTCAAAATCTGGCCGCAAGGAGGATGCACGCTGTGAACGAATCCTTTCTCTCCAGCTTTCGAGCAGCAAGGGCGCCACGCCTGACCACCCTTAGGCTATTCCTGGTCCTTGTGCTTCTCGACGTACCTCTCGACGGAGTGCATCTGGTGGCGCAGCAGGCACAAACAAACGCGGCATCGTCCTGCGCCCGCTGTCATGCCGCTCAGGCCGGACCCCAGCCTGACACACCGATGGGACGCGGAATGCAATGGCCAGATGCCAATCCCCTTTTCAAAAGTCATCCTCAACTTAGTTTTCGCAAGGGGCCATACACCTACACGGTAGAAACCAAGGGGAACCAGACCCTCTATTCCGTGACCGATGGCACACGAACCATCTCGTTGCCCATTCAGTGGAGTTTTGGCAAAGGGGGCCAGACCTGGCTCTTTGAGAGGGATGGCAACCTCTACGAGAGCATGGTGAGCTATTACCCCTCAATTGATGGTTTGGAAATTACAACGGGTGACTCAGTCCTGACTCCGCAAAACCTGGACGAGGCTGTCGGAAGAAAACTCAGGAAGACTGAGCCGAAGGATTGTTTTGGCTGCCACTCCACTGGTGCTGTGTCCATGGGGAAGTTGGATCTCGAGAAGCTTGAGCCGGGCGTTACCTGCGAACACTGCCACGCAGGGGCGAATGCCCATATGGTGGCCTCGTTTCAGGGAGAAGCGTACGGCACGGCGCCGCCAGACTTGAAAGGACTCTCGTCGGAAGATATCTCGACCTTTTGCGGACAGTGTCACCGAACCTGGGAGATGGTTGTGCGCAGCAATTGGCGGGGTGAAATCAATGTGCGTTTCCAGCCTTATCGCCTGGCCAACAGCAAGTGTTTCGACGGTACGGACCCCCGCATCAGCTGCATTGCCTGCCATGACCCGCATAAGGACCTGGTCAGAGAGGACAGTTTCTACGACGCGAAGTGCCTGGCATGTCACGCGTCAAGGGACGAATCGGCGAACCTATCTGCCCACACTGTTGCTCATCGCGACGCAAAGCCTTGTACCGTGGCAAGCGCAAGCTGTGTCAGTTGCCACATGCCAAAGGTGAAACTACCGAATGGGCTGATGACCTTCCACGATCACGAAATCCGGATCGTGAAACCCGGTGCACCGTATCCCGACTGACAGACACCGCGTGAAGTCGTTGACAAGCCTGAAAAAGCCTTCTCCACGGGCCTTTTGCGGCAGAGGCGCTGCGCAGCGCTGAGCTTGCATGGGCGACCGGTCTATTCTATAGTCGATTCAAATTCTATAGTCGATTCAAAAGCGGCACCTTTCGGGCGACTCAAACATGCACCGGTTGTACATCTATCTCCTCTATCTCGGATTTGTGATTGCGATCTCTGGATTATGCGCAGCTGGTTCGAGCGCATGTGTGCCCCCTAAGGACCTTCAAGCGAAACTCCGGACGCAGCCCCAAGCCGATACCTATGCTGAAGTGGGAATGTGGTACGGAGACCATGGGCAATATGCGTGTGCGGTCGGAGCGTATCAGGCCGCTGTTAAACGAAAGCCCAGATCTGCTGAGTTTTTGTACCTTTTGGGTCTCAGCCTGCTTCGCAAGGGTGACTTTAGCGACGCAGTAAAACCTCTTCAACAATCGATTGAAATCAAGCCTGAGGTTCTCAAGCCTCACCTTCTGCTGGCGACCGCTTTTGAGGAGCTTCATCGTCCGGCGGCGGCTCGAAACGAATGGAATGCAGCATTGAAAATCGATCCGCACTCCGACCTGGCGTTGGACGGCGCGAGTAAGAACCTCCTCGCAACGGGTGACTTCGATGCCGTAATAACTCTGCTTGGCCCCGAACCGAAGGCTGAGAACCTGATTCTCGACTTGGCCTCGGCTTACCAGAGTTCCGGGGCGCCCGATCAGGTTGTGGAAGTCCTCAAGAAGGGGTTGCAGGCAAACCCCTCATCCAGCGCCATGACAAAAGCGCTGATTACGACGCTGGCTTTACAAGCGCGCTACCAGGAAGCCGCCAAGTTAGGCGAGAAATTGGTCCAGCAGTATCCTCGTGATTTCGATGCCCAGACACTTTACCTGCACGTGCTGGTGCTCAACGACGATGAGGACTTGGCGCGGCCTTTGGCCAAGAAGCTGCTTTCGGCTGCGCCGCACGATTTCATGGTCTTGTACCTGAACGGGATTCTTGAGAACAGGTCGGGGAACTACGCCGCTGGCCGCACCTTTCTTGAGCAAGCCGTGGCGCTGAATCCAAATCACTACAACAGCCGCTATAACCTGGGAATTGCGCTGTCAAACCTCAACGACCCGCAGGGAGCAAAGGAGCAGTTCGAAAAGGCATTGGCTCTGGGAGCCTTCGAACCTCAGGTCCGTTTTGAATACGCGAAGGTGCTGCGAGCCCTGGGCGAAACAAAACTGGCAGGAGAGCAGCTCAAGCTGTACCAGGAGGAGCAGAAGGCGAAAGCGGATCGCACCCTGGCGGCCAGCAAAATGGCGCAAGCTGACAAGGAACTCGCCGACGGAGACCCCAAGAAGGCGGCCGCGCTCTATCGCGATGCCATCGCCGTGCAGCCGGAGAATGCGATGCTCAGTTATAAATTATCGGTTGCCCTGGATCGAGTCGGTGATACTGCCGGTGAGCGCGAGGCGTTGCAGAGAGCCGTACAAATCGATCCCGGGATGGCAATTGCTCATAATCAACTCGGTTACTTAGCTTCTGCCAGCGGAGATTTTACAACCGCGGAGGAGCAGTTTCGTGAGGCGGTGCGAGCCGCTCCCGGATACACCGACGCCTGGATCAGCCTGGCGGCGACTCTCGGTATCGAGTCTCGTTACCCCGAGGCTCAACAGGCCGTTCAGCGTGCCTTGGAAATCGATCCTCACAACAGCAATGCAACTCAGCTTCAGAAGGATCTCGCGAACGCCGCCGGCCCGGCCAATCCGTGACACGATGCGAGTTCTAATCTGTTAGGATTCGATGAAGTATGCCCAAGGGGAAATCCGGAAATTGGACACGGCGCCGCATGCTGCGCACGATTCCGGCAGCTTTGCTTCCCTCTTTAATCCCGTCTCAACTCCATTTCCTGGTTTCTCCGGATAAGCCCTCCGCCGCTCCCTTCTCGCGTTTCGTCGATATTGCCGAAAGCGCGGGCCTCACCAAAACGCAGATCTACGGCGGAACGGATCACATCACGTACATCGTGGAGCTCAACGGCGGCGGTTGCGCTTTCTTCGACTACGACAACGACGGTTGGATGGACATCTTTATTATCGGTGGACGCCGGCTGGAAGGCATTCCTCCGGGTTCGAGCAATCGCCTCTACCACAACAACCGGGACGGTACATTCACAGACGTTACCGAGAAGGCAGGTTTGTTCGATTGTGGATGGGCTTGTGGCGTCTGCGTGGGCGACTACAATAACGACGGATTTGAAGATCTTTTTCTTACTTACTACGGCCAAAACCGTCTGTATCGAAACAACGGGGACGGTACCTTTACCGATGTTACGGAAAAAGCCGGCCTTCTCTATCCCACCACCCGTTTTGGCTCCGGTGCCACTTTCTTTGATTACAATCGTGACGGTCTGCTTGATCTGTTCGTCTCGAATTACGTGGTAATTGACCTGGCGAACGCACCAAAGCCTTCTCTGGATGTGCCTAACTGCAACTACGAAGGGGTCGCGACCAATTGCGGACCTTCAGGCCTTCCCGCCCCGAAGCATTTTCTTTACCGCAATAATGGTGATGGCACGTTCACCGACGTCTCCAAAGAATCGGGGATCGCTGCGGTGCAAGGTTCGTATGGATTCACCGCGTTGGCCTTCGATGCGGACGAAGACGGCTGGCAGGACATTTTCGTCGCTTGTGATGCCACTCCCAGCATGTTGCTGATGAACAACCATGACGGAACGTTCCGCGAAGAAGCACTGGAGCGCGGGGTTGCGCTAGGGCCGGGGGGCGACCTGATGGGCGGCATGGGGGTGGGATCGGGCGACT
>Ga0187818_10000763_pt1 | contig 12153 bp, 10 predicted proteins | sample NC_wetland_sal_i_14_FD_130581 | JGI IMG/M metagenome (GOLD analysis project Ga0187818, IMG submission 130581) | Wetland sediment microbial communities from Neuse River Estuary, North Carolina, USA - SO4_3 | ecosystem: Environmental > Aquatic > Freshwater > Wetlands > Sediment | place: USA... | reverse complement strand
AGCCGGACAACGGCACCGCCTATTCGCCGGCGGAGGCCGAGGCGATCGCCCAGGATATCGGCTATCCGGTGGTGATCCGGCCGTCCTATGTGCTGGGCGGGCGGGCGATGGAGATCGTCCACGACACGGCGGGCCTCGGCCGCTATATCCGCCGCGCCGTCATCGTCTCGGGCACCAGCCCGGTGTTGATCGACCGCTATCTGCAGAACGCCATCGAGGTCGATGTCGACGCCGTCGCCGACGGCGCCGAGGTCTACGTCGCCGGGATCATGGAGCATATCGAGGAGGCCGGTATCCATTCCGGCGACAGCGCCTGCTCGCTGCCGCCCTACAGCCTCGATTCTGGGACGATTGCCGAGATCGAGCGGCAGACCGTCGCGCTTGCTCGCGCGCTCGATGTCGTCGGGCTGATGAATGTGCAGTTCGCCGTCAAGGATGGCGAGGTCTACGTGCTCGAAGTCAACCCGCGCGCCTCGCGCACCGTACCCTTTGTCGCCAAGGCGACCGGCGTGCCGATCGCCAAGATCGCGGCGCGGGTGATGGCCGGCGAGCGGCTGGCGAGGCTGCTGCCGAAGGGTTCGCGCCGCGAGCGGCCGGGCGCCGGTCATGTCGCGGTCAAGGAGGCGGTGTTTCCGTTCGCGCGCTTTCCCCGCGTCGATCTGATCCTCGGGCCGGAGATGAAATCGACCGGCGAGGTCATGGGGTTGGACGCTGATTTCGGACGGGCCTTCGCCAAGTCGCAACTCGGCAGCGGCACCGACCTGCCGCATTCGGGCTGTGTCTTTGTCTCGGTGCGCGATTCCGACAAGGAGGCGCTGGTCGAGCCGTGCCGTCAGCTCGTCGCCTGGGGGTTCGAGCTGGTCGCGACCCGCGGCACGGCGAAGAAGCTGAGCGAATACGGGGTGCCGGTCAGCCTCGTCAACAAGGTTCAGGAAGGCCGCCCCGATATCGTCGATGACATGCGCAGCGGCCGCATCCAGCTGGTCTTCAACACCACCGAAGGGGTCCAGGCCATCGCCGACAGTTTCAGCCTGCGGCGCACCGCGCTGACCCACAACATCCCCTATTACACGACGGTGGCCGGGGCGCGCGCGGCGGTGCAGGCAATCGGCGCGCTGCGCGAGGGCTGCCTTGAAGTCGCGCCGCTGCAATCCTATTTTTGATCGCCTGTTTTGCTAACAAGCCACGAACCCGGTCTGATGAACAAGATCCCGATGACCGTTGGCGGCTACGCCAGGCTGCAGGAGGAGCTGAAGCGCCTCAAATCAGTCGATCGTCCCGCGGTGATCCGCGCGATCGCCGAGGCGCGCACGCATGGCGACATCGCGGAGAACGCCGAATATCATGCCGCGCGCGAGCGCCAGAGTTTTATCGAGGGCCGCCTCGGCGAGCTGGAGGACAAGATCGCCCGGGCCGAGGTCATCGACGTCTCAAAGCTGTCGGGATCGGCGGTCAAATTCGGCGCGACCGTCACCCTCGCCGATGAGGAAACCGACGAGGAGCAGACCTTCCGGATCGTCGGCGAGGACGAAGCCGACATCAAGGACGGAAGGCTGTCGGTGACCTCGCCCCTGGCGCGCGCCCTCATCGGCAAGGGCCAGGGCGACAGCGTCGAGGTCTCGACGCCGCGCGGCAACAAATCCTACGAGATCGTCACCGTCGCCTTCGGCTAAGTCAGCCCCTCACCCCGGCCCTCTCCCCGCGTGCGGGGAGAGGGAGAGCCGAGAACGGATCCCGAGAACAACCTTCGCGCGTTTTGTAGGCTGGTTCAGCCGCGTACCCTCTCCCCGCCCGCGGGGAGAGGGACAGGGTGAGGGGTGTTCGCGTCGTCGCCATCACCGAGCGGGACGCCGGGAAGCGATTTGGAGACGCGCAGCACCAGCGCCGATTTGACCTGGTTGACATTGGGCGCCGCGGTCAGCTTGGCGCTCAGAAACCGCTGATAGCTGTCCCAGTCGGGTGCGACGATCTTCAACAGGAAATCGGTTTCCCCGGCGAGCATGTGCGCCTCGCGCACTTCGGGCCAGGACAGGACCAGGGTCTCGAAGGCCTTGAGATCCCGCTCGGCCTGGCTCGCCAAGCCGATCTGGGCGAACACGGTGACCGCGAAGCCGAGCGCCTCCGGGGCGAGGTCGGCATGATAGCCGCGGATGAGGCCGGCTGCTTCGAGCGCGCGCATGCGGCGCAGGCAGGGCGGCGGCGAGATGCCGACGCGCCGCGCGAGCGCGATATTGGTCATGCGCCCGTTCTCCTGCAGCAGCAGCAGGATACGCCGGTCGATACGATCGAGCCTTGGCCCGCGCACGCGCAATTCCGTTCCCTGCCGCGACTGGCCCCTGAAAATCGCTGGAAGAATAGGAATTTCGCACCCGCCACGCAATTTTGTTGCGTAAGGGCGCGGCCGCCCTTGGCTGGATGACCCTCGTGCGTCCTTCGAGACGCCCGCTGCGCGGGCTCCTCAGGATGAGGGCTTTCCTTAATGCCATCAACACCATGACCTCATGCTGAGGAGCGCCCGAAGGGCGCGTCTCGAAGCACGCCGGCTGTTGATGCGGCACCGACTGAGACACTACTCGCCTTGCTGATGCACGGCGCTTTGCGTAAACCGGGCGGATGGCCGCGCTGTCCTCCGCCTCACCGAGCGTTTGGGTCTTGCACGATGGCAAGCCCGGCATGGCGAGCCAGGCGCTCGGCCTTGCCGAAGCCACCGGCTTTGCCTTCAGCGAAAAGAAGCTGTCGGTCCGCCGCCCCTGGGCCTGGCTGCCGCCGCATCTCTGGCTGGCCCCGCTCGAGGCGGCGCTCGACGCCGGGCTGCCCTTGGAGCCGCCCTGGCCCGATCTGGTGATCGGCTGCGGTCGCAACACGGTGCGGCCGGCGCTGGCGATCCGCAGCGCCGCCGGCGGCCGCACGCTGGCGGCGCAGATCCAGGACCCGCGCGTCGGGCGCAGCGAATTCGACATGCTGTTCATTCCCGAGCATGACCGGCTGCGCGGGCCGCGAATTATCGTGACGCGCGGCGCCATTCATCGCGTGACGGCGCCGCTGCTCGCCGCCGAGCACCGGCGGTTTCCGGCGCTCGACGCGCTGGCGCGGCCGGTCCTCGGCGTCCTGATCGGCGGCTCGAACCGGGCCTATCGGCTGGATTTGTCCCGGCTCGGCGAGATCGCCGAGATGATCGCGGCTGTCTTGCGGCGCACCGGCGGCTCGGCCGTGGTGACGCCGTCGCGGCGCACCGGCGCGCGCGGCCTGGCCGTGCTGCGCGAGCGGCTTGCCGGCCTGCCCGCGTCGATCTGGGACGGCGAGGGCGACAACCCCTATTACGCCTATCTCGCGGTCGCCGATGCGCTGCTCGTCACCGCCGATTCGGTGTCGATGGTCAGCGAAGCGGCGGCGACCGGCAAGCCCGTGCACATCATCGGCCTGGGCGGCGGCGACGCCAAGTTCGCCCGGTTTCACGAGACGATGCGGCAAGCCGGCATCACCCGTCCGTTTTCCGGTCGCATCGAGTGCTGGTCCTACGAGCCGCCCGACGATACGGCGCGGGCCGGCGCTGCGCTGCGCGAGCTGGTCTTGACCCACCTCGCGCAGCGGCCGCCGGTGTAGTATCGAGCCCATCATGGCGCTGCGCATCGACACCTTCGACAATTCCCGCGGCGGCAATACGCTCTATAAGGCGCTGGTCCACCCGCATGCGGCAGCGCCGGCGCGCGCCCTCTTGGCCGGGCTCGCTCGCGCGATGCCGACCGCGATCGTCGACCCCGATGGCGCGGCGGAGGGGTTCGCCGAGATTTTCGGGCTGGAGGGGGTCGAGATTGCCGGGATCTATGTCCAGGACGCCGCGCGCGTCGGCGCGACGGTGCTGGGGCGCCGCGCCCTGCCGCTTACCGCCCTGGCGGAGTGCCGCGCGCGCTCGGTGCTCGTCGCCGGGTTTGCCGCCGACCGGCTGATCGGCCAGCTTCAGCCTTATCTGCCGGCCGATGCGCAAACCGTGAGCCTCGATGCGATGCGCATCCCGGAGGCGAGGCTGACCAATCGCGGCGCCTATCTCGACCCGCTCAACTTCGCGACCAATTTCGCGCTGTTTCGCGACACCGGGACGCTGCATACGCGCCTCGTCACCGCGAATTACTGGTCCGGCTACGGTTCGCCCGCGGTGACCTGCTGGCTGACGCTGTTCGACGGGGATGGCAAGGTGATCGCCGAATGGTCCGAGCCCTGCGGCAGTGAGGGCGGCGCGATCGCGATCGACAGCCGCCGGGTGCGCGAGCAATTCGGTCTCGGCGAGTTTGCCGGCCAGCTCTTCCTCCATGTCGCCGGCGCGGCCGGTCACGACATCGTCAAATACGCGCTCGACACCTTTGGCGAAGGGGGTGGCGGCGAAGGGGGTGGCGGCGAAGGCGGCGCGGTGCGCGACGCGGCGCTCTCCTGCACCCATGACGCCAATGCCTGGCCGGCCGACCGCTATGCCGGTCTGCCGGCGCCCGGCCCCGGCGAGCGGGTCATCATCTGGATCCAGAACAGCCACCCGACCCCGATCCCGGCGGGTGCGATCGAACTCCTCCCGATGGGCGAGGAGACTGGCGTCGCTCTTCCCGAGGCGATCGGCCCGTTTGCCAGCCGCGCCGTCGATGTCGCCGCGCTGCTGCCGGGCCTCGCCTGGCCGCGGCAGATCGAGCTGCGCGCCGGCAAGCATATCGTGCGCCCGCGCTATGAAGTGATCGCCGGGGGGCGCCGCCGCATCGCGCACGTCAACGTCGAGCGCGCCGATCTGGATCCCGACCCGCAGCTCCCCAAGCTCCTGGCAATGCTCGGCAAGGGTTATCTGCTGCCCGCACCGATCCTGCCGCCGGAGGAATGGGAGAGCCTTCTGCTGCCGACCCCGATGGCGGTCTCGCAACGGGAATTGCCGATCGCCGCGCTGGTCTACGATGCCGAGGGCGGCGCGATTGCGCGCCTGCCGCTCGGCCGTCTGCCGCGCGACCACGCCTGCGCCCTGTCGCTCGACGCGATCGCCCAGAGGCTCGGGCCGGCCTATGGCCATGTCGAGCTGGTCTACGACTTCGCCGCCGGCGGGAGCGGCGACGGCTGGCTGCATGCGCTGTTCCGCTACCGCCACCGCGCGAGCAGCCACGCCGCCGATACCAGCTTTGGCGCGCATGTCTTCAACACCATCCTCACCTACCGCAACGAGCCGCAATCCTATGTCGGCCGCCCGCCCGGCCTCTCGACCCGGTTGTTCCTTCGCCTCGGCGAGGGGGATTACGACACGATCTGCCACCTGATCTATCCGGCCTCGCTGCCGTGGCGGCGGACCAGCGCCACCGACATCATCCTCCACGATCGCGAGGGGGCCGAAATTGCCCGCGCCGCGCTGGCGATTCCCTGTTCCGGCTCGCGGCTCTTGCGCTATCACGCGCTGTTTGACGCGGCTACAAGGGCGCGCGCCGGCGCCGGGGCCTATGCCGTCATCCGCGACCCGACCTGCCGCCTGTTCGGTTATCACGGGCTGTTGGGCGAGGGTGGCGCGTTCAGCCTCGATCATATGTTCGGGTTCTGACCGGGACGCCCGAGGTGCTGCGCCGCCGCATCGTCGCCGCAGCGCAAAAAAATGCTATATAATCCTGTCGAATCGATCGGCCCCAGGGATTGAGGCTCAGCCGATGCCGGAGCAGTACCAAAGCAAAGTCTTGATCATCGGGGCGGGGCCGGCCGGCTTTACCGCGGCGATCTATGCCGCTCGCGCCAATCTTCATCCGATTCTGGTGGCCGGAATTCAGCCCGGGGGCCAGCTGACGATTACCACCGATGTCGAGAACTACCCTGGTTTTGCCGAAATCATTCAGGGGCCCTGGCTGATGGAGCAGATGCAGCGCCAGGCCGAACATGTCGGCACCCGCGTCATCCTCGACCAGATTGTCTCGCTCGACCTCAGCCGGCGCCCGTTCCTCGCGATCGGCGATTCGGGCGATCGCTACCAGGGCGACACGGCGATCATCGCGACCGGCGCGCAGGCGCGCTGGCTCGGCGTGCCGGGAGAGGAGGCATTCCGCGGCTTTGGCGTGTCGGCCTGCGCCACCTGCGACGGCTTCTTCTTCCGCGACCAGGAGGTGTTTATCGTCGGCGGCGGCAACACCGCCGTCGAGGAAGCGATCTACCTGACCAATCACGCAAAGCGAGTGACGCTGGTGCATCGGCGCGATGCGCTGCGCGCCGAGAAGATCCTGCAGGAGCGGCTGTTCCGCAACCCGAAGATCAGCGTCATCTGGGACAGCGTCGTGGAGGAGATTGTCGGCGTGCCCGAGCCGCCGCGGGTCACCGGCGTCAGGCTGCGCAACCTGCGCACCGGCGCGGTCACCGAGCGCGCGTGCGACGGCGTCTTCATCGCGATCGGCCACACGCCGGTCACCGAGCTGGTTGCCGGGCGGGTGCCGCTCGATGCCGAGGGCTACATCCTGACCGCGCCCGATTCGACGGCGACGGCGGTGCCGGGGCTGTTCGCCGCGGGCGACGTCAAGGACAAGGTGTTTCGCCAGGCGGTGACGGCCGCCGGGCTGGGCTGCATGGCCGCGCTGGAGGCCGAGAAGTTTCTCGCCGCCCAGGAGGATTCCGCGGCAGCGCGCGCCGCCGAGTAGCGGCTGCGGGCACGGGGAGGGGCTCCCGGAAGGCAAGCGAATGGCAATGGATTGGGACAAGTTGCGGGTGTTTCACGCGGTCGCCGAGGCGGGGAGCTTCACCCATGCCGGCGAGGCGCTCAACCTCAGCCAGTCCGCGGTCAGCCGGCAGATCAGCGCGCTCGAGGAGAGCCTCAGCGTGCCCTTGTTCCACCGGCATGCGCGGGGCCTCATCCTGACCGAGCAGGGCGAACTTCTGTTCCGCACTGCGCGCGAGGTCTTTGCCAAGCTGGCGATGTCGGAAAGCCTGATCTCCGAATCGAAGGACCGGCCGAAGGGACCCTTGAAGATCACGACGACGGTGGATTTCGGCTCGATCTGGCTGACCCCGCGGATTCGCGAGTTTCTCGACCTCTATCCCGAGATCCAGGTCAGCCTCGTCGTCGACGATTCCGAGCTCGATTTGTCGATGCGCGAGGCCGATGTCGCGATTCGAATGACCCCGCCGCGCCAGCCCGACCTGATCCAGCGCCATCTCGTCAGCGTCCAGGTGCATATCTACGGCGCGCCCGAATACCTCAAGAAATACGGCACGCCGCAGCGCGCCGAGGACCTCGACGATCATCGCCTGATTGTCTATGGCGAGGATGCCCGGCCGCCGACGCCGGGAGTGAACTGGCTGCTCGACACCGGCGCCAAGCCGGGCCGCGACCGCCGGCCGATCCTCTCCGTGAACAACACCTACGGCAAGCTGCGCGCGGTCAACAGCGGTCTCGGCCTCGCCTCGTTGCCCGATTTTGTTGCAGCCGAGAACACGAGCCTGGTGCGGGTGCTGCCGGAGCTGTCCGGGCCGCCGAACGAGGCCTATTTCGTTTATCCGGAAGAGCTGCGCTCGTCGAAGCGGATCAGCGTGTTTCGCGATTTTCTGTTGCGCAAAGTAGCCGAAGGCCGATTGAGCTAAAGCCAGGCTGCGGCGAGTTGACGCGGGTCATTTGTGGTCCAGCGACAGCATTGCGGTTTTTGCACACGAGCCAGACCGAATTCCCGTTGGTGAAGATCTGCGTAAACCGCGATATTCCGCCCAGCGCGATACTCAATTTCGCCGAGAGTTTCTGGGGCTGGATGCCTCAAACGAGTTTCCGGGACTTGCGCCCGGAAAGAGGGTCTTCGGACCCTTACGTCTCCTAGACGTGAAGCCTCCCTGTTCAAACTTGGCCGAACCTTCGGGTTCGGCCAATTTCTTTTCGGGATGCGGGTGGATCAGATCCGACCGCGATCTCCGCCGAAATCACCCCAAACACCATTGTCATTCCGGCTGCGCCGGCCCGGGAATGACGGCAATTGAGGCTGTCACAAAACCAAATCTAGGGGTTGGATTTTCCGGTATCGCAAGATACTGTGCCTAGTCCGGGGTAGCTGGCACTCCAGCAGGGCTGGGGGCGTGCCCCCTTGACACCTGATCGATCGACATCGCGGAATCGCCTTATGTCACACGCCGCCTATCGCGACTCCGGGGTCGATACGGACGAAGCCGAAAGCGGGCTCAACCGATTGATCAAACGCATCACCCAGACCTGGCCGCCGCGCGGCAGTCTGGGTGGGGTTCAGCTGCCGATCGGCTATTTTGCCAACGTCATCGACATTGGCGGGATGGGGCTCGCCATTTCCACCGATGGCGTCGGGTCCAAAGTGATCATTGCCGATCTGATGAAACGCTACGACACGATCGGCATCGATTGCATCGCGATGAATGTCAACGACCTGATATGCGTCGGGGCGCGACCGATCTCGCTGGTCGATTACATCGCGGTGGAGCAAGTAAACGCAGAGATCCTCGACGCCATCGCGATCGGGTTGGCCGACGGCGCCGCGCAGGCCGGCATCTCGATTTCCGGCGGCGAGATCGCCCAGCTCGAAGATGTCGTCCGCGGCTTTGATCTGGCCGGCACGGCCGTCGGCATCGTGCCGCTCGACAAGATTCTCACCGGCCGGCATCTCGAACCCGGCGATCGGGTCATCGGCATTCAAAGCAGCGGCATCCACAGCAACGGGCTGAGCCTCGCCCGGAAAGTGTTCTTCAAGCGGGCGGAACCCCTGCCCTTGAATTACCCCGTACCCGGGACCGACGCATCTCTGGGCGACGAGCTGCTCCACCCCACCTTGATTTACGTTCGCGAAGTCATGGAAATTCTGGAGCAGGTGTCGAGCGTCAAATCATTGGCGAACATCACGAGCGATGGCCTTCTCAATTTGACGCGCGTCGAGCACCCGGGCGTCGGGTTCGTAATCGATGAAATGCCGGAGTCGCCGGCAATATTCAAAATGATCGAGCAATACGGCAACGTCAGCGCCGCCGAAATGTTCGAGGTTTACAATATGGGCGTCGGATTTTGCGTGGTTGTCGGCGAAACCGATGTCGGCTCGGTTCTATCCATTCTGGAAAAACATGATCGGAAGGCGTGGGTCATCGGCAAGGTAATCGAGGACCCGACCAAGGGGGTCTATTTGCCGCGCCAGAGACTGATCGGACATAAAAAGCGCTTTCGCGCCGAATGAAAGCGCCGCTCGACGGCGGGTTACCGGGCCGAGACCCGGGCGCTGATGCGGACAAACGCCCAAAAGCTGTCATCCATCGCGCCTGACCGGCTCGTCAGGTAGGGGAAATGGCCGTAGACCAGCGACAGCTCGCGGTCGGCGTCGGCCGCGCTCGCCCCGGTTTCGCTATAGCGATAGAGCGCCGCGACGAGGCCCGAGCGGTCGGCTCCCGATTTGCAATGGATCAAAATGGGCTTTGGCGCCTGGCGCACGATGTCGAGGATCTCCTCGATCTGCTGGCTGGTGACAAAGCGCTTGGATGACAAGGGGTAATCGAAATGGGCGAGACCGAGCTCGCCCGCCGCCGCGATCTCGTCGTCGTACCAGTGCTGCCCGGCATGCGCGCCGCGCAGATTGAGCACCGATTTGATCTGATATTGCCGAACCGCCCAGCGCGTCTCGTTTTTGCTCAGCTGGGCCGAACGATAAAGGACACCCGCGGTGACCGCGTGAAGATTGCCCTCGTATTGCAGAATCCCCCAATAACCGCCGATCGCCGCGGCGATCAGCGCGACGGAAACCCCGGCGATCTTGAGGCAGCGAATGAGCCGGCAGAGCGGCCGCGGCCGCGTCGCTGGTTCGGCGTCGGGCATCATCTCTCCGAGGCAATCCCGCGCGCACGGCGCGATTGAGGTATAACCGACAGAGAGCGGATTGCCAATGAGGGGCGCAATGAGCGAGGCCGTGACGATTGCCGCGATCTACCGCTATCCGGTCAAGGGAATGAGCGCCGAGCCTTTGGCGGGGGTGGCGCTGAAGCCGGGCGAATGCCTGCCGCAGGACCGGCGCTTTGCGATCGCGCTGGCCGCGACCCGCTTCGATCGCGAGCACCCGGAGTGGCTGGCGAAAACCCATTTCGTCATGCTGATGCGCGACGAGAAGCTGGCCCGGCTGAACACAAGCTTCGATGCGGGGACGGGCGAACTGACCATCGAGCACGCCGGCCGCGTCGCCGTGCAGGCGCCGCTCACCGCGCCCGCGGGATGCCGGGTCGTCAGCGAGTTTCTGGCGGATTTCCTCGGGCCCGCGGTCGAGGGCCCGCTGCGGGTCGTCGAGGCGCCGGGCCACGCCTTTGCCGATGCGCGCCGCAAGCCCAATGCGACGACCGACCAGTACGTCTCCTTGATCAACCTCGCCAGCATCGCCGCGCTCGAAGCATTCATCGGCGCCCCGGTCGATCCCATCCGCTTCCGCGCCAACGTCTATTTCGCGCCGGCGCCGGCTTGGAGCGAGCTCGATTGGATCGGCTCCGAGATCGCGCTGGGCGGTGCGCGGCTGCGGGTGATCGCCCCGATAACGCGGTGCGCGGCCACCCAGGTCAACCCGGCGACGGCCGAGCGCGACCTCGATATCCCCGCCGTCCTGCAGCGCGGCTTCGGCCACAATCTGATGGGCATCTATGCCGAGGTGGTGGTGGGCGGAAACATCGCAGTCGGCGACCGGTTGACGCTGCGGCCACCCCCCGGGCGCGACCGCTGACGGCTTGCCGATCCCCGACGGAATCGCTATTCCTGCGGGCCCCGTCGGGCGACGAGCGACCCGGTCGAATAGCAATGCGATGCCACTCAGGGCGACAATACCGTACATATCGCGGGCATCAAGGCTTGTAGATAATGGATGATAAGTACGAGTTTACAGTAGATTGGTTTTCCAAGTACTGGCCGAATTGGCTAACCCTTATAGGCGATCAGAGAATCTCTAAAATTCTTGAAATCGGGTCGTTCGAAGGCCGCTCGACCTGTACGATGATCGACCATTTCAGTAAGATCGGGCCGCTTGAAGTCTTCTGTATCGATGATTGGGGCGGTGGCGCCGACCAAGCCGAGTTCGATATGCCCGCGGTGGAACAACGCTTCAACCGTAATATTCAACGGGCAATTACCGGTACTTCGAACCCGGTCAAGGTGCAAAAGTACAAAGGAAAATCGATTGAGATGCTGTCTGCTTTGTTGGTAAACGGCCACAAAAACTATTTCGATCTTATTTTCGTCGATGGGAGTCACGAGGCGCCAGACGTACTGGGTGATTTGGTGATGTCCTATCAGCTAGGCGCGATAAATGGCCTGATCATCTGCGACGATTATTTGTGGAGCGGCGCACCGCACGGGAAGGAAGACCTGCTGGCGATGCCGCGGCTCGCGGTTGACGCGTTTGGCCGGGTATTCACCCGAAAGGTGGCGTTGTGGGGCGACCTGCCGCTTTACCAGGCATACTTTCGGAAAACATCGTGACCGGCTCGCCGCCCCTCGCGCCGGCCCGGCAGGGCACAATCGCCATCGTGACGATGGTTTATAACGAGAGCACCAATCTGCCGATATGGCTCCGGCATTACCGCCGCACCGCGCCCAGCGCCAATCTGTTCGTCATCGACCATGGGAGCGATGATGGGAGTACCACGGGGGTGTCCGGCGTCACCCGGATCCCGCTGCCCCGGAACGAGTTCGATGAGCGCGACCGGACCTTTTTGATCAATTCACTGCAACAGGGATTTCTCCGTTACTACGACATCGTGATCTATACCGATTGCGATGAACTTCTCGTTCCCGATCCGACAAAGTCAACCGCCCTCGACGCCTACTTGCGGAATCAGCCTTATCCGTACGCCTCGCCGATCGGCATTAATGTGCTCCATATCGCCGATATCGAGCCGGCGATTGACTTTACCCGGCCGCTGTTGTTGCAGCGCCAATACGGTCAATTTCAGTCAAGTCTGTGCAAGCCCTTGGTCACCCGAATTGCATTGACCTGGGAGCCCGGCTTTCACAGTTGCAACCAGCGCCCTCATATCGATAAGGAGCTTTATCTTTTTCATATAAAGCAAATCGATAGGGATGAGGCACTGCGGCGGCATCATGTGGTGCAGCGGCTTCCCTGGTCGGGAGCCGCCATCGAGGCCAATCATGGCGCGCACCACCGCTATGACGATGCGCGGTTCCTGCGCGAATTT
>Ga0187818_10000762_pt1 | contig 12165 bp, 11 predicted proteins | sample NC_wetland_sal_i_14_FD_130581 | JGI IMG/M metagenome (GOLD analysis project Ga0187818, IMG submission 130581) | Wetland sediment microbial communities from Neuse River Estuary, North Carolina, USA - SO4_3 | ecosystem: Environmental > Aquatic > Freshwater > Wetlands > Sediment | place: USA... | reverse complement strand
GGTCACCGTTCGCAACCGCGGCGTCGGCGGACGCAACCAGCAGTTCGTGCTCGCCTGCGCGGAGAAAATGGCCGGAGACGACATTACTGTCCTCAGCGCCGGCACCGACGGCGTCGACGGCAACAGTCCGGCTGCCGGCGCCATCGCCGACGGCAGCACCACCGCGCGTGCCGGAGGCGCGGAATCCCTGCGTCGCGCCGCCGCCAACTTTGACGCCTATCCTTTGTTTGACTCGCTCGGCGATGCCATAGTCACCGGCCCCACCGGCAACAATCTCCGCGACCTGCGCATCCTGCTCGCCTATTGATAGCCTTATTTACTTCAACCGACCGCAAATTTTTTGTAAACGCCCCCTGCGGCAGCCAGCCCACCCCGCCGGGTCCTGCATCCAACAAAGCAAGCGATCAACACACTAAAGATGGGGGTTTCAAATTGAAACGCACATTGCGCATTTCCACACTCCTCTGTTTTGCCTGTGCTGCTCTGGCCGCTTCGAATTTTGCCCAGGCTCAGAAACTCGACCTTGCTTTCGGCGTCAGCAACGTGGACGCGCCGGGCGCCAGCAACGCTAACGGCGTGGATCACCAGCCCGTGTCACTCACGGGTGGTGCTTATCCTGGCTTCAGTGGCGACGTGCTCTTCTTCCACAATCTGGGCGTTGGCGGCGAAATCTTTTGGAAGGCGGGCCAGCGCAACTACGGTGGTGATCCGACCCTCCCATTTCGCCCGATCTTTTACGACTTCAACGCCGTTTACTCGCCCAAGCTCGCCAGCCATGCTTATCTCGAGCTGGTTGCCGGCATCGGTGCGCAGAGCACCCGCTTCTACTGTTCCACTTGCTTCAATCCCTTTACCGGCACCAACTACGCGAGCAGCAACCACTTCATGGGCGACTTCGGCGGCGGCATCAAGCTTTATCCCACGCAAGGCGGTTTCTTCGTTCGCCCCGAGGCGCGCGTGTACCTCGTCAACAACAACCTGGAATTCAGTTCGGCGCGCGCCACACGCTACGGCATTTCCATTGGCTACACTTTTGGGCGCCACGCCTACTACTGAGCGTGCGCCGGATCCGGTTTTCGCTTTTCCCTGTTTGCCAGTGGCTTGCTGCCTCTCTCGCGCATTATGATAGCCGTATGAACTTCGGCTTCTCGGGTGAGATGATCTTTCTGTTTTTCCTGGCGCTGATCCTTTTCGGCCCCAAGAAGCTGCCCGAGATCGGCCGCACAATCGGGCGCTTCATGAACGAGTTCCGCCGCGCCTCCTACGAGTTTCGCTCCCAGATCGAATCCGAAATCTACTCGGCCGAATCTCAATCCAAGCCACAGATCCTTGCACCCCAGCGAGCCAAAACCGGGCTCGCCGGGGACTCCGCACTGCCGCCGGTCCGACCTGCTCAAGGATCGCTGGCCAGCCGCATCTTCAATCCGCCGCCCGCCGAGCAGATGCAAGCCGCGGAAACGCAGGCCGCCGAATCGTAATCCACCGAAGCCAAAGCCGCGCCCGCTGCGGCCGAAAATGTCCCTGCCGTAGAGACCGGGCCTGCCTCGTCTCCCGCCCCGAAGGTTGCGCCCGATGCCTGAAGCGGCCGCCTCCTCGCCGGCGAAAGAATCCGACCGCGAGCCCATGCCCACCATGGGTTTCCTCGATCATCTCGAGGAACTGCGGCGCCGCATCGTCTATTCCATCGTCGCCGTAGTGGTCGGATTCTTTGCCTGCTGGTTTTCCGCGCCGCGCCTGGTCGGCCTGATGCAAAAGCCGATCATCGAGGTCCTGCACAAATACGGCCTGCCGGAAAAGCTCGTCTACCTCAACCCGGTTGACCCTTTCAATCTCTATCTCAAAGTCGCGGGGGTCGCCGGCCTGTTCTTCACCTCGCCATTTGTGCTCTACCAGGTCTGGCTCTTCATCGCCCCCGGCCTCTATCGCCATGAAAAGCGCTACGTGCTGCCCTTCATGCTTTCGAGCGTCACGCTGTTTTTGGCCGGCGGATTCTTTGGCTACAAGGTGGTCTATCCCCAGGCGCTCGCTTTCCTCATCGACTTCGGCAAGCAGTTCCAGCCGATGATCACCATCGAGGAATACACTTCGCTGTTTGTGACCATCATTCTCGGGATGGGCCTGATCTTCGAAATGCCCATCCTGGTCTTTTTCCTCGCACTGATGGGCATCGTCAGCCCAGGCTGGATGTGGCACAACATCCGGTATTCGATCCTCGGGATCTTCATCGTCGCCGCTATCTTGACGCCCACGCCCGACGTCGTGAATATGTGCATCTTCGCTGCGCCCATGGTGGCGTTGTACGTCTTCAGCATCGGCGTGGCCTGGGTCGTGCATCCGGCGCAGCGCAAGAAACGCGCCGAGAAAACTTCCTAAGCGCAGAGGGCGGCGGGGACCACGAGGGAAACCATGAAACCACCAAGGACACGAAGGACCACGAAGGGAAAATTCGCAGAGAACCTTCGTGAACCGGAGCCTGCCCTGAGCGCAGTCGAAAGGTGTCCTTGGTGGTTGATGGGGTTGCTCTGCCTCTTTGGAATGGTTGCTCCCGCCGCCCCTGACCCTGCCGAAGCCGCCGCCCCCTCTCCCCTTCCGCACATTGACGCCAAGCGCGCTTTCGAGTACACCCGCGAGGTCACGGCTTTCGGCCCGCGCTACATGGGCAGCGAAAACCACAAGAAGCTCGAACGCTACATCCTCGATCACCTCAAGGGCGATCAGGTCGAAGACGACGCCTTCACCGCCGACACGGTGGAAGGGAAGTTTCCGGTCCGCAACATCATCGCCAAATTTCCGGGCAAGAAAGACGGCATCATCGCCATCCTCGGCCACTACGACACGAACTACCCATTACGCAATACGGGCTACGTCGGCGCCAACGACGGAGGGTCTTCGACGGCGATCCTGCTCGAGTTCGCCAATCAACTACGAGGCAAAACACGCGACGGTTACAGCGTCTGGCTCGTCTGGACCGACGGCGAGGAAGCTGTGCGCCATTGGTCCGACACCGACAGCCTTTACGGCACGCGCCACCTCGCCGAAAAGTGGGAAAAAGACGGCACGCTGAAGAGAATCAAGGCGCTCATGGTCATGGATATGATCGGCGACGCCGATCTCGACATCCAGCGCGAGACCAACTCCACGCCTTGGTTGCTCGAGCTGATTTACGCGGCCGCCGAGCGCGGCGGCTACCAGTCTCACTTCTATGCCTTTCAAGGGGCCATCGAAGACGATCACATTCCCTTTGTGAGGCGGGGCGTTCCCTGCGCCGACGTCATTGACCTGGACTACGGCTACAACAATGTCTTCCACCACACCCCGCAGGACACGATGGACAAGCTCAGCCCCAAGAGCCTGGAGGTCGTCGGCAACACCATCCTCGAAACGATTCGCCTCCTCGACCAGCGCTGAAGAAGGCTTGCAGCACCGCATGACGGCCCAGCCTGCTCGGGACGAGACCCGCCCGGATCGCGTTGACTTTTGGACATTTGGCAGTTGATGTTCAATTGATCCGCCGTGCATTGCCCAATCTGAGCACTTTTGCGATAAACACTGCCACAAGGAGGGATCATGTGGCGCACACTTTGTGCAATCGTTCTCATCCCCTCGTTTGCTCTTGCGCAGTTTGAAGATGCAACCGCGACGGGGAGCCAGCAACCGGCAACCACCCCACCGGCCCCAGCCCAAACAAAGCCGCCGAGTTACCGTCAATACACGTACTATGCGGAAATCCGCCAGGGAACTACGGAGAAGGCAGCAATTGCGCTGGCCGTAGACCACGGGTTCGTGACTTCTCCCCGGTCGGCCGTTCCCGGAATTATGCCGCTGAACTTGGAATTGCAGAGCGCGGAGGGGATCACCGTCAAGGATTTCGACTACCCGAAGCCCCGCCCTCAATCCTTTGCATTTCGACCAGAACCCATATCAGTTACATATGCTCAGCCTATAAAGTTCAAGGTGCACGCAGAGCGCACCACGCCGCTAGGCGGTCACACGCTCTGCGGGAAACTCACGTTCCAGATCATCACCAACCAGGGAATCTCTGCGCCCCAGTCCATCGATGTGCAGGTGCCGATCACCGTAGTTGCGCATGACGCAAAGGTGAGGCGGGGCGCTTGGCCTTATCACGAAACGAGCCGTGCGGCGCTCATTACCCTGATTGTGTTGTCGCCAGTCCTGATTGCAGCGCTGATCCCAGTGATGGCGTTCTGTGCGATTGCATTCAAGAATCCCGTTTGCGAATGAGTCCGACTACAGCGCGCACCATTTTGGAATCGCGCAGGCCCCTTGCTCGAAGCCTATCCGATGAAGTAGATTTTTGTGACCAAAAAGGGAGTGAGGTGCATGACGTCTCGCCGTGAATTCTTGAAAACCGCCTCCGGGGTCGCGCTCGCCGCCGGCGCCGCCAATCCCTTCCTCGCTTGGGCCGCCGACTCCTCGCCCATTGCCATCCCCGGCGAGGACGGCATGATCGTGCGCTCCTACCGCTTTTTCGATCTCGAAACGCCGGTCGGGTATCTGACCGAGTGGATCACGCCCGTCAACCACTTCTATGTTCGCAACCACATGTTCGAGCCCGCCAAGATCGATGCGGCCAGATGGAAACTGACTATCGTGGGCGAAGTCGAAAAGCCGCTGACCCTCACTCTCGCCGATCTTGGAAAAATTCCCGTGCACTCCATCACTAACACCATGGAGTGCGCCGGCAACGGCCGTTCCTTCCAGAGTCCGAAAGTTCCTGGAGTCCAATGGGGCAAAGGGGCAGTCGGCAACGCCCGCTTTTCCGGGCCCAGCCTGAAGGCACTGCTCGAGAAAGCCGGCCTCAAAGACACCGCCAAACACGTCCAGTTCCGCGGGCTAGATCAGGTGCCGGGCAAGGTTCCGCCCTTCGTCCGCAGCATCCCGATCGAAAAGGCGCTGGATGGCGACACCCTTGTGGCCACGCACATGAACGGCGCGCCGCTCGCGGCGCACCACGGATTCCCCGCGCGCGCGATGACTCCTGGGTGGGTCGGCGCGGCCTCGTGCAAGTGGCTCACCGAGATCACGGTCCTGGACAAGCCCGGTGAAGGCAACTTCATGAATCCCGGCTACCGCTTTCCCAACGCTCCCGGCAAGCCCGGAGAACCAGTCAAACCCGAGGATACTCACGCGCTCACCGCGCTCACTGTGAAGTCCGTCATAGCGGCTCCGAGCGACGGCGCGAAGCTGAAGCCGGGCGGGCACGTGATTCAAGGTGTGGCGTGGGCGGGCGAGGCCGGGATCACCAAGGTTGAGATTTCAACGGACGGCGGCTCCAACTGGAACGCCGCCCAACTCGGCAAGGATCAGGCCAAGTACGCCTGGCGCCTTTGGAGCTATAACTGGAAACCCGTCAAAAGCGGAGACTACGTCATCCTGTCTCGTGCCAGCGATAGCCAGGGCCGAGTACAGCCCGACGCCGCTATCTGGAATCCAAGCGGCTATCTCTACAACGCCTACGATCAGGTGAAGGTTTATGTCCAAGCGTAATCGAATTTTGATCAGGCCTTGGGGTTGCTCGGAGCGCCCCTGTCTACCCTGTGGTTCACGCATTTCGCATTTAATTAAGCAGAGGTTCCCTAAGATGTTTCGCTCTGCAGTGAACGGCCTTGGTGGCTTGTGCGCAATATTCTTCTGTGTAGCGATGGTCGCGCTGGCGCAGTCTTCTCCGAACGAGCAGTTACCAGCGGGGGCAGCGAAAGGAAAAGCTGAAGCCGCCTGTCTGACTTGCCACGAAGCCCGCATCATCGTGCAACAGCGGCTGAGCAAGGCTACGTGGGCAAAAGAGGTAGACAAAATGGCGAAATGGGGAGCCGAAGTTGACCCGAAAGACCGCGACGCTCTGATCGAGTACCTCAGCGCGAACTTCGGATCAGACCAGCCTGCTTACGCGGCGCCCAGAAGCGCCAGTGAGTCCAACTCTAAGACAAAAGCCAAGCCCTAAGAACGTCATCTTTGCGGTAGCCGGATTCTGGCTTGCTCGGCGATTCCGGGGTTGCTGTGTCTCTTGTGTTGTTTATGACCAGATTTACGGTTCCATTATGGTTAGAACGTGGCTTCTTCCCAGGTCGGCGTGTAGCCGTCCAATTCGCGGAGACTCAGGCACCTGGTTGGCCTTCTGCTTTCGCAGTTGTTTTCCCGGATCTGCCGAAACCGCAAGGCCGGCAATATCCGATACCGTGGTGTTGTCCAGAACCGCGGCGACGGCGTTCCTCACGTCGAGAAATACTTGGTAGAGGGCACGGTGCCGGACATCCTTGTCTATGAGGTCGCGCAGTTGGGCGGCGTCGCCAAAGGGCGCAAGCGGACCGTCAATCAACCGTATGATCTCACCGAGGTGAATATCTGAAGGATCACGGCGCATCTGGTAGCCTCCCCTTGCCCCACGCGTGCTGCCCACTAAGCGCGCGTTTTTCAGTTCGATGAGGATGATCTCAAGGAACTTCTCCGGGAGGTGTTCCTCTGCGGCGATGTCACGGATTTTGACCGCACCCTGCTGGTAGTGACGGGCCAGCATGATCATCGCTTCTAACGCGTAAAGCCCTTTTTGTGAGATTCTCATGGCTTGCCTTCATTAGCCGGACGGTTGGAAGTACTTGGGCAGCCGAGGCGCAGTGCAGAAAAGAAATGCACTCGGCCTTCTAAGTCCCGCCATCCCATGTCTAGTGTCTCGATTTACATACATCCATGCTGTGAGCGCCATCACCACCCTTTGTGATGTAAAAGGAAACCACCGCAAGGGGCTTTTCGGCGGGACTATCGCTGAAGGATATGACGAATCAGAAACAGCTAGAGCACTTTCAGAATTGCCTGAGCCACAGCGCTCTAAAAGCGATGGGCAGGCTCGCGTTCGGCGGCTTCTTCCGCGTTCGCGTGGTTTGCTGCCGCCGGCTCCGAGTCGCCTTGTCCCCTGTCCTGAGGTCGAGGCCGGTAGGTGGAGCGACGGCGTAAGCGGGAGGTGATGGCATCGATGATGAATCCGGCAAAGACGGCTCCCAGAACTGCGACGATGCCGTAGACCCACGGACGGCCGGCCGCCAGCGCTACCATCTGGGCAGGGAAACCGACCTCAACCACTTGCAGGACCGTGGTGGTTCGCGCGGCTACTGACCGATTCTGGCAGGCATAGACCTCGACCTCGTAGGAACCGGGTGGGGCGCTCCGCGGCCAATCCAGGTCCACACTGTAGCGGCTATTGTCTCCGGTTGCGTTCACGATTCGAACCACGCCCGAATGCGTCTGGTACCGCCCCTCGCGGGATTTCAAGGCCAGATAGTTGCTGGCAATGAGTTCTCGATACTGCGGATCGGGTTCTACCCCGGCACAGTGCGCGATCACGCCGGCCGAGGTATGGTGCCGGGTGGTTGGACTGCACTTGCAACGCGTGCGGCAAGCGAGCCGGTTCTTGATTGCTTGCTGGTCAAGCTGATAGGTCTCGATGCTGGTGGGGTCGAGAAGGGCGGTCACGTCCGCGCTGCTGAAAGACAAGAAGAGAGAAGGCGTGAAAGCGACATGGATCTTGTCGGTATTGACCCAGATGGGACCTACCCGTCCCTTCTTGTTAAAGAGCTCGTCGTGCTCTTCACCGCGGATTACGACCAGGACCTGGGAGCCAGCAGGAGCCGTACCCTCGATCCGCACCTTGGCCCCGCTGTAGAAGGCGCCCATTTGGATGGTTTCCGGCGAGAGCTTCACCGTTGGCGAAGGTGCTTGTGCGGAGGAAGTCTGCGGAAGAACAGGGGCCAAGATAGCCAACAAGAAGCCCAGCAGCACTCGCTCTTCCCACAGAGTCGACCGAGAAGGAAGATGTGTCGCTAAACTCCGGACGGTCGCTTTCCAAGTGGCTGTATTCTGTGAAATCAACCCCATGCGATCAGTCTCCTCAAGTGCCACAGGTGCGCAACGATGACGTCGTGAACTGGTTTCAGGGATGCGTTCGCGCCAGCCGCGTTTAGAGGGTTAGCAGGTGAGAGCGTGACACTGACGGCCATCTTGAGCATGACAGCAAGCGCCAGAACGCCGAGGATGATCATGAGCTGTTCGCCGCGCAGCAGACGGGTCAAACGGGCGCCAATCTGCGCTCCGATGGTCGAGCCGGTAGCCAAGAAAAGCGCCAGGACGAGATCAACCGTGTGATTGGTCGCGGCTTGCATGATGGTGGCGCCAGCGCAGGTGAAGAGAATCTGGAACAGGTCGGTTCCCACCGCGACGTGGGCAGGCATCCGCAACAGGTAAACCATCATGGGCACCATCATGAAGCCGCCGCCGACTCCCATGACCGAGGTCAGCACACCCACCAAACAACACAGAATGAAGGGAACAATAAGGGAGTGACGGACTCCAGAGCGGGGAAAGTCCATTTGCAAGGGCAGCCGACTAAGGATAGCGCGGGTTTTCCCCGGCTTTCGCGACTTGGGCCTCATGAGCCCTGGGCGGCGCATTTTGCTGAGGCTGTCGCGTACAATGAAGCCGCCGACGAGTCCCAGCACAACGATATAAGTGAGTGCAATGAGAACGTCGGCATTGCCCATCTTCTTTAGAGCTTTGATGCACTGTACGCCGACCGCAGATCCGCACAAGCCGCCCACGAGCAAAATCAAGCCCATCTTGATATCAACATTCCGCAAGCGGAAGTGGGCAGCGACTCCCGACGATGAGGTTGCCACAATGGCATTGGTGTCGGAAGCGGCAGCCACGGTGGGAGGCACTCCTATCATCATGAGAATGGGGGTCAGTAGAAATCCGCCACCGACGCCGAGCAGGCCGGAGAGGATTCCGACCACGCCGCCGGCGGCGATCAGAAGAAAGAAATTGATACTAATGCCGGCTACCGGCAAGAGGATTCTCATGGAGTGTGCCTCGCAAGAGCGGAATGGACTACGGCTAGAGCAGGTGTGAGTCTGCAATGGAGAAAGGAGTGCGCAAGGGGTCGAAGACCCGACCTACGTCGGCTACGGTGTGACCTCGTGACGACGGATTTGGGCAAGTTTGACGCTCCGGATACTCACGGTGCGTGTCGCCTCAAGAAAAACACAGTCGGGCGGAGAAAGCTGTGACTCATGGCACGTCAGCTTGTGAGACCAAACCCTTATATTACTATGGATTAGATAGACTAACTTGGTCGGGCTGCTCACTAGCGCGGAAATGGTAGTTACCGGCGAGAAACTGCTCCACGTACCATTTCATCACCGCCTCATTGGCCATGTACATATCGAGCTGACTGGAGCAGGCCATTAGCCGTCCGAGAACATCGAGATTCTCTTCCGTTTCGGCTGCGGGCGCTTTCTTAAACCAGGCATTCACCAGGTCTCCGCGGCGATCCACCAGGAAGCCATAGTGGGCGAGGCAAGCTTCAACGAAACGGGCGCGGAGATGGCGCCGGTAGTACACGGCTCCGCCGCCGGCAAAGCGAAAGGAAATATAGTTATTGCTGGGAGTGTCGCTGACACAGGCATCCACAAGGCTGAAATGATAGGCGAGGCGGGAGTTGAGGTTGATGTACTCGTCGGCGACCAGCAGATAACTGACGTCGCCCAAGGCCCGGCTGGCGTCGCTACCCGCACTCAGAGAGGTGGTTAAGACCGAAGCCAAGTCGCCCAAAGTGGCAGGCATTTCCCGTCTCCAAGAGACATCCTCATGAGTAATTCCCCGCCATAATGCCTGGAAGGGCCGCGAAACAATTTCCTCCGGGGTTATCTCTTCGGCCGCAGGATCCGCCATTGCCAAGCCTCCGCCTAAATCGAGGACGTAAAGATTGACCGGCACTTTGGTAAGAAGCTTGCGCGAGGAGCGTCCCGCACCGCTCTCCAGGGCGCTGTCCCCGACTTCGAACATGGCATCAATGGCTTTTTCGTGGCAGAAGCGGAGCACATCGTGAGCGGACTTGCAGCCCGACGGCCGGAAGTTGGATCCTCGAGGATCGAGCAGATGGAGAGTGAGCAGGCGCTCACTGATGGGGTCCCCCTGGCGTTGCATTAGGGCTTCGCTGCCGTTTTCGATCACGCGTGGAGACCAGAGGCTTCCTGTGTAGACCCGAGGCTGGACGGCATCGAGGCTGACCGGATCTCCATTGCGGAGTTTCTCAAAAGCGCCGCTCATCTGGAACACCGCGGGAATTTTGGCCTCCCGCAACAAAGCGGCGGCGTGGCCCGTCAGGTTTCCCAACTCTGCAACCAGGCCGGCGATGCGAGGAAAGACCTCGACGATTTCGGGCGAGGCTTTGCGAAGGAACAAGATCGCCCCCTCGGGCGTGGTCGCCAGCGCTCTCGGCTCCGAAATCAGGTGTGCTGTGCCGGAGACACGTCCGGGATATACGCTGCGACCGCCGGCTAACAGCGGTTCCTGTTTGACCCGCGACTTGCTTTTGACGGAAGCCGAATCCGCCAAGGCCAGGGCGCGCGATTGTACGATCCAGATCTTTCCCGCATCATCCATAGCCCATTCGACATCTTGCGGGGCTTTGAAGTGCTCTTCGATCTGGATCCCCCAGTTGGCCAACGTCTCCAGTTCGTTGGCGGCCAAGCTGGGAGCGGCTGCGTGCTCGGGCGCCAAGGGACGACGCATGATTCCTCCACCCGGCTGCAGCACGATTTCTTCCTTTTTTTCAACGATGCTCTGTTCTACGAGTCGATGAGGCCGCTTGCGGGTCACGACAAACAGGTCGGCTGGCATTCGGCCGCTGGCAATATCGAGACCCAATCCTCGCGTCGCTGTGATCCAGAGGACATCGCTCTTGGGATTGGCGGGATCCCGTGTGTACATGATTCCCGAGGCACGGGCAGGAATTACGCGCAGGCAAAGCACGGGAATCGGAGTCTCGATTTCTGAGAGGCCCGCAGAAAGACGATAAAACAAGGCGCGCACGCTGAAGCGGCCCGCCACCACCCGCTTGTAGGCTTCGACCATCTGCTCGAGTGGAATATTGAGCAGGCTGAGGAACTGGCCGGCAAAGGTCCGCTCCCCACCCTCGCCCACGGCACTGGAGCGCACGGCCAGCCCACCGCCATGCTCATAGAGGGTTCGAGCCCGCTCCGTGATGGCGACTTCGATCGCCCTCGGGACTGGCAAAGCCATGACCATGGCGGTGAGCTCGGCGGAGATTTTCTCAAGAGCAGTGAGGTCGTTCAGGTCGAGGTTGTGGGTGGCGTCCCGAATTTTTTCCCAGAGCGGTATGCCGCAAAACTGACGATACGCTTCGGTTGTGACCACGAAACCCTCGGGGACCGGCAAGTGGAGCTTGTTCCTGACTTCGCCCAGGGAAGCGGCTTTGCCGCCAGCCACGGCAACAGAAGATGCATCAATCTCCGACAGCCAATAGGAGAAATGCGAAGGTACCAATTCCTCGCGCGCGGCGATGTAGCGCTCAACCTCGTTGCGCTGCGCTTGAAGCGATTCGTGAAGCTTCGGGTAAGCGAATCCGCTCAGGCGTTCCAGGGCCGAGACAGTACCTTCGGATTTTTCGTAGAGTGTTGCGATTCTGGCGCCTACGATAGCGCGTCGCGGCAGGACAAAACGCAAGTCCTCCTGGATTCCCGCCATCACTTCCAGGCATTCGTTGTTCAGGGAAAGCAGTTCGCGGAAACTCTTATAACGGCGGCGGATGCGATCCTCGGCAGCGCCTGCCGGCTCTGCGGGCTTTTTTTTTGACCACCACGCCATGGGCTTGAGGACACTATATTACGAGGAAACGATAAATCTTGGGCGCCGGACGCCGCCGTCCAGATTTGACCCCAGCACGCCAACTCCAGGCTAACTGGGGCCCCCGGCAGGACGAGCGAGACGTCCATCGCTCGCCGCTTACTTGCCGGCCTTGCTCATGTCGGTCTTGCTCACATTCATCATGCGCAGCGCCTGGCCCGGTTGCTTGTAGTAATAGCGAATCTCGTCGCCCGCCTTCCAAGTAATGTCAGGCAGGGCGAGATACTCATCCGGAACGGCGAAAGTAATCAAGATCTTATACCGCCGCGAATAGACCGTCACAGTCTTCTTTTGCCGATCAACGCGGGGGAACTTCGCCTTGGCGACGCGGGGATCATCCCTGGTGACCTTGTCGAACCGCTCGACAACAGTGTAGGAGACAGTCTTGATCGCCACCGCTTCCGGATCAAAGATCACGATCCGATGCTTCTCGAAATCGTTGTACAGCAT
>Ga0187818_10000761_pt1 | contig 12167 bp, 14 predicted proteins | sample NC_wetland_sal_i_14_FD_130581 | JGI IMG/M metagenome (GOLD analysis project Ga0187818, IMG submission 130581) | Wetland sediment microbial communities from Neuse River Estuary, North Carolina, USA - SO4_3 | ecosystem: Environmental > Aquatic > Freshwater > Wetlands > Sediment | place: USA... | reverse complement strand
ATGGACGACAGGTATCTCTATGCCGGGCTGATCCGGCTGCATGTCCTCCACCACGCGATCCACGAACCGATATACGGGCTCGCCATGATCGAGGAATTGGCCCGGCACGGCTACAAGCTGAGCCCCGGCACGCTCTACCCCATCCTGCACGGGCTCGAAGAGAGAGGATTGCTGGTCTCGACCGAGGAGCGCGCGGGCAGTGCCGCGCGGCGCGTCTATCGCGCGACCTCGGCCGGCAAGAGCGCGCTCGCGGCGGCCAAGCTTAAGGTGCGCGAACTCTTTGGCGAGCTGTTCGAGGACGACTGACCGGGTACCACGACATGGCGGCGTTCGAGAGGGGATGTTCAATGCGTTTCGACCTCTCTGGCTGCGGCGCCGGCCTGGATGAGTCCGCGCGGAGCCTGCTCGACCTCGGCCCGCTGGCCGAGTCGCTCGGCTACGACGGTTTGTGGATCAATGAGGAGCATTTCGGGCAGGGCAGCCGGGTCTGTCTCTCGCCGATCCTGCTGGCGACCGCGCTGGCGATGCGGACCCACACAATCCGGATCGGTTTCTCGGTTCTGGTGCTGCCGCTCTTCGAGCCGATTCGGCTGGCCGAGGAAATCGCGACGCTCGACGTGCTGTCTGAGGGGCGCGTCGATCTCGGTGTCTCGCGCGGCAACACGAGCCGATATTTCGAGGCCTGGGGGCTTGCTTACGAGGACCGCTCAGCCGCCTTCGACGCCGGCTTCGAGAGGCTGATCCGCTACTGGACTGAGCCGAAAGTCGAGGTCGGCTCGCGCACCGAATCGATCGAGCCGAAATGCGTCCAGCGGCCCCATCCGCCGGTGTACGTAGCAACCTATCGCGAGGAATCCGCCGCCTGGATCGGCCAGCGCGGCCTCGCCCTGTTCCAGGGCAGCCAGCAGTCGGTGGACAGCATCCGTCGCTGCATCGGTGCGTTCAGGGATGCCGGCGGCGATGTGGCACAGGTGCCCGTCAGCCGCTTCGTCGTCGTCGGCGAGACCGACGAGGCCGCCCACCGCGCCGCGCGGCCGGCGGCCGAGAAGCTGGTTGCCGGCTATCTCCGTGGCGGCGACCAGTTGCGCCGAGGGATCTTGACCGAGGAAGACTTGGAAACCGAGCGCTGGCTCCATGAGGTGGCGATCGTCGGCAGTCCGGACACGGTCGCTGAGCGGGTCATTGCCCTCCATCAGGAGCTCGGTTTTGGCAACTTCATGCTGGTCACGGGCTTTCTCGGGAACCTTCCGCAAGAGCATGTGGTGAGAACCCTTGATCTCTTCGCCAAGGAGGTCAGGCCGCGCTTCCAGCGAACCTTGGAGCCGGCGGAGAGCTGCTGAGGCGGAGAGAGGCGATGACGCTCATCACAGAGGCGGCCGGGAGGACCGGTCATCCGGGTTCGGCCCTGGAAGTGCTGCGGATCTTCCTGCGCCTCGGCCTGACCAGCTTCGGCGGGCCGGTCGCCCATCTCGGCTATTACCGCGCCGAGTTTGTCGAGCGCCGCAAGTGGCTCGACGAGGCGGCCTATGCCGACATCGTCGCGCTCTGCCAGTTTCTCCCCGGCCCGGCGTCGAGCCAGGTCGGCATCACCCTCGGCATTCTGCGCGCCGGTCTGCCGGGGGCGCTCGCCGCCTGGCTCGGCTTTACGATGCCGTCAGCAATCGCGATGATCCTCTTCGGCTACGGCGTGACGCGGTTCGGCGACCTCTCGGGCGCTGCCTGGCTGCACGGGCTCAAGATCGTCGCTGTCGCAGTCGTCGCGCAGGCGGTTTGGGGGATGGCGCGCAGCCTGTGCCCCGACAAGGAACGCGCCAGCGTCGCGGTGGGCGCGGCGATCCTCGCGCTCGCGGTGCCGTCGGCGGCCGGGCAGGTCGGCGCGATCGCCGCCGGCGGGCTGATCGGATGGGGCTTGCTGGCGAACAGCGCGCCGGTTCAGCCGGGCGCGCCGCTTGCGGTGCACTTGCCGCGCGCCTGGTCGATCGCCGCCGCAATCCTGTTTTTCGGGCTGCTGATCGGGTTGCCGCTGCTCGCGGCGGCGCTGCCGGCACAGCCGATCAGGCTGTTCGATTCGTTCTACCGCTCGGGTGCGCTGGTGTTCGGCGGCGGTCATGTCGTGCTGCCGCTGTTGCAGGCCGAAGTCGTGCCGCCAGGCTGGGTGTCGAATGATGCGTTCCTCGCCGGTTACGGGGCGGCCCAGGCCGTGCCGGGGCCGCTCTTCACCTTCTCGGCCTATCTCGGCACGGTGATGGGACCGGCGCCGAATGGCTGGGTCGGCGGCCTCCTTTGCCTCGTCGCGATATTCCTGCCGTCATTCCTGCTGCTGATCGGCGCGTTGCCATTCTGGGAGGCGTTGCGGCGCCGATCGTCCGTGCAATCGGCGCTGCGCGGCGTCAACGCGGCGGTCGTCGGACTATTGCTCGCCGCACTCTACCGGCCGGTGTGGACGAGCGCGATCTTCGGCCCCGCTGATTTCGCCCTCGGCATCGTCGCCTTCCTCCTGCTCGCGCTGTGGGCGATGCCACCCTGGCTGGTGGTCATCCTCGGCGCGCTCGCGGCGAGCGCGGTCGCGGCCGCGATGTAGAAAACAAAGGCGCTGCCGGCGCAGATCACGTTGATCCAGGTCAATTGCGAGGCTTGAAAATGATGCGACGGTGGCCGGCCATGCGTTGGATGGTAAGCGGAGATGTATAAATGGAAATCACGCTGCGCGACTTCTTGACTATTTTGCACGGCATGGGTTTCGGAGCGTTGTTCATGCTGGCATTCTCGGGCGCCATCGCTGAACTCTATCGTATGTCCGCGCCCGGCGTCGTCGCGCGGCCCGGCGGCTACGAGAACGCCTTGCTGCGTCTCTATCTGGCAGCGATGGTCATCGTGGCCTGGGCGACGGTCCTTTCCGGCGCCTATATCGTCTACCGGTGGTACCGCGCCATACCGCCGGCCGGAACGACCGATTTGGCTACGTTTCCTCAAAGACTGCTGATGGCGAGCAAGACCACATCGGGCTGGCATAGCCTCGGCATGGAATGGAAAGAGCACGTCGCGTGGCTGGCGCCGATCGCGATGACGATGGTCGCTTATGTGTTTGCCAAATACGGCCCGGCGCTGACCCGGCAGCGCCAGATACGCGCCGCGGTCCTGACCTTCGCGATAGTGGCTTTTGTCGCGACTGGCATCGCTGGCGCATTCGGTGCGTTTCTCAACAAATTCGCGCCGGTCCGCGGCGGCGAAAGCATCATCTTGATGCAGGGGGAATAGGATGAGCGCACAAAGCGACTTCGACGCTATTCCCAACGGGCCGGCCGCCGCCGCGATCCTCGCCGCGGGCATCGGCTCCTTCGCCCTGGGGCTATTCGCGACACTGGGGGATGCATTCCCGGCCGTCGGGAAGTTCTTCAACTTTTACAATCCGACAGGCCCGTTGTCGGGAGTAACGACCAGCGCAATTGTCATTTGGCTTGTCGCCTGGGCGGTGCTGGGTAGAAGCTGGGCGTCGCGGACGGTGTCCATGGCGACGGTTAACGTCCTTGCGTTCCTGGGTTTGTTGCTCGGCGTGCTTCTCACCTTCCCACCGTTCATGGATCTGCTTCAGGGGAAGTAGCCTGGGGCGCGGCACCATGACCGCCGCAACGGGGAAGCAGAAAATGTTCGAGAAAGTGCCCAGGCGAACGACGCTCGGTGCTACGGCATTTTGCCTGTCACTGTCCTCGCTCGCCTATGCAGGACCACCGTTCCGCACCGACGATCCCGAGCCCGTCGAATATCAGCACTGGGAGTTTTACCTGTTTTCCACAGGGACGAACGTCCGCGGCGACACCGCAGCCACGCTACCGGGCGTCGAGGTGAATTACGGCGCGCTCCCCGACCTGCAACTGCATTTGATCGCCCCGCTTGCCTTCGACCACGCATCGGGCAGCAGCGCCCAATACGGCTATGGCGACACTGAACTCGGTATGAAATATCGCTTCATCCAGGAAGATGAGCAGGGGTGGCGCCCGATGGTCGGCGTCTTTCCCCTCATCGAGGCGCCGAGCGGAGACGCGAGCCGGGGCCTGGGCGCCGGGCACGCGCGGGAGTTTTTGCCGCTATGGTTGCAGAAGAGCTTTGCCGATTGGACCACCTATGGCGGCGGCGGCTATTGGATCAATCCAGGCGCCGGGAACAGGAATTACTGGTATGTCGGCTGGCTGCTTCAGCGCAAAGTCACCGAGCAACTCACCCTGGGCGGCGAGGTTTTTCATCAAACTTCCGACAAAATAGGCGGCAATGACAGCACCGGTTTCAATGTCGGCGGCTACTATGATTTTACCGAGAGTCATCATTTGCTCTTTTCCGTAGGCCGGGGCATCCAAAACGCCCCGACAACCAACGGGTTTTCTTATTACGTCGCGTATCAGCTCACTTTCTGAAGGGCTGCGCCAACCGCTGCGCCCGCATCCCCTTTATCCATCGGGGTGGCGGTTCGGCTGTGAGGTGAATGCCGCCATTGTTGTCGGGGTCGGGGGAACGGCATAGTGGCGCGACAACGAAACCGCACATCAAGAGGCCGGGGCAGATGACGATCACCATGTACGATTTGGCCGGGGTGGAGGCGGATCGGCGCTTCAGCCCGTTCTGCTGGCGCGCCAAGATGGCGCTGGCGCATAAGGGGCTCGCGGTCGAGACCGTGCCGTGGCACTTCACCGAGAAGGACAAGCTGCCGCAGCCGAATGCGGGCCGGGTGCCGGTGATCCGCGACGGCGATCGGGTCGTGCACGATTCGACGGCGATCGCCGATTACCTCGAGGAGCGCTATCCCGACCGTCCCTCGCTGTTTGGCGGTGCGACAAGCCGAGCGCTCACCCGCTTTGTCCAGAACTGGACCGAAACGGTGCTGCAACCTGGGCTGATCCGGCTGGTCCTGCTCGACATCTACCGCCACATCGGCCCCGAGGATCAGGCGTATTTCCGCAGCGATCGGGAAAAGCGTTTCGGCACCACGCTCGAAGAATTCGTCGGCGACCGCGCCGCGCGACTGCCTGCTTTCCGCGCCAGCCTCGACCCGTTGCGGCGCACGGTCGAGCGCCAGAATTTCGTTTCCGGCGATGCCCCTGCCTATGCCGACTACATCGTGTTCGGCGCCTTTCAATGGGCGCGGGCGATCAGCGATTTCGAGGTGCTGGCAGAGGGCGACCCGGTGCGCGCGTGGCGCGGTCGCGTGCTCGACCTGTTCGGCGGATTGGCCCGCCGGGCGCCGGCGTACGGTAGCTGAACGGTGGGCGGCACCGTCGCGATTGCCACGGTCGCGCTGGTTCTCCATGCCCTGGCGGCTGCCGTCTGGGTCGGTGGCATGTTCTTCGCCCTCGTGGCGCTACGGCCGGCGACGGCGCCGCTCGAGCCTGGGCCTCGGCTCGAACTGTGGTCGCGCGTGCTGGAGCGGTTCTTTCTCTGGGTGATGGCCGCGATCGTGCTGTTGCTGGCCAGCGGCTACGGGATGATTTTCGGGGTTTATGCTGGGTTTCGCGGCATCGGCCTGCACATCAACATCATGCAGGGCGTCGGCATCATCATGATGCTTTTGTTCTTCCACCTCTATTTCGCCCCGTGGCGCCGCTTCCGGGCGGCGGTGGGGCGGCAGGATTACCCGGCCGCCGCCGGCCAGCTCAACCAGATCCGCGTGATCGTCACGATCAATCTAATTCTTGGTCTGATCACCATCGCCGTGGGGAGCAGCGGCCGATACTGGGGCTGATGCCTTGGCGCCGCGCGGCGCCAGGCTCTGTGGATCGATCGGTCGCAAATGCGCGGCCATCGAGGTCTTGCCGTCGGCCGAACTCCAGCTTGCCCCGAGCCCGCCATCCGGGCGCGGGCGAAAGCGCAGCGTGCTTTTGCCCTTCTCCTCGAAGACGAAGCTGTCCGCGACGATATGGCCTTGGCGTCGCGACCAGGCGGCCGGAAACACGTCGTCAATGCTCGGCCCGATGGCGTAGACCGCGGTGAGGTCGTTGCCATGCACCGCTTCGACCCCGAGCAGGACCTCGCGGCCGTTCGGATAAAATCCGTACCAGACATCGCGAAACCCGTGCGGCGCTTTATCGATATCCGGGGCCGCGCCCGAGCCGGTCGGCGCCATCGATGCCGTTGCCACTTCGCGTAGCGGATGCGCATCGGCCAATTCCGGCGGCAATTTCATCTCGGCGCTGGGGCTCGTCCCCCAGCGCGGCGAGCAGGTCTGTTCGCCGGACAAATTCGTGTTCTCGGCGAAGTCGCGGATGCAGCTGCCATAGCGCCGCAGGAACAGCCCGCTCGACGACGCCCAGTGCCCGGTCAGGAAGGCCGGTTGATCGACCACGGCGTAGCCCAGCCCGCGCGTCGAGAGGATCTCGCGCGATCGTTCGCCGCGCCCGCCGGGATCGAAATCGTCGTCATGGAAATAGAACACCATGACCCGCGCACGCTTTACCTGTTCGAGCAGCGGATAGAGCTTCGACGCGTTGAGCCGCCAGCTGTCATAGAAATCCTCGAAGCTGCCATAGGCCGCCGGGGCGGTGGCGACCACCGCGTCGACTTCGGCGGAGGCGTCCGCGGCCATCAGCGCCAGGAACGCGCCGAAGGATTGCCCGGCGAGGATGACCTGCTTGTAGCCCTTTTGCTTGAGTTCGCTCACATAGTCGACAAGGTGCGCGGTGCTGTCGGTCAGCGTGTCGCTGTGCCTCGCCCGGTCGAACCGCAGCACGTCCCAGCCATCGTCGCGCAAGGCGCGCAGATAGGACGGGGTGGGCGATTGCGAATCTTCCGCGTTGATCGAGCGGCCGTGGCTCCAGACGACAACCCCCTTGGCCTGGGTCGGGCCGAGCGCCGGCTCCGGGAAGGCCGGGTCCAGCCCCAGCGCCGACGCCGGTGCGGAGGTCAACAGCGTAAACGCCAAGACCAGAGCAGCGAGATGATTGGGTATCAGTCGCTTCATCCGCGCGATTCTCCCATGCTGTTCGCATACGGATTGATCGCGCGAAGCCTAACAAAAAAATCTCTTTTTGTGTCACTTGGTAACGGCGGCGCAGGTCATTTTCCGAACGCCGCAAAAGCGGCAGAAACGCTGGCTTTGGCGAAGTCTTGCAGTGTTGCGACGAACCGGCGCAGCCTAAGCCCGCGATCTTGCTGGCGATTATTCGCGTTGTACGCTCATCAACACGAGCGCGGCGAGCAATACGCCGATTGCTTCCATTCCCATGGCGATCTGGCCGAGCATCATGCTGAGCAGGGTGCAGACAACGATCGTGGATCCGAGCAGCATCGGCATGGCGGCCGTCCCAATGTTTAGATCCGGGGGGTTGACGGAACCGGAGAAGCGGCGTTGTAACGGGTGTGGGGTGCGATTTATTCCAAAGCGAGACGCCGATGCCGGTACTTTATGTCGCACGCAGCGCCAAGCTCGCCCGCTGGGCATCGGATGTCGGGTTCGGCAAGCACATCTACAAACTGGGCGTCTCCGAGAGCGACCCAAAGGCGCTGGCCGCTGCCGGCTGGGCCGGCGAATCCGATTGGAAGATCGTGCGCAGCGAGGCGGTCGAGGGGCTCTCCGAGGCCGCAGCGATCGAGCGGCTCGCCCGCAAGGAGCGGATGATCGACCCGAACCTCTACCCGAAGCTCAAGGGTGCCGCCGGGGTGTTCCGGATCGCCGCCGACCATGTCGAAAACCACATCATAGTGTCGCGCGCGCTGGCCGGCGACAGCGACCGCCTCGACCTCAAGCTGAAGCCCGCCGATTTCGCCGCCTATCTGGTGCACAACGCGCTGCGGTAACGAGAGCTGCTCCCTCTCCCCCACCGGGGGAGAGGGTAGGTGAGGGGGCGGGAGAGGGGAAAAGCTCAGGCCGCGCTCGGCTTCACCTTGTCCCGGAGCGCCGCGAGGGCGTCGGGTGTGTCGACATCGACGAGGATGCCATCCGAATCCATCTCGACCTCACAGACCAGCTCGGCATGCTCGCCGATCAGGTGCTTGGCCCCGACATCACCGGCCAGCTCGGCCATCTCCGGGAAGAAGCGCCGGGCCCATAGCACGGGATTGCCGCGCTTGCCGCGCCGGGTCGGCACGATGATGGCGCGCCCTTCCAGCGGGTTGAACGCGGCGATCAGTCGGTCGAGGTCGCGCCCGGTGACCAGCGGCATGTCGCCGAGGCAGACGATGACGCCGTCGCACTCGGGCGGCAATGCCTGGAGGCCGCGCTTCAATGAGGTCGACAGCCCCTCGGCGAAGGCAGGATTGTGCACCCGCTCGACCGGCAACCGGCCGAGCGCGGCGTCGACCGTATCGGCCTGGTTGCCGAGCACGGCGACGATCGGCCGGGCATGCGACGACAACAGCCGCTGCGCCACGCGCGCCACCATCGGCCGCCCGTCGATCTCGGCCAAGAGCTTGTTCGGCCCGCCCATTCGCCGCGACTGGCCCGCGGCCAGCAACAGCGCGGCGATCCGTGGGCCAGGCGGCGGCTTCGGTTCCACCGGTCTGGCGTCAGGCGCCGGGCTTGCTGCCGCGCGCGGCAACGGTCGCGACTGGATTTCGGCGAGGAGCCCGCCGGCACCCATGCGCATGATCTCGTTGGGGCCGACCGGCAGGCCGGCGACCAGCCGCTCGAGCACCCAGTCGAAGCCGTTGACCTTCGGCGAGCGCGCGCAGCCCGGGAGGCCCAGCACCGGCTTATCCCCGACATGGCTGAGCAACAACAGGTTGCCGGGATCGACCGGCATGCCGAAATGGTCGATTCGCCCGCCGGCGGCGACGACCGCTTGCGGGATCACGTCGCGCCGGTCGACGATCGCTGAGGCGCCATGCACCAGCACCATCTCGGCGCCGTCTGCGATCGCCGCGGCGATGCGCGGTGCCAGATCGGCCGCTGCGTGCGCACAGCGCTCCTCGGAGACCAGCGTGCAGCCGAGCGCGGCGAGACGCTGCTCGGTCACCTCTCTTGTCTTGTCGAGAATGCTTTCCTTGAACCCGGGCAGCCTGGTCTGGATCAGCGCGACCCGTCGCGGCACAAACGCCGCAACACGCAACAGCTTTCCGCCTTCCGAGGCGAAGGCGGCGGCGGTCTCGACTGCCGCCTCCGGCACCGCGAACGGGATGATCTTGACCGTCGCGACCATCTGGCGCGGCTCGACCACGGCAAAGGGCGGCAGGGTTCCCAAGGTTACCGCCTCGTCGACCGAATTGAGCCGGTCGAGCCGGTCCTTGTCGACAACGAAGAGACCGCGCGCCTCGGCGAACAGATTGGCCCGGCCGGTAAAGGCCGTCGCCGTCGCAACATTGGACCCCGCCGCGGCCGCGGCGATCCGGGTCGCCGCCTCGTCCTCGCGAATGTCGCCCGGATCGAGCCGGGCCGCCACGATATGGTCAAGTCCCGCAGCGGCGATCAGCGCGACATCGGCCAAGGACAGCACCCGGCCTTTTTTCAGCACCGCGGTGCTGAGCTTGAGGCTATGCGCGAGGATCGCGCCTGCCGCCTCGGCAACCGCGATGTCACCGAATTTCACTGGGACCTCGCAACACGAAGCCCGTGCTCGTCGTCCCGACACGGCAGCCTTGCAGTGGCATTTCGGGTCCTTCGAGACGCGCCCTTCGGGCGCTCCTCAGGATGAGGTATATTGTTGATTGCATTAAGAAAAACCCTCATCCTGAGGAGGCCGCGCAGCGGCCGTCTCGAAGGACGCAGGGCCGCTATCCAGCCCGATCATCAATTTGCATCACGCCGCTTCGGCTTTCGCCGGCTTGTCTTCGCCCCGCCGCAACACCTGGGTCATCTCGGCGAGGATCGAAATCGCGATTTCGGCCTGCGACACCGCGCCGATCGGCAGCCCGATCGGCCCGTGGATACGGGCGAAGTCAGCTTCGCCGAAACCGAGGTCGGCGAGGCGGCGCAGGCGGGCGGCATGGGTCCGCTTCGAGCCAAGTGCGCCGATGTAGAAGCACTGCGAGCGCAGCGCGACGGCGAGTGCCGGATCGTCGAGCTTGGGGTCGTGGGTCAGGGTCACCACCGCCGAGCGCTGGTCGGGCTTGAGCCGTTCCAGCGCCTCATCCGGCCATTCGGTGGTCAGTTCGATGCCGGGAAAGCGCGCCTCGGTGGCAAAGGACCCGCGCGGGTCGATGACGATCGCGCGGTAGTCGGTGAGTGCCAGCATCTGCACCAGAGGCTGGGCGATGTGCACCGCCCCGACGACAAAGCAGCGCCGCGGCGGGCTGAATACCTGGACAAAGACGCGGGTCCCGGCAGCGTCGAGCGTGACATTGCGATCGGCGCGCAGTGCGTCGCGGATCGCCGCGCGCTGTGTCTCGTCGAGCGCGAGCTCGCCGTCGAACCGGTCGCCGTCGAGCAGCAATTGCGCGCCGCTCTTCAGATCGGTGGCGAGCGCGACCGAGCGCGCCTCGCGCCCGGCGGCGATCACCGCATCGAGGTATTTCGCCCTCATTCGACGCGCTCGACAAAGATCTCGATCTTGCCGCCGCAAGCGAGACCGACCTCCCAGGCCTGGTCATCGGTGATGCCGAAATCCAGAAGGCGCGGCTTGCCGTCGCGGATCACCTCCTGCGCCTCGCCGACGACGGCGCCTTCGACGCAGCCGCCCGACACCGACCCGACAAATTCGCCGCTAGCGGCAACGGCGAGCTTGGCGCCCGCCGGCCGGGGCGACGACCCCCAGGTCTTGACCACCGTCGCCAATGCGACGCCCTGACCGGCTTCGCGCCAGCGCGCGGCCTGCTGCAGGATTTCCGCCGTGTCGGTCATTCTTCCCTCATTCCATATGTTTCGCGCGCCATCGCCGCCGCGCTCTGCCGCTGCGCCGCCGCGCTGATCACGTCGACCAAGGCTTCGAGGCTCTCCAGATTATGCACCGGCCGAAACTCGTCGACATAGGGCAGCATCGCCTTCATCCCCAGTGATCTTGGTTCGAACCCCTCATAACGCAACAGCGGGTTGAGCCAAATCAGCCGGCGGCACGAGCGGTGCAGCCGGTCCATCTCATGCGCGAGCCCGGTGCCGGCATCGCGGTCGAGCCCATCGGTGATCAACAGCACGACCGCTCCCTGCCCGAGCACGCGGCGCGACCACAGCCGGTTGAACTCGGCGATCGAATGGCCGATCCGGGTGCCGCCCGACCAGTCAATCACCGCCTCGGCGACGCGGTCGAGCGCGAGGTCGACGTCGCGATAGCGCAGATAGCGGGTGATGTTGGTGAGCCGCGTGCCGAACACGAAGGTGAAGACGCGGTCGCGGTCATTGGTGATCGAATGCATGAAATGCAGGAAGACGCGGCTGTAGCGGCTCATCGAGCCGGAAATATCGCACAGGACGACGAGGGGCGGCGGCCGGGTGCGCCGGCTCTTGCGCTTCAGCTCGATGAGCCCGCCTGAACGCAAGGCCGCGCGCAAGGTCGCCCGCATATCGGCGCGGGCGCCGTGCGGGTCGCGGGCAAAGCGCCGCGTCGGCACGTTCATGATCGGCAATTGCAGCCGCGCGATCGCCGCCTTGGCGCGGGCCAGCTCCTCCAGCGACATCTTCTCGAAATCCATCGCGCGCAGCTGTTCCTTGTCGGAGAAGGTCATCGCCGCGTCGAATTCGAGCTCGGTCTCGCCGCTCTCGCGCGCCTCTTTGTTCGGGTGCAGCGCCTCGGCGAGCCGGCGGAGCATCTCCTGCCCCTCTTCCGCCGGCATGTCGATGTTGAGCTCAGGCAGGACGAGGGCGAGCATCTTCTTCAGGAGCTCGGGATTGCGCCAGAAGACGTGGAAGGCCTGGTCGAACAGCACCCGCTGGTCGGCCCGGTTGACGAGGACCGCATGCAATGTCCAGTAGAAGTCGCGCCGATTGGTGATGCCGACCGCCTCGACCGCGGCGACCGCATCGAGCACCTTGCCCGGCCCGACCGGCAGCCCCGCCGCCCTGAGCGTGCGGGCGAATTGCATCAGATTGGCGAGGAGCCGCCCGTCATTTCCTTGCGCCGCGGTTGCCTCGCGCATCAATTCACGATCAGGCGGAGAGGCGTGGAGCCGCAAGGATAGATAACGCAGAGGGCGCAGAGGTTACGCAAAGGACGCGATGGCTTCTCGGCCGCACCGATCCCTTCGCGTTCCTCTGCGCGTCCTTCGCGTCCTTTGCGGTAAAGAGTTTTCTCATCCTCCACACTGCCGCACCGCCT
>Ga0187818_10000760_pt1 | contig 12168 bp, 12 predicted proteins | sample NC_wetland_sal_i_14_FD_130581 | JGI IMG/M metagenome (GOLD analysis project Ga0187818, IMG submission 130581) | Wetland sediment microbial communities from Neuse River Estuary, North Carolina, USA - SO4_3 | ecosystem: Environmental > Aquatic > Freshwater > Wetlands > Sediment | place: USA... | reverse complement strand
AAGGCGTTGCGCCCTTCCTCCTGCAAGGCGCGGACGCGCGCGGCGATGATCGGATCGCTGGGGACGGCAAAAGGCAGGCGGTCCACAATCACGCAGGAAAGCTGCTGGCCGGGGACATCCACGCCCTGCCAGAAGCTCGCCGTGGCAAAAAGCACGGCGTGCGGCGTGTTGCGGAATTTTTCGAGCAAGGCCGCGCGCGGCGCGGAACCCTGCACCAGAAACGGGAAGTCCGCGAGTTTCTGGACGCGGGCAAAGACATCGTTCATCTGGCTGTAGCTGGTGAAGAGGCAAAACGCGCGGCCCTCGGTGATTTCGAGCAGGCGCGCAATCTCTTCCGCGGCCTTGGCCGGGAAAGTAGCGTCACGCACATCCGGCATGTGCCGCGGAATATAAAGCCGCGCCTGCGTGCGATAGTCAAATTCCGTGGGCAGCACGCGCTCGAGCGCCGCCGAAATGCCGAGGCGCTGCTTCAGGAAATCGAAGCGGCCGGCGACGGCGAGCGTGGCCGAGGTGAGCACGACGGTCTCGAAGCGCTCAAAGAGCTGGTCGCGGAGAATGCCGCTCACGTCAATCGGAGTGGCCGCGAGAAACACGCCTTTGTTGCGGCGCTCCATCCAGTAAACATAGTTGTGCTCGGCGGATTCCATCAGGAACTGCGTCTCGCCGCGCAATTCAAAACTCCGGCGCGCGAGGTTGACCAACTCATCCGGCTTGCCCGGCAGCGCGGCGATTTCCGTTTCGAGCGCCTTCAGCGCCTGCAAGAGCGAGTCGTAGGCTTCGTGGTTACTCTCGACGAATTGCTCGCGCTCGGCGAGATCAAATGGCGAGCGGCCCTCGCGCCCGGGGAACAACTCGAAGAACGAGCGGGAGCGCTCGCGAATGCGCGTCACGCGGCGAAGCAGAGCGGCCGAGCCCTCGCGCGTCATGCGCAGGGCCTGTTCGCCGTCGCGCGCAAGCTCCTCGAAGCGATAGTTTGAGATTTCGCGGCCGAAGTAATCTCCCGCGATGTCCTCGATTTCGTGAGCTTCATCGAAAATGACCGCGGCATAGTCCGGCAGGATGCTGCCGAAGTCGTCCTGCTTCAGGGCGAGGTCGGCGAAAAAGAGGTGGTGATTGACGATGATGATGTCGGCGTCCGCGGCGCGCTGGTGCATCTGCGTAATAAAGCAGTGGCCAAATTCCGGGCACTTCTGGCCGGTGCAGGCGTCGCGGCGGGCGTCGAGCCGGTGCCACAGTTCGGCGTCATCGGGCAGGAAATTCAACTCGGCGCGGTCGCCCGTTTCGGTGAGCTTCTCCCAGTCGGCGATCTGCGTGAACCAATCTATTTCGTCGAGCCCCTTGAGCGAGGGCTGGCCTTCCATCCAATGGAGCTTCTGTCGGCAAAGGAAATTGTTGCGGCCCTTCATCACCGCGACTTTGAGCTTCTGCGCGAAATGTTTCTGGAGAAAGGGAATGTCTTTCATAAAGAGCTGCTCTTGCAGCGATTTCGTCGCGGTGGAGATCACGACGCAGCGTCCGCTGCGGATCGCCGGAATCAGGTAGGCGAGCGTCTTGCCCGTGCCAGTGCCCGCTTCGACGATTGCGTGGCGCTTCTCGCGGAACGCCTGCTCGACAATTTCGGCCATTTCGAGCTGCGAGGGGCGATGCTCGTAGCCCTGCGACATGCATTTTGCGAGCATTCCGCCCGGGCCGAAGATTTTGGTGATCGTCGGGCTGTTGTCCGAGCCGATTGGCGATTCGTTGGCCGGGAAAGCAGCGGCGGCTGTGTCGCGTAAGGCTTTCACTTCTCGCTGAGTGAGGCCTTCGTCGTCCAACGGTGCATAGGTGCGCTCTCGCGCGGCCGACGCGGCCCTTCGCAACTCAGGGTTTACCCTTCGCGACTCAGGGTTAGCGGGAGCGGACGAGGAATCATCGTCCGCGCGGGGCGATGCGAGTTGTGGCGATTTTCGGGGCACGGCGGTTTAGTCCTGAGTACGAGTGTCCTTGGAGGACGAAGTGTTACCTTAACACACTGCGCGAGGGGAAGGCGTGGTACCCAGGTGGCGAGAAACCGGGAAGGTCGAGCAGCCCGCACTTTCCCTGCAAGTTACTCCCCGGTGAAGACCCTCGGTGGTATCATCAGCGCGCTTGGATTGAAAGGAGCTAAGTAAGAAGAAAGGCCGTGCTACCCGCCCATGAACTTCCGTCTGGTCGATTCCGGTTGGGACAAGGTGCTCGACAATGCACTGCGCGTTGACAGCTCGAGTGTTCTTGTTGTCTCTCCTTTCATCAAGGAAGGCGCTGCAAAACGATTACTAGGGCGAGGGCGACTAGGGGCGCTTCAAGTCATCACCCGATTCAATCATTCTGATTTCTGTGACGGCGTGAGTGACATCACCGCACTTCGGTTACTCTTGAACAGCGGTGCGCAGATTCGAGGCGTCCGCAACTTGCACGCGAAACTCTACGTGTTCGGACAAAGCCGGGCGATCGTGACCTCTGCCAATCTGACTGAGGCCGCCTTGACTAGGAACCATGAATTAGGCTTCGAAGCTGAAGACGCTAGAATCGTGGACCAATGTCGGAAGTACTTCGATCACCTGTGGGAACGAGCCGGAAAAAATCTCGTGATGGCGAAATTGGCAGAGTGGGAGAGCAAGGTTACCGGCTACCTCGCGGCAGGGGCTCACCCGGGCGCTGCCACAAGTTTGGGAGATGAAGGAGTCGACCTGGGATTTGAACCTGATCCGGTTGTAATTGCTTCGGCGAGCGACTGCTTAAGACAGGCATTTGTTAAGTTCTTAGGCAGGAACGACAATCGCGAAGTCCGCTCCACGCTAATTGTTGATGTGGTGCGTAGTTCGGGTTGCCATCGGGCGTGCACCTATCCTAGAGGGAAGCGACCCCGCCAGGTAAGGGACGGAGCGGTGTTGTTTACGAGTCGCATGGTGAAGAAACCAAGGGACACCCTGATCTTTGGCAGGACCGTCGGCATGCACTATGAACCTGGGCGCGACGACGCATCCGCAGCCGAGATCAAAAAACGACCGTTCAAGAAGAGATGGCCCCACTACATTCGAACCCATAATGCCGAATTCATTGCTGGGGAGCTGTCGAATGGGGTTTCGCTAGGCGAACTCATGGATGCGTTGGGATCAAATTCTTTTGCCTCTACCAAGCGAAATGCTGCGAAAAGGGAAGGTAACACTGACCCTCATAGAGCTTTCAGGCAGCAGCCGTCCGTGGAACTTTCGCCGGAAGGGACCGCATGGCTAAATCGTCGGCTTGAATCCGCATTTGATCTTTACGGCAGGCTCAAGCCGTCAGCGGTTGATCAGCTGGATTAACCGAAAGCGTGATACTGACGAATAGGGGCGAATGCTTCTTTCAAGAAGCCTAGTCGCGGTGAACCAGATCCTGAATGAGTGAATAACTGATAGCCCTCGGTAAGCGCGAGGGCCCTGTCAGGATTGAACAGTCGAGTTATGGAGCGCGGTAATGAGCGAACCAGACATTCAAAAGTATTGTGATTTGATGGAAGAAGTTAAGCGCCGGATTAGTGTCGTTGATTTCTTTTTCACTGGCGGGGGACATGCCCTCTATAAGCCGACCACAGTAGAATCGGTCGGATTACAGATCAGGAAGGTGTTGGAACTGATTGCGTTTGGATCGCTCGCTGCCAACAAGGAGATCTACTCGGCAAACTATGAAAAGTTCGCAACGAGCTGGAATGCCCGCCTCCTACTCAGAGACCTTGAAAGGATTAATAGAGACTTCTATCCGAAGCCTGTGGTCGAAGCGCCATATCCGGACCCAAGAGTTTTACATCAACTGAAAGACCGTGAAGCGGATTACCTCACGAAACAGGAATTTGAGAAGGCATATGAAAAGTGTGGCGCGATAATGCACGCGGAAAACCCGTATGGCTCCCGAATAAACTATGACTACTATCTCGAAAGGCTACCGGCTTGGCGGACGCAAATCGTGAATCTTCTCAATAATCATCAAATCCGGCTAGTAAACCAGAAGGGGTTTTGGCTGATACACATGAAGGAGGAGCGAGACGATAAGGTTCATTACTACAAGTTTGGACCTCCTCCTCCCGCTGCTTAGGATTATGGCCGTTGCGGAATCATGAGCACGATCGGCTAACGGCAGAGGGTTTGAGGTCGTGTCGTGGTTGGGTGCCCCGGGCAACGGGCTTGCGCCTGGGGTTTTTGTTTCTCACCATACTCGCTATTGAAGGCGGAGAATCCCGGCGCGTGAGTACGACGTGTGTAGCACCCGGACCTCCGTATTCTAGTGCTCCGGTGAGTTATAAAAGTGGTATTCTTCGATGATAAAAAATATGTCAGGAATGGGGGTCTCCGGGCCACCCGTCCTGTGAGGAGTCAAAGGTTATGGTTATGCCCGCGAACCCAGTAAGCGTACATGTCGCTGCCCTAGCCAATTATGTAGCTGCGCCCAGCTTGGCTGCCCCCGTCGCTGCCGCGCCCGTCGCTGCCGCGCCTGTCGCTGCCGCGCCTGTCGCTGCTGCACCTGTCGAGGGTGAACGTATCGAGGGTGACCACATCGCTTTGGTTGTACGCAGGGCGATGCCGTACGCGGCAGGGGCGAGCTTATCCACCGAGGCGACCGAGCGTGCAAAATCCGCACTCGGCGACGATCTTCCCTCTTCTGAATCGGAGGATCAAAAACGGCAGAAAGCACTGCTTGGCCTGGCATTGGCTGCAATTGAGAAGGGCATCCAAGGTTTTGAGCCGTTAAAGTCAAGGATTCGGGGGCAGATCCGGCTTGCTGGAAGACTCAAGTTCTCGGGGCAGATGCTCACGATGGTGCTGTCTTCGACCGTAGTCGCTAGCATTGTGACGGAAAAACCTCATGCGATCACAGTGCTTGGCTTCCTTACATTGGGTGCGTCCTTGCTTGCTTTTGTAGCGAATGGCATACCTGGAGGCAGCTCAAAGTTTGTTGATGAGTTTGGTGAAGCGTCGGCGAAATATGAAGAGGCTGCGCAGCTCCGTGATCGATTGCTGGTCTACGCGAAAACCCCAAGCCTGTTCCATGACATCGATGATCGTATTAAAGAAGCGGATGACCTTCGCCTTTATCTGACTGAGAGGACTGAACAGTGGGGATTAGCAGGCTGAGGCGTTCAGGGCGATTGACAGAAGCGATGAAGGCGAGTCGCGGTTGGGGTGGGCGTTCTTATCGCGGGCCTTGCTGCTCGCGCTGTGAGGGCGGTCGCAGCAGTGGGGCGGCCCTTCGCAACTCAGGGTGTACGGGGGACCCTTCGCAGCTCAGGGTCAAAGGCGGACGGGATTGCCTGCCTAACCGGCAAGTGAACGGCGGGGTTTAGTTTCGCGCGGGACTCATCATTGAAGGCGGCAGCTAAGAAGCCTCTCGCTTCGCGAGAGAGATCCCCCGATGGAAATCATCGGGGCGCAAACAGCGCGCTTCGACTACGTCCCGACAAGCGATTGTCGGGACTCCGCTCAGGATGACAAGAGACAGGGCGGGGCCCTTGGTCCCTCAGGGTTAACAAGCGGCACGCGACTGGAACGAGGGACTACTTCGGGTGAGGCATGATGTCGAGCAGGTAGTAGCGATCCCCCTCGATCAGGAAATAAAAGCGCCAAGATCGATTCACGCGGCCTTGCCAAATGTTTCGCGCCTCATCGTACTTTTTTGCTCTGAGCGACGGATGGCGCAAGTCTTGCGCCAGCAGAGCGAGTTGTTTATCGCACTGCCTTTGAACCTTGGCGGGAGCGTCCGAATAGCTGCGCTGAAATCGCTCGGTGTAGAAAAGGAACATTTAGGAAGTTCTGGGTTTGCGGGCTTTGCGCAGCGAGCGAACTAGCGCGGGCACGGACCGGAATGGACCCCGCACACGGCCCTTCCGCATGTCTTCGAGGCCTTCCGCAAGGCGCTTTTCAATGAGCGCCTTGGGGGTCAGAACCACCCGGTCGCCATCCAGCTCAACTTCGAGATAGTCCCCCGGCTCGAGTCCCAACTGATCGTGAATCCTCTTGGGAATGACGACCTGCCGGCTTACGCCGATCTTGACAGCCAGAGTGGGGCGATATGCCCTCGATTGTGTTTTCATATATTTGTATTTTATGGTTTCCGGACGAACTGTCAAGGGGCGTTCTTTTTCGTTGTGGGCGCGAAGCCAGGAGGGAAAGAAACGGCGTTAAGTAAATTTGGTGTTGGCGGGTGGCGGAGACGTTGAGGGCGAGTCGCGGTCGGGGTGGACATTCTTATCGCGGGCCTTGCTGCTCGCGCTGTGAGGGCGCTTGCAGCGGCGGGGCGGCCCTTCGCAGCTCAGGGTCAAAGGCGGACGGGCTTGCCTGCCTAACCGGCAGGTAAACGGCGGGGTTTTGTTTCGCGCGGCGCGGTCACGATTGAAGGCGGGAAAATCCCCACACGTAGCTACGACGTGTTGGGGCACGCGGCTACCGCAAACATTACCCCGCGCTTGAGAGACCTTGTGTGCCCGATCACTTCGGACTTACTACGTAGTCCTTGAAGTAGCTGGTGCTGTCGGTCTTCGACCAAAGACCAATTCGTCCTGACACTGGCGGTTGCAGCACCGGATTGTTGGCGGGAATCAAATCGGGATTTGGCGCACCACCGTTTCGTCCGGGGCCCGGTTGGCTGCCGAGGGTGTACTCAAGAGCGAGTACACCATCAAGCCACGCTTTGAAGTCGGCGCCGTCCACCGTCATTTTCAACTCATGCCATGCGCTGCGATCGAGCATGAACGGCTTTGCGCGGTCGCTGAACCTAACGTTCCGTCGGATTCCGTTGTGGAACTCCCACAGCGCCACATTGTTCTCCGTGTCGTTATAGCGCACGGCCAGCCAGTCACCGTTTGGTTTGACGTTGAATAGAATTCCTGAACACCGGTCGGAATCTCCCGAGATCGTCTTAAATTTCATGCTGATCGTACCGTTTGTAAATTGTCCACGCTCTTCAGAACCGCGACCGGGTAATACGCAAACTGCTTGGCATTGTCCATGAGCTCTTCGTTGGTCGTGCCATAGAGCTTGCGCGCGCTTTCGATCAGCAGCTTGGTCGGATCGTCCTTGCTTGCAACCCACGGCCGGCCATCAACCATGACGACCTTCTCGCCGCCATCTTCTTCGATGACCCACGTTCCCACTATCGGCTCGAAGACCGTGGGAGCCTTGCCGACCTGCTCTTTGCTGAGATCGATCTTGATGTCAGCGGCGCCGAGCGCGGAAACGAACAAGAGCATTGCGAGCGCCACCGCGAACTGTTTTCTGATCGTCTTCATGAATTCCTCCTGTGCTGGAAAATCATTGCGGCCACAACCAGCAACGGCCAAATTCCGTAAAAGACCAGTGCTGCACCCCTCGGCGGAGCGGCGAGCGGGTGTCCCCGAAAAACGTTCTCGTCGCTTTCGGGCGGCGTTATTCCGGCGAGCGAATAAATTGTTTCGAGTACGCCTTCCGCAGTCGTGACGCGGCTTACCGCATGGTGGCCGGCCAAGTCGTACCAGATCTCGCCATAATGCGGATTGGATTGCTCGAACAGGCCAATCGAGGTTGCAGAAACGTATGCTATTTGCAGCTTCGGCATGATGCGCTGCAATTTGGAGAGCGCGCGATTCTCCAGGTCAACTCGGCGCGGGTCCTCCGGCGCCAGATGCACTTCGATTCGCAGCGGCGCATGGATTTGCTTGAGCGTCTCTTCATCGGCAAGCGAGAACGAGTTCATTCGGTTTTCCGAGAAATCCCAACTTGCCCGCGCAAAAGTGCAAGAAAACATCACGGCTGCGGCCAGAACAAGCAGCGCGATTGATTCGTAAGCGCGCCTGCGCGCGGCGACACCCAGGCGCAACCACACGGCTGCAAGGCCAATTCCAGTCAGTATAAGCGTCACTGCGATCAGCACGACATCCAGGCGCACGAGCCCGTGCTGGAATTCAGCGACCATGGAAGTCGGTGTGTAACCTGCGGCGCGCTCCCAGAATCCGCCTTGCACTGCTGCGATAAAACTGAGAATCCAAGAGCCGACCGTGACGGTCAACGTCAAAATTGCGGCCGTCGAGGGATTCGCGGTCACCGAGGCCGCTGCTGCCGCAAGCGCTATGATGAGACCGGCGTTGAGCAGGTGTCCGAAGGCCACCGTCGCCAACTCGGGCGGGTAGATGCTGCCGCCGTAGCTCTTCCACAGCGCGACGGCCGCCACCGTAGCCAATGAGGCGATCAGCCATCCCAAGACGAGCACCGACGCCTTCGTCGAGATGCGTGCAAGTGAGGACATTGGATGCTGAAGCTCGAGTTTCAGCGCGCCGCTCTGCCGGTCGCCAGCCACAAGGCGGATGGCGACGAACGGCAACAGAAAGACGGCCGCCAGTTCGCAGGCACTGAACGTTGGTGCCCAAACGCCGACTAGCGGCGAAAACGCCTCGCCGACGCCTGCCGCGGTCCCATGGAGGCCGCTCGCTTCTGCGTATGTGTTTACGGCGCTGATAAACGACACACCAACGAGCGGACCGATGAGCGCGAGAAACAGCCACCACGCCCGCGAAGCCATTAGCTCGCGCCACTCCTTTCGTAGGAGCCATGTCCAAGGATGGTCAAGTAAGGGCAAGAAAAACCTCTTCAAAATCGGATGGCGGAGGGCTTCCGGTTCTGCCGGCGGCTAGCGCAGTCAATTCGTCCAGCGTTCCCTCGGCGGCGACGCTTCCGTTGCTCAAAAGCACGAAGCGATCGCAAACTCTTGCGGCGTCAGCAATCTGATGAATGGAGACAAAAAGAGTTCGCCCCAAGGAAACCTGCATCTGCAAAATGGCCTCCACGTCACGGCTCTGGCGGAGATCGAGCCCCTCGAAAGGTTCGTCAATTAGCAAGATCGGTTGTGGCATGAGCAAACCCATAGCGAGCAGTACACGCTTGCGTTGTCCCTTGGATAGAGCGCCCACGCGGGATTGAAGCAGACCTGAAAGCGATAGGTCCCGAACGACGTCCTGGTAAAGATCTCTGCGGCCACCGAAGAATCCAAGACAAAATTCCAGCGCCCAGTTTACCGGCTGGTCGGGCCAAGGTGCGATGCCATCGGGGACGTAAAAAAGGACCGAAGACCGGCGAATGCGCTTAGTGTTCCCGGGTTCCAGCATAAATTCGCCGGTGTCAGCCGCCTGCACGCCGGCCAAACATTCAAAAAGAGTGGTTTTTCCGGCGCCGTTGGGACCGATCAATCCGAGGAGTTCGCCCGACCGGATGGAAAACTCAACGTCGCGCAGCGCTGTGACTTGTCCGTAGGCCTTCGACATCCCGCGGACGCGGACGAGCGACTTGGTGTGTTCATTAGGATGGATTTGGGCCAAGGAAATTCCGCCCTCCGGGGGAACAAACTCTACTGGACACTCTATCGTACTACTAGGAGTAGTAGTGGGGGGACAGGGTCGATGAACGCAAGTCGCGGTTGGGGTGGACGTTCTTATCGTGGGCCTTGCTGCTCGCGCTGTGAGGGCGCTCGCAGCGGCGGGACGGCCCTTCGCAACTCAGGGTCTACGGGAGGGACGGGATTGCCTGCCTAACCGGCAGGTAAACGGCGGGGTTTTGTTTCGCGCGGGACCCGCTATTGAAGGCAGAGGGTCCCCACGCGTAACTGCGACGTTCGGGGCGCCCACCGAGCTCTTGCCGACGCTCCGGCTAGCTAACTTGACGCGCTGAGAGCACATCCCGGACAGTCGTCCAACGAATACTGGGATACCGGTCGTTGTCGAGCGGCTCTAGCTTTCCCCGGCCATCAAACATGTTACGCATGTACTGCATGCCCTGCCATGCCGGGTAAAGCTCCTTCCCTCCGGGAGCGACTGTGCGCGCGACCTTGATGAGCGTGCCGAGCAGTCCCAGACCTCCAGGGCGGAACAGGCGGAACTCTTTTCCGGTCACCTCACTTACGACCGCCGTCAGCTCCCGAGCGCTGAGTTCATCGCCAGCAATTCGTAGAAAGCGAGGGGTGGACGGATCAAGAGCCGCACTCGCCGTGAATGCGGCTGTGTCGTCAATCGTCGTGAAGTCCATGCGCTGGTCCGCGTTACCCCAACAGAGGACTCGCTTCAGTTTGAAGAGAATGAGTGGCATCTGACCGGTCAGCATATGGGTAAATGCACCAGTGAAGATCGTGGTCGCTGAAATCGAAGTATTATCGAGGCGCTTGTGGAATTCTCGGCGCAGATCGAGATTGCGATTCTCTCCGGGCGGAAACTTGGTGAAATCGATCGAGTAGTCGGACGGAATGAAACGTGGCACGCCAGCCTTTATCGCAGCGTCGAGCAGAGCCGTTTGCGTTTCCACGATCACGTCCCGCAATCCCGCCAGCGCGGACACCACGCAGGACGCCCGCGAGCACGCCGGTGTCACTTGAGAAGCGTTGCTCAAATCGACGCTGACAATCGTTACACCGAGCTCTTGCAGTCGGTCAAGCTTGTCCCGCGCAGTGTCGCGGCGAACAAGCGCTGTTACGCTGGCTCCCCGTTCCAGCAAAGCTCTCACGATGCGTCCGCCGAGATTACCGGTAGCTCCCGCCACGACGATAGTGGAGTCATTCATGATTCTGATATTACCGGGAATTCCCGTTTTGGCATCTCCAAGCCCCGTACAATATGCTCTGGGGGCCCGCTTTCAACGACCATTTTGCCGTGGAAGGGCCGGCGCTGAACGAAAGAATGCGCGGGCGGGGCCCTTCGGAACTCAGGGTGAACCCTTCGCAACTCAGGGTCAACAAGCGGCGCCCTTACGAGGACAAATGCAAGAGGGATGCGGGAAGGGAAGGCAACTACCGCACCCTTAGAAACGAAGAGTGCCGCGCCTACCGGCAGGCAGGCGGCACCCAACACCGGGCAGAGAGAGGTTCCTGCCTACCCTGTCTAGCCGACAGGCAGGCGGCAGGCAGGCCTCACCTGCTTTGGCGGGTTCGGAATGAAGGCAAGAAAAGGGCGAAAGAATCAGGCGGAGGCAGCCTTGCTATGCTCCTTGACCGCTTTCTCGATGCCGGGGCCCGCATTCGCCAAATCTTGAGCGTTCATAACCGGATAGAACGTCACTCGGGCGTTGAAGGCCAGGAAAAACGGCTCGGCGACGGCCGGGATCTGCGAGGTGTCCTTCATGTCGAAGACAATGAATCCACCCCGCTCGCCGCCCGAAATAGCCCCGAAATAGGCGGCTTCGGGCTTCAACGATTCGATGATCTTTTGAAGAGAACGCCCCAAGGCTCCTGTGCTTGCCGCCTCATTTCCGGCCTCAACGGGAATCGTAAACTGCATCATCATCCGCATGCTGTGTGCTCCTTTCTTTTCTCAATAAAATTTCTGACAGAAATAGGACAGAGCCTACGTTCAGTGCGTGTCCGGCGCGCTTATACACCTCTTGAGAAAAAAACGTCAAGCCAAAATTGGGTAAAGGCATGGGCCGCGCTGAACGAACAAATGCGCGGGCGGGGCCGCAGGGAAAAATCCACAGGGCTACGAAGCGCCCTGAGCTACAGGGCGGGGCCCTTCGCAACTCAGGGTGAACAAGCGGCGCCCCTACGACAACAAATGAAAGAGGGATGCGGAAAGGGAGGGCAACTACCGCACCCTTAGAAACGAAGGGTGCGGCACCCAACCCCCGGCTAAGGAAGAAAAAGACAATTTCGGATTTGAGATTTGAAATTTCAGAAGAGGACAGAAGACAAAAGAAGGAAAGTCAACAACCGCACCCAGCAGCTTCGGCGTCAACCTTTTTTGGCGGCGCTCAATTGGGTTTCAAGGTCTTGAATCCACGCAACGTCTTCGCCGCGCCGTTGCCGCGTTTCCCGGATCAATCGGATGTTTCTTACCGTAGTTTCCAATTCCCAACTGAAACGAGCGACCGACAACGCGGAGGCGGCGGCGTCCTCGGCCGCCTCTCGATTACGGGAAAGGATTTCAAGCTCGAGGAGCGTCGCGTAATCCCAGTAATCGCCGTTCGTGCGAATTCGCCGCAAAGCCGCGTAGCGCACGACCGGAAGGAGGTCGGCTTGCGCGCGGTCGGGCGGGTCCATCATCTCCATCAGCGTGACGGCATTAATTCCGGGATAACAGTCGCGCCAGTCGGCTTCAAAACCCGCAAGATAGGCCGCGACGGCGCGCTTCAAGAGACCGCGCGCTTCGAGGGCTTGACCCGAGTTTTT
>Ga0187818_10000757_pt1 | contig 12177 bp, 12 predicted proteins | sample NC_wetland_sal_i_14_FD_130581 | JGI IMG/M metagenome (GOLD analysis project Ga0187818, IMG submission 130581) | Wetland sediment microbial communities from Neuse River Estuary, North Carolina, USA - SO4_3 | ecosystem: Environmental > Aquatic > Freshwater > Wetlands > Sediment | place: USA... | reverse complement strand
CTGGCGGGCGCGGGTTTTCGAGCCCATCATTTCCATGGATTCGGCGGTGGGGCCGATGAACTTGATGCCGGCATCGGCGCAGGCGCGGGCGAACTTCGCATTTTCCGAAAGGAATCCGTAGCCAGGATGGATGGCCTGCGCGCCAGAGCGATGGGCGACTTCGAGAATCTTGTCCATCCGCAGGTAGGATTCCGCAGCCGGAGCTGGACCAATGGGGTAAGCTTCGTCAGCTTTGCGGACGTGGAGCGCGGCGCGGTCTACGTCGGAGTAGACAGCGACGGTAGAGATGCACATTTCGCGGCAGGCGCGCATGACCCGCACGGCGATCTCACCGCGATTGGCGACTAGGATCTTCTTGAACATTCTCGGGCCGCCCACACCAGGAGCGTCTTATTTTCGAAGACCATCCATTTTACCTGCGGCGCGGGTCTTCCTAATGAAAAATAGCCAGCACCGAGCGCGATCGTCGCCGATCGCTTGGGTACTGGCTACTGGGTACCGGATACCCGCTCTTACTTGGACGACTGATCCATGACGATGCCACCAGCGCCAGGCTGCTTTTCGGCCTTCGCCTTCTTGGTGGCCATGGTCTTGTCCACCCACTCGTCTGCGGTTTTCAGGTCCGCGGCTTGGGCATCTTTATCGTCGCACTGAACGTCGGCGCGCTCGCGATACATGAGGTTCATGTAGGCCATGGCGTCGTCATAGTCGGGACGAAGCTGGAGCGCCTTGTTCAGGTTGGCAATGCCTTCCTCAACGTCCGGCATGTTTTTCTCTCGCAGGCTGGCGCAGACTTTCTTGTCCTTTGCCGGCAGAGGATCATCGGGCTTCATCCCGAGTTTCGCGCGCTCTTCCTGACGTGGCTGGTAAGTCTGCGTCCAGTCAATCACGGCGACCGAGTAGTAGGGCTCGGGATCGTTGGGATCGGCGTTGGACGCTTTCTTGTAGAAGTCCTTGGCCAGGTCAAACTTCTTCATCTGCAGGTAGAGGTAGGCGATACCCTTGATGCTATTGATGTTCTTCGGGTCTTTATCGAGAACGATCTTGTATTGATCAATGGCCTGCTCGGCATATTTATTGTTGTCCGGGGTATCGGCGCCGGGAATGTATTGCTGGGCATAGGCAGTGGCCAGATACAAGCGGGCGTTGATGAGGGTGGGGTCGAGGGCGACGGACTGTTGGAAGTGACCAATCGCCAGTTCGTACTTGGCGTTCTTGTAAGCCTGTACACCTTTGTTGAGATGATCGCGCGCCTCCAGCTTGGCGCAACTGGTCGTGGCCACGAGGGCCAGTGCGGCGGCGAAAACCACCACGAGCCTTTGAGTCGTTTTCATTGCTTTATGAATCTCCTTGCGACGGAGTAAGAAAAAGTGGAGGACGAGCGTCCCCGCCCGCCCCGCCGGGAGCCGTGCCTCTAAGCTCGCCGCAGGGCCCGGCTCCATTAACCAATCGTGGCCCGACGACGGCAACCACCAGCGCGGTCGCGACTATTCTAAGCCCGCTTGCCCCTCTAGCCGCCGGCTTCGATCTTGGCGGTGATTAAGCCGACCTTGTCGACGCCCGCCGAGTGCGCGATGTCAATGACATTGGCGACGTCGGCGAAGGGGATGTTGTCATCGCCCTTTACGAACATAACTTTTTCGGCGCGCGTCTTGAAGATGTCAGTCAGGCGTCCCTGCAGACCTTCCCAGGTGGTGTCGTCCTGATTGATCTTGAGGCCGGGAGGGTTCCCCGGGCCATGGTCGATCAACGACACGACAATGGTGCGGACGTCGGAGGGCGGCTGTTTCTGATCCTTCGGCGGCGGCTGCGGCACCAGGGCATCCAGACCCTTAGGTGTCAGCGGCGTGATCACCATGAAGATGATCAGCAAAACCAGCAGCACATCAATGAGCGGCGTGACGTTGATATTGGCGGTCTGTCCGCCCCCGCTCGGGCCAACTGCCATTGACATAATGAATCTCCTTGACTACATTCCGCCCTTGGTGGGCGTCGGTGGTGCGAGCGCTCCCGACTTTTTCTGGTCGGTCAGAAGGCCAAGCTCATCCACGCCGGCGGCGCGGACGTTGTCCACCACTTGGACCACCACGCCATACTTCGCGCGTGCGTCGGCCTTGAGAAACACCCGTTTGTCGGTCTTGTTGGCCAGGCGGTCCCTGATTTTATCCGTGAGCTGGTCAGCCGGGGTCACGTCCTTGCCAAAGAAGATCTTGCCGTCGCGCTGAACCGCCACCAGCAAGGCGTCTTCCTTGTCCGCGTCCGGCATCTTCGTGGGACTGTTGACTTTCGCCAGTTCCACGCTGACGCCTTTCTGCAGCATGGGCGTAACCACCATGAAGATGATCAGCAGTACCAGCATCACATCCACCATGGGCGTGACGTTGATATCGGAATTGACTTTCGATCCTTCGTTGCGTACTGCGAGTGCCATACGATTTGCGTCTCCTGCGCTGTTTGCGCTTCCGGCCGTCGCTTAGAGAGGAGGAGCAGGCGCCGCTTTTCCGGCGCCTGTCCGGCAACTCAGATTCGCGAAGGCCGTTCCTTAGCTTAGGACCGGCGCATGCTCCGGCGCTTCAGGAAGTAGTCAATCAGCTCGCTCGACGAGTTATCCATCTCCACGTCGAACGCTTCCACGCGGCCGGTTAGATAGTTGAACATCATGACGGCGGGAATGGCGACAAACAAGCCGATGGCCGTGGTCACCAGCGCCTCGGAAATACCGCCGGCCACAGCCGCCAGACCCGTTGCCTTCTCCGTCTGAATGCCGCGGAAGGCGTTCAGAATGCCGACCACGGTCCCAAACAGTCCCACGAAGGGAGCGGTTGAGCCGATGGTGGCCAAGCCGCCCAGCCCGCGCTTCAGTTCGGCGTGCACGATGGCTTCGGTGCGCTCCAGAGCGCGTTTGGAAGCCTCGATGGTCTCGCCGGGGATTTCTCCGGGACTATCCTGGTGGGCCTTGAATTCCATCAGGCCGGCGGTCACAACCTTGGCCAGGTGGCTCTTCTTGTTGCGTTCCGCGACCTTGATGGCCTCGTCAATCTTGCCTTCGCGCAACGCGCCGGCCACGGCCGGAGCGAAGGAGCGGGACTGGTTGCGGGCGGCGTTGAACGCCATCCAGCGGTCAATCATCACGCCGATGGACCATCCGGACATGATGAAGAGAATGACGACCACGATCTTCGCCAGAACACCCATCTGTCTCCAGAGCGAAATCGGGTCCCAAGCGACCTGTTGCTCTTGAAAGAGCCAGGCGGCGAAGAGATGCAGATTGCTAAGTGCGATTGCTGCCAGGTTCACTACCATGAGTTGCTTTTCCTCCTCGGAACTTGTTTGACTCGCGTCAGACCGCAGGGCGGACCTTCGCGCCGCCTTGGACGGGGCATAGCCCCGTCCCCACATATTGCATTCAACTACGAAATCACTGGGCAGAATGGCCCTCGGGTGCAGAGCACCGGGGCTTCCCGTCTCCCGATCCGTGGACCGTGGAAGACGCAAACCGCCACAAAACCTAAAGGCCAGCCAGGGACCGGCCTCAAAAATTTCTAGCCTCCGGAGAGACTGAAGTTCACAATCACCTGGGTTTCGACCGCGACCGGCTCGCCATTGAGCAGGTAGGGCTTATAGCGCCACTGTCTCACGGCCTCGATGGCCGCCGGAGCCAGCATGGCATGTCCGCTGATCAACTGCAGATTCGTAATCAAGCCGTCTTTGCTGATTTCCGCCTGCAGGATGACTTGACCCTGAATACGCGCCTGGCGGGCGAGCGGCGGATAGTTGGGCTGCACGAACTTGATGCGGTAACCTTGCGCCACACCGGAAGAAACGCGCACGCGCTGCACCGCGACCTTGGGCACGGACACCGGCTGATTGATAATGCCGCCGATCACGCCACCCGCGGAACCCCCGGGAATGCCGCCCGGAACACCGCCCGGGACACCACCGGCTCCCAGATCGGGGGGCGCTTCCTCTTCCTTAATCATCTGCACCTTTTGGGGAATCTTGGTGGGCTGGCGCAACTGCCCGTTGACCAGTTCGCTGGCGATCTTCACAACCTTCACCGGCACGGCTGCCGGCGGAGGCGGCGGAGGCGGGGGCGGGGGTGGGGCCACCAGGAAGGTCATCAGTTGCTGCTTGGGCAGCGCGTCGGTATAGATCAACGGAATCAAGATCAAAACGAAGATGAGGAAGACCTGTATCGTGAACGACAAAACGGTCGTGCCAAACCGCTTGGTTTTGAGCTTGTTTCCGGACTCGATAAGACTGTCTTCAAACATAGGCTTCTCCTACAACAGACCCTACGATAGGTTAGACACCGGCTACATTCTGTTTGCTCCCGCTGTTTTCAACTTCTGCCTCTGTGGGCAGGTCCATGATTTTACGCCATTTGAACCGATTCAAGCCTTAACTTTTTCTTTCGGCTGGCCCGATCCGGCTCCGGCCCGCAACGGCATGGCGATTGCCCTCTGCCCGCGCTGGCCCCGCCAATCCTGGTAGGCCACCAAAATGGGCGCCGCAATGGCGATCGAAGAATAGGTTCCGATCAAAATTCCGATCACCAGCGCCAGGCTGAAGCCATGCAGCACCTCGCCGCCGAAAAGGAACAGCGCAAGCACGGTAAGGAAAGTCAAGCCCGCTGTCAAGATGGTTCGGCTTAAAGTCTGATTAATACTCTTGTTGACGATGTCGGATAGCTTCTCCCGGCGCAGGAGCTTGACGTTCTCCCGGATGCGGTCAAAGACCACGATCGTATCGTTATTGGAGTAGCCAATCAGGGTCAAAATAGCCGCGATCACGGTCAGAGAAATCTCCCAGTTCAGGAGCGAGAAGGCGCCGACCGTGATGAGCGTATCGTGAAATACGGTCAATACCGCGGCCACACCGTAGATCCACTCGAATCGGAAGCCGAGGTAGACCAGCATGCCCGCGAGCGAATAAAGCGTGGCCAGCATGGCCTGCTTGCGCAGTTGCTGCCCTACCTGCGGGCCCACAATTTCAACGTTGCGGATGCCGAAGTCGGAGACAAAAAAGCCGTCATTGAGCGAGGCGAGAACGGCGGGATCGGCTACACCCTTCAACCCGTCAATCGAGCCCAGGACGCCGCTCTTGACCTTGTCGCGATAGTCAACGATGGCCTGCGCGAGGGCGGTGTAGCGGGGATTCGCATCCGCGTCCAGATGGAGGGGATTTTTCTCCAGCAGATAATTGGCCAGGGCCAGCGAGCTGGTGTTGTTGAGATCCTGTTTGTCGGCATGGGCGCTGGCGGCGGGACCTTGGAGCGCTTCTTTGATCTGGTCCTTGCCCTTGCTCAAATCCTGTTCGCTGGTCTCCTGAATGTCGAGGGCGATCAGGACTTCATTATTGGCGGCCTGACCGTACCTTTGCACGCGGGCGTTCTTCAGCCCGGCGCGCTCGATGTCGGCATGGATGGCGCCCGGGTCGGGCGTGTGCGAATACTTGACGTAAACCAGCGTGCCGCCACGGAAATCTACGCCCAGCGGAATGTGGTGCCAGAACAGCATGGACATGATGCCGGCCACGCTGAAGATCAAGGAAAAAGCGAGGAAGTACCACTTCTTCCCGAGAAAATCGATGTTCGTATTGCGAAAGAATTCCACGCTATTGCAACCTTTCAGTCGTCGGTCGTCGGTCGTCTGTCGTCAGCAGGGCACTCCGGACGACTGACGACCAACGACTGGCGACCGTCAAATGCTCAATGCCTCTCCGCGCTGCTTGCGCGTCAGTACCCAGTCAAAGATCACGCGCGACACAAACACTGCCGTAAACAGGTTTGCGGCCAGACCGAAAACCAGCGTCGTGGCAAAGCCTTTCACCGGCCCGGTGCCGAAGATGAACAAAATCGCGGCGGAAACGATGGTGGTCACGTGCGTGTCCACGATGGTGACCCAGGCGTGACTGAATCCCTGCTCCACGGCCGAAGGCGGTGTCTTTCCGTTCCTCAGTTCCTCGCGGATGCGCTCAAAGATCAGCACGTTGGAATCCACGCCCATGCCGACCGTCAGAATCACTCCGGCGATTCCCGGCAGCGTCAGCACCGCTCCGAAGTATCCCATGAAGCCGAGCAGGATGATCAGGTTGAGGATCAGCGCCACATCGGCATTGACTCCCGCCCAGCGGTAGTAGATCAGCATGAAAATCAGCACCGCGAGCATGCCGGCGAGAGCGGCGCGCACGCCGGACCTGATGGAATCGGCGCCCAGCGACGGCCCCACCGTCCGCTCTTCCAGATACTTAATGCTGGCCGGCAAAGCGCCGGAGCGCAGCACCATCGCCAAGTCCTGCGTCTGCTGCTCGGTGAAACGGCCGTTGATGATGCCCGTGTCGTGTATGCCTTCTTTGATGACCGCAACTTCCTGCACCTTGTTATCGAGCACCACGGCCAGGAAATCGCCGACGTGGGCGGAGGTGAACGCGTAGAACTTCCGGCCGCCATCGCCGGTCAGAATGAAGCGTACCGCGGGCTGTCCATTCTCGTCGCGGGTCGGCTCGGCAGTCCGCAAATCGCGGCCGGTGACTGCGGCCGCGCGCGTGATCAGGTACCAGCTCTCGCCGCTTTCGTTGTCCCGCGTTGCCCCAATGCTTTTCCCCGGCATGAGCACCGCATCCGGAGGCAGCACGCCACCGTGGTCCTGGAGCGCTTGCTGCTCGCTCGAATACGGCCCGCCCAGCGACTGCTTGAGTTCCAGCATGGCCGTGGACTGCATGATTTCTTTCACCCGCGCCGGATCGTCCACGCCCGGCAGTTGCACCAAGATCTGATACTGCCCGAGCCCATGCTCCTGAATCACCGGCTCGTTCACGCCCAACTGGTCAATGCGGTTGCGGATGGTCTCGATGGCCTGCTGCACGGCGCGATTCTTCAGCTCCGACGTGGTCGCCGGCTTCATGGAAACGGTGAACGAGTTTTCCGCGCCCGAGGAGGCGTCGTAGTCCGGCAAGCGTTCCGAGACCAGATTCTTGAAATCGCTTGTTTGCTCGGGCGGAACGCCCTTGACCACAATCGTTTCGGGATGGTTGACGGGATCGGGCTTGGCGATATCGGCGTAATTGATCTTGTGCTTGCGCAGGTCTTCTTTCAGGCGCGCAACCGCGTTATCGGAATCCACGTTGACGGCATCGTTCACCTGCACCTGCAGAATCAGGTGCGTGCCCCCGCGCAGATCGAGGCCGAGGTGAATGCGGTCGGCGACCGCAGCCACCAGTCCCTTGCCCGACCAATCCCTGGGAATGCCAAAGATTCCGAACTCGAACAGCAGCAGGATGGCAACGATAACAACCACTTTCCAAGTGAGAGTCTTATTCATGAACTTAACCTATCGTGAGCCGTCAGTCGCCCATCGTCCGTCGTTCGCAAGAACCTTCCACGCTTCTCGAGCGACTGCCGACTGCAGACCAAAGACTTCTTCCTCATTTCCCTTCCTCCGGGGTTGCCACCGAAACCACCGACCCGCGGCTGACTTCGATCTTCAGGTTGTCGGGCGGCACGCGCAAAGTCAGGGCATCGTCCTTCAGGCTGATAATGGTTCCCCGCAAGCCCCCCGTGGTGACAACCCGGTCTCCGGTCTTCAGTTCGCTCAGCATTGCCTGCCACTTTTTTTGCTTTCGCTGCTGGGGCAGGATCAGCAGGAAATAGAAGATGGCAAAGATAAACAGCAGAGGCGCAAGACCCAGCAGTCCCGACCCGCCCGGAAACTGCAACCAGGACGCCCATAGGCACCCTACCGCGGAAAAAAGTCCATAAGCAGGCAAGTTCATCCCCTGGAACGCACTATCGAATCAAGACCGCGCAGCGGGAAGCGCCCGGCGCGGGCTAGCCAGCACAAAACCTGGCATCAGTTTGCTGCTTTTGCTGCTGCACTGCGGGATTCTTTCCTTTGAGGGCCGTAGACTGCACCGCCGCAGGGCTGGAACCATCAGTGCCGCGCTCCCGGTTTCGAGCGGGACGGCACAGCAAGAAGGCGCACTTACCCCCAAGCTTTATAGAATGCCGGACGCCCCCGCCGGGTGTCAAGGTCGGCAGTCACTGGGTAGCGGGTCAGTACGATTTCCACAGGGCTACAAATCGTCAGGCGTGAGTCCGGTGTATTTCCCGATTCTTCGCAAGGCGGCAGGCCCTAATTCTTCGGAGTCGTGCCAAGCCCATATGTAATTAATCCCGATAGCCGGCACGTTGCAGTTTAATGTGTGATGTTCCGGATCTTGGGGTTTGGGTGCCCATCCAATCCGGAGCAATGCCTGGTACACGCGTTTTGTTTTGCTGCTAGGCCACTGGCTCACAGAAAGTGTATAGACCTTGGTGGCTTTTTACGTTGCTCGGTTCGATCAGCCAGCACCCGCAAGGCAAGAGCAAGAGCAACAACAGCAACTTCTGCATCAGGCTTTGTTGGGCCGTATGCCATCACTCCAGGAAGTTCCGGAATCTCTGCCAGCCAGCGTCCGCCTTGTTCCCGCTCAAACTCAACTCTGAATGATTCCGACTCTGGGGGTTGTGGGGGTTTCGGTACGGTAGCCATGACCACACACGTCCACGATGGTTACGGTAGAGGCAAGAAACCAGTCGCAGAGAATTTATGCACCCAGAGGATTCCAGTCAATCTCAATTTTCATCGTTGGACAAGTCCTTATTTATGTTCTACCTGCCCACTACCCGCCATTGTCAGTCCGATAAAAACGACCCTTCCCGTGGAACTGGAGGCGCGCTGTGAGGATGCGGTGGCCGGAAGCACCTCTGCTGAAAAGGTAATGGACTCCGCGGGAGAATACCGCTGCAACAGTTGAGATGCAGGGCTCGGAAAGGCAGCGTCTCAGAGCCCTGGTTAACCGTGCTTAACGCTTCGCCGTATAATGCCATTCACGTGATTACCGTTTCCAAAGAAGACTATCTCAAAGCCATTTTCGAAGCCGAAGGCGAGGGGGAAACCGTCATCTCGGCCACGCTGGCGCACTGGCTGAGCGTGTCGCCGCCGGCGGTGACCATGGCTCTGCGCCGCCTCAAGAAAGATGGTCTGGTGCGAGTGAACTCGGACGGCCGCGTTCGATTGACTGCCTCCGGACGCAGAATCGCCCGCCGGCTCACGGTTCGCCACCACCTCATCGAGCGCATGCTGAGCGAGATTTTCGGCATGGAGTGGTACCAGGTTCACGACGAGGCGGAGCGTTTGGAGCACGCCGTTTCCCCGGCATTCGAAGCCAGGCTGATCGCGAAACTTGGGCGAGGGCGGCCGTGTCCTCATGGGAATCTAAGCGAACTGGAAAGCCCGGCCAGCCGCCGGCGGCGCGGCCTGGTTCTGCTGTCGGAGGCCGAAGCAGGAAAGAACTACGCGGTCAGCGGGATCTACGAACGCGACCGGAATTTGCTGGAGTTCCTGGAAGGCCGCGGCATTCGTCCGGGAGCCAAACTGGGCTTGGTCGAGCGCAACTACGACAAGACGCTCTCCATCCGAACCGCCGCCGGCGCGATGGTTCTCGGCCGGTCCGCGGCGGAAAGAATTTGGGTTTCCCGTTTACCCTCCCGTTCCGTATAATTAACCATAGTTAATCAAATAGCATGTACACCAGTTGACGTGGGGTTCTTCTGGAACCATCGATGAGAAAAGCAGACGGGCCAACAGAAAGAAACGTTGCCGCCGGCACGCCCGCGGCGGATAGCCTGACTGCTGCGCCATCCACCGGGCACGTGTCCCTGGAGGGCGTGCACAGCACCGTCGAAGTTCCGCACCACCGAGCGGGATTTTGGCAGCAGTGGCGGGCCTTCGTCGGGCCGGCAATTCTTGTCAGCGTCGGCTACATGGACCCCGGCAACTGGGGGACGGACCTTCAGGGCGGGGCTCAGTTCAAGTACGGGCTGCTGTGGGTGGTCGGCTTGGCCAGTCTCATGGCGATCTTCATGCAGGTGATCTCCGCCCGCCTGGGCGTGGTCGCGGGCAAGGACCTCGCGCAGTGCTGCCGCGACTGGTACCCGGCATGGACACGCTGGCCGAACTGGCTGCTGAGCGAAATAGCCATCGGAGCCTGCGATTTGGCGGAAGTGCTCGGCAGCGCCGTCGCCCTTAACCTGCTCTTCCATATTCCGCTCCTTTGGGCGGTCATCATCACCGGCCTGGACGTGCTGCTCCTGCTGGCGTTGCAGCGCTTCGGCATGCGCACGATCGAGGCCGTCGTCTTGGTGCTGATTGCGACCATCTCCGTTTGTTATTTCATCGAGATCTTCGTCCTTCCGCAGACGCAGCCTAGCTTTCTAGAGATGGGCCGGGCGATGGTGGCGCTACACCTGCGGCGCTCGGGAATGATCTACCTGGCCATTGGGATCATCGGCGCCACGGTGATGCCGCACAACCTGTACCTGCACTCAGCGTTGGTGCAGAGCCGCCAACTGCAAAAAGACGAGCCCTCCATTCGCCGGGCGGTGCAGTTCAACACCATTGACTCGACCGTCGCGCTCACGGTCGCTTTCTTCGTGAATGCGGCGATCATGGTCCTGGCGGCGACGGTCTTCTTTGGAAAGCAGAGTGTCTCGGTTGCGGGCGGGAACGTGGTCGCCTTTAACGCCAACAGCGACTGGATTCGTGTCGCCTATTTGACCCTTGCGCCGCTGTTGGGCACGGCGGCCGCCAGCACGCTGTTCGCGGTGGCGCTTTTGGCGAGCGGGCAGAGCAGCACGATCACCGGCACGCTGGCTGGCCAGGTGGTGATGGAAGGCTTCATGCATTGGCGAATCAAGCCCTGGGTCCGCCGCCTCATAACGCGCACGCTGGCAATTCTGCCTGCGGTCCTCATCATCGGCCTGCGCGGCGACAGCAGCGTCACCGATCTGCTCACGTTGAGCCAGGTGGTTTTGGCGCTGCAGTTGCCATTTGCCATGTTTCCGCTGCTTCAGTTCACCAGTTCGCGCAAGCGAATGGGCTCCTGGAAGAACGGCCCGTTTCTGCTGGCGGCAGGCTGGGGGAGTGCTATTCTGATCACCGCCATGGATCTGTATGGCCTGCCGGATTCGCTCAGAGCGGCGTGGCAGGTTGTTATCGGCGGATGAGGCGGCTTATGTGGGGACGGGGCGGAGCCTGCCCTGAGCGGAGCCGAAGGGCCCCGTCCTTGGCGGGGCATAGCCCCGCCACCACACAATCGAGGCGGGGCCCGCTATGTACGACACCATTCTCGTAACGCTGGACGGTACGCCCACCGACCGGGCCATCATCGAACACATCAAGCAACTGGCGAAGCTCGCGCACAGCCGGCTGGTGTTGCTGCACGTGGCCGACGGATGGGCGGCGAGAACGTACGGGCCGGACGCGGTCAGTGCGGAGATCTCCGAAGACACGGCGTATTTAGAAAAGGTGCGCGCCGAATTTCAGTCGGCGGGCATTCCCACCCAGGCGGAGCTGGCGTACGGCGAACCCGCCAAGGAAATCATCAAATGGGTCAAAGAGAAAGGGTGCGATCTGGTCGCCATGAGCACGCACGGGCACCGCTTCCTTGCCGATGTCTTTCTTGGGACCACGGCTAGCCGGGTGCAACACAGCATCAGCGCCCCGGTGCTACTGCTGCGCGCGAAATGAACGGCGCAGGAGCGCATCCGGTTTGGTTCGAATTTCGTTCGGCCAACCCTTACACAATCCGTGGTCAAAGGAATAAACTAGAGCTTCCAGTTTTGGTCGAAGCAGTGGCCCAGCGTCGTTGTTAGACCCCTACATCCATACCCAGGAAGGCAATCATGTCAGCAAACAGTTTTGGCGCCCGCGCAACCCTCAAAGTCGGCAAGAAACAATACGAGATCTACCGCATTGATGCGCTCGATAAGAAGGGCATCTCGACCAGGCATCTGCCGTTCTCACTGCGCATTTTGCTTGAGAACCTGCTGCGCACCGAGGACGGACGCAATGTGACGCCGGAAGCGATTCGGGCGGTCGCGGCATGGAACAAGAAATCAAAGCCGGAAAAAGAAATCGCCTTCACGCCCAGCCGCGTGCTGTTGCAGGACTTCACTGGCGTGCCGGCAGTGGTTGACCTGGCCGCGATGCGCGACGCGATGAAGTGCCTGGGGGGCGACCCGAAGCTCATCAATCCGCTGCAGCCGGCCGAGTTGGTCATCGATCACTCCGTGCAGGTGGACGAATTCGGAACGCCGAACGCGCTCGACATGAATGCGCTGCTCGAATTTCAGCG
>Ga0187818_10000756_pt1 | contig 12185 bp, 11 predicted proteins | sample NC_wetland_sal_i_14_FD_130581 | JGI IMG/M metagenome (GOLD analysis project Ga0187818, IMG submission 130581) | Wetland sediment microbial communities from Neuse River Estuary, North Carolina, USA - SO4_3 | ecosystem: Environmental > Aquatic > Freshwater > Wetlands > Sediment | place: USA... | reverse complement strand
TTCCGAGCAGCAGATTGATCAGATTGACCTGGCGCACCTTGACGACGCGGTCGAGCAGCGCTTCGGTCAGCGGATTGAGGCGATAGGCGATCGCCATCGGTACGCCGGCGAGCGCCAATTCGAGCGCCACTGTCCCCGAGGCCGCCAGCGCAGCACGGCTCGCCGCGAAGGCATCGTATTTGTCGCTCGCACCGCGCAGCACGATCGGCCGGCCCGGCCAGCGTCTCACCCCCTCGGCCACCCAATCGGCGACGGTTGCCACCGTCGGAACGACGACCCGAAACGGCCCGAGCATCTCCTCCAGCCGCTCCAACGCCGCGCCGAAAATCGGCACCAGCCGGCGCACCTCGCCGCCGCGGCTGCCCGGCAGCACGCTCAGCACCAACTCGTCGTCGGCGATCCCGTGCCGGGCGCGAAACCGCGCCGCCTCGCCCCTGTCGGCGCCGCTCTCGAGCACGGGGTGGCCGACACAGCTGGCGGCGAGGCCAACCCGCTCGAAATACGCGGGCTCGAACGGCAGCAGGGTCAAGAGATGATCGTACCAGCGCGCCATCCGCCGGGCGCGGCCGTCGCGCCACGCCCACACCATCGGCGCGACGTAATGAATGAGCGGCAACCGCTCGCCACGCCGGCGCAGGCGCTGGGCGATACGCCAGCTGAAGCCGGAGCTGTCGATCGTGACGACGGCATCCGGCTTGAGCGCCTGGATCGCTGCCACGGTTTCGCGCACCCGGCGCAAGATCAACGGCGCCCGCGGCAGCACCTCCGCCACCCCGGCCACCGCGAGATCGCCGAGCGGGACGAGGCTGGCGATGCCTTGTTCTGCCATCGCTTCGCCGCCGATCCCGGCGATGCGCAAGCGGCCGGCGGTGCGCTCGCGCAACGCCGCGATCAGCGCCCCGCCCAAGGCGTCGCCCGAGGGCTCGCCGGCAATGATGAAGAGAAACGGCGCGGCCTCGCCCGAGACTGGCACGGCCGCCGTGCGTCCTTCGAGACGCGCTCCTTCGGAGCGCTCCTCAGGATGAGGAAGATTTGTACGTGGCATCAATAACTAACCCTCATCCTGAGAAGGCCGCGAAGCGGCCGTCTCGAAGGACGCACGCTGCTAGCCCGAACCCACGCCGACCACGAAGATGCCGGCCGCATCGGCCAGGCGAACGACTTCGTCGCGGTCGAGGACGAGGGTCGCGCCGGCTTCGGCGGCGATGCCGCGCAACCCGCTCTCAGCGGCGAGGATTACGGTCTGCGGGCCGATCACCGGCCGGTCGGCGCGCTTTTCCTGACCCGGCTTCTCGACCTTGACGAGCACCCCGCCGGGGCCGTCGCGGCGCAATGAAGCGCAGCGGCGCAGCAAACCGTCGGTGCCCTCGATCGCCTCGACCCCGAGGACGAAGCCCTGCTGAACCACCACCGCCTGACCGATGTCGAGCGCGCCGATCGCCCGCGCGAGGCGCATGCCGTGCGCGATATCGGCTTCGGCGTCGGGATCGGGCCGGACCCGCCCGAGCGGGCCTTCGGGCAACGCCGCCTCGTCCAGCAGCTGATCGGCGCCGATGACGCGGAAGCCTTCGCGCTCGAGTTCCTTGACGACCGCCGTGAGCAGCCCGTCATCGCCAAGCGCGCGGTAGCCGATCCGGGCCAAAATCTTCGCGGCTTGCCAATCCGGGCGCAGCGCCGCGAGCGAGGGGCGGCGCACCCCGCCGGCGAGCACCAGCTCGCCGACCGCGTTGGCGCGCAAGAGGTCGAGAGCAGTTGCCGCGGCGCCGATGCGGCACCAGGCATGCGGCACGCTCTCGACCGCGGCCCGGTCGGCTTCCCCCTCGAGGGCCAGGACGAAAACCTCGCGCCCGGCGGCGCGGCAGCTTTCGATCACCCGGCGCGGCAACCCACCGCTGCCGGCAATGATGCCCAACGGACCGGGGGCCGCAAACTCAGCGTCAGCCGCCATTCGGTCCTTTCGGCTGGCAGATCGCCCGGCTCGAATCGGCGCGGATAAAGGCGATGATGTCGTCTACCGGGCCAATCCCGGCAAAGCGCTCGGCCGCCTCGATGACCCGGTCGTTGAACGTGCCGTCCTCCGAAAAGAGGAACTGGTAGGCGCTGCGCAGCCCCTGGATGTCGTCCCGGCTGAAGCCGCGGCGCTGCATGCCGATGATGTTGAGGCCGGTCAGGCGTGCCCGGTCGCCGATAACCACGCCGTAGGGGATGACGTCGCGCTCCACTCCCGACATCCCGCCGATCATCGCGTGCCGGCCGATGCGCACAAACTGATGCACCGCCGAAAGTCCGCCGAGGATCGCGTAATCGTCGATCACGACGTGGCCGCCGAGGGTCGCGTTGTTGACCAGGATGACGTGGTTGCCGATCTGGCAATCGTGCGCGACATGCGCCCCTACCATCAGGAGGCAGTGATTGCCGACGCGCGTGACCATGCCGCCGCGCTCGGTGCCGGGGTTGATCGTCACGTGCTCGCGGATCGTATTGTCATGGCCGATCTCGAGCGAGGACGGCTCCCCCTTATACTTCAAATCCTGAGTCTCGAAGCCGATCGAGGCAAACGGGAAGATCCGCGTCCGCTCGCCGATCGTCGTGCGCCCGTCGATCACGACATGCGATTTGAGGCTGACCCCGGCGCCAAGCACGACATGCTCGCCGATCACGCAATAGGGCCCGATCACGACATCGTCGGCCAATGCCGCCTCGGGGGCCACGATCGCGGTCGGGTGGATTTCTGGCATACCGGGCCCTAGTCGCTCATGATCATCGCGGCGAACACGGCTTCCGCCATCAACTGGCCGCGCACCTCCGCGCGCCCTTCGAATCTCCAGACATTGCCGCGATGGCGCTGCTTGGTGACGCGCACGCGGAGGCAATCGCCGGGCACCACCGGCCGGCGAAAGCGCGCGTTGTCGACACTCATGAAGTAGACCAGCTTGCCTTCCGCCTCCCGCCCCAGGGTATGGACGACGAGTACCGCGGCGGTCTGCGCCATCGCCTCGATGATCAATACGCCCGGCATCACCGGACGCGCCGGGAAATGGCCCTGGAAATAGTACTCGTCAATCGAGACGTTCTTGATGCCGGTCGCCTGCTCGTTCGCCACCACGTCGACGACCTTGTCGATCATCAGAAAGGGGGGGCGGTGCGGGATCATTTCCATGATCCGCTGAAGGTCGATCTGGGGCAGCTGCTGGTCGGCGCAGGCCGGATCGATCATCCTCCGTCCTTCTTTTTCGCGAGGCGCTGCAGAATCGCCACCTGCTTCATGAACAAGCCTATCGGCGACGCCGGGCTACCGCAAACCGTCTCGCCGGGCGCGACATCGCGCATTACCCCGGACTGCGCGGCAATTCGCGCGCCGCTGCCGATCTTGAGATGGCCGGCAACACCGGCCTGTCCTCCCATCATGACAAAATCGCCAACCTGCACGCTGCCGGAGATCCCAACCATAGCGGCCAGGATGCAGCCCCGGCCGAGAACGACATTGTGCCCGATCTGCACCAGATTATCGATCATCGTGCCCGGACCGATCACCGTGTCGTGTCCCGAGCCGCGGTCGATCGTCGTGTTTGCCCCGATATCGGCATCCTCGCCGACGACCACCCGTCCGAGCTGCGGGATCTTGACCGGCCCCTGCGGGTCCGGCGCAAACCCGAATCCGGCCTGGCCGATCCTGACGCCGGGGTGCAGCACGACGCGCGCGCCGATCACGCAATGGCTGAGCGTCACATTGGCGCCGACCCGGCAATCATCGCCGAGCTCGACCCCGGCGGCGATCACCGTGTTCGCCCCGATCTGGCAGCGCGCGCCGATCCGAGCCCCCGCCTCGATCACCACATGCTCGGCGATGTCGCAATCGGGCGAGACCGTCGCCGCGGGATCGATGATCGCCGACGCCGCCCGCCGCGGCGTCACCGGGGCCGCCGGGTAGAAGGCCTGCGCGGCGCGCGCGAACGCCCGGTAGGGATTGCGCGCGACCAACAGGGCCATTCCGGCCGGGGCACTGCCGATCGCACGCTCGTCGACGAACGCTGCCCCGGCGCGCGAGCGGATGAACGCGTCGAGATATTTGCGGTTGTCGAGAAACGTCAGATCCTCGGGGCCGGCGCTCTCGAGTGGGGCAACATCGGCGACGAGCCGTTCGCCGCTCGCCGGATCGCGCAGGGTTGCCCCGCTCAACGCCGCCAGCGCGTCGAGTGAAAACGGCCCGGCTCGAGCAAAGAAGCGGGGATCTGCCATCGCCTAGCGCACGGGCCGAGGCAGCGGCCTCGCCCCTATTTCTTTTTTTTCGGCGCCGGCTGTGCAGGCGCCGCTGGCGGTTGCCCCGCCGCCGGATTGGCACCACTGGGAGTATTGGCGGCGACCGGGGCGGCAAAGTTGACGGTCAAAGTCGGCAGTTGCTCATCGAGCTTTTGCAGAACTTCATCGCTGATTTCAAAGTTCTGGTCGAACAGCACCAACTCGCTGCGCAGAAATACCAGGTTGGCTTTTCGCTCTTTGGCGATGTCGGCGATGATTTTGAGCATCACCTCATTGATCTTTTCAAGCGCCTCGGAGTTAGCTTTTTCGAGGACTTGCCGCTTGCTCTGCATGCTCTTGTCGAATTCGTTGAGCTTTTGCTGGAACTCGCGCCCCTTCTGGTTGAAGGCCTCGGCCGAAAGCGAGCCCTGCTGCCGTTGCAGCGTATCGTGCTCCTGGCGCAGCGTAGCCTCCTGCGCTGACATTTCCTTTTGGTATTCACCGCGCTTTTGCTCGATCTGCTGGCGCACCATCTTCGCCGATTTGGCGTTCTGCAACAGCGATTGGACGTCCACCACCAGGATATTCAAGCCCGGCGCGGCGGCTGCGACTGGGGCGGGCGCCGGCGGCGCCGCTGGCGCCGGCGGTGCCTGCTGCGCCTCGGCAGGGGCGAGGAGCCCGCCCAGCGCGACAAAGGCAATCAGCGGGGCAAACCCCGCACGTGTAAGCGACATCAGAACCTCGTGCCAAAACTCACATGGAAGAACTGGGTCTTGTCGAACGACTCTTTCTTCAGCGGGTACCCCAGGTCGAGGCGGATCGGGCCGACCGGAGATTTCCACGAGACGCCTACCCCGGCGGTGGCTCGGATCGCGGTCGAATCCGCAATCACCGGCGCCACTCCGCCGGTCGCCGTGAGCTGCGCCGGCGTGAGGACGATGTTCTTCTGGTCGTTCCCCCAAAGACTGCCGAAATCGGTGAAGACTCGCCCGGTGATCCCGAGCTCCTTCGGCAGGCCGAGCGGCACGCCGAGCGACAGCGATCCGGCGTAGTATTTGTTACCGCCCAGCGCATCACCGGTATTCTTGTCGCGCGGACCGATGCCGGCGGGGGCAAAGCCGCGCAGATTGTCGCCGCCGACGAAGAACCGGTCCTGCAACAGCACCTGCTGCCCGCCCCAGCCGAAAATATCGCCGCCCTCGGCGGTGAAGCTGAGCACCCATTCCGGTGCGACTGAATAGTAATAACCAAATTCCGCCTTGTTTCGAATATATTGAACCCCGAATCCCGCTCCGGCAAAGTCGTTTCCAACAGAAGCATAATATCCGCCGGTCGGATCGAGGCGGTTATCGCGACGATCATAGAGCAAGACCTGACCAATCTCAGAGGTCACGTGGGTTCCCGCCTGAAGCTGAATAAACAGCGAAGCATTGCTCTGGACGTTGGTAATGTCGTCGGATCGGGCGGTGTATTTCCAGGTCTGCCGCAGATTCTCCGAAATCTGATAGCCGGCGCGCAGCGCCCCGCCGTAGGAGAACTGCACGTAAGCCGGGGTAACGCCATTGAAGAAATTGGAGGTCGGACTGGTCTTGACCTCGAACAGATCGACGCCGGCTGCGATGTTTTTATCGAGGAAATACGGTTCGGTGAAGCTCAGGTCGACCTGCTGCGAGCGGAAGGAAAGCACCGTGCCGATCCGCAGATCCTGACCCCGGCCGAGGAAGTTTCGCTCGCGGATGCTGACATCGGCGAGCGGGCCGTCCGAGGTCGAGAAGCCAACGCCGAGCGACAGTTCGCCGGTCGACTGCTCTTCGGCCTCGACCGTGATGATGGTTCGATCGGGCGCCGAGCCTGGGCTGTTGGTGACCTCGATCTTCTTGAAAAACCCGAGGTTCTTGATGCGCTCCTTGGAGCGCTGCATCTTGTTGGTGTTGAACGCGTCGCCTTCGACGAGGCGGAACTCGCGGCGGATCACCTGATCGAGCGTGCGCACATTGCCGTTGATGTCGATCCGTTCGACATAGACCTGCGGGCCCTCGCGCACGTTGAAGACAACATCGAGGGTACGCTCTTCGCGGTTGCGGGTGATCTCGGGCTTGACCTCGACAAAGGCATAGCCGCGATTGCCGAGCGCGTCGGTCAGCACCGAGATCGAGTGTTCGACTCCCTCGGCGTTGTACCATTCGCCGGGTTGGACGGTCAGCAGCGGCAGTACCGCATCGCGGGGCAGGTCCTTCAAGGTGATGTTGACATCGACCTTGCCGAAGCGATAGCGCTCGCCCTCGTCAACCGTGAAGGTGACGACAAAGCCGTCACGGTCGGGGGTCAGTTCGGCCACCGCCGACACCACGCGAAAATCGGCATAACCCTCATTCAAATAGAATTTGCGCAACAGCTCGCGGTCGTAGGTCAGCCGATCGGGGTCGTAGGTGTCCGAGGTCGACAGAAAGCGATACCAGCGGCTTTCCTTGGTTTCGATGGTGCCGCGTAACGTGCTGTCGCCGAAATGATGATTGCCGACGAAATTGATGCTGCGTACCCCGGTCGAGGGCCCCTCGTTGATCTCAAAAACCAGATCGACCCGGTTCTCCGACAATTGGATGACCTTGGGCTCAACGGTTGCCGCGAAACGGCCGTGCCGACGATAGAGTTCAAGGATGCGCCGGACATCGTTCTGGACACGGGTGCGCGTATAGACGACCCGCGGACGCAGCTGGATCTCGCCGTTGAGGTCCTTGTCGGCGAGCTTCGAATTCCCTTCGAAGGCGATGCGATTGATGATCGGGTTCTCGACCACTCGGACGACCAGGACATTGCCTTGCCGGATGAGTTTCACATCGGCGAACAGGCCGGTCGTGAACAGCGCCTTCAACGAGCGATCGATGCGTTCGGGGTCCCACGTATCGCCCGGCTGGAGCAGCAGATAGGAGCGCACGGTCTCCTGCTCGATCCGCTGGATGCCCTCGATCCGGATATCGGCGATCGCTCCACCCCCGGCCGCGGCCGAATGGGTCTGAGCGGCGGCCAGCGGCACCCAGGCAACCATCGCCAGCAAGGCGGCGACCCCCATCGCCAGCCATCGGAAAATCACACGCTTCGGACCCAAAAACCCTCCCCCCACTCCGACTGCTTGCCGCTACCCCTCACCGCGGATCGTGTCAGGTCACAAAGCGCTTCACAATATCGACGATCCCGGTGTGAACAAGATCGTTCCAGGTGGCAAATACCATCAGCGTCAGCACCAGCGCCAACCCCAGGCGGAAGCCGTATTCCTGAGCCCGCTGGCCCAACGGCTTCCCGCGGATCGCCTCGGCTGCATAGAACAAGAGATGTCCGCCATCCAGCACCGGCACCGGGAACAGGTTGATCAGCCCGAGATTTACCGACAGCACCGCCATAAACCACAAGAGCGGCACGATGCCGCCCTGGGCGATCTCGCCCGACAGTTGGGCAATGCGCAGCGGCCCGCCCAGTTCGTCGGTGGTACGCGTGCCGATCACCATCTGCCACATCGCCTGGAGGGTGGTGGCGGACAGGTTCCAGGTCTCGCCGAACGCGCTGGCGACCGCGCTCGCCGGATCGCGCTTGATGTATTTGCTGCCGCCGCCGCGAATGCCGAGCTGACCGATTTGACGGCGCCCGAGCCGGTCGCTCTCCTCGACCAGGCTCGGGGTCACCTGCAAGCTGACCTGCGCCCCGTCGCGTCTGACGACCATCGTCATCGGCACGTTCGGATTGAGCCGCACCACCTGCTGGACGTCCTCGAAGCGATCGATCGACCGCCCGTCGATGCTGACGATCGTGTCGCCCGGATGGATCCCTCCGACTTCGGCGGCGCTGCCCGGCATGACCTGGCCGACCTCCGCCGGGGTGAACGGCTGGCCATAGGTCATGAACAAAAGCGCAAGCACGATGATCGCGAAGACGAAATTCGCCAGCGGTCCGCCGGCGACGATGGCGGCGCGCTGGCCCAGTGACTTGCAGGGGAAGGAGACGTCGCGCTCGGCCGCGGTGAGCTCGCCGAGCCGCGCGATCGGCAGCCCGGAGCTCGCATCGCTGTCGCCAAACATCTTGACGTAGCCGCCGAGCGGGATCGTGCTGAACTTCCAGCGTGTCCCGGAGCGGTCCCACCAGCCAAAGAGTTCGGGACCAAAGCCGATCGAGAACACCTCGATCTTCACCCCATTACGCCGGGCAATCAGGTAATGGCCAAGCTCGTGGACAAACACGAGGACGGTCAGTACCACCAGGAACACAACGACGTAAAAGAAGCCGCCGTGCAGAAACGGTAGTAAATGGCTCATTGTCCGTCCGTCATTGGGCGACGCGCGAATAGCCGCGCGCAGCCACCAGTTTTGCCGCGGTCGCGCGGGCTTCTTCGTCGATGTTGTAGACGTCTTCGAGCGAGTCGAGGTTCCCGCCGGGCATCAGCTCGAGGGCGCGCTCGACGGTCGCGGCGATATCGAGAAACCCGATCCGGCCGGCGAGAAACGCGTGGACCGCGGTCTCGTTGGCCGCGTTGAGTACGGTCGGACCGGCGCCGCCGCGCGCGAGCGCCTCGCGCGCCAGACGCAGCGCCGGAAAGCGCTCTTCATCGGGTGCCTCGAAGGTGAGCCGCCCGACATCGGCGAGATCGAGCCGCTTTGTCGGGGCCGCGGTGCGCCCCGGCCAGCCCAGGGCATAGGCAATCGGGGTGCGCATATCGGGCGAGCCGAGATGGGCGAGCACCGAGCCGTCGCAATAGGTCACCAGGCCATGAATGATTGATTGGGGATGGACGACGATGTCGATGCGCTCGGGGGCCAGCTGAAAAAGATAGTGCGCCTCGATTACCTCGAGTCCCTTGTTCATCAAGGTCGCCGAATCAACCGAAATCTTCGCGCCCATGCTCCAGGTCGGGTGCGCCACCGCCTGTTGCGGGGTCGCCTCGCGCATGGCCGCCAGGCTGCGCTCGCGAAACGGGCCGCCGCTGCAGGTCAGGGTGATCTTCTCGATCCCCTCGACCCGGGTGAAATCAAAGCATTGCCAGATCGCGTTATGCTCGCTGTCGACCGGCAGCAGCGTCGCGCCGTGCGCGGCGACCTCGCGCATGAACAGGCTGCCGGCGCAGACCAGCACCTCCTTGTTGGCAAACGCGACGATGCGCCCCTGCCGGATCGCCGCCAGGGTCGGCTCGAGGCCGGCGGCGCCGACGATCCCTGCCATCATCCAATCGGCCGGCCTCTCGGCTGCCTCGACCACGGCCGCCCGGCCGCACGCCACCTCGATCCCGGAACCGGAAAGCGCCTCCTTCAGCGCCGGATAATCCACCGGATCGGCGATCGCCGCAAAACGTGCCCCGAGCGCCTTGGCCTGTTCGGCGAGCAATGCCGCGTTACGGTTGGCGGTCAGCGCCTCGACGGTGAAGGCATCGCGGTTGCGCAACAGCAGATCGACCGTGCTCTGTCCAATCGACCCGGTCGAGCCGAGGATCGTGACCCGTCGCGGCCCGGAGGTTTGACCAGCCTTCCACCCATCCGCTGCGGTCGGCCCGGTCATCGCCATGTCAGCACGCTGCCGCCATCGATCAGGGTCAGCAGCGCCACTGCCGGGATGACGGCGAGAAGGCCATCGAGCCGGTCAAGGAGGCCGCCATGCCCAGGAATGAGGCCGCTCGAGTCCTTCACACCGAACCTTCGCTTGGCCACGGACTCCGCAAGATCGCCGAACTGCTCGACAATCGCAAGCCCCGCGCTCACCAGCACCAGCGGCAGCACCGCGGAGATGCCGAGGATTCGCGCGGTGCCCCACCCGGCGAGCGCAGCGCAGCCCGCGCCGCCGATCAGCCCGGCCCAGGTTTTGCCGGGGCTCCAATGTGGCGCCAGCCGCGGCCCGCCCAACCGGCGGCCGACCGCATAGGCACCGATATCGGTGGACCAAACGACGGCGAAGATCCACAGCACGGTGACCCGCCCGGCCCCGTCCATCCGGGCGAGCCATAACAGCAGCACGCAGGGCAGCGCCACCCACAGCGCGCCGAGGGCGAGCCATTCGGCTGCGCCACCAGGCTCGCGCCGCGCCATCCAGAAGACGATCGCCGCGCCGGCGAGGCTCACCCCGAAGGCCGGCGCGACACCGGCCGCCGCCGCTGCCGCGATCGCGCCGAGGACGGTGCCGATCAGCACCACCCCGCTCGCCCCGAGCCGGCCGGCCCGGCACAGCCGGGCCCATTCCCACGCCATCACCGCCCCGGCCATTGCGGTGACGATCGGCAGCCAGGGCGAGCCGAACCACGCGATGGCGATAGCGATCGGCGCCAGGACCAGCGCCGACAGCGTGCGCAGCCCGAGCGAGCCCGAAGAGACCCGGTCAGCGGGAGCCAACCGAGGCACCGTAGCGGCGTTCGCGCCCGCAATACTCGGCGATCGCGTCTTCCAGATCGCTGCGCCCAAAATCCGGCCACAGCGTCTTGGTGAAGACCAGCTCGGCGTAGGCGCACTGCCACAACAGGAAATTGCTGATGCGCTGCTCGCCGCTGGTGCGGATCAGCAGATCGGGGTCGGGCAGGTCGGCGGTGAACAGATGGCCGGCGATGAGGTCTTCGTCGATCGCCGCGACGGCCAGGTTTCCGGCCGCCACTTCGGCGGCGATCGCCCGCGTCGCGGCGACGATTTCGGCCCGCCCGCCGTAGGACAGCGCGATCGTCAGATTGATCCCCTGATTGTCGCGGGTCAGCGCCTCGGCGTTGGTGATCAGCGTGACCAGATCGGAGGACAGCCGGTTGATTTCGCCGATCACCCGCAGTCGCACGCCGTTGCGGTGCAATTCCGCAATCTCGCCGCGCAGATAATGGCGCAACAGGCCCATCAGATCGTCCACTTCGCCGAGCGGGCGCTTCCAGTTTTCCGAAGAGAACCCGAACAGGGTCAAATAGGGGATCCCAAGCTCGCTCGCCGCGATCAGCGTGCGGCGGACCGCTTCCGCGCCGCGCCGGTGACCGGCAACACGCGGCAGGCCGCGAGCCTGCGCCCAACGGCCATTCCCATCCATGATGATCGCAATATGCCGCGGCAACTGGCGCGGCGGGGGGGCAGCGAAACTCATCAGACCTGCAGGATTTCCTTGTCTTTTTGTGCGAGCGTGTCGTCGATGCGCTTGATGTGGTCGTCGGTGAGAAGCTGCACGTCGTGCTGCAGCTTGCGCTGCTCGTCCTGCGAGATCTCGCCGTCCTTTTCGAGGCGGCGCAGCGCCTCGATCCCGTCGCGCCGCACATTGCGCACCGAGACGCGCGCCTGTTCGGCGTATTTGGCCGCGACGCGGGTCAATTCGCGGCGCCGCTCCTCATTGAGCTCGGGGATCGGCACCCGCATGACCTGGCCCTCGGTTTGCGGATTGAGGCCGAGCCCGGCTTCCCGAATCGCCCGGTCGACCGCCTTGACCACGCCGCGGTCCCACACCTGGACCGTAATCATCCGCGGTTCCGGCACATTGACGCTGGCCACCTGATTGAGCGGCACCGTCCCGCCATAGGCATCGACCATGATGGGCTCCAACAGGCTGGCCGAGGCCCGGCCGGTGCGCAGCCCGCCAAACTCCTTGTGCAATACCTCGACCGCGCCGTCCATGCGGCGGCGCAGGTCGTTGAGCAATTGGTCTTGTGCCATGGCGTCAGGTCCCTCGCGCTTCTCCCATCTTCGGGTGTCGGGTTATGACAAGTCCTCGATGATCGTGTACCGTCCCTTGCCCCGCACGACCTGTGCGAACCCGCGGTTCTCGAAGATAGAGAAGACAAGAATCGGGATACGGTTCTCCCGCGCCAGCGAGATCGCCGAGGCGTCCATCACCTGCAGGTCGCGCGCCAGCACCTCGCGGTAATCGAGCCGCTCGAAGCGACGGGCCCCGGGCACGAGGTGCGGGTCGGCATCATAGACGCCATCGACCTTGGTCGCCTTCAAGAGGGCATCGCA
>Ga0187818_10000753_pt1 | contig 12195 bp, 9 predicted proteins | sample NC_wetland_sal_i_14_FD_130581 | JGI IMG/M metagenome (GOLD analysis project Ga0187818, IMG submission 130581) | Wetland sediment microbial communities from Neuse River Estuary, North Carolina, USA - SO4_3 | ecosystem: Environmental > Aquatic > Freshwater > Wetlands > Sediment | place: USA: North... | reverse complement strand
CCGCTCGTCACTCCGCTCGTCGCCTGCAGCATCATCCCGCTCTCTTACGCTCCTTCCTCCAGCACAGCCCCCTTTTTTTGCGTCTCAACTAGGACATTACTTATACAGGAATCAATAGCCCCTGAGGGCCTAGCTCCCATTCCCATAAGAACATTTAAGAAACCAGTTCCACATGCTTGCGCTTTGAATTGTGCGCGCAAACGGCGTTTACCACAGAGTACACAGCGGGACACAGAGGCCCAGACAGCTTAGCCAGCTTGTTTCCCTACGGCTGAGGTCATGAACTCGTTGACGTCGATCGGCAACGACTCGCCGATCTGGCACGAGTTCTGGAGGCGCAGCGTTCCGAGAGTGCTGCATACGATTTCGTTGAACGGAATTGGCGGCGGGGCGTGGCCCAGCGCGGCTTCTACGAAGGCTCGCATTTCTGATTTGTGGCCTTTATCCTGGCCCGCGCGGGCGCGCGTGATTTGCTTGCGGCCTCGGCGGACCAACTCGAGGTGGCGAAAGTCTTCGAGGATGGCTACGGAGGCTCCTCCGAAGACTTCGATGCGCTCTTTGGAAACGGATTTGTCGCCATTGGCGAGATAGCTGATGGTGCCGACGGTGCCGTTCGGGAATCGGAGCGTGGCGACGACGTTGTCCAGGCTGTATTGGCCGGGATTGCCAACCGTGTGGCCTTCGACTGAGACCGGAGTCGCGCCGGCGAGAAAGCACAGGAAGTCCACAAAATGGCAGACCTCGCCCAGGATCCGGCCTCCGCCTTGCTCGGGGTCGTTGACCCAGTGGTCTGCGGGGATGTAGCCGGCGTTGATGCGGTAGTGGATGGCCAGAGGCTCGTGGATCTCATCCAGGAATTGTTTCAGTTGCACGGCCATGGGGGCGAAGCGGCGATTGAATCCGACCATGACCAGAGGCGGGGCTTCGAGCGCGGAGATGGCGCGCACGATCTCGACCAGTTCATGTTCATTCAGGCAGAGCGGCTTTTCGCAGAACACATTCTTGCCGGCGCGGAGGGCGGCGAGCGTCTGGCTGGCGTGGAGATGATGGCGGGTGGCAATGACGATGGCGTTGATGTTCGGATCTCGCAGAAGTTGCTGTGCGGAATCGGCGCAATAGGCGAAGCCGAATTTTTCTGCGGCGTGGCGGCTGCGCGGGCCGGTTACGTTGCAGACTCCCTGGAGCGAAACGTCTTTCAACGACTGCAGCGCCGGCAATAACGTGGTCAGGGCGAAGTTGCCAGCGCCTAGGACTCCGATGCCGACGTCAGTTCGCAGGCTCGCAGTTCGGCCGTCCTTGCGGGACTTGTTCAATCCGTCACCGCTCACCCAGCGCTGAAGCGCTGGGCTGGTTTCGGCCGTCGCTGCTTGACTTGTTTCTGCATCGGGGTAGGTCAGCAGGATGCCCAGGGAGGGTTCGCTTGAGCGGCCTGTGATTAGGTCGTAGGCGCCCTTCGCTTGCTCCATCGGGAAGCGGTGGGTGATGAGCGACTGGAGGTTCAGTTTGCGTTCGGCCAGCAACTGGAGGAAGGCCTCCAGGTTGCGGGTTTCGGTCCAGCGGACGTGGCCGATGGGATAGTCGCGGCCTTTTTGTTCGTAGGCGGCGTCGTAGCGGCCAGGGCCGTAGGAGCGGGAGATGCGGAAGTCGAGCTCTTTCTCGTAATAGAGCTTGCGTTGAAGCTCCATGCCAACCGTTCCGACGGCGACGACGATGGCGCGATCGCGAGCGACTTCGGCGGCCAGATTGACTGGGTCGCTGGACGAGGTCTCGGCAGTGATCAGGACTGCGTCTGCCCCCCGGCCTCCGGTTTTCTGCAAGCAGAGATCGCGGAACTCGCCGGCGGAGGTCGAAGTGGCTTCGGCTCCGCTCGGGAGGGCAAGACCGGCTCGCTGCGCGACTAAGTCCATTCCTAAGACGCGGCAGCCGGCGATTTTGAGCAACTGCACCGTGATCTGGCCGAGCAGGCCGAGTCCGATCACGGCGACGGTCTCGCCCAAAGTGACCTCGGCGGTGCGCAGGCCGTGGAGGCAGACCGCGCCGACGGTCCCGAAGGCAGCTTCTTCGAATGAAACGGGTTGGAGGTCGCTAATTCCTGCGGGAATTACTGCGGGAATCTTCGCGACGAGCAGGCGCGGGAGGCAGGCGAGTTCGGCGTGAACGGCGTATCCCGCGCCGGCGCATGCTATGCGGTCGCCTACCGCAAGATCTGAGACGCCGTCGCCGACGGCGACCACAATTCCGGCGCTGCTGTAGCCCACCGATTGCGGCTGATCGAGGCGCGAACGAACGGTTCCGATGGTCGCGGCCAAACCATCGCGTTGGAGCTTGGAAAGAACATCGCGAACCAGGTCCGGGCGGGCCTTGGCTTTGGCCAGCAGATTCTTGCGAGCGAACTCCGCCGAAGCGCGTTCGGTGCCCGCCGAGACCAGAGAGGCCGCGGTTCGCACCAGCACGCAGCCCGGGAGCAGTTGCGGAGCCGGGACTTCGGTCACCCTCAGCTCGCCGGTGCGCGCGTCCTGGAGCAGTTGCTTCATGGCTTAGGATGCCGTCCTTGAGGCGCGCAGCTCGTAGATTTTCGCCTTGACGTGGAAGAACTGGATGCTCTGAAAGACGCAGTAGATCAGGCCGGGGACTCCGTCGAGGAAGCCAAAGCGGGCAAAGTACTTATAGAGAAAAAACAGGACTGGCGATCCGGGCAGCCCGAGGAAGTGACGGCGCAGCCAGCGGCGGCGTTGTGCTTGCGTTCCCCAGAGCGAGGGCTGAATTTCATCATTCCCTGCATTTCCGTCGAGCCAGACGCGCGCCTCCCAGTTGGAATACTCGTTGTGTTTCTGGATGTAGCGGTCGAGAGACTCGACATTGTGGTGGACGAGAGGACAACGCAGCCGGCGGGTTGGGCCGTCCACGATGACGTGCTCATGGACCTCCATGTCGGCCATGCTGGCGTTCTGATCTTGCAGGCGGCATTCGTAGCGGCCGCGGCCTTTGCGGAATAAAGAGAGCTTCCAGAAGCTGGCGCCGCTGTGGCGCAGATGGCGTCCGAGAAAGTACATTTCGAGGGCGATGTAGTAGCCGTCGATGTGCGGGTCCTGAATGGCGCGCTGGATTTCGACGGAGAGCTCAGGGGTAAGAACCTCGTCGGCGTCGAGAAGCAGAATCCAGTCGTAGGCCAGCGGCAGAGTATCCATGGCCCACTGGCGCTTCTTGGGCCAGCCGCCGAGGTAGTGAAACTGGACGACCCTGGCGCCGTAGGATTCGGCGATGCGAATTGTGTCGTCCGTGCTTTGAGAATCCACCAGATAGACCTCGCCGACATCCTTGAGCGACTCCAGGCAGCGCCGGAGATTGTGCGCCTCGTTGCGGGCTGGAACGATCACGCTCACGGGAAGCGCGGGCGCAGCCCGCTGAGAAGTTGAAGCCTGAGCTTCTGTTTTCGTTTCGATCACGTCTTAGTTCCCGTGGAAGGCGGAAGTCTCTCTATCTTAGCTTGCCCGGGGCGTGTCGGGCGGAGGTTTGTGTGTTTTTCATACACCGGATCAACAAGGAACGCTTCGCGAAGCTCAATCCTCGCTCAGCATGACAGAGCAGAGGATGTCAACAGAACCAAACCAGTTCTAGTTTCTGCTGGCGCAGCCGCAACACCGGGGCCGTATTACTTGGGAGAATCGGCTTTCACCGGCTCACCTTCTTCGTTGCGAAGCTCGATCGCACCTAGTTTCAGCTTTTGGATCTCGGGTTCGACCTTGGCCCGATCGCCGACGATGACGATGGCGGCGGCATCCGGTTTCACGTACTTATTTGCCACCGCGGCCACCTGCGCCGCGTCAACCTGGTCGATCTGAGCGGGCAGCCGCCGATAATAGTCGAGCGGGAGATCGTAGACAAAGAGGCCGGAGACGGTTCGAGCGGTGTCAGGACTGGTTTCAAACAGTCCCGCCAGCGACAAAGACACAGAGCCTTTGGCAAGCCGCAGTTCGTCGGCAGAGAGCGGCACGGAGCGGATACGGTCGAGTTCCTTCAGAGTTTCTTCGAGAGCGGGCGCGGTGGCGTCGGTGCGGATGGCCGCGCCCGCGAAATACGGCCCGGCGCCGCGGCGATAGGCAAACTGGGAAAACGCGCCATAGGTGTAGCCGTGCTGCTCGCGCAGGTTCATATTCAAACGGCTGGAAAAATTTCCGCCCAGAGCGGCGTTCATAACCCGGAGCACGGCATAGTCGGGGGTGGAGCGTGCCACGCCGACCCCGCCGACCACAAGCGCGCTCTGCGGGGCGCCGGGCTTATCCACCAGGTAAATCGTGCGTGAGGCGGTCGTCTCGACCTTCGGAGCCTGGTGGTGGCTTGCGGCACCGGTCCAGCCACCGAAGTAGTTCTGCGCCAGAGAACGAGCCTCGGATGGAGTGAGGTCGCCGGCAAAAACCAAAGCGGAGTTTGCGGGAGCGTAGCCCGCTTTCCAGAAGCTCTCCATCTCCGCAGGTGTGATTGCCCGGTTCGAGGCGGTGGTGCCCAGGTCGTGGTAGCCGTAGGGATGCCCCGTGCCATAAACGGCGCGGTTGAAGACGGTCAGTCCCGTCTGGAACGGGTCGTCGTGGTTCTGCAGGATCTCAGTGAGACGCTGTTTGCGGATGCGCTCAATCTCTTTTTCATCGAACTTCGGCCGCAGAGCGAGATCGGAAACCAAGTCGAGGCCGGGCGCGATGTTGTTCTTCAGGGTGCGCACAATCACGGCAGAATAATCACTGTTCGAAAAGGTGTTGAGTGTGGCGCCGATCTGTGCCGCATCGTCGGCAGTCTCGAGGGCGGAGCGAGTCGTGGTTCCCTCCTGCAGCATAGCTGCGGTGAAGGAGGCCAAGCCGGACTTGTCCGGCGGATTGGCGTCACTGCCGCTCAGGATCACGAGATTGGCGGCGACCACGGGGAGTTCATGCTGCTCCACCAGCAGGACCGTGAGCCCGTTCTCGAGCTTAAAGCTGGTAGGTAGCGGCAACTGGAGCTGGGAAGGAGGGCCGGGCGGAGGCGGATTGGCACGCCAGGGCTCGTCGCTCTCATTGGCCACTGTGCTCTTCTCCGTGGCTTCTTTTTCCTCTTCTTCCTTGGTACGCGGCGGATCGTCAATGACCTTCTTACCCGGAATGCCGTAAACGACGACGCGAGCGCTTGCCTTGAGCTGCTCCTGCGCCACGCGTTTCAAGGATTCAGTCGTGACGTTGTCATATCGTGCCAGATCTTTCGGAAGGTATCCCGGGTCGCCAAGGTAATGGTTGTACATGTTGAGGCGGTCGGCTTTGCCGCCGAAGCCACCCAAGATCTCGAGCCGCTGAATGATCCGCGCTTCGGTGACGTTGCGAGCCCGGTCCAGCTCCGCCTGCGTCGGCCCCCCGCTGCGCACCCGGCTGAGCTCCTCCTCGACGGCCTGCTCGATGGCTTCAAGTTTCACGCCGGGCTTGGCCGTAGCCTGAAGCTCAAAAACCGAGCCGAGCAGCATACTTTGGTTCTGCACATCAACGTCCTGCGCAATCTGTTTCTTGTAAACCAGCTCCTTGTAAAGCCGGCTGGACTTGCCGCCTCCCAGAATCTGGGCGAGCAGATCGGCCTCGGCATCGTCCTTGGAAAAGATGGGCGGGGTGATCCATCCCATGTAGAGGCGCGGCAGTTCGACCTGGTCGGTGACGGTGGAACGACGCTCGGCGGTGATGGCCGGAGTGGTAGCGGTAATTTTGGGTACGGGCGGACCTGCGGGCAGGGGGCCGAAGTATTTTTCGACGAGGGCCTTAGTGCGGGCAGGATCGAAGTCGCCGACGATGGCCAGGCTGGCGTTGTTGGGAGTGTAGTACTGGCGGAAAAACTCGCGAACATCATTGAGCCTTGCGGCTTCGACATCACGATGGGACCCAATGACCGAAGCATAGTAAGGATGGCTCTTCGGGAAAAGCTGGTGGAAGAGATCTTCTTCAACCAGTCCATAGGGCTGGCCTTCGGTGCTCTGTCGCCGCTCGTTGCGAACCACGTCGCGCTGGTTAGCAAGCTTCTCCCGGTCAAGGGTGCTCAGCAAAAAGCCCATGCGGTCGCTTTCCAGCCAGAGCGCCAATTCCAGTTGGTTCGAGGGAAGGGTCTCAAAGTAGTTGGTGCGATCGAACTCAGTGGTGCCGTTGATGTCGCTGGCGCCGGCGGCTTCGAGATAGCGAAAATGCGCTTTGGAGCCGACGTGCTTTGAGCCCTCGAACATCATGTGCTCGAACAGGTGGGCGAACCCGGTTCGCCCCGGACGCTCGTTGGCCGGCCCCACGTGATACCAGAGATTGACCGCCACCAGCGGAACCCGATGGTCTTCGGAGAGGATGACGTCGAGTCCGTTCTTCAGGCGGTACTTCTCAAACTTGAGCTGGGGACGAATCGGGGCCGGTGCTGCTGCCTCGGCAGTGGCGCGGGGGGTCAGGATGAGGCAGTGCAGGGCAGCGAGAAAGAAGGCAAGAATGCGTAGAACGCTGACGCGGTGCGCCCGTGCGACGCCGATAGAGCCAATGCGTGTCATCGTGACCTCGGAGACATTGTGGGGAAATGGAAGCCCTGCGAATTACGGATTATAGCGGAAGGCGCGTGCTCGGAGGCTGGACTCAGGCGGCACGACCGGTCGCGGGAGCGTCCATTTCTCGCGTACGCTGCCAGGTGTAGACAACGCGGTGGACCACAGTGATGGTCGAGAGCACGGCGATGACCCACAAGGCGGGCGCCATCACGTTGAACAGCGCGCCGATGATGAGCAGCACTAAACGTTCCGGACGCTCGAGGAAACCGACGCGGCAGGTGCCGATCAGCGACTCGGCGCGGGCTCTGGCATAACTGACCATGATGGCGCTGATCATCGCCACCGCGGCCAGCACCACGTAGAAGAAGCGGTTTCCACGACCGTAAAAAACCACCAACCCCAGGAACAACGAGGCGTCGCTGTAGCGGTCGACGACGGAATCGAAAAACCCTCCGAAAATCGTCACCCGATTTAAGGCGCGCGCGACGCGGCCATCCACCAGGTCGAAGAACCCGCTGCCGATGATGACCAGGCCCGCGTAGAAGAATAGGCGCTTCTGGTTGTCGCCGTTGGCATAACCGAACAAAAACGCTGCCCAGGTGTTGACCACCAGGCCCATAACGGTCAGCAGATTGGGATTGATTTTCGAGAGGGCCAGCAGGCGCACGATGGCATCCAGCAGAGCGCCGCAGGCGCGACCAACTGCGTTAGTCCAACTCATTAAACCCTCAGTTCCCAGTTCTCAGTTCCCAGTCTCAGTTCCAGCTCTCAGTTTCCAGCTCTCAGTTTCCAGCTTTCAGTTTCCAGCTCCGCCATTCGCAGAAAAACCTAAGCCCAGCGGCCCTCTGGTCTTCTGAGAACTGGGAACTGAGAACTGAGAACTGGCGTTGCCTATCGCGCGCCCAGCGCGGCTCACTTTGCTTCCGCTTCCGGGCCGAGATCTGCCTCGTCGTGGATTGTCGTCAGCTTCAGGACTTCCATTTCGCGATTGCCGGCGGGCGTAACTACCATGGCCGTGTCGCCGACTTTCTTGTTCAGCAAGGCCCGGCCGATCGGAGAGGTGGTCGAGATCTTTCCGGCCGCCACGTCGGACTCTTCGCTGGTCACCAGCTGGTATTCCACTTCCTCGTCCTTGGCGCTGTCGTAGATCTTCACGGTCGAACCCAGGCCCACTTTGTCCTTTGGGATGTTAGCCATGTTGATCAGGGACAGGTCGGCCAGACGCTTGCCGAGTTGGCGAACGCGCGCCTTCAGGTACTCCTGGCGCTGCTTGGCCATGTGATATTCCGCGTTCTCGCTCAGGTCGCCCATGGCAATGGCCTTTTTGAGCTCCTTCGGAATGTCGTGCGCCAGTTCGCGTTCGAGCGTATTCAGCTCTTCCTGGAGCTTTTTCCTGATGTGTTCGGTCATGAAATCGTGAGAGGTGCGTCGATTATTATAACGCTCTGCGCCCCCAAGCTGCGCCTTGGATCTGACGCTCGCGTTCCGCGACTGGCTTTTGGAATCTCGGCCCTTACAACCCGTCCATAAACTTATGCTCTTGACAGCTCGGTGTAAGATAGAGTTATTGGGGTGCAGTCGGCACTCATTCTTGTAGAAGCCTCCCGGCCGGTCATGCCCGGCTTTGGCAGCTGGAGGACGGTCGTCCTCGCCCGTCCCCTGCGACCAAGGCATCGGGAGGTCGGATCCGCTTGGAATAGCCGAACGCAACAATCAGGGAGCGGAACAGATAACTCCCTTGTTCGGAATATTTTGCAAACTCTGTCCTTTAGAATCAAGATCTTGCGGGCCAAGGCGGAAGAAAATCAGGGGAGAATCGGTATTAAGTCCAACGCGCTCAAGATTTTGCCTCTAAGTCCCTGCGGCTCAGGATTTTGGCGGGAAACATCCGCTAAGCCTATGATTCCAATAGACCCGGGGGGGGGTATACAGTACTAAGTAGTAAACATATGCTTACTAGGAAACGCAGCTCTTGGACAGATTTCTTAGAAATCTGTCTCTGAATCTGCATAGACCCACGATTGCTGGCAACTGAGGAGTGGAGGCGAAAGGGAGCGCCTGGTACCATTCGGTTTCCCTGATTGCTTCCGGGCGCACGCCTCGGCTAAACTAGTAACAGTTCGTCTGCTAAACTAATAACAGTTCGTTTAAGCCCCAGGGCGAGGGCTCCCCGAATGAACAGTGACCACGTCTTCCATATCGGCGAGAAAGTCGTCTACCCCAACCACGGCGTCGGAATCATCGAGCAAATCAGCAGCCGGACCGTCGGGTCCTCGGTGGAAAAGTTCTACCTGCTGAAAATCGCGGCCAGCAGCCTGACCGTGAGCGTGCCCTTCCATAATGTGGGCAGAGTGGGCATGCGCCCGGTGGTGCGAAACGGCGAAGTGCAGAGAATCGTGGACTACCTGTCTTCCGGCGAGTGCATCAGCCCGGCCGACTGGAAAGACCGGTTTCGGGAGAATTCCGACCGCATGCGGACGGGGTCGCTTTCCGACGTGGCGGTTGTGCTGAAGAGCCTGCTGATGCTCGCCCAGGACAAGTCGCTCTCGTTCCGCGAAAAGAAAATGCTGGAACGCGCCCGCTACCTGCTGGTCAGCGAAATGGCCATCTCGCGCAACTGCCCCGAAAACCTCATCGAACAGGCCCTCACCAAAGCGCTGACGAAGTGCCATCTGCGGTTCCCGGAAATTGGGGAACTGGCGTCATAGACCCGCCCTCTCTGAATCGCCTTGATCCGTCTTGGGTTTTGAGCGCTATCGGGATGTTACGCCAACTGAGAATAGTTTCCGACTTACCGACAAGACGGATACGTCACCGCTTTTGGAGATGGAAATGTTGTAGTCTCTCGGAGGTACTATAAGGTCTCTCCATGCTCAAGTTCCGTAGACGACAACTCCTTCTGATTAGCTTGGTGTCGCTTGTGGCGGCCACCTCCACTGAACAAAGGTCCACCCAAAGTGCCGTGCTGGATTCCCCAATCACCGAAAGCACAGCCGTCAGCTTCTTCTGGATTGGCGACATGGATAGTCACTTCAGAGATCCCATCAACTTCTATGTCGTGGCCCATACTGATCGCAGATTTCACACCGTTTCAGTGGAAGAGGCGGATCACCAATGGAATGCCTTCATCAGCGCCCCGGACATGCAAGGTCTCATCGATGGATTGAAGGCTCTTGACCTCAGCTGGGTGGATTCCAGAGGCCGTGAAGGCTTCATTAATGGCCTCAAGCGCAGAGACTCTGGTTTTCTGGACATCACTGTCGTCTCTTCTAAAGCGACATCAAAGACTCACATTCGTATCGCAAGAATGTGCGACCAACTTGCGCGGCTCGATCCTTCCATGCCCAGCCCACGCATTCTTTGGCAATTCCAACTCTTCCGCGTAGACAACGGATGCGACGTGCCGGGATATAACAACAGCATCATCCCGCCGGAGTAGTGCTTTGCTCCCGCAGTGGGCAGCGAATTACGGGCATTCGGAAGTCAATTGTTGAAATCAGATAATTACACTCAAAACCGCCCGCCTTAGCCGTCATGCTTTAACCGACTCACCCCTCGTCCTCTGTGCTTCCAGCCAAGACTGCAGAATCAGCACCGCGGCCACGCGGTCTACGGCCTTGCTGCGCTTTTCGATGGAGAGATTGGTTTCGCGCAGCAGGCGGTTGGCTTCGGTGGAGGTCCAGCGCTCGTCCCAGAGATGGACGGGCAAGCAGAACTTCGCGCGGAGTTCGTCGGCGAAGAGGCGCATTTTCTCCGACTGGGTTCCCTCGGCGCCGCTTAGGCGCAGGGGTAGCCCGACTACGATCTCGCCTACGTCGTACTTCTTCAGGACTGCGCCCAACACCTCCAAATCACGGCGTTTATTCTGGCGCTGGATGGTCTCAAGGCCCTGCGCGGTGATGCCGAGGGGGTCGGAGATGGCAACGCCGATCCGTTTCGAGCCGACGTCGAGCGCGAGGACGCGGCGGTGCGCCGGGGCTTCGGACTCAGGCATGGGAGGATGATGGACGCGGGGTAGCGGGAGAGTCAAGGGATTGCAGAGGTTAGAGGTCAGATTGCAGAGGTGGAAGACTCTGGAACCCCCAAGCGTTCACCTCTGCAATCTGACCTCTAACCTCTGACCTCTCTAATCTCTCGTGCAAATCTTCTCCCGCTGATGCAGAATGATTGGCCAGCCACTTCATGGAGACGGCGGAAACATCCCGTAAGCATCACTGGTCGCTGACGCTGCTTGGCATTGGGCTGATCGTTCTGTTTGCCTACTTTGGCGAATCGGTGCTGGCGGTAATGTTTTTTGCCGTTCTGCTTAGCTTTATGCTGTCTCCGGTTGTGCAGGCGCTGGAGCGCTTGCACCTGCCACGAGCCCTGGCGGCGCTGATCAGTATGGTCTTGCTGTTAGCCCTGATATACGGGATTACGGCCGCGTCGTACACCGAGGCGCTGATTTTTGCCGACAACCTGCCCAAGTACGCGCAGAAGATCCGGTCTGTCCTCCAGCCCTTCCGGCAGCAGGCGGAAAAAATTCGCAAGACGGGCGAGGTGATCGGCGATGAGCCGCCAGGCAACGTCGTTCCGGTGCGGCAGGTCACCAGTTGGTCCGACGTGCTGACCCATGGCGCCGGCACCTTCACCGACATTCTGTTGGCGACGTCGTTCGTGCCGTTTCTCGCCTATTTCCTGTTGACTTGGCAGCACCACGCGCGCTCCGCAACGGTTATGCTGTTTCCGCTGCACCACCGAAACACAGCGTTCGTCACGCTGGGGCTGATCGGCAAGATGCTGCAGTCGTTCATCGTCGGGAACCTGTTGATCGGCTTGCTCATCTCCGGCGTTAGCGTGGGGATTTTTGGGCTCCTGCACGTTCCCTTCTTTTACTTTGTCGGATTCCTTAGCGGCTTTCTGAGCCTCGTTCCTTACCTGGGAGTGGTGCTGGCAATGATTCCGCCGATTCTGGTTGGGTTGGGACAACTGGAGCCGGGAGATCTGGTGATCATCGCTCTCTGCGTAATCGCGATGCATTTTATCGCGCTCAATGTGCTTTACCCCAAGCTGCTGGGCAGCCGCCTGCGGCTTAACCCGCTGGCAGTGACGATTGCATTGCTTTTCTGGGGAGCAATTTGGGGAGGCATCGGATTGGTGCTCGCCATTCCCATTACCGGCGCCATCAAGATTGTCTGTGACCACGTGGAGGCTGGGAAGCCGTATGCGGATTGGCTGGGGGAATGACCGTCGCGGTTGGAGTAAGAAGTAGGATTTGCAGGAACTCAGCGTCAGCGAGACCGCCAGAAATCTAATGGTGGTCGGTTTCGCGCAAGCCCGCTTTGCAACTAAGTCGTGAACGATAGCTTCCGTTCGCCGACGATCCGCCGGAAACCGGCCCGAGGAAGTGCGGGCAGCCATCGACCGTAGCACGAGTTCAACAGATCTTGTCTACTGAAGCCGGTTCGCACAGCGCCGGGGGATTCTGGCTCCGGCGCCGAGCGGCGCTTAGCCTATTATTCCCAGTTCCCGGGAACTGTTCCGCGATTGTTTCGTATAACTTATGGTGGCTCTCAAACGCACGTCGGCAAAGGGGTGACCATGGTTTCTGCTGTTGCGCTTCCTGAGTCGGAAGCGCCGAAGCCTCATAGCCGCTTCACCTCCGGCCCTGTAATTGTTCTTTACTTGGCGCT